>Ga0182007_10000192_pt1 | contig 41119 bp, 39 predicted proteins | sample Sormic07211113_1_FD_123023 | JGI IMG/M metagenome (GOLD analysis project Ga0182007, IMG submission 123023) | Rhizosphere microbial communities from Sorghum bicolor, Mead, Nebraska, USA - 072115-113_1 MetaG | ecosystem: Host-associated > Plants > Roots > Rhizosphere | place: USA: Nebraska...
CGCCGTGCCCCGCCTCATCGGCGCGCGGCTTGGCACCTATGTTGGCATCGGAGGCGAGAAGTTCGCCGCGGACGCGACCATGGAAAACTCGCCGGGCGTCCTGTTTGACGCCCTGGTGCTCCCCGATGGAGAAGGGGCGGTAGCGGCTCTCGATGCCGACGCTCACACACTCGAGTTCGTGCGGCTCCAGTATTGGCACTGCAAAACCATCCTGGCGTTCGGTGCTTCGGAAACGCTCCTCGCAGAAGCTCAAATCCCAATGACGATGTCCGACGGTTCTCCCGATCCGGGACTGGTCCTTGCAGCTCCTGATGCCGCTGACGAAGCCATCGCGGACTTTATCGATGCCATGGGCAAACACAGGCATTTCGGTCGAGAAAACGATCCGCCGAAGGGGTAAGCCATCTCCCCGGGAGGCCGCGAATGGAATGTCACGCCATAGGCTACTTCCACTGTGCTGCGCGGCAAAAAAGGGGATTGACTCGGTCCTGTCTTGTGTCGCCGGGATCCTCAACCGGGAAAGGAGAATGCGATGAACCAGTCCTCAACCTCCGGGGGGCAAAACCCCCCCAAGGATCCTGCTAGAAGCCTCGGCGACGAAGCCCCCCAGGGCACGCCCGGGACCGGGGAGACGATTTGCCGAAATTGTGGAGGCTCCGGCCGTGACTCCGATCGACGTCCTTGCACCAATTGCTCCGGTACCGGAAAGGTCACCGTGGGCATCGGCGGTGGATAGCGGCGCCCGAGGAGTTCAGGATGAATGACACCAGTGCGCCATTGACACCCAAAGCGAAGTTGGCGGCATCGCGCGCTGAATTGTTGGGCGCGATGGGATTTCGAGAAGTGGCTGATACATCTGCTGACGGGGCCGGGGAGCCGCGGGCCTTTCGCCTAGTTCAAGATAAGGAACCTCCAGTCAAGGTGAACTCCCTGACGCGTTGGTGGCGTCGCCAGCCAGCAATGTTGGCCTATGAATTGCTGGAGCCGGGCCTGCATCGATATGCCAGGCGGCACCCGCAGCGATTGGTCGCGTATGCGGCTGCAACCGGCGGCCTTCTGGTGATGCTGAGACCTTGGCGCTTGTTCTCCGTTAGTGCGGGGGTCGCACTAGCGTTCAAGGCTATCGACATCATTGATCTCGCTTCCGTCTTCTTAGATAAGCGTGGTCGGGACCATGACGCCGGACTGTTGTTTCCTGCCATCCGTCAAGGGGACTGAGAACACGTGAAGGTCGCGACTTTTAATGTCAATGGCGTCAAGGGCCGAATGCCGCGACTCCTTGAATGGCTCTCGGAGACCAGGCCAGACGTTGCATGTCTTCAGGAAATAAAGACAGGGGATGCGACATTCCCATACGATGTGATCGAGGCGGCGGGCTACCAGGTTGTCTGGCATGGTCAACCGCGTCACCACGGCGTTGCCATTCTGTCGCGCCTTGCCGCGCCTGAGGAGGTTCGAAGAGGGCTTCCCGGCGGTGACGCGGATGAACAGGCGAGGTATTTGGAAGCGGACGTCGGCCCGCTTCGCGTAGCTTCGGTCTATCTACCGAACGGCAACCCGGTCCCGAGCGATAACTTCGCCTACAAGCTTCAGTGGTTCAAGCGCTTCAACGCTCATGCGAGAACGCTTGTCGACCGCGACGTGGTCCTTTGTGGAGATTTCAATGTCGTCCCTACCAACATCGACATCTATAACGCTGGTACGTGGCGATTCGACGCTGTGCTCCAGCCGGAGGCCAGACAAGCGTACCGGCGACTGCTGGCCCAGGGCTGGGTCGACAGCGCGCGACATCTCAACCCTCAGGGGCGCGAGGAACTCTATACGTTCTGGGTTAGCGGCTACGCTTTTGGCCGCAACGCGGGGTTCAGGATGGACTTTGTTCTCCTAAGTCCTGGTCTCAGCGCGAAGCTCCGAGCTGCCGGGGTCGACGCCGAGTATCGCGGACGAGAAAGGCCAAGCGACCATGCGCCCGCGTGGGTCGAGCTTGGATAAGCGTGTCTACCCGGCCATCGCCCCCGCGTGCAAACTGAACGGGGGATAGGGATGGATCCACGCTTCTTTCCCCTGACTGTGTCGATTCGACAGTAGGGCGGGAGCGCAGCTCGGAGCCTTTGCGCTCGGCAGGGCATCCCCTGCAAGCCGCCGATTCTCCTCCGCCATGCGCTTTTTGGCTCTTCATTTCGAGGAGGGCGGAGGCTTCGTATGCCCGGCACGACCCGAGGGGCCGTCGCCGCGATCTCGGAACGCTCAGGAAACTCCTACGAGCTGGTCGACCGATACGGTTCGCGTTTATCCCGGGGGCGTTCGTACTGCTTTCTTCTTTCCTCTGCGTCCTCCTTTGAACGATCTTCTCATCGGCCCTTCGTAGGTCGCAAATGTTGTTCGCAGGGGCGAGTTCTGGACCCATGGCCCCTGACCTACGCTGAAGAGGTCACTGCGCGTACGTCGCGCCCCGTATCAAAGTCTAGAGTGGAGGGGACTCCTTCGGTTTCGAGGGGATAGGAAGCATCATGAAATTTGCGCTGATATCTGTTTGGACCATTGCCCTGATCTTTTGCACCGGCGCCGCCGCGCAGACCACGTCGGTTCCGGCCTCACCTGACCCTGCGGTAGGGGGCCAAGCCAGCACCAAGACTCCCGCAGGCGTCGGCAATCCGACGCAACGGCCTGACGGGTCCAATCCCGCATCCCGAGACGCAGTGAAGGCGGAAGCCCGTGCAGAGCACAAGAACACGGCCAATACCAACTTGCCCAAAGGCGAGGCGACCACCACCATCAATAACCAACCCAACCCCGCCGAACCCACCGGCGCTATGACGCGAGCAGAAGTCAAGCCTACAAAAAACGAACTTAAGCCGCAGATGGGAAAGAAGGGCGAGCGCCCCGATGTCCCGACCAATCCGCAAGAGAAGACGGGCACGCCGCAGTAGGAAAGTAATCATGAAAGCTCTCGTCTATCACGGCAGCAAGGATGTCCGGGTTGATACGGTGAAGGATCCCGTCCTGCAGGAGCCTGACGACATCATCCTTCGCGTGACCGCCACCGCGATCTGCGGTTCGGATCTCCACCTATATCGAGGGAAGGTGCCCACGCTGCTTTCAGGCGATATCCTCGGTCACGAGTTCATGGGCGAAGTGGTTGCTGCCGGTACAGGAGTGACCGAGCTCAAGGTTGGGGATCGAGTCGTGGTCCCCTTCGTCATCGCCTGCGGAACGTGCTACTTCTGCAACACGCGTTTGTTCGCGGCGTGCGAGTCGACAAATCCGGACCAAGGCACCATCCTCAATCCGAAGGGCATCCGCCCCGGCGCAGCGCTGTTTGGATTTTCCCATTCCTACGGGGGAATCCCTGGCGGGCAAGCCGAACTGGTTCGTGTGCCGAAAGCCAACGTGGGTCCCATAAAAATCCCCGATGCATTGAGCGACGAAAAGGTACTGTTTCTGAGCGACATCCTTCCTACCGGATACCAGGCGGTGCTCAACGCGGAGGTAAGAGAAGGATCCACGCTGGCCATTTTCGGTGCCGGTCCGGTAGGCTTGATGGCTGCGGCATGCGCCCGAATGCTTGGCGCGAGCGAGATCATCATGGTCGACCACCATCCGTATCGACTTGAGTTTGCCCAGCGAACGTTTGGTGTAATTCCGATCAACTTCGACGATGTCGATGCGGCCGAGATCATCATCGAGGCGACCCATCGGCGAGGTGTCGATGCGGTGATCGATGCGGTGGGATTCGAAGCCAAGGGTAGCGCGCTTGAAACGGCACTCACAAAACTCAAAATCGAGACGAGTAGCGGAAAGGCACTTCGGCAGTGCATCGCTGCGGTGCGTCGGGGCGGCGTCGTCAGTGTGCCCGGCGTGTACACAGGATTTCTTCACGGCTTCCTATTTGGCGACATCTTCGAGAAGGGCATCACCATCAAAGGTGGTCAGACACATGTCCAGCGTTTCCTGCCAGAGCTGCTGACCCATATCGGGGAAGGCCGACTTTCCTCCGAGGTGATCGTTAGCCACCGACTGCCGCTATCTGAAGCAGCGCAAGGGTACAAGGTGTTCGACCAGAAGCTCGAGGATTGTCGCAAGGTAGTGCTGACGCCGTGAATCGCTCCGCTTTCTTCGTCTGTCGAGCCATCTAACATGCGTTCCAACTGGCCGCAGACGCTTTGGCTGATCCGGCACGGACAAAGCGCCGGCAACGTGACACGCGATGCTGCCGAGGCTGGAGGCTTGGCACGGATCGCCCTTGAATGGCGAGACATCGATGTTCCGTGGTCCGAACTCGGAAAAACGCAATCCGCGGCCTTGGGCGAATGGTTTGGTGCCTTGGCACAAGACGAGCAACCGCAGGTGATCCTGTGCTCTCCCTGCCTTCGCGCGAAGCAAACGGCGGCGCTTGTCGCTCAGGGCGTGCACCCGGGCGGACATGCGTCCAAGCTGCGTATAGACGAGCGCCTCCGCGAAAAGGAGTTCGGCATCCTTGACCGGCTGACCAAGCTTGGCATCCAGCAGCAGCATCGACGAGCAGCGCCGTCATGTCGGCAAGTTCTATTTCCGTCCGCCCGGCGGTGAAAGCTGGTGCGACGTGATTCTGCGCCTTCGCAGTCTGCTCGAGATGGTGACGCGCGAGTACGCCGGCTGCCGGGTACTGGTGGTCGCGCATCAGGTGATCGTGAACTGCATGCGCTACCTGCTGGAGCAGATGGATGAGCACCAAATCCTTGAAATCGACCGCCAGGGAGACGTGCCTAACTGCGCGGTCACCTCCTGTCGGGCTGAACGACGCAACGACGAAAGACGAAGTCCTTCAGTTGGATCTCGTGAACTTTACGTTGCCGCTTCGTGAGGCTGCCACTCCCGTCACAAGCGAGCCTGACCGGCCCGCGGGGCCCAAGCCCTAATGTCTGATGGCTGACACTCATCCTAGGGCCCTGACGGAAGCCGCGCTGCGGCGGTGGCCACTGCCCACGCTCGCCGCCGATGCGGACAAGGAGAGCCGGGGTCACGTTCTAATCGTCGCCGGCAGTCGCGAGATTCCGGGTGCCGTGTTGCTCGCTGCTGGGGCAGCGCTTCGCGCGGGGGCAGGAAAGCTCACCATCGCGGCGGTGGAGCGTGTCGCGGCCGGTCTCGCGCTCGCCATTCCCGAGGCAACGGTCATTGCACTGGCGGAGACGCGCGATGGCGGGTTTCACGCGAGCGGTTGCCGTGCATTGGCGCCGATCGCGGAGAGCGTGAGCTCGCTTGTAATGGGCCCCGGCATGTTGGATGAGGATCGTAGCGTGTCATTCGTGCGTGAGATGCTGCCGCTGTTCCGAAGCAGCGCGCTTGTTCTTGACGCACTCGCCATGTCGGTCGTAGAACAAGGGGCTTTTGTGCAGCCAGTGATTCTGACGCCGCATGCAGGCGAGATGGCGCACCTGAGCGGCCTACCCAAGGAAGTCATTTGCGAACATCCGCTGGCAGTGGCACGTGAGGCCGCGCAGCGCTGGAATGCCTGCGTGGTTCTTAAGGGTGCCGTTACTTTCATCGCCGAATCGGACGGTACCGCGTGGCGCTTCGGCGACGGTGGACCGGGCCTTGCCACATCCGGTTCCGGCGACACACTGGCAGGGCTCATTGGCGGCTTCGCAGCGCGTGGGTTGCCTCCGTTGCAGGCCAGCGCATGGGCCGTGCTTCTGCATGCGCGTGCTGGCGCGGCACTCGCGCAGCGCTACGGCGCGCTTGGCTACCTGGCGCGTGAATTGTCTGCGGAGGTGCCAGCACTGGCTCACGCGATTGGTCGACGGCGCTAGCAGCGAGTTTAGTTCAACATCCGTCGCCGCTGCTCCAACTGAGGCGTTCTACATTGGCACCCAATCATGACCTTCCTAGTCGGCGCCCGGCAAGGCGTGGCAGAGCCAGCCTTAGTCTCGGAAAGCAGAAGTCCTTGGGCAAGTCGAGGAACTTGAACGCCGGCAAGCCGTCAGCCTCCGGGTCGTCGCCGCGTTGACCTCAGCGCCGATGAGCAGTGCCAGCACCGAAGAGAAGGCGAGGCCTTTTGGTTCGCGCTCTGCTCGGAATTGCCGACGGCCAACACGACACGCACAGGCTGGCTGGGTCGTCGTCGGAGCAGACGCGCCGCTCAGTATCACAGTGCGCGCGCTTCCTGAGGCTGCTCGTTCTCCGACGGCGTGACTTCGACAATGCGCTCGGGATGGCTGTAGATCAGGCGCCGCTGTCGACCCGCGAATCCGATCAGCGTCACTCCGGCTACCTCGGCTGCGCGGATCGCCAAACCGGTAGGCGCAGACAGCGCGGCAAGCATTCCGATGCCGCCGGCGGCGGTCTTGTGGACCATCTCGTAGCTGGCCCGGCTGGTGACGAGGGCGAAGCCGCCCGCACTTCGCTGCGAGGCGAGCGCCATGGCGCCGACCAGTTTGTCGAGCGCGTTGTGGCGGCCGACGTCCTCGCGCAGCAACTGCAGTTCCCCGTCCCAGGCGGCGAAGCCGGCCGCGTGCGCGGCGCCGGTTTCGCGGTGCAGCGCCTGGCCCTGCGACAGGCGCTCGAAGGCCGCCTCCAGAGCGCCGAACCGTAGGTGCCCGCGGCTGTCGACCTGCTTCGGCGGTCGGACCGCCTGGGCCAGGCTCTCGATGCCGCACAGGCCGCAACCGGTGCGCCCGGCAAGGGCACGCCGGCGCAGCCTCAGCGCCGCCATGCGCCCTTCGGCGATCCGCACCTGGAGCGCGATCCCCTCCGGGCCTTGCTCCAGCTCGACGTCGTGGATCTGCGCCGCCGATTCGACGATGCCCTCGGTGATGCTGAAGCCGACCGCAAAGTCCTCCAGGTCGATCGGCGAGGCCAGCATCACGGCATGCGAAATGCCGTTGTAGACCATGGCGACAGGTGTCTCCTCGAGCACCCGGTCACTGACCCTCCGGGCGGGCGCGATGCCCCACTGGGTGACGTCCTGCTGCAGCGTCGACGCTTCATACATGGGAGGCCTCGGCGGTGACATGCAGGCGGATCGGAATGGCCTTTGCCGCCGGCACCTTGCTTTCTTCTGCGTGGTGGGCCAGCGGCACCAGCGGGTTGCACTCCGGGTAGTAGCCCGCAACGCAGCCCGGCGGAATGTCAAATGGGGTGATCCGCAGGCCGGCCACCTCGCGCAGGTGGCCGTCGTCGACGGCCGTGCGGGCGGTCACGATCGCCCCTTCGGCCAGGCCCAGGCGCTTCATATCGCGGATATTCACAAGCAGCACCTTGCGCGTCCCGTGGATGCCGCGGAAGCGGTCATCGAGGCTGTAGATAGTGGTGTTGAACTGGTCGTCACTGCGCAGCGTCATGAGCCGGAGCACGTCGGCGCCCGTCTCGGGCGTATCGGGGTCCGCCACAAGGGTTTCGTAGCCCAGGAAGTTGGCCTTTCCAGTCTCCGTCTTCCACTGGCGCTCGCAGGCGGCAACCGGCCGGCGGAAGCCGCCCGGCGCCTTCAGCCTGTCATTGAAGTCATGGAAGATCTCCGGCAGCGCCAGTGCGATGTGGTCGCGGACCTTGGCGTAGTCAGCGACCCATTCGTCCCATGGCACCCTAGCGTTTGGCGGCAATGTCGCGCGGGCGATCGCAGCGATGATGGCGGGCTCGGATTTCAAGGTCGACGCGGCCGGTTCCGCCACGCCCTTGGAGGCATGCATGAAGCCGGTCGAGTCCTCGATCGACACCATCTGCTCGCCGCCGTCTTGGCGGTCGATCTCGATGCGACCCAGGCAGGGCAGCAGGTAGGCCACCTCGCCATGGACGAGGTGGCTGCGGTTCAGCTTCGTCGCCACGTTCACGGTCAGACGCAAGCGACGCCAGGCCGGCTCGATGCGGTCGGTGTCGGGCACGGCGCGCACGAAGTTGCCGCCCAATCCGATGAAGGCCTTGACGCTGCCGTCGAGCACCCCCTCGCAGGCCTCGACGGTGTTGAGCCCCTTCTCGCGCGGCGGCTCGAAGCCGTACAGCTCAGCCAGCTTGTCGAGCGGCGCCAACTCGGGCTTCTCGGTGATGCCGACGGTGCGCTGGCCTTGCACGTTGGAGTGGCCACGCACCGGCAGGATGCCTGCGCCGGGTCGGCCCATATGGCCCCCCAGCAGGAGCAGGTTCGACACCATCTGCACGTTCTGCACCCCCTTGCGGTGCTGCGTCAGACCCATGCCATAAACCCCGATCACGGCGCGAGCGCGGGCGATGACCCCGGCCGCCTCCTCGAGGCTGGCCCGCGTCAGGCCGGACTCGCGTTCGATGTCCGTCCAGGAAGTGGCGCGCAGGTGCGCTGCGAAGGGTTCGAAACCACGGGTGTGCTCGGCGATGAAGGCGGCGTCAAGCACGCGAGGCTGCTGAGTGCGCAGCGCATCGTCGTCGGCCTCGACCAGCGCCTTGCAGAGGCCGGTGATCGCGCCGAGGTCGCCACCGTTCTTCAGTTGCAGGTACTGGGTGCTGATCTGCGTTTCGTGCGGCGTCAGCATGTCGGTGGGCGACTGCGGATTGGCGAAACTCAACGAGCCGGGTTCTCGCAATGGATTGAAGGTCACTATCGGCACGCCCCGCTTGCGGACGTCCTGCAGGTCGTGCAGCATGCGCGGGCTGCTGACGCCGGTGTTCTGGCCGAAGAAGAAGATCGCGTCGGTATGCTTGAAGTCGTCCAGCGTGATTGTGCCGACCGGCACGCCGATGGTCTTCGGCAGGGCCACCGAGGTGCTCTCGTGGCACATGTTCGAACTGTCGGGCAGGTTGTTATTGCCATATAGACGGGCCAGCAACTGGTACATGTAGCTGCTTTCCAGCGAGGCGCGCCCGGAGGCATAGAAGACCACCGACTTCGGGTCCTCGGCCTGGAGCAGCCGCAGCTGGGCGCCGATCTCGGCGAAGGCCTCGTTCCAGCCGACCTGCATGTAGCGGTCGCTTTCTGCGTCCCAGCGCAGCGGCACGGTGAGGCGGCCGCCTTCTTCGAGTTGATGGTCGCTCCATGAGAGCAACTCGCCAACCGTGTGCTCCCTGAAAAATTGCGCGGTCCTGCGCTTGCTGGTGAGTTCCCAGGCGGTCGCCTTGGCGCCGTTCTCGCAAAACTCGGCCGGATGCGGATCGGCGGGCTTGGCCCAGGCGCAGCTAACGCAGGCAAAGCCGCCAGGCTTGTTCTGCTTGCGCAGCGCCGAGGGCCCGGCGAGCGGGATGCCCTCGCGCAGCAGGTAGGTAGTGACTGCCTTTAGAGACCCCCAGCCGCCGGCGGAGTGGGTGTAGGCCTCGGATCGTTTGTCCTTGCTTTGCTCGCTCATGGTGATGCCTCAGTGGAATAAATTTGATGGCTTCGTCCTACAACACCGTGGACAGGATTGCGCCAGCGTTCCGTAGGTCGACGCAGTGCCCTGATGTCGGACGGCGGGGCACTTCACCAACAAAAGCACCTGCGAGGGAAAATTGCCACTGCCTGGCCTCCATGCCCCGACCGTGTGGGCACATCGCGTGACGTGGGCCCTGCTCGCGGCCTGCGCGTCCGATGCCGCCGCAGGGCAGGGGGCACTCGACCCAGCCGGCGTCCAGGCCGCCCGCATCCATTCGCTGTGGCAGCTGACCGTCTGGGTCTGCATCGCCGTCTTCACGCTGGTCCTGCTGGCGTTGATGATGGCGCTCGTGCGGGCCACCCGCCGGGCCCGCCGCGAGTCCTCGGAACCGGCGCGCGGCGAGCGCCATGAACCCGGTGCGACCCGCGTGGTGCTGATCGCCTCGCTGCTTTCGGGCGCCGCGTTGGCCGGGCTGGTCGCGCTCGACGTGCTGACCGATCGCGCGCTCTCGCGACTGCCGGTGAACGACGCGCTGCACATCGAGATGGTTGGCGCCCAGTGGTGGTGGCGCACGCGCTACGCGAACGACCCCGACGGGCCTGGCTTCGAGGTGTCGAGCGATCTGCATGTCCCGGTCGGCCGGCCTGTGGTCGTGACGCTGAAGAGCGTCGACGTGATCCACAGCTTCTGGGTTCCGCAGCTGCACGGCAAGAAGGACATGCTTCCCGGGCGCACCACCACGATCCAGTTCCGGGCCGACCGCGCAGGCAGCTTTCGCGGCGAGTGCGCCGAGTTCTGCGGCCTGCAGCATGCCTTGATGGTGTTCAACATCACGGCCGACCCGCCAGAGCGCTACGCCCAGTGGCAGGCGCTGCAGGCCAGTCCGGCGAGCCCACCCGCGCAACCCGATGCGCTGCGCGGGCAGGCGCTTTTCCTGGCGCGCAACTGCGCCCAATGCCACGCCGTGCGGGGTACGCCGGCCGGCGGCACGCTCGGCCCCGACCTCACGCACGTGGCCAGCCGCCCGACGATCGCGGCCGGCACGGTGGCCAACCGGCCGGACCTGCTGGCGGCCTGGATCGTGCAGCCGCAATCGCTCAAGGCCGGCGCCACCATGCCACCCAGCGCGCTGGAACCCGAAGAGGTGCGCCTGCTGGTCAGCTACCTGGAGACCCTGAAATGACGCCCGACCGCGCCCTTCGCGAAATGAGCGATCGCGCGGGGGGCCGCGACGGTCCGCGGGCCGGCCAGCTCGCCGTGGCCGCGCTGCGCCGGACCTGGAGCGATCCACCGGGCTTCATGGGCATGCTGGAGGCCATCGACCACAAGACCATCGCGCGCCGCTTCATCATCGCCACGCTGGTGTTCTTCCTGCTCGGCGGGCTGCTTGCCCTGCTGATGCGCGTCCAACTGGCGCGGCCGCAGGCTCACTTGGTCGGGCCCGAGGCCTACAACCAGCTGTTCACGATGCATGGCTCGACCATGATGTTTCTGTTCGCGGTGCCCGTGATGCAGGCCGTGGCTGCCTACCTGGTGCCGCTGATGGTGGGCGCGCGCTCGATCGCCTTTCCGCGCCTGAACGCCTTCGCCTACTGGATCTTCGTCATGGGCGGTGCCTTTCTCTACCTCAGCTTTGCGCTTGGCGCCGGTCCGAACGTCGGCTGGTTCGCCTACGTCCCGCTCTCGTCGAGCGACTATGCACCTGGCAAGGGGGCTGACATCTGGGCCCAGATGATCACTTTCACCGAGCTGGCTTCGCTGTTGCAGGCGATCGTGCTGATCACGACGATTCTCAAGATGCGCGCCCCCGGCATGCGCCTCGACCAGATGCCGTTGTTCGTCTGGGCCACGCTGGTGACCCAGTTCATGGTCCTGTTCGCGATGCCGGCGGTGATGATCGGCAGCAGCTCGCTGATCCTGGACCGCCTGGTGGGCACGCATTTCTTCAACCCGGCCAGGGGCGGCGATGTGCTTCTCTGGCAGCACCTGTTCTGGTTCTTCGGCCATCCCGAGGTGTACCTGATCTTCATCCCGCCGCTCGGCTTCATCTCATCGATCGTATCGACCTTCTCGCGCCGTCCGATCTTCGGCTACCGCGCGATGGTGCTGGCGCTGATCGCCACCGCCTTTCTCGCCTTCAGCCTGTGGGTTCACCACATGTTCGCGACCAACCTGCCGGAGATCGGCAAGAGCTTCTTCACGGCCGCGAGCCTGGCCATCGCGGTGCCATCGGCGGTGCAGATCTTCTGCTGGATCGCAACGCTCTGGAATGGGCGGCTCGATTTGAAAAGCCCGCTCTACTTTGTGCTGGCCTTCTTCGTCATCCTGGTGCTGGGCGGGCTGACCGGCGTCATGCTGGGCTCGGTGCCGCTCGACCTGCAGGTGCACGACACCTACTTCGTGGTCGCCCACCTGCATTACGTGCTGCTCGGCGGCGGCGTGTTCCCGCTCTTCGGCGCCTTCTACTTCTGGTTTCCGAAGCTCAGCGGGCGAATGCTGTCGGAAGCGGCCGGCAAGCTGCACTTCTGGCTCTTCTTCGTCGGCTTCAACCTGACCTTCTTTCCGATGCACCTGCTCGGACTGCACGGGATGCAGCGGCGCATATGGACCTATCCCGCGGGCCTGGGCTGGGACGGCATGAACCTCGCCGCCACGGTGGGCGCCTTCCTGATTGCGCTGAGCGCGCTGGTGTTCATCCTGAACGTGGTCTTCAGCCTGCGGCACGGGGCTGTGGCGCGCGCCAATCCCTGGGGCGCGGGCACGCTCGAATGGAGCATGCCGAGCCCGCCGCCGCCGCACAATTTCGACGCCATTCCGGTGGTGCACGGGGCAGATCCCCTCTGGTCGCCGCCTGGGCAGCCGGCGTTTGTCGGAGGCCTTGCCACCCAGGCACGCGAGGTACTGGCCACCACCGCCTTCGAAGCCCGGCCGGACAGCCGGCCGCTGTTTCCGTCGCCGACCGCCTGGCCGTTCTGGAGTGCTGTGGCGACCACGGTGCTGTTCGTCGGCTCGGTGTTTTCGCCCTGGGCCGTCGTCTGGGCCTCGCTGCCGCTGGCGGTAGCCCTGATCTGCTGGTTCTGGCCCAAGCCGCGCGAGACCTCGCGCTCGGTCGCCTTGGAGCAGCGGCCATGACGGCGGCCAGGGAGCAAGGCGCGGCCGACACGCTCGACGTTTCGGCGCTGCCGACCTACCGCTTCGGGCCCGGCAGCCTGATGTGGTGGGGCACCATGGGACTGATGCTGATCGAAGGCACGGTGTTCGGCCTCGGCATCATGATGTACTTCTATCTGCGCGGCGTCGCCCCGGCCTGGCCGATCGATGCCGCGCCGCCGGACCTGTTGTGGGGCTCGCTGAACACGGTGATCCTCCTGCTGAGCGCCTGGCCCAACCAGCTGGCGAAGGCCGCGGCCGAGCGCGAAGACCGGTCTGGCGCACGCCTGTGGATCTTGGTGTGCCTTGCTTTCGCGGTGGTGTTCCTGGCGCTCCGCGCGCTCGAATTCACCGCCCTCAACATCAGCTGGACGGCGAACGCCTATGGCTCGGTGATCTGGCTGCTGCTCGGGCTGCATACGACGCACCTGATCACCGACACCGTCGACACCGGCGTGCTCGCGGCGCTGCTGTTCAGCCGCCGCTTCGAAGGCAAGCGCTTCGTGGACGTCAGCGAGAACGCGCTCTACTGGTATTTCGTGATCGGCAGCTGGCTGCCGATGTACGCCGTCATCTATCTCGCGCCACGAATCTGAGGCCGGCCCTAATGCGACCCCTTTCTCTGCGCTGTCGATTGCTCCCGGTCTGGGCGCTGGTCCCGGGCGTCGCGTCGGCGCACGTGGCGGATGCGCAGCCCGACGCCGGCATGGCGGCGCTGACCTGGAGCGCCGACCCGCTGGTCATCTCCCTGCTTTTGCTTGGTGCGCTCTTGTACGGGATCGGGCACGCGAAGCTCCGAATGCGCTCGCAACTGGGCCGCCGCACCCACGCGCTGCGGGGCACGGCCTTCGCCGGCGGATGCTTGGTGCTGGTGGTGGCCCTGGTCTCGCCGCTCGACGCGCTCGGTGGCGTGCTGTTCTCGGCCCACATGCTGCAGCACGAACTGCTGATGATCGTGGCCGCGCCGCTGCTGGTGCTGGGGCGGCCGCTCGCGGTCTGGCTTTGGGCTTTCGGGCCGCGTGCCCGGGCAGCGATCGCGCGCGCGGTGCGCGCGCGCGCGCCTGTTGCGGCATGGCGCTGGCTGACGGCGCCGATCGTCGCATGGGCACTGCACGCTGTCGACGTGTGGGCTTGGCACGTGCCGCGCCTCTTCGAGGCCGCGCTGCACCATCCTGCCGTCCATACCTTGCAGCACTGGAGCTTCTTTCTCAGCGCCTTGCTGTTCTGGTGGACGGTGCTGGGCATCCATCGGTTTGGCCAGGCGGGCGCCCACGCCATGCTGTCCGTATTCACGACCATGGTGCATACCGGCGCGCTCGGCGCCTTGTTGACGCTGGCACCCGTCATCTGGTATCCGAGCTACGCCGAAACCACCGCCTGGGGCTTCGATCCCCTGGACGACCAACGCGTCGGCGGCCTCGTGATGTGGGTGCCCGGCGGGATGGCCTACATCGTCGGCGGGCTCGCGGTGGCGGCCCGCTGGCTGGTCAGGCGCCAGGCGCCCGGGTCCCCGGAAATGATTGCTCGACCATGACTGCCTCGACGACGCGCATCCTCCGCGGCGCCACTGCACCGCTTGCTTGGGCGCTCGCCGTCGCCACGGCAAATGCCGACGCGCCGGCACCACAACAACTCGCGCGCGGCGAATACCTTGCGAAGATCGGCGGCTGCGCGAGTTGCCACACGGAGCCCAAGCACGGTGCGCCGTTCGCCGGCGGGCGCGCCGTGCCGACGCCGTTCGGCGCGATCTACAGCACCAACATCACGCCCGATCCGGCGCACGGCATCGGCCGCTACAGCTTCGAGGACTTCGAGAAGGCGTTGCGAGAAGGCACGGCACTGGGCGGCCGGCACCTCTATCCGGCGATGCCGTACGTGGCCTACGCGAAGGCCAGCGAGGCCGACCTGCGAGACCTGTACAGCTACCTGCTACACGGCGTGGCGCCGGTGGCGCAGGAGTCGCCCCACAATTATCTGTCGTTTCCATTCAACCAGCGATGGGCGCTGAAGTTCTGGAAGTTGATGTTCCTGCCGCGCGGCGAGTACGTCGCGCGCCGGGACAAGGCCGCAGAATGGAACCGCGGCGCCTACCTGGTGCAGTCCTTCGGCCACTGCGGCGCCTGCCATACGCCGCGCGGGCTGGGCTTCCAGGAGCGCGGCTACGACGAGCACTCGAAGCACTATCTCACCGGGCAGGTCAACGACCTCTGGTTCGCCTCAGATCTCACGGGCGACCCGGGCTCGGGGCTCGGCCGGGTGTCGGCGGAAGGGATCGCCTCGTTTCTGGCCACGGGCCACGGCGACGGCATGGTCGCCTTCGGCACCATGGCCGAGGAGGTGGAGCAAACCCTGCAGTACCTGAGCGAGGACGACCTGCGCGCGGTGGCGGGCTATCTCAAAAGCCTGCCGGTGCGCAAGGGGGCAGGCAGCTACCAAGCCCAGGCCGAGACCGACCCGCCGCCAGCCCGTGGCAACTACACGGGCGACGTCGAATCTGTCGGCGCCGCGGTCTATCGCGGCTTCTGCGTGCAGTGTCACCAACCGGACGGCCGCGGCGTCCCGAAGGTCTTTCCGCGTTTGGCCGGCAATCCGTCGGTGCTTGCCGAAGATCCTTCGGCCGTGATACGACTGGTGATTGAGGGCGGCCGCAGTCCGGCCACTGCCAAGGGTCCGCCGCCGCAGGCCATGCCAGGATTCGTTGGCACCCTGACCGATGTGCAGATGGCGCAGGTGCTCAGCTATACCCGACAGAGCTGGGGCAACGACGCGCGGCCGGTCTCGACCCATGACGTTTCGAAAATCCGCCGTCAGTTGCATCGATGACGATCCGCAACATTCCACGGGCGCGCGAAGTTACCTCCCTCGCCGTGCCCGCGGCACCGGAGGTACTGCCCTGTACGATCGGCAGTGCGCCCTCCAGGCCCGCGGTGGGCAGGGAGGAGCGCGGTCCCCCCCTGCGGGCGCAAGCAGGTGACCGACTGGTGCGCATGGCCCTCCAGCCGGCATCGCGCATGCGACTGTTTCTCTCTCACTGCCAGAAAGGAAGCCACATGAGCACCCCTCCAGTCACCGGAACCGGCGACGGAACACGGGCGAACCAGGAGCGAAGGTGCCGACAACATCGGCGCCGGAGTAGAGTCCCTAGCACGAAGACAGCGGCCAGCAGATTCCCGTCTCGCCCGGCGCCCGGCGCGAACAAGTCGGCAAAAAGAACCGTCGTAGCCACCAAGCACGACGACTCCGCGGCTTTCGAATTGACGGCAGATCTGCCTCCGGCCCGCTATCCCGAGCCGGACGCTGGCGGGCGGGCCTGAGCGCGCGACAAACCAGGCCAAGCGGGAGTTCGCCATGAAGCAGTACGCCCAGACTGATGCCAAGCGCGGCAAGGCCATCTCGGTAACGCGTTTTGCTCTTCGCCTGACGCTGGACAGTTTGCGCAAGCTTTGCGAGATTAGCCTTCAGCTCCGAACGAGACGAAAAATGGTAGGTCCAACCATGCAATTTGATCACCTGTGAGCATCCGCAACCGCCTTCTACTGTTGGTGTTCGCGGTCTGGCTGCCCTCGGTAGTCGCTTTCGCGCTGCTCGCCTTCACCACCTACCAAACTACATCGATGCCGAGCAGGCCGCCGAGCGGCTGAGGGACGAGCCGCCTCCTTCTCGCGCTACGACGTGCTGCTTACACACCTTCAGCCTATCCCTGCCCAGATGCATGGGGTCACGGAACTCATCATCAACGCCCGGAAGGTGGATGCGACCTATCTCCAGGGTTCGACGGTGCCACTGAATGTGACCTGACTCCCGCGCGATTCGGTTTAGAACACCATCCTTTCTTGCTTTTGAGTCAAGGAAGTGCGCCTGATTCCTGAGGATCACATTGCTGAAAATCAACGGGGAGCGTGCAGGCAGCGGGGGACGGCCCCCGGCATCGGGGACCGACCCGAATCGGGCGGATGCCGAAGCTTCCCCTACCAGCGCCGGTGGCCGTCCGTTCTGTTGTCCAGCAGCTACGCTACTACGCGGCGCTCCGGGCGGGAGGTATTCGCGATCGCATAGCGCGCATAGGGCTGGCGGGACCGCAATGTCGAGAGACTTGCGGAAAATCGTCACTACGAAGGCGCGTGGTGCCATGCTGGCCGGCCACGGCCACGGGCACGGGCATCAAGGTCCCCGCCCGAATTTGAGGCAGGTCTTAGTTCCCCTGCCGACACCCGTGACCTTCCGCAACTGCTGGAATCTTCATGCATTTGAAGCATGTTTCGTTCCACGACCAAGTGCGGCGGATAGCCAAGGGCAAAAAACAAAAACTCCGTCCAATACCTCTCTCTTGCGCCAACTTCATGGCGCCTACTATCGCTGTGGCTCCGCCCCCCAATTGCGGTCCGACATTGCAATACCTGCGGCAGATTTTGCCGGTGTGGTCACTCTTCGCGGCGATCTTCGGGGGACGCCATCCGGCACGTCAATTGCTTCGATGGGCCGCGGAGAACTCTCAATATGTTCTGGAGCGAATGCTACGAAAAGATTCAGCAGCTGAGTCCAAGGGCCGCCAAGTTGGCCTCGCGGATGCTGTGCAAGGATCCTCGGATTCCTTCTCACTGGACCTTCGCCCTCGACGTGGCCCTGGCCGGCCGCGGCAAGGCGGCCGGACCCCTCACTCCTGCGGATCTGGAAGCCATCGTCGCCAGCCAAAGCCAAGAGCGACCGGAGGCGACGGACGAACTCGACCCGGCGCAGCGGGAAGCCTGGACCTTCGCGGCCTCCGTTCGCTCGCCTGCTGGCGCCGCGAACAAGGGCGCCCAGACACCTCAGGTCCCTCCGGAACCGGTGTGGGACCCACGAACGCCCACGCCGGAGGAAGCGTGGCTGCTCGCCTTTTCGCATGAGTTGCAGCGAATCTCCGACCTCGGCCCCGATGACATTGCCCGTCGTGCCCTTCGAAGACTCGAGACGGATGGAGAGCGCAACCCCTTGGAGGCAGCCAGGGACGAGCTCGTCGCGCGCGAGGTCGAGAACGTTGTGCCGCACGAGAACGTAGGCGTTCCGCCCGGTGCGTAGGCGGCGTATCAGAACCGGCTGGATCGCTTAGATGCGAACTCACGCCTCGTCGAGCGACACCTTGTCCTGGCGCCGGTCGTAAGGCCCGGTGATGCGCGCATGTGGGAACCCCATCCGCCAATCCTGCGCCACGGCATCACGCTGACGCCCCGCGCGGCGTGGATCCACTTGTTCCGCGAGGAATGGGTGCGCTTGGCCGAGGGACTCGCCGATGACCAGAGCGTCTTGGAGGTCGCGGCCGAGCTTTACGAAAAAGAAGGCGAGCGCGACCCTGTCGAAGTTGCCCTGGAGTTGTTCGGGCCCGGCCGCTAAATGGTTCAATGGTTCTGGCTTGGTCAGAATCCGGCCATGGGGTGCTTGCCAGCACGTATCTCTGCTCGTAGCTGTCGGCTGGCCTCAACTGCCCTAAGTCCAACCTCCCGGGCTCGGCGCGCTCGCTCACAAAGAGCGTCAACTTCACCGCGTTGACATTCTTCGCCTGGGATTTCCTTCACTTCCGCTGGTTCGTGAAGCCGAGCGGGGAAAGGAGAGTCAGCTTCTGCCATGCGGAACATTCCTCGCATGGTTTTCGGAACGCAGGCACATATGCGGCTATGCCTGGCCCGCTGATTCTGAGGCTGTCATTGGGGGGGGACATTCGCTGACAGCTACAACCCTGTGGTGCCAAGGGGCAGACACCTGAACACCTGAGTGTGCCCACGCCACTTTGACGGCTGCTCGCCCGCGGACGGCGGGACGAAAGTCAGCTTCTCCTCAGTTTCGGGGCCCAGACTCGGTTGCTGGCAGCCCGCTCTTCTCCTCCTCCCTCTCTCAAGGGCTGTACTTAACCCGCTCCGGCGGGTTTTTTCTTTACCCGTCTAGATTGCGCCACTCCTCAGGAAGATCCAGTCGACAAACCTCAACAGTCGCCCCTGAACACCCGTGCCAGTTCGTAGGGCGCCACCACCTCGAGCTGGTCGAAACGGCATGCGAGCGGCGGCTTGTCGAACCGCCACCTCAGGAAAATCGCAGCGTGGCGGAAGCGCCGCGCCTGCAGATGGTCGTACCGGACCTCGCACACCCGCTCGGGACGCAGCGCCTGCCAGCTCAGGTCCTTGCCGCCGCTCCAGCGGCTTTGGGCACCGGGCATGCGGCGCTTGGCGTCGCTGCCCGCCTCTGCCCAGCGCGCCCAAGGATGACCTTCGAGTGTGGGCGGGCGCAAGGGCGCCAGCTCCTGCACGAGCGCCCGGCGCTCGGTCATGCTGAAGGCCGACGTCGAGCCAACGTGGTGAAGCACCCTTGCGTCATCGTAAAGACCGAGCAGAAGTGAGGCGATGGCGTCTTGGCCCCTCTTGTGCCAGCGAAAGCCGGCCACGACGCAGTCGGCGGTGCGCACGTGCTTGATCTTGATCATCGCGCGCTCTCCGGGGCGATAGGGACCATCGGCTGCCTTGGCCACCACGCCGTCGAGCCCGGCGCCCTCGAAGGATCCCAGCCACTTGATGGCCTCGGCATGCGACGTGGTCATCGGCGTGAGGTGGATCGGCGGCGGCGCATCGAGCAGGAGTGCTTGCAGCAGCATTCGGCGCTCGTCCTGCGGCAAGCCCGAGATGTCCATCCCGTCAAGCCCGATCAGATCGAAGGCCACGAAGGACGCCGGTGTCTCGCGGGCCAGGCGCTCGATGCGCGAGACGGCCGGGTGGATGCGCTGCTGCAACGCGTCGAAGTTCAGGCCATCTCCGCTCGCAACGACGATTTCGCCATCGAGCACGCAGCCGTCGGGCAGACAACGCGCCAGCACCTGGACTAGTTCCGGGAAGTAGCGGTCCAGCTGCTTGGCGTCCCGGCTCTGTAGGCGGGCCGCGCCGCCCGCCCGGAACACGATAGCGCGGAAACCGTCCCACTTTGGCTCATAGAGCCAGCCCGCGCCCGCGGGCACCGTCAGGGCAGTCGACGCAAGCATTGGCGCAAGACTGCCGAAGGCAGGCAAGGGGGCGCCTGTCATGGGATCCCCCCGAGCGCACTGAGCAGGACCATTCGAGCCGGGGCAGTTCGCACGGGCGTCGAACGGGTCACTGAGAGGCGGGGCATACCCGCTACCGCATCTGCCCGTCGCTATACCGCGCCCACGCTGCGTGTGATGGGCAGCACGATGCCGGTGATGTAGCTCGCGCAACATGGTGCCGCCAGGAACACGTAGGCCGGCGACAGTTCCTCGGGCTGCGCCGGGCGCTTCATGTCGGTTTGCTGGCCGAAGTCCTTCAGCTCGTCGCCGGCGCGGTCGGCCGGGTTGAGCGGTGTCCACACCGGCCCCGGCGCGACCGCGTTGACGCGGATGCCCTTGTCCAGCAGGTTGCTGGCCAGCGACTTCGTGAACGCGTGAATGGCGCCTTTGGTAGTGGAGTAGTCGAGCAGCTGCGCGCTGCCTTCCAGCCCCGTGACGGAGCCGGTGTTAATGATGGAGCCGCCCTTGGGCAGGTGCGGCACTGCCGCGCGCGCCATCTGGAAATAGCCGATCACGTTGGTGCGCAGTGTGAGGTCGAGCCGCTCGTCGGTGATGTCCTCAATCGATGCCGCATGCAGCTGGAAGGCAGCGTTGTTGACGAGGATGTCCAGCTTACCGAAGGCCTGCAGCGTCTGCTGCACCGCCTGGTTGCAGAACGCAGGGTCGCGCACGTCGCCAGGAATCAGCAGGCACTGCTCGCCCTCGGCCTCGACGCAGCGCTGAGTCTCCTGCGCGTCGACCTCCTCCTCTTTCAGGAAAACGAGTGCCACCCGGGCGCCCTCGCGCGCATACAGCAAGGCCACGGCGCGGCCGATGCCCGAGTCGCCGCCCGTCACCAGCGCCACCATGCCGTTGAGCTTGCCGCTGCCCAGATAGCCCGGCGCCTTGAAGCGCGGCTGCAGATCCATCTCGGCCTCGAGGCCGGGCTTTTCCAGGTGCTGGGCAGGCATGGGGTTCTCGGGCTCGGGGCGGTGGCCGGCCTGCATCGGCTGGTCGCTCCTGGCCTTGGTCTGGGTCGCGCGATCCTTGTCGTCCTGCTCGCGCTGCACCTTGCGGTGCTGGACGGCGACGTCGCCGCCTTCGGTGTTCGATCGGTCGTCGGATGAGGTCATGGGCTGCTCCTGTGTGCTGCTGGGGTTGAAATTCCTTCACCGGGGGCAGGCGCGGCGGCGCCAGCCGCTGTCAGTTTTTTTACGAGCGGCTGGTCGCCAGCCAGCAGCAGGTCGTAGCCCGCTTCTGTGCAGCACTTCGCCAAGTCGACCGCCAGGGGCCGGGCGGTGGGTTGGGTGGCCATGGTCTGCGCCAGCGTTCAGTGTTTCATCGCCATGCTGCCGCCGCGACTGAGTTTCTCCGCCGCTGCCCGATGCTCCTTCAGGGTCGGCAAGGTCTTGCCGAACCAGGCCTTCACCTCGGCATCCTTGGCATTCTTGCTGGCCTTCTCGAACAGTGCGATGTCGGTTCGATGGTCGTCCATGCCGACTTCCTTGATGAACTCGCGGTCGATGTCGCTGGACCTCGACAGCTTGTCTATCTTGGCCTTCTTGTCGGCCGGCATGTCCGGAGGCAGCACCATCCCCTTCATGGAGGCGAGCCCCTTTAGTTCATCGTTCGCCGCGGTATGGTCCTTGACGAGCATGTCCGCGTAGGCCTTGACGTCCGGATTTTTCGCCTTGGAGGCGGCCATCTTCGAGACCTCGACCTCGTAGACGCCCCCGCCCGCCGCCTTGGTTACGAATTCCTGGTCCGCCTTGGCGGGCGCATCGGCGGCAAATGTCGGAAGACACTACAGGGCGCATGCACACGCCCCCGAGACAGCAAGCAGACGAATGGTGTTCATGAAGAATTCTCCTGGTTGGTTGCCCCGCGGCCCCTGCGCGGGATGGCTGGACAAGCTACGCATGGCGCGCCGGCCGCCCATCGGGTTCGTGCTTATTGCGAGGTCGGAGAGGTCCTACCGCACACACGTGGCAGCGCCGACACCGCGTCGCTGCCAGGTTCTTAAGCCTCTTGCCTTTCCAAGGAGACTTCTCATGCAAGCTTCTGACTCCAGGAACGTCCGGGCCGAGACGATGCCCGCCCCGGAAGAGGACTGCCGCAAGGTGGTATTGACTCCCTGAGTTGTTGCGTTCGATGGAGGCGTCCGTCTATGAAACCCATCAAGTCGGCTCGCAAGCCCCTCGCCGACGTCCCGACCAGCAAGGCGGCGAAGACGCTGGCGCGCGTGGTCCTGACATCGAAGTCCGACGAGGACTTCGACATCGGCCGACACTACGCGCTCGACCTCGAGACCCTGGCGCTCGAGATCCTCGAGGAGTGGCGCATCGGCAGGTACGCTGAAGGGATGGCAAAGCTGTTTAGGCTGTTGGCGCAGGTCGACCGGATGTCGATGAGCTGAGGCTGGAGAGCCAACCTGCCAGCCAGGCAGGGGGACTCTGCTTACCTGAGGCGTCAGCTGGCACTGCGCCGCGCTGCACTGGATCGATGTTGAGGCCCTGGCGGTACTTGGTGACTCTGCGGCGGGCGATGCCAAAGCCCTGTTGGCAGAGCTCAGGTGCTAGGGCGTCGCTCCAAAAGGAGGGGTTGCGCTCGCTAGTGGCTGGCGCCTGCGTGGGCCGCGCCTCCGGGAGAAGAAGTACTGCAGTTCGAAGACGCGGTGCGGAGTCGCTAGTTCTTGTGATGGGCGCGCGCGAGACGTGAAGGAGGCACCACCCCGACAGCGTCGGCGACTTCGCGCAAGCCCAGCGGATTCATCGCCAGGGCGCCGTAGTCGAGGAAGAGCTTCTGCTGGGACACGATCGCGACTGAGATGTCGCGCACCGTCGAGACCCGACGCGCAGCGCTGCACGGCCCAGCGCGCACAAGGGTGGTCGTCCTTGTTCGGCGGGGTCTTGCTTGGCCTGGTCGTTCGGCCAGGTCTTTTTTACACGCCCCAGACGGCCTGCGCGCGGGCGCGCCGCTCGCCTGCCAGGGATCTGGGCTTCCGCCGGCCAGCGGAAAATGGTGCACGCAGGGACATTTCTTGCTGCATGGCTCGCGCTCATGCCGCTTTTCGTTCTGACGTGCTCTTTGTGGAAGCCGGCCGCTTCGTAGCGGTCTTCTTTGGGGCGGGCTTTTTCTCCGCTGTCTTTGATGAGCCTTTCCCCCCGGATTTGGTACCGCCTTTCAGACTCCGCTTAAGCAATTCAGTCAGGTCGATGACGTTGCTGCTCTCAGGGGCTTCTTCCTCGGGCTCGATGACCGTCTCGGTCTTGCCAGCCTTCACCTTCTTGTCCACGAGCTTCATGACCTGGTGCCGAAACTCGTCCTTGAAGTCTTCTGGGTCCCACTTGCCGGACATCTCGGCAATGAGCTGCTTGGCCATTTTGAGTTCTGCCGCGCTGAGGTTCTTCCGTCCGGCAGGCGGCAGGTCCAACGAATCGAGCGTCTTCACTTCGTCGCCCCAGCGCAGCAGGTCCAGAACGAGTGCGGGTCCGGATGGTACTAGGGCCGCAAGGTGCTGCTTGGTCGCGATGACAACCTTGGCCAATGCAATCTTCCCGGTGTCGACCAAAGCCTCGCGAAGGAGTGCGTAGACCTTGTCGCTCTTGTTGATGGGGGCCACGTAGTAAGGGCGCTCCAGGAAAATGAACGGCATCTCCCCAGCATCGATGAAGCGTTCAATCTCGATGGTCTGGGTCGTCTTGGGAAACACCGCCTCAACCTCTTCTGGGCTGATGATGACGTACTTGCCATCCTCGTATTCGACACCCTTGACGATGTTCTCTTTGGTGATTTCCTTGCCGGTGCGCTTGTTCACGCGCTTGTAGCCAACGGGGTCCATCGAGCGCTTGTCTAACCAGTCGAAGTCGACACCTTGCTCGGTCGCCGCGGTGTGAAGACCAACAGGGATGTGCACGAGGCCAAAAGAAATAGCTCCCTTCCAAAGCGTCCGACTACCTGTTGCCATGCCAAATCCTCCTGAACGGGGAATCCCGCGTCGCGGAGTCTGCGGCCGGCGAAGCCGCCCTTTTCGTAGGTTGGCGCAACTTCTCGTCGTAGGGGGACTGCACTTTCCAACGGTGAGCGAACCGACTAGGCTGGAAGCCATGCCCCCCTTGCGCCACATCGCGGTCTATGTCGAAGAACCCAGCGCCGGGGAGTTTCGTTGGGTGCTCATTGAGCGCGCCGGGAAATACTGGGGCGTCATAGACAAATCTGACTCGGCCGCTGAGACTTATCAGAAGGCCATGGCAGAAGGGCTCATTGCGCTCCAGAGGATGGTGGAAGACCTGGAGGTCGGGCCTCGCGCCGGCGAGGACCACGAGCCACCTGCCAAAGAGCAGCACCCCCGAAGGCAGGAGGATGGAGATGCGCCCAAGCCTGGCAAGGCCTTCTTTGGATTCGGACCGGCGCGGTAGCACTGCGCGCGGCGAACTGTATGTGTGGAGAGAACGTCCTCCTAACTCTTCACGCCGCTTCTTCGGTATTTTTTTTCGACTGCATCAGCGCTCGTGCCGACGGCCTGTACAGCCTTCTTCAGCTGCGCGGGCGTCACGTTGAACTGTTTGGAACCAGAGCCCCTGGAAGCCCGTCGGTGATCGGCGCGTAAGTTTGGTTTTAGGACAAGCTCCTTTCAAGCTGCACGCCAGAAACTTGCTGGCCTTTGGGAGTTCGTGCCCATCTGCAAGCTTGGCAATGGCGTGAGCGCCCAGGCGCTCCTTCTCGGCGTCGGTCCCGGCTCCTTTGCCGCCAGCATGGAGTGACCGAGCTGCGCGGGTAGGTGCGCACTCAGAAGGCCAGCAGGCGTCGACAACACAGCTGCGGGCCGCCAGCCCAGCCAGCAGGCGCGCCTGTACGTGCGCAGACAGCGCGAACTGTCGAGATTGGCGCGGGCGCCGTCGTTCCGTGCAGGAACTCCGCTGACAGGCGACGGACCCTGGGCGCGCCTGGCCGCATCGAGAATCATCCGGCGACGTTCATGGCGCTTTTCCTACAGGGAAGCCCAGCCTGAACCCTAAGGTGGTTTCTGCGCGCGGCCATCCGTGCCGTGCGCCTTTTTCTCCACTCGGACAGGGGGTTCCATGACCAGCAAGAGTTCGCAAGGCGGCAACAATCAGCAGCAGGGCGGCAGCCAGCGTGGCGGCAGCCACGAGCAGCATGTCAAGGCCGGCCAGCAAAGCCACAAGGGCGATCCCGGCTCGCGAGATCAGCAGGAGCAATCCGGCGGTTCCCGTGGTGGCGCGTCGCAACAGCATGCAGAGCCGGGGCGCCAGAGCCACAAGAAGTCATCCTAAGTGCGTGCTTGACACGCGTTTCCGAAGCGGGCGCCAAGGCCCGCTTTTTCATGCGTTCGTGCCGACAAGGAGTGGCCCCGCAAGGTCGCGGGTAGGGGGTGGCGTCTGTGCACACTCCCCGGCGCATCAGACACCGTCCAACACGTCTTCGAGGCGCGCTTGTGTAGCTTAAATTTTCGTTCGTGACACCGACAGCCATGTCCACAAGTTCCGTCTGCGTCGACCCTCGAGCCATCGTCCAGTACCTTAAGGCGCACGCTCTGGTGGTGGTGACTGCCGAGTCGTGCACCGCCGGGCTCATCGCCTCGCGCTTGGCCGCCATACCGGGAGCGGGCGAAGTGCTGGAGTGCGCTTTCGTGGTCTACGACCCAAAGGCCAAGCGGCGCTGCCTCGGCGTGCCGGCCGAGGTCTTCGAGCGCAACAACCTGACCAGCGAGGCCGTCGCGCTGGAGATGGCGCGCGGCGCACTACGCCACAGCGACGCGCTTGCGGCAGTCGCCAACACGGGCGTGGCCGACGATGCCGACCCCCACGTCCCACCTGGTACCCAGTGCTACGCGTGGGTGTTCCGCGATGGCGGCGGTACGCCGCGCGAGTTCACTGAAACCCGAGTATTCGAGGGCGAGCGCAACCAGATCCGCGAGGCCAGCGCCGACTACGCGCTCGGCCGCATCGCTCACTATCACCAGGCAAGCCGAAAATGAGGCCGCAGATGGAATGCCGCCCGTGGCGCATGTGCTCGATCGAAACGTCGAGGCGCTCCTAGCCGGGGACGCAGCGAAAGGGCGGCGGCGGGTTGCAGGACAAGATGGCCGACATCATCACGCCTGGCGGGCAGCAAGATCTTCGTGTACGCGCACCTCCCTGACCTACGGGCATGGATCGTAGTCAATCTGGGCTGACCCCCGTCGAGCCCTTCGATCCGACCTTCGTGGTGCTGGCGATGGTGGCATCTCGACCTTCGTCATGATCGGCCAGAACCGCTTGCTCCGATCGCGCACGAGCGCGCCGATCTCGACCCGCAGATCAGCCTGCTATGCGAGCACATCACGAAGCTCCTGCGCATCGTGACCGAACTGGCACAGCGCAACGATGTCGCCGCTGCGTAACCCCGAGCTCAACGAACTCAGGGAAGGGGTCTCGCCGGAACACATCCTCAACCGGATCGGAGAGCGCTCGCCACCGGTAGCTCGTCGATTGCGCAGACAACCCGATTGCAAAGGCAGGACATGCACACCGGGCCGCTCAAAAACTTGCCGTGGCGCGACATCGAGAGCCGCATGCATTGCAGCGTCCTTGATCGAACGAGGCGTGCATCCCGAGGGACTTCGACGTCGGCTTGGCATTGCGCTTGCGGCGGGCACGCAGACCTGCTGCGACCTTGGCAGGATGGCGCCGGGCGACGCGGCCTCGGCACGGGCGTTCGTCGCAGGCTGCTGCGAAGTTCAGCAAGCGGCTGCGCGCCGGCTGCTGAGGTCGCTCGCAAAATTGCGCGATGTAGGGGTCGGCTGACAGCGAGATGAGCGGCTCGACCAGCGGTCCGTCCTTCCGATCGGTCACCCTGCTGCTTCGCGGGGCGGCTTGGGAGTTGCACATGAACAACCCGAATGAGAATGCCAGGCAGCCGGTTCCGGCGTCGAGGCGCAAGGGAAAGCGCCCGATCTACCGTATGGCCCTGCTGATCGCGTTCCTGATCGTGGGAGCCCGGCGGCAAGCCGTCGGCCGCGTCGCGGCCCGTCTTGATTCACTTCGCGTCACGATCACTGCCACAGGTGTCGCCCTGGCGCTGACCCGGCGACGCCCTGCCGCAGCACATCCCAAGAGGCCAGAACCATGCCGATCGAACCCAGCCTTCCCATTTTCAACGGCCACACGCTCGCGTACCGCGGCTTCGATTCGAACTGGACGCAGCCTCCACGCAAGGCGGCTACCGACCTACCGTGGTGCCGCTCTCCCGCCGAGGCCGACGAAACGCAACTGCCGGAAAACGCGGATGGAGGCGATCCGCCACGCCGAGCAGCAGGCCATGCGCTGGGTTCATGATCGGGCAGGCACCGCTCAGGCGCCAATCTGAGCAGCGCCGGCCGCCTTCACCAAGCCGGGCGACACCGGTGTCGGGGCTCGTCGGCTCAGCGCCGGGCGCGCTTTACCTTCCGACGCGCAAATCCCTCTGCCAGGGAAACGACCGCCAGCAACAGGGTCTGGCGTACCAGCCGCCGGCTGGCCAGTTCCAGCCGGTGATCAATCTCAGCCTGCACCCTCGCCGTCCGCGAAAGGCCTGAATAGTCCGGCACGTCCACTGCGCCCGGCCGGTCCTCCGAACCCTGGCCTCGCTTCGAGGGCGCTTCGCCGCTGTCAGCGGCCGCAGCGGTCTGCGCTGCCGCCTTCTGCCCGGCGAGCGATCCGTGTTCGTCCGCATAGACCTTGGTGAACTCGGCGCCCAGCAGGAAAATCTGCGCAGCGTAGTACACCCAGGCCACCAGCACGACCAGTGACCCAGCGGCGGCAAAGGCCTCGGTGACGCCGCTCTTGCCCAGGTAGAGACCGATGAGCAGCTTGCCCAGTTCGAACAGCACGGCAGTGACTGCGGCACCGATCCACACGTCCCGCCAGGCGATGGGCGCCGTGGGCATCAGCTTGAAGATCATGGCGAACAGGAGGGTCATGATGGCGAGGGAGATCAGCAGGTTGAGCCCCTGCAGCAGGACTTCCCAGCCCGGCAGCAGGCCGCCGAACCAGCCGTCGAAGGCGGCCAGCCCGGCACTCACCATCAGCGACACCATGAGCAGGAAGGCGAGGCCCAGGATAAGGCCGAACGACAGCAGGCGTGCGCGCAGCACCGCCCACACGCCAGACGGCTTTTCCTTCTCCGGCACGCGCCAGATGCGATCCAGCGCACTCTGCAACTCGGCGAAGACGGTGGTCGCCCCGACCAGCAGCACGACCGCGCTGATCAGCCCCGCCACCAAGCCCTTGCCGGTGTCGCTCGCGGCCTTGAGCATGGCCTGGACGGCGGTCGCGCCATCTCGTCCTACCAGTCCGCCGATCTGACCGAGGATCTGTTCCTGCACCGCGTCGCGGCCGAAGACGGCGCCTGCTACCGCGATCACGATGACCAGCAGCGGCGCGAGCGAGAAGATGGTGTAGTACGAGATGGCGGCACCCATGCTCGGCGCATAGTCGTCGACCCAGGCCACGACGGCCTTGCGGCTGAGTTCGTAGAGATGCTTGATCTGCATGGCAGGTCTCCTTGGCCGGCGTCGGCCGGCGTCTGGTCATGGACGCCGCGCGGGCGCCTTGAACGTTCCTTGCGAGCATGGATGAGCAAGCATGGGCACGCGCAGCGGCCTTCGTGTGGGAGCGAAGCGACGGCGCACGTGGGAAGGCGCTTTCGGCGAGTGGCCATGCGTGCGAGCTCCACTTTCAGGCATGCCGATGCCCCAGAGGACCATCAATTGACGGAATGAAATGGGCCGAATGCGAGAAGAGAGAGGGGGATGCTGCGACCGAAGGGCGAAGCTCGCGGCACGCAAGCTGAGGAATATCCGCACGTCCCACCCAGCTGGGCCTACGCCTGGACATGGCGCTCACGAATCGGGCCTGGCGCGGGACCGATCACCGAATGGGACCCCACCAGCCATCTGTTTCGCCTGACCACGGCCGCATCGCGATGCCGGAGAATCAGTGGTCGCGCTCCGGCCGCGGGAGGTTCGAGTAACAAACCGGTTACGACCATAGGCTTATAGAGGACCAACGCATGAACGAGACCATTCAGCCCAATACAGCCCCTTTCGGGATCATTGAAGCGCTCGTGAAAAACAGGGATGCCACCGAGGAGGTCAAAAAAGTTGCTGATGATCTCCTGGTCGTGCGCACCGGTCCTGAAGGAAGAGATCTCCGAGGGAGCAAAAACCGACGTGGTGGACCGCGCTGTCGAGCAGGCCGGCGAATTGGAAAAGCGGCTGACTCAGTCGACAGAACTGCTCGACGAAGTGAATGACACCTTGGAGCAAGCTGCCCAAGGCGTTGACTCAGCAAGCGCGGGTTCTGCGGACCTCAGCGCCCCAAGAAAGCATGCGCCGCACTTTTTATCAGAGAAGGACGGCGGCTTGAAATAGCTGTCGACCTACACGTCGGGAGAGCACCCCCCTGAAGTAATCGCGTGCCTTCAGGCCTTAGTGGCGATTTTTTACCGAGCGCCTTTTCGGCGAACACGATGCCGCTCAAGACACTCCTCATCGAGGACAGCGAGACAATTCGCGAAAACCTGATCCCGACGTTGGCAGAGTTGGCCGATGCGCACGTGATCGCCATCGCGGAGACTGCTACGAAGGCCATCGAGGAACTCGATCGGCACAAGCAAAACTGGGACTTGGCGGTTGTGGACCTTTTTTTGAAGGAAGGCTCCGGGCTCAGCGTCTTGCGTGCAGCGCAGGACCGCTTGCCACATCAGCACCTGCTTGTTCTGACCAACTATCCCACCGCCGAAATTCGTCGAAGATGTCTTGAACTGGGAGCGGAAGACATATTCGACAAGTCCACGGAGCTCGAGGCTTTCTTCGACCTCTGCCGTTCCTACGGCCCATCGCCAACGATCCACAGAGGCTAAGTTTGAGGATGTGTTGCAGCGGAGTTGAGCTTTCAGGAATCAACAACAGACGCATGAAGCGGATCAGCAGCACGCAGCAGAGGGGCCGCCATTGAGACAGAGGTGCAGCGATCTAGCACCCGGCGAGCGCCCAGTTCGACCGATGGCCAGCGGGGGAGCCGTCATCTGCACGTTGGCCACCCCGTCGCGCACCGATCGACCTGCACCAGCCAGGTCCGAGCAAGGGGGTCAACCTAACAACGTGGGAGGCCAGAGGCCGCAAGCATGCGCTGCCACAACTCAAGCCAAGGCTCCCAATCATGCCCCCCTGCCACAGTGAACACATCGCTCTGTCAAGCGAAATCAGGAACTGACCCCCTGGGGATGCGGACAAAAACTTGGACTGGTTTTATGCGGCAAGTCCAAGGCTCTCCCGGTATTCGATGGGGCTGAGCGAGCCGAGGGAGATCTTGATCCGCTTCTTGTTGTACCAGCGGATGTAGGAATCAACGGCTTGAACGAACTGCTCAATGGTCGTTGCCTGCCAGTCCCGAGGATAGAACAGTTCCGTTTTCAGTCTGCCGAAGAAGCCTTCACAGGCTGCGTTGTCAGGTGAGCACGCCTTGCGTGACATCGAGCGAATGAGGTTTGCTTCGCTCATTCTTGATAGCCAGCCAGGCCAGCGGTAGTGTCCGCCGCGATCGGAGTGGACCACAGGCCGATCGGTGGTTTGTGCCACCGTCTCGATGGCAGCATCCAGCATCGTGTTCACCAGTTCAGCGTCCGGACTGGTTCCAATGGTCCAGCTCACCACCATCCCATCGAAGCAATCGATGACTGGCGACAGGTAGACCTTGCCCGCAGGGATCTGGAACTCCGTGATGTCCGTGAGCCACTTCTCATTTGGCGCCGCGGCCTGGAAGTCGCGATTGATGAGGTTCTCGGGTGCTGGACTGATCTCACCGAGGAAGGACGCGTATCTGCGCCGCTTGGGCTTTGCAACAACCAGGCTTTCCGGTTTCATCAGCCGTTGGACGATCTTCTCAGAGATGGGGACTCGCTGCCTGGCCAGCGATGCCTGCAGCCTGCGGTAGCCGTAGCAGCGATGATGCGACTCGAAGATGGCGGTGATGGCTTGCCGCACCGATAGGTACTTGTCACCCACAGTTGTACGGGCTCGATGGTAGAAGTACGAACTATGCGCAAGACCCAACTTGGCAAGGAGCTCTGGCAGGCCATAGTGCTCCCTGAGGGCGTCAATCAGCAGTGTCTTCTCCCGGTTGGTCAGGAGCTGCAGATCGACGCCCAGGCCTTTTTTTAACAGTTCATTGGCCTTGTTCAAGAGGTCCCGCTCAAGCTGAAGCTGCCTGACCTCGCGTCGCAGCGATTCAAGTTGGCGCTCGAGCTCCGCCTGCTCTGGCGCCGGCGGGGATTGATTGGAATGTTTCATGGATGCGGGTGCCTCACGTCCCAGAAGCTGGTTCTTCCAGTTGTACAACGTCGGCCGGCACACACCTAATTTCTCGGCCACTGCCTGCGCGCTTTCCTGCCGAGTGCAAAGCTCCATGACTCCCGCTTGCTTCAAGGTCTCGGGGTACCTCCGTCGACCAACACTGCCAACGACCGCCTTGCGGCTCTCAGGAAGGGCCTCGCGAAGCCATGCGGTCAGGGTCCCCCGGCTCGGGTAGCCCAGCGCCCTCATCGTGGCAGCAATGCATCGGTCGTGGGTCACGTAGTGCTGGACAGCCGCCTGCTTCTGCGCCTGCGAGAACTTGGGCTTCCGACCTGCATAGCGCACCGGTAGGTCGAGGCGCTGCTGATACTCGCGGTACCAGCCTTTTAGGGAATTCTTCGTGGGGTAACCCAGCTGCCTTATGGTGGGCCTCACCCGTTTGCCAAGCTTGATGTAGAGCTCAACGGCCCGGATTCTGTCGTCGTATGAATACATGAACTACCTCCTGGTAGTCCAAGTTTTCGTCCGCATCCCACCTCCTGGTAGTCCAAGTTTTCGTCCGCATCCCAGGGGGTCAGTTTGTCGTGTCGCCTGACACGCTCGCCGGCAATGCCTCCGCAAGCACTTGCACGACAGGCGCGTTCCAGTCATGTATCCCGTAGCCGAGGTAGATGGGCGGCTGGTCACGATCCTTCAGCGAAAGGGCGCGAAGACTGCGCCAAGCGTACGTCTCGAGCGTCAGCCCCAAGGGCGATACAGTGGGCGCACGCCAGTGCCTGAGGCCACCTTCGCGCGCGATCGCTTCTGCGGCCCTGGCGCTTCCAAAATAGGGGGCTATCAGGAAAAGGCCGTCCACATCGCTCGGATGGGAGTTGGCGTACCGTACGGCTGCGAGCCCACCCAGCGATATTCCGGCAAGCCAAAAGGATGTGTAGCCAGCTGCCCGCGCCGGTGCGATGACGTCGATGCGAAGGCGTTCCAAGAGCGTGTCGTTCCTGTAGTAGCCGCTATGAGCGTCCGCACGGAGTACATCCACGTTAAGGCGCAGGGATGCCACCGATTGAACGAATCCGTGGGCTTCCAGTTCGCCGACCTGCATTGCGCGACCGGGGAGGATGACGAGAAGGGTGCCGCTCGGTTCAACGCCACAGCTGGCCTGGTTGAGCCGCACGGGCATCGGAATCGAAGCTTCGCGGGGCAGCGCAGAGCATCCCGGCACACACGTTCGCGAGGACGCAGACCAGCCAAGCGACCAAGCGGCCGAGTACCCCGCGATGGCGCTGTGGCTTTGAGATTCCTCCGAGGTGCAGTTTCTCCAAGCGCGCGTCCCCGGGGGGTGGTTTTCTTGGGCTGGATCCCGGGCTCACTCCCTTTGGAAGTGGCCCGAGGGCCTGTCTCTCGGTCGCGGCTCGCGCCCCCGGCCGGCTGCGGCACCGTGCCTCCATAAGTCGTACGGGACCATAGCGATTGAGGTCGTAAAAAAAGGCGGTGGCTGGCCACCGCCAAGACCCACCGCTGAAGGTCTAGCTAGGAAGCTGTCGCGCCCGCCGTCTCTGCCATCAATTCTTCCTTGCGGGCCTGCAGTTGCTCGCGCATGCCCACCAGGTCGAGGCCGCGTGCCGCGCGCGCCTTAACGAAGATTTCGTTGCGCTCTTCCTTGACGTGATGAACGATGTACTCACCGAGCACGATCACCTTCGCGTCGAACTTGTCGTCCACCTCGGTCGCGTCCTGAATCTGCGCGATCAGGTCCTTGGCACTGGCGTGCTCGACCTCGGCTTCATCCAAGAGGTCGGTGTCCTTGATCGCCTCCCGAACGGCCGGGTAGAAGATTTCCTCTTCGATCTGCGCGTGGACCGTCAACTCCATGCAGATCTGATTCGCGAGGTCGCGCTTCTTTTGAGAGGCGCTGGCTACTCGGGAGCCGGTGAGCTCCTCATAGGTCTTGAACAGTTTCTTGACGTTGCGATGGTCTGCATCCAGGAGACTGCAGGCATCGGGTTCGGCGCGTTTGGTCGTGGACATCGTGAACTCCAGTGGATCGAGGGGCACAGACTGGATCGACGGGCGCTCGCCGCGCGTAGGAAAAAGCCGCTCGGGCCTAGCAGCGGAGAATGACCCGCCCTGATTGGCGCGCGGACGGCGACGCGCGTACGAGTCGCTGCCCTCCGCATCACGCCATTGGATACCCCCTCAGCCGCGACCGAGTCTCTCCAGCGCCTCGATCAAGGCTTCGAGAGAGACAGGCTTGCGCAGGTGCAGATCGAAGCCTGCGGCCAGGGACCGCTCCAGATCCGCCGGCCGGCCGAACCCAGTGACAGCAATCGCCGGCCATCGGCGCGCATGCGGCAGCTTGCGCAGGCGGGCGATCAACTCGAGCCCGTCCGTGCCCGGCATTCCGATGTCCGAGACCACCAGATCGAAATCGGCTTCTCTTGCCTTTTCCAGCGCCTCCTCGGCGCCCCGAGCGGTCGTGACCCGGGCTCCTTCCGCCTCCAGCAACTCGGCGAGCGTGTCGAGGGTGTGAACGTCGTCATCCACCAACAGGATCCGGCGTTGGGCCAGGGCCTGATTCGAAACCAGCTGGAAACCCGGGGCATGGCTGTCGAGCACGTCGTCCAGCAAGGGCAGCCGCACCCTGAACACCGAACCTTTGCCCAGGCCCCCGGAGTCGGCCTCGACACTGCCGCCATGCAACTCGGCCAGGTTCTTGACCAGCGCCAGACCGATGCCCAGACCACCTTCGCGTCGGGTGGACGGCTTGTGGTCTCCCTGCTGGAACATCTCGAAAACCCGCCCGAGCAGATCCGCTTCGATGCCGCGGCCCGTGTCCTGTACCTCCAGCAGCGCCCACGGCCCGTCGCTCTTCAGGCGCACATGGATCTCGCCGCCAGGCGGCGTGAACTTCAGCGCATTGCTCACCAGATTCCAGAAAATCTGCTCGACCCGCACCACGTCCGCGAAGATGGTCAGATCCTCGGCCTCCATCAGGAGGGACAGTTGCTTCGCCTGGGCCTCCTTGCGCAGCGCTTCCGTGATCCGCTCGACGATCGGTCGCCACTTCACTGGCGAACGGCTCAGCGTCAGTTTGCCGGTCTGCAAGCGCGAGAGGTCGAGCAGGTCATCAATGATCTGGGCCTGGGCATGGACGGTCCGGCGGATTGTGTCAACCGCTCGCGAGAGCCGAGGTGCGCCTTTCACCTCGGGCGATCGCCCGATCAGCTCGGTGCTCACCATGATCAGGTTGAGCGGGTTCTTGAGTTCATGCGACATCACGGCCAGGAACTCGTTTCGCAGGGCGTGCGCGGCCTCGAGCTGCACCCGGACGTGCTTTTCAGCCTCGAGCAGCTCCTCTCGCTGGCGCTCCAGCAGCCGGCGCTCGGTCAGATCGCGCGCGATCTTGGCGTAGCCCTGGACATCGCCTTCGACCAGCGGGGTGGTGATGCCGCTGCAATAGAAGCGGCTGCCATCTTTGCGGAGATGCCAGCGTTCGTCGAGCGCACGACCATGTTCGCGTGCGCTCTGCAGTTCCTGCTCGGGCACGCCAGCGGCGCGGTCCTCCGGCACGAACAGGCGACTGAAATGCTCCCCTTGTATTTCTTCTCCGGTGTAGCCGAACATGAATTCGGCACCTTTGTTCCAGCCGGTAACGCAGGCGTCTGCGTCGAGCGTGATGACAGCGAAATCCTTGGTGCTTTCCGCCACCAAGCGCAGGCGCTCGTCCCGCGCGCGCAGCTGCTCCTGCGCCGCACGACGCTCGGTCACGTCGATGAAGTTGAGCACCGCGCCGTCGATACGATCCTCGGCGGTGCGATAGGCCGAGATGCGCATGAGGTACCAGCGTCCATCGACAGACGCCAACTCGCGCTCCACCGGTTGCAGCGTTGCCAGCACATGCATGATGTCCTCTGCGAAGCTCCCCCCGTAGTCCAGCCGATGGGTGAGATCGGTCATTGGGCGCCCGATGTCCCCCCCAAGGATGTTGAAAACCATCGCGCTCAGCGGCGTGAAGCCCTTGATGCGCATGCGCCGATCGACGAACACCGTGGCGATGTTCATCGAGGTGATCAGGTTGTTCAGGTCGTCGTTGATCTTGGCCGTTTCCTCGACCTTGTGCTTGAGTTCGAAGTTGACCGTCGTCAGCTCCTCGTTGACCGATTGGAGCTCTTCCTTGCTGGTCTCGAGCTCTTCCGTCGCTGAGCGAAGCTCCTCGTTCATCGACTGCAACTCCTCGTTGGAGGCACGAAGTGCCTCGCTGGAGCTGGCCGATTCGCCGACTTTGCCAGTCAGTTCGCGTTGCAGCCGCATCACCTCCTGCTCCAGAACGGCGTAGGCGGGATCCGCGCCGGCGCAGTCTGTGGCATCGGCGTGACCTGCTTCCGCGTCGGCCTCCGGCTGCAGTGCCAGGTCGACCTCGTCGAAGGCGATCAGCATGTAGCCTCCGCCGTCCGGTCCCGCACTGCCGCGCACGGTCATCTGGACGACAATGCGGCCCTGTTCTCCTCCGATTGCGACCGGCTTGGCGGCCACGCGCCGGCCGGACCGGCCCGCGTACAGGATGGCTGGGCGAAGCGCGGACGCCAGCTCAGGCAGCAGGACCTCGAGCAGGTCCTGAGAGGGAACACCCGCCGCATGGCGCAAGTATCGCGAGGCGCCCGCACTGGTGTGCAGAATCTTGTGGTGTGCATCGGTGACCAGGGTGGCGCGGTTGGCATCCTCGACGAGGCGCTGATGTAAATGCGCGAGAGACGGCAATACCGGCGCCCCTGGGCGCTCTATCCCGGCGCCGCCACCAGCCCGCAGGGGCAAGAGATCGCCGCGAGGCAATCGGACGGGGTTGGCCCTGTAAATCCGATTCTTCTTGTCGACGGAACTGAAGTGGTCGCTCAGCAATTCCGCGGATTCGGCGCCGCCCAAGAACAGCAAACCTCCAGGGTTCAGCGCGAAATGGAACATCTCGAGCACCTCGGCTTGCAGGCGGCGCTCGAAGTAGATCAGAAGGTTGCGGCAGACGATCAGGTCGAGCCGAGAAAAGGGCGGGTCGCGCAGGACGTTGTGTCTGGCGAAGAGAATCTGCTCCCGCACGGCCTTGCTGATCCGGTAGGCCCCTGCCTCGTCTTGGAAGAACTGCCGAAGTCGTTCCGGCGATACGTCGGCAGCGATGGCCTCCGGATAGACGCCAGCGCGCGCCACTGCCAGGGCGCGGTCGTCAACGTCGGAAGCGAAAATCTGGATCGAAGGCTGAGGAATCCCTTGCGGGGCGCTTTCGTTCAGCAACATCGCCAGGGAGTAGGCCTCCTCGCCGGTCGCGCATCCCACCGCCCATGCACGCAGCGGTGCGCTGGGAGCCAGCCGTCTGAAGAGCCCGGCCGCGAGCTCTTGCCGCAGGGCTTCGAAGCACTCCGGATCACGGAAAAAGCTGGTCACGCTGATCAGCATGTCCTGCAGCAGCTCAGTGGCTTCCTGCGGATGGCTCTCCAGGTAATCGCGATAGGCCACCAGATTCTGCTGGCGGGTGACCTGCATGCGGCGCTCTACCCGGCGCAGCACGGTCCCGCGCTTGTAGTCCTTGAAGTTGTTGCCGGTACGATTCGCCAGGATCACGATCACTTCGTCCAGCGCGACCTCGGCACGCGCGAGCGTCGCCTCCGGTGTATCCTGGACCCGCAGGCCGATATTGCTGGCATCTGGCAGATCCATCTCCTGGGCGTTCTTCCAGAGTTCGATCAGCTTCGCCGGAATGTCGGCTGCAGGCATCGCGAAATCGACCCGCCCCGTGGCAATTGCGGCCTGCGGCATGCCTGCGTATTCGGCCTCATGCGGCGCCTGCGCAATTGAAACGCCGCCTTGCGCCTTGATTTCGCCCAAGCCGAGCGCGCCGTCACTCCCCGTGCCGGAGAGGATCACCGCGATCGCACGTTCCCGATGCGCCTGAGCCAGCGTCCGGAAGAACAGGTCGATGGCCACCGGACGGCTTCGCGAGCGCTCCTGCGTCTCGACGACCAGCTTGCCGTCGTCCATCGCCAAGTGAAGGGCGGGGGCAATGACGTAGACGTGATTGACCTGGATAGCCTCTGTCTCATTCACCTGCTTCACGGGCATGCGTGTGGTCCGCTGAAGGATCGCCGCAGCGTGGCTTTCGTGTTCAGGCGATAGGTGCAACACGACGACGAATGCCATCCCGGGCGCCTCAGGCAGATGCTCGAACAGCCGCAGGGCCGCGGCCATGCCGCCCGCGGACGCACCAATGCCGACCATAGGAAATTGCAGCGAGGAACGCCTGGCGTCTGAGCCATCGTCCCGGTCGCCGTCGCTATTCGCGTCTTGATTCATAGTGTCCTGGCCCGCAATTATGCGCGGGTCGTGACCGCTCTACTTGCTCCTTGGCCGCGACGGCGCGCGATCCAGGTCGCTCAGCTTGCCGACGCGCAGTTGCCCAGGGCGACGGCCTGCGGGGCAGAGCCTCGGATCCGGCCCCCGGGCGTAGGGGTGGTAGGAAGCAACGTAGCAATCCAGCCTTGACGCTGGAATCCGGCGCGGTGCACCTACTCATCGTGGCTCGCCCAGGTCGAACTGTGGTTCGCCAAGATCAAGCGCGATGTGATCGCGCGCGGCGCCTTCACCTCGGTGCCCGATCTCAGAAAGCTCATGCGGTGAAATGGAAGTACTTCGACCCAACACCGCGAGCCACTCCCGATTCAATCGTTACGGTCCCTTCACGATGGATGGCCGTACCGTGAGGGCGTCCTCGCGAGGCGCCCGGCCTTATTGATCCGGCGTAAGAGGCAACCTGACGTGATCACGAAGGGCTTGCGCCGCATGCGCCTCGCTACGGAACTGGACCCTGGCCATCCTCAACGGCGCTTGAAGTGCTGCACTTCCCGCTCGTGCTGGCGGGCCTCTTCGAGCGTGTCGAAGGTCCCGAGATTGCGGCGCTTGCCAGTCTTCGCGTCGGTCTTTCGGGAGTAGAGGCGGTATTGACCGGAGGCCAGTTTGCGGATCATGAGATTCTCCTGAAGTAGCGCGAAGTTCCTGGATGCAGCGCCGCCGCCATCTGGGCGGGCGTGCCTTCATGTGCAGTTGTAGGACGCCGCGAGCAGCGGGTCCGAGCCCACGAACACCGCCTTTGTAGGGTGCATGCAGATCGGGCGTGAGGTCGAGCTCGGGTTGGTCGTGGTCACAGGCGACGCGATATCGAGGCGACTCGGCGGCTGGTCCTGTTCCACCCACGTTGTGAGCGCCAGGTAGAGTTGGTCGATGGTCGGCAACGGCGGATTCGCATCCGGGTTGGCCGTGCCGTTCGAGAACCCGTGGGCCATGCCCGGGACCAGGAAGAGCCGGTAGAAATTCCTCACGACGGTGTCGCCGCCCATCTTCGCGGTGAGGCGGTTGTAGTAGTTGAGCGTCCCCTGGGGCGGGATGAGCGTATCCGCGAGCCCGTGGTAGACGAGCATCTTGCCGCCTCGCGCCGCGAACTCGGCCAGGTTGTTGTCGTCCGTGTTGATGTTGGCGAACGAAGCCTGGAGCGCCACGCCCCGGTCGTAGGCATTGGAGAGGTCAAGGTACGAAAGCGTCGTCCAGCGGTCCGCCCCATTGCGGGTGGCGTTGATGAAGTTGGTCGATGCATAGCTCGCGTCCTGCAACTCCAGCGCTACCATGTCGCTCGCAATAGTGAAGGGCCTCGCGCCGCCGAGGCCACCGATGTTGGTGCCGCGCGTCAGGCCATACCAGCGCTGTGCGCCTTGCGGTTCGAGCGCGGTTCCGTTGTCGGCCGAAGGCGAGGGCACGGAGCCGTCGGCCGTCTGTCCGTACCAGATCTTGTTCATGGCCACCGCCTGCGCCTGCGTGACGCAATCGCCGGAGGGCGCGTTGCCGCCGCTGTTGGCACAGATCACGTTCAGGTCCTGCGTCGGGTCGTAGCGGCACTGCAAGGGGTCGGGGATGTAGCCCATGTGCCTGTTGCCGACCGCATCGCAGGCCGTGATCGCCGCCTTGCCCAGCAGGGTCGCCTGCCCGGTGGTCAGGGGCACGCCGCCGAGGTCGCGCTGGTAGACGATCTGCGGATAGAGCTCGGCCGTGATGAACTTCGTCCAGTTGATCGCCGGGGCACCCGCCAGGATGCCGTCGAAGTCGCCAGGATTCGCCTGCGCTTCCATATGGCCCTGCCGGCCCCCGGTCGAGAAACCGTTCCAGTACGCGCGCTTGGCCGCGGTTCCATAGTAGGCCAATGTCAGCGCCTTGGTCTTGACGGCCATCTCATGAATGCCCCGCTGCGCGAAGTCGTTCCAGAGGGCGGCGTTGATCGACCCATCCGGATTCATAGCGAACGAGCCGCCGTTGGCCGTGTTCGCATGGCCGGTGTCCGTGCTGGCCGAGACGGCGCCTTCGACCATCGCGGTGGTGGCCGGCGCGCCCGCCGTGCCGCCCGTGGTGCCCGCGAGCGTCGTGAGCGAGGTCTGGGCGCCGCCGGCCCAGCCGCCGCCGCCCTTCACGTGGATCCGCCGGTTCCATTTGCTCTCGCTGGGAAGCCAGACCTCGATGCCGATGCCTTGGGAAGTCGACGGAGCGTCCGCCGGTCCCGGATTGCCGGGCCCCACCAGGAGCTTGACCACGCACACGTCGCTGCTCGCCACCGGTGTGTCGGGGCTGGGCGAGCCGGACAAAAGCAGCGGGTCGCCGGTCTTGAACGACTTGACCAGCAGGACCTGGGTAAGCGCCGGCGTGAAACGGGTCTTCATCGTCTCGTCGCAGTTCAGCTTGGCCTGGCCCGGATTGGGCAGGGGAATGAAGCCGCCGCCGTGCCCACCGCCGCCGCCGCCGCAGGCGGCGATTCCCCCAGCAACGACGATGGCAGCCAGCAGTTCCGCCAATCTGGCCGTGGTGATCGTTCGAGTTTGGACGCCCCGAGATGTGCAAGATGTGCGCATGGAAGTCTCCCAGTCTCCGAGGCCCGGTCGACGTGCCAAGCGCCGGATGAAAACCATGCGTCGCGCCTTTGGCGCGGGACGTAGGAAAAACCCGAGCAGCGTAGGCCTCCGATTGCCTACACCGGCAGCTCCACTGCGCCGACCCCATCGTCGCCCGCCTGATGGTCGCCGTGATCCACGGGGCGCCGCTGGACCTTATGGCTATGAAGGCCAAGACCGGCCAACTGGCGTTGCCGCACGAGACCTGGATGCCCAAAATCGCTGGCGGTCACGGGCGAACAAGCCGGCTGCGACAACCCCGTCGATGATGGAGGGCTTTGGTGCAGGGCCCCAAGACCACAGCTGGACGAAGATTCGTCAGCTCAAGCTGCACCTGCAGGTCGCCACCGGATGGGTTCGAGACGTCAGCCGAGGAACTGAAGGCGTCGAACGAGGAAGTGCAGGACATCAACGAGGAACTGCGCTCGGCGACCGAGGAACTGGAGACCAGCAAGGAGCCGCATCGTAGCCCTCAAAACCTCTATGCTGCCGCCCGCAATACCGGGCCTAGCCTAGGCCGCGGATCGCGCCCGCCCTTCGACGCACTCAGTTCACCTGCACGTTGATCCGCCTCGGCTGTGCGTGCTCGGCCTTGGGAATGCGCAACTTGAGCACCCCCTGCGCGAGTTCCGCCGAGATCTTCTCCGTGTCGAGCTCCTTGCTGAGCGTGAAGGTCCGGTGGAACCGGCCCAGGCCGACCTCGGTATGGCTCGATTGCAGCCCCTCGGGGACGGACAGGTCGATCTCGCCTTCGATCGTCAGCACGTCGGATTCGACGTTCAGGTGCAGCTTGTCGCGCGGCACGCCGGGCAGGTCGGCATAGAGCGTGATGCCCGAGCTGTCTTCGATCACGTCCACGGGTGGCGTCAGGGTCGCGTCGGTGAAGCGACGTTCGACCGACCGGGCCGGAACGTTGGAAGATTCACTGGTCTTCTGGATGTCGTTCATGGTCGTTCTCCTTCTACTGGACGGCGATGCGCCGCGGCTGGGCCGAGGCCCGACGCTGGACAGTGACATGCACGACGCCATCCCGCGCCTTGGCCTGTACGGAATCGGGGTCAGCGTCGTCGGGCAGGCTCAGCACACGGCGAAAGGCACCGTCGAAGCGTTCGTTGATGTGCAGGGTCTCCTTGGCTCCGGGAGGCGGCTCGGCGCTCTTGCGCTGGCCGGCGATGGTGAGGATGCCGCGGTCGAGATGAATCTCGAGCGTTGCGGGTTCCACCCCAGGGGCCAAGGCGTAGATCTCGACCGTCTTGGCCGTGCTGCCGACGTTGAGGGCGGGAAAGCCGCTGCGGCCGAAGCCGCGGATCGTGGGAGAGGGATCGAAGGCCTGCTGCATCTCGCGGTGCAGGCGATC
>Ga0182007_10000193_pt1 | contig 41031 bp, 34 predicted proteins | sample Sormic07211113_1_FD_123023 | JGI IMG/M metagenome (GOLD analysis project Ga0182007, IMG submission 123023) | Rhizosphere microbial communities from Sorghum bicolor, Mead, Nebraska, USA - 072115-113_1 MetaG | ecosystem: Host-associated > Plants > Roots > Rhizosphere | place: USA: Nebraska...
ACGCGCCCGCCGGCGCACCGTCGGCGATACCGGCATAGACCTGCTCCGACATCATCGTTGCGCCCATCGGCGCGTAGCCGGCGGTCAGGCCCTTGGCCATGGTCATCAGGTCGGGCTCCACGCCCTCCGCCTCGCACGCAAACATGGGGCCGGTGCGACCGAAGCCGGTGATGACCTCGTCGACGACGAAGAGGATGCCGAGCTCGCGCGTGGCCTCGCGCATGGCCTTCAGCCAGCCTTTGGGCGGCACGATGACGCCGCCCGAGCCCTGAATCGGCTCGCAGAAGAAGGCCGCCACGTTGTCCGCGCCCAGCTCGGCCACCTTGGCGCGCAGCGCCGCGACCGAGGCTGCGATCAGCGCCTGCGGGTCGGCGCCGTCCGCATGGCGGTAGGCGTAGGGCGAGGGGATGTAGTGCTGCGTGGGCAGCGGCAGGTCGAAGCCGCGATGGAAGGCCGGCAATGCGGTCAGGCCGGCGCCGGTAGAGGAGGAGCCGTGGTAGCCGCGCTCCAGCGCGATGAACTGCTTCTTCGACGGCTTGCCGGTCGCGTTGTGGTACTGCACGATGAATCGCACCGCGGCGTCGATCGCCTCGGAGCCGCCGAGCGTCAGGTACACGCGGGTCAGCGAAGCCGGCGTGATCTGCACCAGCTTCTCGGCCAGGCGAATGGCAGGCTCGCTGCTGAAATGGAAGTAGCCGGTCGCATACGGAAGGCGGCGCATCTGCTCGGCCGCGGCCTGCACCACGCTCTCCTGCCCGTAGCCCACGTTGACGCACCAAAGGCCGGCGAAGGCGTCGAGCAGTTCGTGGCCACTGGCATCGGTGAGCCACGCGCCGCGGCCCGAAGCGAGCACGGTGGGCCCGCGCTGCTCGTGTACGCGCCAGGGCGAGACGGGATGGATGAGATGGGCGCGGTCGATGACATCGAGCGCGGCCAGGTTGGGGAGTGCGGCGGAGTGCGTCATGGAGGGGCGGTGGTCGGGTTTAAGGATGTCCGGAAGCTTAGGCCGCGCGCCTCTCGCGCTGGTGCTGGATTGGGGTCGTTGCGCAGAGCAGGCTGCGGTTGTGCGAGTCGCCACAGCAGATACTGCCGTCGCGTCCATGCCGGGGGCCTCTACGACGGGCGCACTCGACCGGCGGCAGCCGCGCCCGACACAAAGGCCAGTAAAAGCCCGAAGGTGGCACGGTGCGACTTGCCAGTAATTGCCTTGAAGACGCTTTCCACAAAGTCCAATCAGAGCATGCGGCGTCACGTTAGAGCTCGAGGCACCGTCTGCCATCCGACGTTCGGGGGAGGCGACAGAAGAAGATGCCGGCAGCGCGCCGACAACGAAATCCTGTGCCGCAGCGCGGACCCACTTTGGTTCAGCGGCGCAGAAGTCGGCCCCTATGCTCATAGCAACGGCATTGCCGTCATCACTGGAGCTCTTCACCATGTCCCTGCAAGATTTCAAGGTGCTCACCTTCGACGTCGTCGGCACGCTGATCGATTTCGAGGGCGGCATGCTCGCCTACCTGCGCTCCGCGGTGCCCGATTCCCGGGTGACGGACGAGGATTTCCTCGCCGCCTACCGCCACGCGCGCGCCGACGGCACGGCCGGCTGGTACCCCGACGATCTCGCGCGCTGCTGGCATGCCATCGCACCGAAGCTGGGCCTGCCCGACACCGACGCACTCGCGCAGGGCCTGCGCGATTCGGTGGCGCAGTGGCCGGCGTTTCCCGATTCGGTGGACGCACTGAAGCGCCTGGCCAAGCACTTCAAGCTGGTGACCATGACCAATGCGCAGCAATGGGCGCTGGCCCATTTCGACAAGACGCTGGGCTCTCCCTTCGACATGCTGCTCGCCTGCGACGACGCGCTGTGCGAGAAGCCCGATGCGCGCTACTTCGCCTACGCCCGCGGCCGCATCGAGGGCGCCTGGGGCTACAAGCAGGCGGACAACCTGCACGTCGCGCAAAGCCAGTACCACGACATCGGCATTTCCAAGCAGTTGGGCATCACCACCTGCTGGATCGAGCGCCGCCATGGACAGAAGGGTTCCGGCGGCACGCTCGAATCCGAACACACCCAGCCCGACTACCACTTCCACACGCTGGCCGAGCTGGCCGACGCCGTCGAGGCGGGGCTTTGACGCTGCACGCGATCGCCGCGCCGGTCGCCGACCTGTTGCCCGAACTGGTCGCGCTGCGTCGCGACCTGCACGCACATCCCGAGCTCGCGTTCGAGGAAAGGCGTACGGCGGGGCTCGTGGCGCAGGCGCTGCGGCTGCTCGGCCTCGAGGTCCATGAAGGCCTGGGCGGCACCGGCGTGGTCGGCACGCTCAGCTCCGGCAGCGGGACGCGCAGCGTCGGCCTGCGTGCCGACATGGATGCGCTGCCGATGGTCGAACTGGGGCGCGCCGCCCATGCCAGCCGCACGCAGGGCGTGCACCATGGCTGCGGCCACGACGGCCACACCAGCATGCTGATCGGCGCCGCGCGCCAGCTGGCGCGCACGCGGCGCTTCGACGGCACGGTGCACTTCATCTTCCAGCCGGCCGAAGAAGGCAAGGGCGGCGCGCGAGCGATGATCGAGGACGGTCTGTTCGAGCGCTTCCCCTGCGACAGCGTCTATGCGCTCCACAACTGGCCCGACCTGCCCATCGGCCATGTACAGACGCGGGCCGGCCCGATCATGGCCGCGGCCGACCGCTTCGACATCGTGCTGCGCGGCCGCGGCGGCCATGCGGCGCAGCCGCATCACACGCCGGACGCGATCCTCGCTGCCAGTCAGCTCGTTGCGCAGCTGCACACCATCGTTTCGCGCCGCATCGACCCGGGCGAATCGGCGGTGCTGTCGGTCACGCGCATCGAAGGCGGCCACAGCCACAACGTGCTGCCGGCCCAGGTGTCGATCACCGGCACCGTGCGCAGCTTAGATGCCGCATCGCAGGACCGCATCGAGGCGGCGCTGCGCGCCACTGTGGACGGCGTGGCGCTGGCCAGCGGCACGCAGGCGGAGGTGCGCTATGTGCGGTACTACCCGGCCACCGTCAACACGGCCACCGAGGCTGCGCTCGCGCTGGCCGCGGCCAAATCCATCGGCCTGCAGGCCGACATGGCGCCGCGCGCCGCCTTCACCTCGGAGGACTTCGCCTTCATGTTGAAACACCGGCCCGGCGCCTACCTCTGGCTGGGCCAGGGCCGCGCCGATCCGGGGCCGGATGGCGAACGCGCGCTGCATCACCCTTGCTATGACTTCAACGACGATGCGTTGCCGCTGGGCGTGCGCTGGTTCTGCGAAGTGGCCGAGCGCGAGCTGGCACCCGTTGCCGACCCGGCATCCGCGCCTGCTCTGTCCGTCGTGATGGCAAGGTCCACATGTTGACGTTCGGATTGCGGCTGACCAGGCGAAAGTCCTCGATCGCGGCCTGCTCCACCACTCGGGTCGGCGGGCTGACGACCGCGTTGTTCAGGTTGAGCAGGGGTTCCTGCGCCGGATAGCGCTCGCGCACCTGCTCCCAGCGCTGCTCGCTCGTTGTCCCGTTGAGGTTCCTGCATCTTCTCAGTACCCCCGCGCGCGATCGACGAGGCCGATCATCGGCTCGCCGGCCTCGAAACGGCGCAGGTTGTCCAGCACGACCTCGGCCGCGCTCAAGGGCTGCGTCATGCTCGCGATGTGCGGCGTGAGCTGGACGTTCGGGTGGCGCCAGAACGCATGCGCCGGCGGCAGCGGCTCAGGCTCGGTCACGTCGAGCACGGCATCGCCGATCTGGCCGCTGGCCAATGCAGCCAGCAGATCGGTATCGATCAACTGCGGCCCGCGGCCGACATGCACGAGGCCCGCGCCTTTCGGCAGCATCGAGAACAGCCGTGCATCGAGAAAACCGCGCGTCGAATCGGTGAGCGGCAGCAGGCACACGAGGATCTCGGTACGCGCGAGGAAGGACGGCAGCTCGTCGGCACCCGCATGGCATTGCACGCCGTTGACTGCATGCCGAGAACGGCTCCACCCTGCGCAATCAAAGCCCAGGCCGACAAGCTGCGCCAGCACCGCCTGGCCCAGCGAGCCGAGCCCGAGCACGCCGACGCGCCGCTCGGCGGCGGACCGCACCGGCAGCGGGCTCCACTGGGCCTCCTGCTGCTGACGCCGGTAGCGCGGCATGTCGCGATGCAGGCCGAGCACCGCGTGCGTCACGTACTCGACCATGCCGCGCACGATGCCGGGCTCCACCATGCGCACCACCGGCAGTGCGGGGGGCAATGTCGCAAAGTCGAACTGGTCAACGCCGGCGCCGGAGGAGAACAGCACCTCGAGGTTCGGGAAGCGCCCGGCCAGGTCCTGCGGCGGTTCCCAGGCCGCAAGAAAGCGCACCTGCGCCGCATCGCCGATGTCGGGCCAGATGCGGAAGTCGATCTCGGGCGCACGGCGCCGGAACACCTCGGCCCACTGGCGGCCGCGCACCGGATCTGATTTGTAGAGGAAGGTGGTCGTGCCCATTGCCATCAACCGATAGCTTGGGTCACGATCGCGAACATCTTCGGCCCGCCCGGCGGCTCGGCAAGCGGCGCACCGCGCACCATCGTCGTCGGGGCGTCCACGCACGGCAGGCCGATGCTTTCGAGCCATTCAGTCAGCCCGCTTGCGAAGTCGATGTCGATACGCGTGAAGTTGCCGGCGTTGAGTCCGGCGAGATGCGCGATCAGCGCCTTGGCGCCTTCGGCGTCGGGCGCGACGACCGGACCGATCGCGTGCCCGCGTCCGAAGCGCCGCAGCATCGCGAAGCCCAGCGGCTCGTTGTCGTGATCGAGCACCACGCAGGCATCCGCGCCGGAGAGCAGGTCAGCGATCAGCGCATCGCGCGGCATGCCGCGCGCCGCCGCGTCGAGCGCCTGCAGACCTGCAGCCTCATGGAGTCCGGCAGGCCGCAGCCGCCAGCCGGGCTTGAGCGCGATCATCGGTGCCGACTCCGCGATGCCTTGGTGCTGCCGCAGTTCGCCGGTGCGCACGAAGCCCAGCCGCTCGTACAGTCCGCGGCCTTCCGGGGTGGCGTGCAGCAGCACGGTGTGTTCGTCGAGGCCCTCGAGCAGCGCGCTCATCAACCGTTGCCCGATGCGTCGTCCCTGGCAGGCCGGCGCCACGATCACGAGGCCGATGGTGGCGTGGTGCGCGCCCCAGCGCCAGCGCTGCGCGGTGGCAACGATGGCGCCGTCGCGCTCGACGACGAAGCCTTCGGCATGCGCGAACGCCTGCGCCCAGTCCGTCAGACGGTGCGGCCAGCGCAGCTGCGCCGACAGCGCGTGCGCAACTGGCAAGTCGCCGGTCGTCATCGGTCTCAGCACCATTTCGTCTGTGGTGGGTGCATCCAGGGTGCGATCAGGCATCGGAGAGGCTCTTTCTGCAAAGGAGAAACGCCTTCATCTTGGACGAATTTGACGGCCTGTACCAGACCGAATTCGCACTCTCAAGCAACTCGCAAGCTTCGCCTGCAAAGCGTGCGTGTTTTGCAATTCGCTGCGGCAGCGGGCCCGCTTACGCATACAAATGCTGAGCCCCCTGGCGTCGATCGGCATCCAAAGCCTCGACCCGAACTTGAAGATGCCTGATTCTGATCGCAACAAGATCTCCGTTCAGAAGCGACATTTCATCGGGGTGTGCCGGTCGATGGCGGGGGTCACCGACATTGGCCCGGCGTTGGCGGCAGGCAACGACTTCTCGAATTGATCGCCGAGTCTCACGCATTGCCCGCGCGGAGCAGATTGCGCTTCGCCGCGCAGCCAATCGGCATTTGCCACCGTTTTCGGCATCTGCTTCGGCACCCACGCGAGAACGCCCAAACTTAGCATCAGGGTCGTGTTCCACCCTCCTGAGAGTCCACTTTTCATGTCGAAGAATCTGCTCATCGACTTCAACTTCGATCAACTCGGCGAACCGCGTGAGTACCGGCCGCCCGCTGAACGCGTCATAGAAGGCGACATCGTGTGCCGCAACTGGGATGTCGACAGCGCCAAGGACGACAAGGTGCGCGCTGGCGTGTGGGAGTCGACGCCCGGCGTCAACCGCTCCATCAAGGGCGAGACCTGGGAGTTCTGCCTGATCCTGTCCGGCGTGGTCGAGCTCACCGAGGACGGACAGCGCCCGGTCACATACAAGGCCGGGGACTGCTTCATCATGAAGCCCGGCTACACCGGCACCTGGCGCACCCTCGAGACCGTGCGCAAAGTGTGGATCATGGCCTGAGCATGACCCAGCCTGCCGCTTCAAAAACGTGCGCATCGCCTTCGCAGCGACGCACCGAGGTGCGTCGCTGCACGCGCAAGGGGCAGACCGCACGGGATGCCGCGGCACCCCCTCCAAACCGCAGTTTTCGTGTGCCAGACGCCCAATTTCCCTACGGCCTCAGCGCTTGTGCGTGCTGCAATCACGTCGTCATCAGTTCGCCTCATTTACATCTGTCATTTAAGGAATAGAGACCATGACCTTCCGTCCCAAGTACATCACCTTCGACTGCTATGGCACCCTCACGCGCTTTCGCATGGGCGACTTGGCGCGCGACATGTTCGCCGACCGCATCCCGGCCGAACGCATGGAGCAGTTCGTCGCCGACTTCAGCGCCTACCGCTTCGACGAGGTGCTGGGCGACTGGCAGCCCTACGACGTGGTGCTGAAGAACGCGGTGCGCCGCCTGTGCAAGAAGTGGAAGATCCAGTACCTCGACCATGAGGCGCAGAAGTACTATGACGCGGTGCCGACCTGGGGCCCGCATGACGACGTCCCTGCCGGCCTTGCAAAGGTCGCCAGGGAGATCCCGCTGGTGATCATGTCGAACGCCTCGGACAGCCAGATCCAGAAGAACGTCGCCATGCTCGGCGCGCCCTTCCATCGCGTCTACACCGCGCAGCAGGCCCAGGCGTACAAGCCGCGCCTGCAGGCCTTCGAATACATGCTCGATTCGCTGGGCTGCAACCCCGAGGACGTGCTGCACGTGTCCTCCAGCCTGCGCTACGACTTGATGTCAGCGGACGACCTGGGCATCGTCAACAAGGTCTTCGTCAATCGCGGCCACGGCCCGGGCAACCCGGCCTACCGCTACGTCGAGATCAAGGACATTGGCGGCCTCCCCGGCGTGGTCGGTCTCTGATCCGTTGCAAGCACCGCACGCCATGAAGCTTGAATCCTATTGGACCGATTCGGCGCCCGCCTTCGTCTCGCGCTCGTGCGAGCTGCCGGCGCAGGTGGATGTCGCCATCGTGGGCGGCGGCTTCACCGGCCTCTCGGCGGCGCTGGCGCTGACGAGGCGCGGCGCCAAGGTGGCGGTGCTGGAGGCCGGCGAGCGCGTAGCGGCCGAAGCCTCGGGGCGCAACGGCGGGCATGTCAACAACGGGCTCGCCCAGGACTACGCTGAAGTGGCCGCCAAGGTCGGCGTCGAGCGCGCCCGAGGCTGGTACCACGCCTACGACGAAGCCGTGGACACGGTTGAGCGGATTGTGCGCGAGGAGGCTATCGCCTGCGACTTCCTGCGCCACGGAAAGCTCAAGCTCGCCACGCGGCCGAGCCAGATGGACGCACTGGAGCGCAGCGCCGAGCGCCTGATCGGTGACGGCGTTGACACCGATGTCCAGGTGCTCGACGCGGCCAGTGTGCGCGCCGAAGTTCAGAGCGATCAGTTCCACGGCGGCCTGCTTTACAAGCGCAGCGGGCAGATGCACATGGGCCGCTTCGCCCAAGGGTTGGCAGCGGCGGCCGAGCGCAGCGGTGCGCAAATCCACACCGGCACGAACGTGCAGCGCATCGAACGCCTGGGCCAGGGCCACGCGCACAAGCTGCACACCGGCCGCGGCACCGTCGCCGCACAGCAGGTGCTGCTGGCCACCGGGGCGACGCGCCACGGCGGCTACGGCAGCTTCGGCTGGCTGCGCCGGCGTATCGTGCCGATCGGAAGCTTCATCGTGGTCACCGAGCCACTGGGCGCCGAGCGCGCGCAGGCCCTGCTGGCCGCACGGCGTACTTACACCACGGTGGCCAACATCCACCACTACTTCCGGCTCACCCCGGACCACCGGCTGGTGTTCGGCGGGCGTGCGCGCTTCGCGATCTCCAGCCCGCAGTCGGATGCCGCCAGCGGCGAGATCCTGCGCGCCGGGCTGGCCCAGATTTTCCCGCAGCTCGGCGCCGTGCGGCTGGACTACTGCTGGGGCGGCCTGGTCGACATGACGCAGGACCGACTGCCCCACGCCGGCGAGCGCGAGGGCCTCTACTACGCGATGGGCTACAGCGGCCATGGCACACAGATGTCGGTCCACATGGGCCAGCGGATGGCGGCCGTGATGGGCGGCGATGCGCTTGCCAACCCGTGGCAAGGCCGCGACTGGCCTGCCATCCCTGGCCACTTCGGCCCGCCGTGGTTCCTGCCGGCGATCGGCCTTTACTACACGCTCAAGGACAGGCTGGCCTGAGCGCCCTAGCTACCACCTTTCTTCATCGATCCACCAAGAGGAGCAACCCCATGAACAGCACCAGCAACACGAGCTTCGAGAAGCTCGTCGGTCCCGCCGAGAGCCTTCGCGTGATGGAGTCGCTCAAGCGCGGCGCCAGGCGGCGCGACATCCTCGCGATGCTGATGGCGGGCGGCATGCAGGCCACGCTGGCCGGTGGCATCGCAGGCGCGGCGATGAGCGCCCATGCGCAGACGCCGAAGAAGGGCGGCCGCATCCGCGTCGCAGGCGCCACTGCCGCCGCCACCGACACGCTCGACCCGGCCAAGCAGTCGAATCAGACCGACTACTCGCGCTGCAACATGATCTACAACGGGTTGACATCGCTGGACGGCAGCCTGACGCCGCAGCCCGCGCTCGCCGAATCGTTCACCACCAAGGATGCCAAGACCTGGGTTTTCACGCTCCGCAAGGGCGTCACCTTCCACGACGGCAAGGCGCTGTCGCCGGCCGACGTCGTGTTCTCGGTGATGCGCCACAGGGACCCGGCCACCGCTTCCAAGGCCAAGGTGCTCGCCGACCAGATCGACAGCGCCAAGGCCACCGGCCCCAACGAAGTGACCTTCGTGCTCAGCGCGCCGAACGCCGACCTGCCGGTCATCCTCGGCACCTCCCACTTCCAAATCGTCAAGGAAGGCACCACCGACTTCAGCGCCGGCATCGGCACCGGCCCCTACAAGCTCAAGGAGTTCAAGCCCGGCGTGCGCTCGGTGATGGTGCGCAACGACGCCTACTGGAAGCCCGGCAAGCCCTACCTCGACGAGATCGAATTCGTCGGCATTGGCGACGAAACCGCACGCGTCAACGCGCTGCTGTCAGGCGGAATGGACCTGGTGGGGTCGGTCAATCCGCGCTCGGTCGAGCGCGTGAAGGGTACGCCCGGCTTTGGGATCTTCGTTACCCAGTCCGGTCAGTACTCAGACCTCGTGATGCGCAAGGACGTGGGTCCCGGCGCCAACCCGGATTTCGTGCTTGGGATGAAGTACCTCTTCGACCGCGAGCAAATGAAGAAAACCATCGCGCTCGACTACGCAGTGGTCGGCAACGACCAGCCGATCGATCCGACCAACCGCTTTTATTTTGCCGGCCTGCCGCAGCGGCCCTTCGACCTTGACAAGGCGAAGTTCCACCTGCAGAAGTCCGGCGTCACGGGCAAAGTGCCGATGGTGGCATCGCCCGCAGCGCTGTACTCGGTGGAGATGGCCCTGTTGCTTCAGCAGACGGCCCAGCGCGCCGGGCTGGAAATCGACATCAAGCGCATGCCGGCCGACGGCTACTGGTCGAACCACTGGCTCAACAGCCAAGTCGGCTTCGGCAACGTGAACCCGCGCCCGAGCGCCGACGTGCTGCTGACGCAGTTCTTCCAGTCGGGAGCCGCATGGAACGAGTCGCGCTGGAAGAGCGAGAAGTTCGATCAGTTGCTGCTGGCGTCGCGCGCCGAGACGGACCTGGCCAAGCGCAAGCAGATGTACGCCGACATGCAGACCATGATTCACCAGGATGCCGGCATCGGCATCCCGCTGTTTCTCGCCAGCATCGACGGCCACACTTCCAAGCTCAAGGGTCTGGCGCCGATCCCCCTGGGCGGCCTCATGGGCTACAACTTTGCCGAGAACGTCTGGCTCGAGGCCTGATCTGCACGCGCCGGAGGAATCCCCATGAACCACGTGATTCTGAAGCTCCTCGGCCAGCGCATCGCGTTGGCGTTGCTTTCGCTGCTCGCAGTGTCGGTCATCGTCTTCTCGATCACGGCGGTACTGCCGGGCGATGCGGCGCAGGAGCAACTAGGCCAGGACGCCACGCCGGAGGCAGTTGCGGCGCTGCGAGCCCAGATGGGTCTGGACGTGCCGGCGCCCCAGCGCTACGCGAAGTGGCTGCTCGGCATGGTGAAGGGCGATCCCGGCCTCTCGGCCACCACGCAGATGCCGGTGGCCGAGCTGGTCGCCAGCCGCCTGCCCAACTCTCTGTTGCTGGCTGCGGTGACCGCGCTGTTCTCCGTGCCGATCGCACTGGCACTCGGCATCGCCTCGGCGGTCTGGCGCGGCTCCTGGTTCGACCGGGCGGCCTCGACGACGGCCGTTGGCGTGGTGTCGGTACCGGAATTCCTGGTCGCGACGCTGGCGGTGCTGGTGTTCGCCGTCAAGCTGCGGTGGCTGCCGGCGCTGTCCTTCGTGAACGACATCGAGTCGATCGGTCAGATGCTGCGCGCCTTTGCCATGCCGGTGATGGTGCTGTGCTGCGTGATCGTCGCACAGATGATGCGCATGACCCGCGCGGCGGTGATCGACCAGCTCGAGGCGCCTTACATCGAGATGGTGCGGCTCAAAGGCGCCTCGCCGATGCGCATGGTGCTGGCGCATGCGCTGCCCAATGCGGTGGGACCGATCGCCAACGCCGTGGCGCTGAGCCTGTCGTACCTGCTGGGCGGCGTGATCATCGTCGAGACCATCTTCAACTACCCCGGGATCGCCAAGCTGATGGTCGACGGAGTCTCCCAGCGCGACATGCCGCTGGTGCAGACCTGCGCCATGATCTTCTGCTGCGCCTACCTGATCCTGGTGACGACGGCCGACATCTGCGGCATCGTCGCCAACCCGCGGCTGCGGCACCGTTGAGGAACGCACCATGGAAACGACCACCTCTGCAACAGTCGTGAGCGCCACGGCTTCCCTGGCGGCAGCGTTGCCAGATCGCCGGAGCGGCCCTCTGCGCTGGCTCGCCGGCTTCGGGACATCCGGGCTCCTGGGCCTCGCGGTGCTGCTGTTCTGGCTGCTCGCGGCGCTGCTCGGCCCCTGGCTACTCTCGCACGGCACGGCGGCCACGGGCACCTCGAACGTCTTCGCGCCGATCAGCGCGGCGCACTGGCTGGGGACCGACTACCTCGGCCGCGACATGCTGGCGCTCATCATCGAGGGGGCGCGCTACACGATCGGCGTCGCGCTGCTGGCCACCGTGCTGGCCAGCGGTACCGGCATCACGCTGGCGCTGCTGGCCGCGGCCAGCGGCCGCTGGATCGATGCGGTGCTGAGTCGCGGCCTGGACACGCTGACCGCGATCCCGAGCAAGATGTTCGCGCTCATCATGGTGGCGGGCTTCGGCTCCTCGGTGCCGATGCTGGTGGTCACGGCGGGCATCATCTACGTGCCGGGCGCCTACCGCATGGCGCGCTCGCTGGCCGTCAACATCAATGCGCTCGACTACGTGACCGTGGCGCGCACCCGCGGCGAAGGCACGCTGTACATCATGCTGCGCGAGATCCTGCCCAACATCCTGGGGCCGATGCTGGCCGACCTCGGCCTGCGCTTCGTCTACGTCGTGCTGCTGCTGGCCAGCCTGAGCTTCCTCGGCCTGGGCATTCAGCCGCCTGCAGCCGACTGGGGCTCGCTGGTGCGCGAGAACATTGGCGCCCTGGCCATGGGCGGGGCCTCGGTGATCGTGCCGGCGCTGGCCATCGCGAGCCTGACCATCGCGGTCAACCTCGTCATCGACAACCTGCCGGGCCGCACCGCCCGGGAACGAGGAGCACGCTGATGGGCGCACCACTCATTGTCCAGGGCCTCAGCATCTCGGCCGGCGCGAACACGCTGGTCGACAACCTGAGCTTCTCCGTGCAGCCCGGCGAGGTGCTGGCGCTGATCGGCGAGTCGGGTTCCGGCAAGACCACCACCGCGCTGGCACTGATGGGCTATGCGCGCCACGGCTGCCGCATCTCGGCGGGCCGCGTGCAGATCGGCGACACCGACGTGCTGGTGCTCGATGCGCCTCGGCAGCGCGCGCTGCGCGGCCGCACGGTTTCCTACATCGCGCAGAGCGCGGCCGCCTCCTTCAATCCCTCGCGCACGATCATGGACCAAGTGATCGAGCCGACCGTCATCCACGGCCTGTGCAAGCGGGCCGAGGCCGAGGCGAAGGCGGTGCAGCTGTTTCGCGAGCTGGCACTGCCCGATCCGGAGACCATCGGCGATCGCTATCCGCACCAGGTCTCCGGCGGCCAGTTGCAGCGGCTGATGGCCGCCATGGCACTGATCGGCGACCCCGAGCTCGTGATCCTCGACGAGCCGACCACCGCGCTCGACGTGACGACGCAGATCGAGGTGCTGCGCGCCTTCCGCCGCGTGGTGCGCGATCGCCGCGCCACCGCGGTGTATGTGAGCCACGACCTGGCCGTGGTGGCGCAGATGGCGGACCATATCCTGGTGCTGCGCGACGGAAAGATGCGCGAGCTGAACGCGACCGGGCAGATTCTCTCGGCACCGGAGGACGATTACACGAAGTGCCTGCTGGCCGCGGCGCGGCCGGTGCCGCGCGCGTCGGCCAAGGCAGCCAACGACGATCCCGAGTTGTTGCTCCATGTGCAGCAGCTCTCGGCTGGCTACGGTCCCGTGGATGCGCAGGGACGTCCAGCGACGCCGATCCTGCAGGACATCGACCTCAAGCTCCACCGCGGCCAGGCGATCGGCGTGATCGGCGAGTCCGGCTCCGGCAAGACCACGCTGGCGCGGGCCGTGGCCGGCCTGATCAAGCCCAGCCACGGCAGCGTGCTGTTCCGCGGCCACGAACTCAAGCCGACGCTGCAGCAGCGCGACCGGGACGAGCTGCGCCGCATCCAGATCGTGTTCCAGATGGCCGACACGGCGCTGAACCCGTCGCAGACCATCGAGCGCATCCTGGCGCGGCCGCTCCAGTTCTACAAGGGCCTGCGCGGCGAGCCGCTCAAGCGCCGCATCCGCGAATTGCTGGATCTCGTGAAGTTGCCGCAGACGGTCGCCGGGCGCCTGCCGGGCGGCCTCTCGGGCGGGCAGAAGCAGCGCGTGAACCTCGCGCGCGCGCTCGCGGCCGACCCCGACCTGATCCTCTGCGACGAGGTGACCTCCGCGCTCGACACCGTGGTCGCCGCGGCGGTGCTCGAACTGCTGGCCGAGCTGCGGCGCGAGCTCGGCGTGTCCTACTTGTTCATCAGCCACGACCTGCACACGGTGCGCGCGGTGTGCGACGAGATCGTCGTGATGCAGCATGGCCGCAAGCTGGCGCAGGTGGCACGCCGCGACTACGAGCGCGGGCCGCACCACCCCTACTACGAACTGCTGGCCCGATCGGTTCCCGAACTGCGCCAGGGCTGGCTCGACGACATGGACCGCTCGGCTGCGGCAGCAACATGAGGAAAACCGAAATGACCCCCACCTTCCGCATCGCGCTGATCGCCGGCGACGGCATCGGCAAGGAAGTGATGCCCGAGGGCCTGCGCGTGGTGCAAGCCGCAGCGGCGCGCTTTGGCTTCGAGCTCGACTGCCGCGTCATCGACTGGGCCAGCTGCGATTACCACGCCGAGCACGGCCAGATGATGCCGGACGACTGGAAGGCGGAGCTGAAGGGCGTCGACGCGCTGTACTTCGGCGCCGTCGGCTGGCCCGCCACCGTGCCCGACCACGTGTCGCTGTGGGGCTCGCTGCTCAAGTTCCGCCGCGAGTTCGACCAGTACATCAACCTGCGCCCGGTGCGCCTGTTCGAAGGCGTGCCGTGCCCGCTGGCCGGCCGCCAGCCCGGTGACATCGACTACCTCGTGGTGCGCGAGAACACCGAGGGCGAATACACCTCGCTCGGCGGCGTGATGTACGAAGGCACCGAGCGCGAGATCGTGATCCAGGAATCGGTCTTCTCGCGCCACGGCACCGACCGCGTGCTGAAGTACGCCTACGAACTCGCGCAGGCGCGCAAGAGAAAGCACCTGACGGTGGCCACAAAGAGCAACGGCATCGCGATCAGCATGCCTTGGTGGGACGGGCGCGCCGACGCGATCGGCCAGGACTACCCCGACGTGAAGGTCGACAAGCAGCACATCGACATCCTGTCGGCGCGTTTCGTGCTGCAGCCGACGCGCTTCGACGTGGTGGTGGCGAGCAACCTGTTCGGCGACATCCTGTCCGACCTGGGGCCCGCGACCACCGGCACCATCGGACTGGCGCCGTCGGCCAACCTCAACCCCGAGCGCAAGTTCCCGTCGCTGTTCGAGCCTGTGCACGGCTCGGCACCGGACATCTACGGCCAGAACATTGCCAATCCCATCGCCATGATTTGGTCGGGCGCGCTGATGCTGGACTTTCTCACCCAAGGCCAGGGCGCGGGCCGCGCCGCGCACGACGCGATCCTCGGCGCCATCGAGGCGGTGTTGCGCGAGGGCCCACACACGCGCGACCTCGGCGGCACGGCATCCACCACCGAGCTCGGCATGGCCATCGCCGAGCGCGTGGCCGCAAACTGACAACCCCTGAATGACAAACACCATGACACTGACCCTCGAACGCCAGGACCTGATGCCCGGACGCCAGTTGATCGGCGCCGAATGGCGTGACGCGAGCGATGCGCGCCGCCTTGATGTGAGCGACCCTGCCACCGACGCCGTCTTCGCGAGCGTGCCCGACGGTAGCGCGGCCGATGCGCACGCGGCCGTCGACGCCGCGCATGCCGCCTTTCCGGCGTGGCGCGCCGTGCCGGCCAAGCAGCGCGCCCAGATCATCAAACGCTGGAACGACCTGGTGTTGGCGCACCAGGAGGATCTGGGCCGGCTGATCTCGCGCGAACAGGGCAAGCCGTTGGCCGAGGGCCGCGGCGAGGTGGCCTATGCCGCCAGCTACATCGAGTGGTTCGCCGAGGAGGCGACGCGCGCCAACGGCGACATCATTCCCGCTCCGGTGCCGGGCCGGCGCATGTTCGCGCTGAAGGAGCCGGTCGGCGTGGTCGCCGCCATCACGCCGTGGAACTTCCCGGCTGCCATGATTGCGCGAAAGATCGCGCCGGCCCTCGCCGCCGGCTGCACCGTGGTGTTCAAGCCGGCCGAGGACACGCCGCTCACTTCGCTTGCGCTCGTCAAGCTCGCTCAGGAGGCCGGCGTGCCCCCGGGCGTCATCAACATCGTCACCGCCTCGCGCGAGCGCACGCCCGAAGTGGTGGATGTGTGGCTGGACGACCCGCGCGTGCGCAAGATCACCTTCACCGGCTCCACGCCGGTAGGCCAGCACCTGGCGCGCCGGTCGGCTGACACACTGAAGAAGCTCTCGCTCGAGCTCGGCGGCAATGCGCCTTTCATCGTCTTCGAGGACGCCGACATCGATGCGGCCGTCGAAGGCCTGATGGCGGCCAAGTTCCGCAACGGCGGGCAGACCTGCGTCTCCCCCAACCGCGTGTTCGTGCACGAACGTCTGCATGACGCCTTCGCCGACAAGCTGGCCGGGCGCGTCGGCGCGCTCCAGGTAGGCCCGGCTAGCGACACAGCCTCGCAGATCGGTCCGATGATCAATGCCCGCGCGGTCGAGAAGATCGAGCGCCACGTACAGGACGCGGTCGCCAAGGGCGCCAAAGTGCTCGCCGGCGGAAGGCGTCTTGTCGATCTGGGCCCGAACTATTACGCGCCCACGGTGCTGGTGAACGCCGACTCCAGCATGGCGTGCAGCTGCGAGGAGACCTTCGGGCCGGTGGTGCCGATCACGCGCTTCGACAGCGAGGCCGAGGTGATCGCGGCGGCCAACGACACGCCCTTTGGCCTGGCGGCGTACTTCTACTCGCAGGACGTGCGCCGCATCTGGCGCGTGGCCGGGGCGCTGGAGACAGGCATCGTCGGTATCAACGAAGGCGCGCTCGCGGCGGAGGCTGCCCCCTTCGGCGGCGTCAAGGCCTCTGGCTACGGTCGCGAGGGCTCGGTGCACGGTCTCGATGACTATCTGCACATCAAGTACCTGTGCCAGGGGCAGCTGTAGGAGCGCTCGGTCACGGCCTGGAGTGCTGGTGCGCCTCCACGAAGTGGCCGTGCCTGGCGGACTCATCGCTCGTCGCGGCCCAGCCGCGCTGAAGCGCCCCCGCGCGTGTACGAGCAGTCAACCATGAACAGCCCTTTGTCCAAGCACCGAGTCGTCATCGTGGGCGGCGGCGCCGGCGGGCTGGAACTGGCCACGCGCCTCGGCGATATGCGGGTCTTGCGCGGCGTGGCGAACATCACGCTCGTCGACATGCACCGTACCCATGTGTGGAAGCCCAAGCTGCACGAGATCGCGTCGGGCAGCATGGACATGGGCGCACACGAGGTTGACTACCTCGCGCAGGCGCACTGGCACCGCTTCCGATTTCAGCTCGGTGAGCTCACCGGCATCGACCGCGAAAGGCGCGAGGTGCATGTCGCGGCTTACCTGGACGACGAGGGCCGCCTGGTCACGCCTGCGCGCGCCTTCGGCTACGACACGCTGGTGGTCGCCATCGGCAGCCTCAGCAACGACTTCGGCACACCCGGCGTGCGCGAGCATGCGCTGCGGCTCGAGTCGAAGGCGGATGCGCAGCGCTTTCACCAGCGCATGGTCAACGCCTGCATCCGCGCGCATGCGCAGACCACGCCGCTCAGACCCGAGCAGCTGCACGTGGCGATCATCGGCGCGGGCGCCACCGGCGTGGAGCTGGCCGCCGAGCTGCATCGCACCACGCGCGAGGTCGTGGCCTACGGGCTCGATCGCGTGGACGCCGAGAAGGATATCCAGGTCAGCGTGATCGAGGCCGCCGATCGCGTCCTGCCCGCGCTGCCGCCGCGCATGTCGGCGGCCACCGAGGCGCTGCTGCGCAAGCTGGGCGTGGACGTACACACCTCGGCCAAGGTGGCCGAGGTGCTGCCCGAGGGCGTGCGCCTGGCCGATGGCCGCACGCTGCCGGCCGAGCTGGTGGTGTGGGCCGCGGGCGTGAAGGCGGCGGATTTCATGAAGGACATTGCGGGACTCGAAACCAACCGCAGCAACCAGCTCGCAGTGCTGCCGACCCTGCAGACCACGCGGGACGCCGACATCTTCGCCATCGGCGACTGCGCGGCCTGCGATTGGCCCGAGGCCAACGGCGGCAAGGGCGGTTTGGTGCCGCCGCGCGCGCAGGCAGCGCACCAGCAGGCCTCGCACGTCGCGGCGCAGATCCGCCGGCGCCTGGCGGGCAAGGCGCTCAAGCCCTACCGCTACCGCGACTTCGGCTCGCTGGTCTCGCTCGGCGAGTACAGCACGGTCGGCAACATGATGGGCGGCCTGATCGGCGGCAGTCTGATGATCGAAGGCGCCTTCGCGCGGCTGATGTACATGTCGCTCTACAAGATGCACGAGCTCGCACTGCACGGCGTGGTCAAGGTCTCGCTCGACACGCTCGCCCGGCTCATCACGCGGCGCACCGAACCGCACGTGAAGCTTCATTGAGGCGTTGCGATCATGCTGCGCGCCATGTCCCGGCCAAGGCGGATCGAGCTCGAGCCGCCGCGCCATTGGCTCCGCACGGCCTCGAGATCCTCAAGCGCCTGCGTGCCCGCGGTCGCACTTTCCGGTGCTTGTGCTCACCGAGGCAGATAGCGCGGAGGAGGGCGTCAAGAGCCTGGACAATGGCGCCGACGACTGCATGGCCAAGCCCATCAGCTTGGAGCTCAAGGCACGCGTAGACGCTCGTCGCTTCCGATCTGGCAGCCGACGGCTCAAGCGGTGCTTGCAAAGCTGGGAGGTTCCTGCCGCCGGGCACGATCGCCCCGTGCGATGCGACCAGATCGCCTTCATCGGGGAGGACCATCCTTCGGCTGGGACGGTCGATCAGCCGGATGCCGATTCGTGCTTCCAGCGCGGGGTGTCCCTTCACCGCGCCAATGTTCGCCAAGCGCTAAACCATGTGCGGCGGCTTGGAAGGCATCCGCCGAAGATGTCGGAGTGCTCTATTCATTTCGATCCGGCCACGCTCATCTGGCATTCGCGAATAGCACCACTCAAAAATGCCAAGCCCCCTGCAGATTGACAAAGAAACTGCTCGGGTTTCACTGCGATATGGCATCTCCTGAAAGGGGAGCGACCCTAGACTTATTCCATCTCAACGCAGCGGGTCATCCCATGATATTCAAACCAAAATTCATCAGCTTCGATTGCTATGGAACGCTCATCAACTTCGAGATGGGCCCAACGGCAAAAGTCCTGTTCAAGGACCGCGTGTCGGCCGACCGGATGTCGGCCTTCCTGAACAGTTTCAAGGCCTATCGCCTCGACGAGGTACTGGGCGACTGGAAGCCCTTTTACGACGTAGTGGGGAACTCGATCCAACGTGCCTGCAAGGCGCACGGCATCGAATTCCTGGCATCGGATACGCGCTCTCTATACGACGCGGTGCCGACCTGGCAGCCGCACCCGAACGTGGTCGAGGTGCTGGAGGCGATCGCACCGCACGTGCCGCTGGTGATCCTGTCGAACTCGATGGTCGACCTCATCCCTCACAGCGTCGCACACCTGAAGGCCCCTTTCCACGCGGTCTACACGGCCGAGGAAGCACGCGCGTACAAGCCACGCATGCAAGCCTTCGAATACATGTTCGACCAGCTCGGCTGCGGGCCCGGCCAGATGATGCATGTCTCGTCGAGCTTCCGATATGACCTGATGACGGCGTCCGACCTGGGCTTCATGGCCAAAGCCTTCATCGACCGGGGTCACGAGCCTACGTCGACCGAATACGGCGTGAGCCGCTTGACTGACGTTCGTCAGCTTCCTGCACTGCTCGGACTCTGATGCTCATGCTTGACCCCCACCTGGGACCTCAGGGCGCGACGCCTGAGGTCCACCCAAGCGAGGCCGCTGCGCTGAGCACGGCAGCGCCCGACCTGGCGCCAGCCGAGGTGCAGGCGCTCGTGGCGTGCCTCTATGGGATCGACGGCAGTGTGAAGTCGCTGGCTGGCGAGCGCGACCAGAATTGCGCCGTGGAGTCCGCTGACGGTACGCGCTACGTGTTCAAGATCAGCAACCCCTCCGAGCCGTTGTCGCTGGTGGATTTCCAGCTCGCCGCCCTTGAGCACATCGCCCGCACGTCGCCCAGCCAGCCGGTCCCCCGCGTCGTGCGGACGCTGGACGGCCGCCTGCGTGACACCGTGGAGCTCGCCGACGGCACCCGCACCACCGTGCGCATGCTGAGCTACCTGGAAGGCATCCAGATCCGGGAGACACCGCGCACCGCCGCTCAGCGCGCGGCGATGGGCAAGGGGCTCGCCGAACTGGACCTCGCCCTGCAAGGCTTCACTCACCCTGCGGCCACGCACGACCTGTTGTGGAACGTGTCCGCCGCGCACCGTCTGACGGTGCAGCTCGACAGCCTGGTCGAAAAACCACGCCGCGCGCTGGCCCAGTCGTTCATGACACGCTTCACCGACCATGTGCTGCCCCGCCTCGCGTCGTTGAGGGCGCAGGTGATCCACAATGACTACCACCTCTACAACGTGCTGGTCGCGCCGAACGACCAGGCGCGCATCACCGGCATCATCGACTTCGGCGACATGCTGCATGCGCCACTGGTCGGCGAGGTGGCGACGGCTGCCGCCTTCCACATGACCGGCAGCGCCGACCCGTTCGAGGGACCGGCGCAGTTCGTCGGCGCCTACCAGACCGTCCTGCCGCTGACCGAGCTGGAGCAGGACGTCGTCGCCGACCTCATGGCGACGCGCCACCTCATCACGGCGTTGATCTCGGAGTGGCGCGCCCTACGCTACCCAGAAAACCGCGCCTACATCATGCGCCACAACCCCGCGGCCTGGGAGGCGCTGTCGCAGATGGCAGACCTCTCCCGCCACGACGCGCGCGACCGCTTATTGACCCCAAAACGAAACGGAACCTTCTCATGAAAGCCACCGCTGACTTCAACATGGTCAACGCCTACATCCCAGGCCGTGCCAACGTCGGGCCCGCCACCGAGGCCATGATCGAGCGGCGCAATGCGCTACTCGGCCCGGCCTACCGGCTGATGTACGAACACCCGCTGCACATCGTTCGGGGTGATGGCGTTTGGTTGATCGACCCGCAAGGCCGCCGCTACCTCGACGTCTACAACAACGTCACCTCGCTCGGTCACTGCCACCCTGCGGTGACCGAGGCGATCTGCCGCCAGGTGAACACGCTCGCGACCAACACGCGCTACCTGCACGACACCATCCTCGAACTGGCCGAGCGCCTGCTGCCAGCGTGCCCGGCACCGACCTGGCCCACCTGATGCTGACTTGCACCGGCAGCGAGGCCAATGACCTGGCCTATCGCATCGCCAAGGTGCGCACCGGCGGTACGGGTGTGATCGTCACCGACACGGCCTACCACGGCATCACCGACGCCGTGTCGCAGTTCTCGCCGTCGCTGGGCGTGAGCGTCGACCTCGGTCCGCACGTTCGCCTGGTGCCGGCGCCGCGCAAGTACCACGCCGAAGGCGCGGACCTCGGCGAGCGCTTCACGCGCGACGTCGAGGCGGCCATCGCCGACCTGCAGCGCCACGGCATCAAGCCAGCAGCCTTGATCGTCGATTCGCTTTTCACCAGCGACGGCATCCTGCCCGAGCCTGCGGGCTTCCTGAAGGGAGCGGTCGAGGCGATCAAGCGCGTTGGCGGCCTGTTCATCGCCGACGAGGTGCAGCCCGGCTTCGGCCGCACCGGCGAGCACATGTGGGGCTTTCAGCGCCACGGCCTCGTTCCCGACATCGTCACCCTGGGCAAGCCGATGGGCAATGGCCAGCCGATCGCGGGCCTCCTCGCGACAGCCGACGCGCTGGCAGAATTCGGCAAGAAGTCCCGCTACTTCAACACCTTCGCCGGCAACACGGTCTCGTGCGCAGCGGCCCTGGCAGTGCTGGAGACCATTGAACGGGACCGACTGGTGCCACATGCAGCCAAGATCGGCAAGGTGCTGCTCGACGGCATCGCCGGGCTCGTCGCGAAGCACGAGGCCATCGGCGACGTACGGGGGGCAGGGCTCTTCGTCGGCGTCGAGCTCGTGTCGGACCGGACGACGCGGGCGCCGGACCGCGGCCTCACCAGCCGGGTGGTCAACCTGATGCGCGACAAAGGCGTGCTGCTCAGCGCCTGCGCCCAGGGACACAACGTGCTCAAGATCCGTCCGCCGCTGGTGCTCTCGGCGGAGCAGGCCGGCATGGTGATCGAGGCCCTCGACGAATCGCTCACCCAGGCGCGGCGCTAGTCGCCGGCGACTTGACAGTACGATCGCCTCATGAGATCAGCAGTTGCGTTCGACCGGTTCGACCTCAAGATCATGGTGCATCTGCAGCGCGAGGGGCGCTGCTCGAACGTCGATCTGGCCGAGTCGATAGGCCTCAGCCCCAGCCCGTGTCTTCTGCGCACCAAGCGGCTGCAGGAGACCGGACTGATCCGGGGCTACAGCGCCGACATCGCGCTGGAAAAGCTGGGGGAGTACGTCATCGTGTTCTCGGAGGTCACCATCAGCAGCCACCGACCGGATGATTTCCGCAAATTCGAGGCAGCTGCCGGGAAGTACGAGGAGATCGTCGAGTGCTACAACGTCAGCGGCGGCTACGACTACCTGCTGAAGATCGTGGCGCCCGGCGTGGGCTATTTTCAGGAGCTGATGGAACAGATGCTGGAAGACGACATCGGCATCGAGCGCTTCGCCAGCCGGATCGTCCTGCGCCAGTCGCTGGATCGGCGCGGGTATCCGCTGGGCATCATCGCGACCCAGAAGCGGTGGGACTGATGATCGTGCGGCTCAGGCCGCGCGACGATGCAAGTCGAGTGAATTCACCGAAGGTTCTGATCGCCTTTGTGTCGACCTCGACCTGCATTAGGGCGAAGAGATGATGATGATGGAACGCGGTTTGTCGCGCCAGCCTCGTCGGAACAAGGTGCGCCGCGTGTTGCCAAGCCGGCCGGACCGGTGCGCTCCAGGCCGTGCCTCGAACCGCGAACGATCGCGCGGATGGCGGAACGGTTGAAGTTGCCGAACAGCCACTCCGGGTAGGGGTGATCGTACTTTTCTTGCAAATCACTGCGCTTCGAGTCGAAAAGTCGTTGTGCGACAAGGAGTTGCACGTTGACTGGTTTTCGCGTTCCGGACTGAAAGTACGATCCCCCCTTCTTGCGACCTGGTGCCTGGCAGGGCCTGACGGTCAATACCCCCCATCGGCCTCGACGTTTCGCCGCATCGGCGGCGGCATCCGCGTCAACGCGGTCAGCCCGGGCCGGATCTCGACGCCGTTCTACGGCAAGCTGGGCCTGGCGGCGGCCGATCTTGACAAGATGGCCGGCGCCATCCTGGGCCACGTCCGCCCGGCCGCTGCGGCGAGCCCTCGGAAATCGCCAAGGCGGTGGTCTTCATCGCCTCGGACGAGTCGAAGTTCACGGTCGGCAGCGAGCTGGTGATCGACGGCGGCATGAGCAACTTCTGAGGCAGCGCGTGACCGCGGGCCGCCGTCGCTAAGGCGCGGCCCGGGCGTCGACCGCCATCCTGACCAGATGAGCGAGGTGAGCCGCGCCCATCTTGGACATGACACGGGCCCGATGCGTCTCCACCGTCCGGAAACTGCCGCCGAGCTCGATGGCGATCAGCTTGCTCGTCAAGCCGGTGACCAGGCAATCGTGGACTTCACGCTCGCGTGGCGTGAGCGTGGCGAGGCGGCGCTCATGATCGGCCGCCGCGGCTGGCGCTGCGGCGGCTGCCTGGCCCAGCATCGAGGCGCGGCGAACGCGCTGGACCAGATCGGCGCGTTCGACCGGCTTTTCGAGAAAATCAACCGCGCCATTGCGCATGGCCTCCACGGCCAGCGGAATCTCGGAAGCCCCCGTGAGGAACATCACCGGCAAGCCGACGCGACGCTCGCGCAGTTCCGCCTGCAATGCGATGCCGGACATGCCCGGCATCTTCACGTCCAGCAGCAAGACGCCCGGCGGCGTCAGGTCTCCATGGGAAAGCAGGTCCTCGGCCGAAGAAAAGACTTCAGTCCTGAAACCGGCCCCCACCAGCATTCGCTTCAGCGCGGCGCGCATGAACTCGTCGTCGTCGACCACCAGGACCCGCAGGCGGGCGGCTGAATCCGGCGGCTCGGCGCGCAGTGCGAGAAACTGATCAATGTCGCGCACTTCGGTCTCGAGCCGCACCAGCAGCGACAGCAAGGTGGCGTCGTTGTCGTTTCGGGCACTGCTTTCGGTCGCGACGCAAAGGTCGGCGAGGCGGATCGCCCCGATCGCCAGGGCGCCCGACCTGAGCTTGTGGACCGCGTCCAGGACCACCTGGCGCAAGCCGGTCCGGACGCCATGGGCCAGTTCCGTGCCCACCCGCGCGGCGCTTTCCCGAAAGGCCTGCAACACTTCGGCGGTCGCCGCCGGGTCGTCGCCGATCAATGAGGCCAGGACGCTCAGGTTGACCGGCGGTTCGCCTCCGGATGAAGGTCCCTGCGTTTCCCCAGGCGCCGTCTTTGTCCCGGGTGGGTCCTCCACATACCTCAGCAGGGTCGCCTTCAAGGTCTCGAACGGCAGGGGCTTGATCAGGCACTCGTCGATGCCGACGTCCAGACAATGCCGTGCGTCACCCGAGCGCGCATCGGCCGTCAGCGCAATGATCGGCATGCGCCGCATGCCCTTTTCCTCGGCGCGAATCGTGGCCACCAACTCGTAGCCATCCATGACCGGCATGTGAAGGTCGGTCAGCAGCAGCGAATAGTCGTTGCGCCGCAGCAGCTCGAGCGCCTCGCGGCCGTTTCGCCCGACATCGGTTGAAAAGCCCATCAGCGACAGTTGCTTGCGCAAGACGAGCTCGTTGGTTTCGTTGTCCTCCGCCACCAGCACCCGTGGCCTGATGGACGGGCCGCTCGAAGCCGAAGCCGCGGCGCCCACGAATCTTGCCGAAGGCGGCGCCGCGTCCGCGAGCGCCGGATAGCTGCCCGGATCGACGCCATCGATCGCCCGCGTGCGAAATGGCAGCGTCACCGTGAAAGTCGAACCGAGCCCGGGCTGGCTGCGCGCTTCGATCCGGCCTCCCATCATTTCCACCAGGGCATGCGAAATGCTCAACCCCAGTCCGGTGCCGCCGAAGCGCCGCGTCGTGCTGCTGTCCGCCTGGCTGAAGGGCGTGAACAGCCGTGACAGCATGTGCTCGTCCATGCCGATGCCGTTGTCGGTGACCTGGAACTCCGTCATCGAGACGGCGTTGGCCCTTTCGACCAGCGAGACGCCCAGCGCCACCCGGCCGGCAGGCCCCGGCTGGCTGCTGAACTTGATCGCGTTGCCGACGACGTTGAGCAGAACCTGGCGCAGGCGCGCGGCATCGCCGTACACCTTCGAAGGCACAGCGGCATCCATGGACACGGTCAAGGCCACGCCACCCTTCGATGCGGCGGGTGCCAGCGTGGCGCGCACGCCTTCGATCACGGCGGCGATGGCCATGGGCTCCAGGTCGACGCTGAAACGCCCGGCCTCGATCTTGGAGAAGTCGAGGACGTCGTCGACGAGCGCGAGCAACGACGTTGCCGAATCGCGAGCAATATGGACGGTTTCGCGCTGATCGGGCTGGAGGCTGCCCTGCGCCAGCACGTCGATCATGCCGATCACGCCGTTCATCGGCGTGCGGATCTCATGACTCATCGCGGCCAGGAAGGCGGACTTGGCCCGATTTGCCTGCTCGGCGGCGTCCAGCGCCAGACTGAGCTCGGCCGTGCGCACCTGCACCCGCGTCTCGAGCGCCGTGTTGATCTCGCGCAGCTCGCTCTGGTCACGCTTGCGATCGCTGATGTCGCGCTGGATCGCGACGAAGTGGCCGGGATGGGCCCCTTCGGCACCGACCGGCACGATGTCCAGCTCGACCCAGTATTCGCCTCCCGACTTGGTGTAGTTCAGCAGTTCGGCATGCACGGGCTCGCTGCGCGCCAAGGCTGCACGTATGCGGTCGAGTTCGGCGCGCTCCGTCATCGGACCCTGCAGGAAGCGCGGCGATCGTCCCAGGACTTCTTCGCGCCCGTAGCCCGTGATGCGCTCGAAGGCATCGTTGACGAACACGATCCGCGGTCCCGGCCCGTCGACCAGGTTGTCGGTGATCAGCACGACATCGTTGAGTTGGGCGACGCTCGCCTCCAGGAGCTCGAGTTGCTGGCGCGCCCCGCGCTCGGCGGTCACGTCCCGGAGGTACACCGAAAGGCCTTCTTCGAAGGCATAGATGTTGACCCGCAGCCACGCATTCAGCGGCATGAAGAAGGTCTCGAACGTGGCCGCCATTCGCTGCGACATGGCGCTTCGATAAGAGGCTTCGAATTCTCTCCCCAGAGATCCCGGGATGCATTTCCAGAAGACCTGGCCTGTCAGTTCGCCGCCCGGGCGCTGGAGCATCTGCTCGGCCCTCGGGTTGACGTAGCTGAGGCGCCAGTTCGCATCGAGCGCCAGGAAACCGTCGGAGAGAGTTTCAAGCGTGGTGGTGAGACGCTCCGAAAGGCGCCGGGCACTTTCTTCCGTGCGCTTGCGCTCGGAGAGATCCTGGAATGCGCCTTGCACCCGCCGGATGCTTCCGTTCTCGTCCCTGATTGCCTCGGCAATCACGCGAACCCACACCCGCCGGCCCGTGGCGGCGATGATTTCGAACTCCATGTCGCAAGCCACCCCCTGCCGGGCGCAAGCGATGAAGGCGTTCGATGCGGCAACGATCGACTCGGGGGCATAGAAGGCCATGGCCTCGACAATGCTCGGGGACGTCCCGGGAGGTACGCCGTGAATCGCGCAGACCTCGTCCGACCAGAGGGCCCTGTCCTCGTCCAGGTCGGCCATCCAGGCGCCGATGCGGCCCATCTTGCCAGCCAGCTTCAGCATCAGCCGGCTCTCCTGAAGTCTCTGTTCGGCATGCGCCCGCTCGGTCACGTCCTGGCACGTCCCGAGCACGCGGATCGGCTTGCCCTTGGCGTCGAAGTACACCTGCCAGCGTTCCTCGACGGTTTTCATGGCGCCGTTCGGCAACAGCACCCGGTGGGTGATGCCCTGGGCCTTCGGCTCCTGCAGCGACGCTGTAAAGATGGCCTCGATCCTGGCCCGGTCATCGGGGTGCACGCGTTGCAGAAAGCCGGCATGCGTAGGCGCGAAGCCCAGCGGATCGGTGTCGAAGATCCGGTGCGTCTCGTCGGACCATTCGACCGTCCCGGTCGCAAGATCGGTGATCCAGCTGCCGATCTTTTCGACGGTCTGCGCGGCCATCAGGCGCATTCGGCCGAGTTCCAGTTTCTCGTTCAAGCGGCGCTGGCGGGTCACGTCGCGGATGTAGACGGAGAGCCCCCTGCGCGACGGATGGATCCGGACTTCGAACCAGCGACTGCGCAAAGACAGTCGCTCGACGACCTGCACCGTGGTCTCGAGTTCCATCGATTGGCGCAATGCCGGCTCGAACGGCGTACCCGCGAGCTCCGGCAAAGCGTTCCACACCGTTCGGCCGAGCAGGTCGGTGCGGGCGTGCCCGAGCAGGCGTCGGGCCCGCTCGTTCAGGTAGGTGATGCGCCACTCGCGATCGATGGTGCAGAAGCCGTCGGGCAGGCGTTCGAGGGTAGTCCCCAGCCGATCGGCGATTTCTCGCGTCTCCTCCTGCGCCCTCTTGTGATCCGAGATGTTCCGGTGGATGCCGATCAAGCCGATGACCGCGCCATCGGCATCGCGCAGCGGAACCTTGATGGTGCGTTGCCAGTGGGGCACGCCGGCGAGATCGACGTGCCGCCGATCGCGATCGAGCACGGGCTTTCCACCCAGCACACGCTGGTTCTCGGCCTGCGCGGCTTCCGCCCCTGCAGCGGGCATGAGGTCATGAACCGACTTGCCCTCCAGGTCGCGCTCCCGGTCCGCGCCGAGCTGACGCAGCGCTTCGCGGTTGCACATCACCAGGCGTTCTTCCGTGTCCAGGGCATAGATCATGTCGGGCGAGGCGTCGACCAGCGTCCTCAGCATGCGATGCGCCGCGTCCTGGCTCGCGCTTCGTGGTTCGTCGACGACATCGACGTCGACATGCGTCACGACCGCGCCGCCTGCCGGGCCCTGCAGCGGCGTCACGCTCATTCGGCACGGCTGGCGCCCGAGCGGCGAGTCCCAGGTGTAGTCCCACGAGAATTTCTGCGTCGTCCCCTTCAGGACCGAGCGCATTCCCCGGACCGCGTCCGCCGCCGCCTCCGGCGCGCCGCTGACCATGGTCGCGTACTGCTCGGGGTAGTCGGAGCCCACCCCGCTGTAGAAGGGCGCAGCCCCACTTGACGCGGCAAGAAGCGCCCACTCGGAGTCCACGCAGAGGACCATCCCCTGCGCGTCGAGCAGCGCCACGCGCGGCGTCGCGTTGTTCGGGGCTGCCCGATTCGATGCCCACGGAGTCATTCCAGCAACCCTTCTCCAGTGCGGGAACTCCGCGAGCGCCTGCGGAGGCGAAGGCGTCGCCCATTGTCCGCTCAATCGGTATGTGTGAACTATTCCCGCGACCTACGTGCGCGTACGGATAGGTCGGACGGGACCACGGCCCTACGCTTCCCTTTCGGACGACGGCGGCTGGCAGGCCGCGCGCTTCCACCCCCCCCATTCTTCGCAAATAGACTATTCATGAGCCATTTCCCTACACGATTCAAATTGATTCCGCGGATCTTTCCGGTGCTTTTGGCCTGCGCGCTTGCCGCTTGCGGCGGCGGTGGCGGTGGCGGCGGGATGAACCCCATCCTGGGTGGCGTAGGGGTCGGGCAGACCTCGGGCGCAGGAGCGGGGGCCGCTGGAGCCGCGGGTCTCGGCGCCGCCGGCGGACAACCGGGCACACCGGTCGCACCGACCATTTCGTCGGTGACTCCGGCGCTGGGAGCCTCCGGCCTGTGCCCGGTCACGACCGTCAGTGCCGGGTTCGACACGGCCATGGACGCAGCGACCATCAACGCCTCCACCTTCCAGGTCGTGGGCAACGGCGCGCCGATCTCGGGCACCGTCACCTATGACCCGATCACGCGGGTCGCACGCTTCGTCGCGACGGCGGCGGCGGGCTTTGCGCCCAGCAGTGCCTTCGTGGTGACGATCAAATCGGGCAGCGCGGGCGTCAAGGGCAAGGACGGCATGGCCCTGGCGGCCGATCGCGTCTGGGACTTCTCCACCGGATCCAAAGCTTGCATCGCCGCGGTCGATCTGCGCAGCGCCGGCCTGTTCGGCGGATTCGGCGGCGGCGCCGGCGTGACGAACCAGGGCGTCAACACCGTGGTCAACGGCAACCTCGGCACCACCGCGGCATGCACCTTGATCACCGGCTTCCACGACGCTTCGAACATCTACACCGAGACGCCCTTGAATCGCGGGGCGGTGACCAACGGCGCCGTCTTCTGCGCGCCGCCCGCACCCGGGACCGCCGCCGGCATGACGATCGCCACGCAGGCGGCAGCCGATGCCCAGCGGGCCTACGACGACCTGGCGGCCTTGCCGGCAGGAAACGATCCGGGCGCCGGCCAACTCGGTGGACGCGTGCTGCCGCCCGCGGTCTACACCTCGGCGGGCGGAACCTTCGCCATCACGACCGGCGACCTCACGCTGGATGCGCAAGGGAATCCGGACGCGGTGTGGGTGTTCCAAGTACCTTCGTCGCTGACCATCGGGCTGGGCGCCACGCCCCGCACCGTGCTGCTGACCAACGGCGCGCAGGCCAAGAACGTGTTCTGGCAAGTCGCGAGCGCCGCTCGCATCGAAGACGGCAGCAGCATGGTGGGCACCATCATCGCCGGCGCCGGCGTGACGATCTCCACCGCGGGCCAGACCGCGCAGACCGTCCTGACCGGACGCGCCCTGGGCCTTGCCGCCTCGGTGACCATGGTCAACACCACGGTGGTGGCCCCGTGAACGCCGGCAACAGCCTCGTTCGTCCGCCCGCTCTGCCTGCCCTCCCGAAAGCCAAGATGAAACCTCGACACCTGCTGCGCATGCTCGGCCTGACCGGCCTGGGCTGCGTGGTTGCCGGCTCCGCCCTGGCCCAGGGCCGCGAGGCCCCCTACTTCTACGGCGGCGTCTCGCTGGGCGGCTCGCAGGCCCGCATCGACGACGAGAGCATCGTCGCGCGCCTGCGCATCGCGGGCCTTGCCACCACCGGCATGTCGCGCGACGAGAGTTCGCTCGCCTACAAGCTCTTCGGTGGCTATCAGTTCACTCCGAACTGGGCCGTCGAAGCCGGGTACTTCAACCTCGGCAAGTTCGGGTTCGCAGCCACCACGACGCCGACTGGAATCTTGACCGGCGAGGCGAAGTTCCAGGGGGTCAATCTCGACCTCGTGGGCACGCTTCCCCTGGACGAGCGCTGGTCGGTGCTCGGGCGGGTAGGGGTGCAGTACGGCCGCACGCGCGATACCTTTTCGCGCAGTGGCGCGGTCGCCGTGACCGCCCTGAACCCCAGCAGCAGCGACGCCAACTACAAGTTCGGCGTCGGCATCCAGTATGCGGTGAGCCCCGGCTTCCTCATCCGCGGCGAGCTCGAACGCTACCGGGTCAACGACGCCGTGGGAAACCGCGGCGACATCAACGCGGCCACGGTGAGCCTGGTGTTTCCATTCGGCGCCTCTGCAGCGGCGCCGGTGCGCAGCGCGCCGACCTACGTCGAGCCGGTGGCGGCGGTTGCGCCAGCGACCGTCCAGGCTGAGACGGTGGCGGCGGCTCCGATACGTCGGGTGAGCTTCTCTGCGGACTCGCTGTTCGGCTTCGATCGGGCCGAGGTCACGGCGCCCGGCAAGGTCGCGCTCGACCGGTTCGGCGCCGACCTCGCTCCGATCCAGTTCGAGGTGATCACGGTGGAAGGGCATACCGACCGTCTCGGCTCCGTCAGCCACAACCAGCGGCTTTCGGTGCAACGGGCCGAGGCCGTCAAGGCCTATCTCGCGCAGTCCGGCCGGATCGATCCGCGAAAAATCGTGGCCACGGGCAAGGCCAGCACGGCGCCGGTCACGAAGGCCGGCGAGTGCAAGGGCAGCCAGCCGAGCCCCGCGCTGATTGCCTGCCTGCAACCCGATCGCCGGGTCGAGGTCGGGGTGGTAGGGGTGCGCTGAGCGGCGCACATCACGAATCCCGGCTGGCCCGGCTTCCACTGGCGGCGTTGACGCCGCGAGCGGCCTGGCGCCATTGGACCTGCTCGTCGTGGTGACATCGCGCCACGGAAAGGTTTGTCAGCAGTTGCGCCAACGCAGCCGCCAGCCTTGCGAGTTCACGGTTTTTTCAATGTAGTGGTTGGCGCCGGCCTCGATGCGCTCATCCCGTGCATGCGCGGCAGGCGTCGCCGAATAGTCGACCAGGGGAACGCCAGGAAACCGCTGCCGGACTTGGCGCACACCGGAGCATCCGGATGCATCGGGCAGATGCAGATCCAGAACGACATCGGGGACAGCCGCTGGCGGCCAGTCCTTTGGCGAGTTCGCGCAGGCATGCGAACTCGACGATTTCCTCGCTTCGCCGAAGCTCGCCGAGGGCCATCGTCACCGCGTCGCGCATCAACGGATGATCGTCGACGACGAAGATCACGCCATCGCCCTCGCCTCGATAGCGGCGCTTCACATCGGGTCGTTTGCCGATGTGTCCCTGCGCTCCGTCTCGATTTGCGTTGTTGACGAACATGGCGAGGTGTGCCACGAAGCCAAGACGGCGGCGCAGCCAGCTGCGATTGCCAAGCGCTTGAGCAGCTTCAGCGCCGATGTGAAGGCTGTCCGCCTGGAGGCTGGCACGCTGACCCAGTACCTCACCTACGGCTTGCAGGCGGCAGGCTTCGAGGTGATCTGCATGGAAGCCAGGCAGGTCAAGAACACCCTGGCTGCCATGCGCAACAAGACCGACCGCAACGATGCCCGAGGCATCGCGGGGGGCAGTTTGTCGTGTCGCCTGACAGCAGGGCAAAGGAGGGCATGGCTGGCTCCGAAACGCAGGGCCGTCTATGTACTGGCTTCGATCCCTCGCAGGGCGACGCGCGTCTGGCACCTGCGCCATCAAACGTAAGTCCGCATGGCTGCTGGGCGTGCGAGAAAGCGCACCAATTTACTGAGATGGACCCGACGCCACCATTGAGACGAAACTGCGCATCTCAACAACCCTCTGGCTCGGAGGTTCGCCATGGAGATCGAGATTCTCGGCATCGACTTGGCCAAGCGCGTGTTCCAGCTTCATGGCGCCGATCGCCATGGGCATGCACAGCATCGTTCGAAGGTAACCCGCGCCGCGCTATTGCAAGCCGTACACGAGTTGCGGCCGCGGGTGATCGCGATGGAGGCATGCAGCTCGGCTCACCACTGGGCGCGGCGCTTCCAGGGACTGGGCATCGAGGTGCGGTTGATCAGCCCGCACTACGTGACTCCTTTCTTCAAGACGAACAAGAACGACCGTAACGACGCGGAGGCGATTGTCGAGGCCGCCTGCCGCCCGGCAATGCGGTTCGTGACCGTGAAATCTGTGGACCAGCAGGACATGATGGCCGCCCACCGTGTGCGCCAACTCCTTGTCGACCAGCGCACGGCGCTCATCAACCAGGTCAGAGGCTTGTTCGGCGAGCGCGGCATTGTGATCGCCCAATCGCCTGAGGCCCTGAAGCGCGCCATGCCCGAGATCCTCAAACAGTGCGAAGGCGAGCTCACCAGCTTCTGCCAGACGCTGCTGATGGAATTGCTGCAGCAAGTACACGTGCTCGAAGAGCGCATTGCGCCTGCCGAGGCGTGGATCAAGTCGTTCATGAAGAGCTCGGCCCTGTGCAAGAAGATCACGGCCATCGACGGCGTCGGTCCGATCACCGCCACGGCGATCGTCGCCGCTGTCGGGGACGCCAAGGAGTTCAAAAACGGCCGGCATCTGGCGGCCTGGCTCGGCCTGGTGCCGCGTCAGTACTCGTCCCGCGGCAAATCGCGTCTCAAGGGTATCAGCAAGCGGGGCGATTCGTACCTTCGAACCCTGCTGATTCACGGCGCACGCTCGGTCCTGCGCTACGCCGTCGGCAAGGTCGATGCGCGCAGCCGCTGGCTGCAGGAGCTGGTCGCGCGCCGCGGCTACAACCGCGCGGCGGTGGCGCTGGCCAACAAGAATGCGCGCGTCATCCAGGTCCTGCTCAGCAGCGAAGACGTGTATCGACCCACGGGCGCCGCGCTCTGAAATCCCGTGGCATCTACAACAGTACCTTGAGGGGGAAAGAAGATACCCAGCACTGGTTTGCGAAGCTTCTCGAACATGATGACGAGATCGGTTGGACCAACACCCCGAAACCTGTTTTTGGTGCCGGCTGCACGCTCAGGCTCAAGCCGCCGATTTGCTAAGGACAGGGTGTGCGGATCTCATCAAGGCTGCGGGCGTGTCTCGACGGGCCCACTGGCAAGCCGTAAACATGCGTGCAGACCGTTTCTCATCGCCAACGAGAACTTGCAAAAGGCGTCGGGTCCATACATGCACGAAAAGTACGACAACCCCGGATCGTCGGCGAGGTCGACATAGAGCGATTGACACCGAGGTGCTACCGGCCCTGGCCGACGCGCAGGGCGGCAAGCCTGTTGGCGCCGAGTTGGAACCTAGCGAGGCTGAGGTCAACGACACGCTTGCGCCGCAGCATTGAGGCCGTCCGCCCCAGGAGACCACCGATGAAGTGCAGCATCGTCTTCCTCGCCACCAAGCTCGGGGCGCGGCGAGGTCCCTGGCGATGCCGTCGGTGGCGCAGTTGGGGCAAGTGCCGTTGTGCACGCGGACTGCCCATCTGGCCCGGTCGAAACTGCGCGCAACTGGTCATGGTCGCCGGGCGCTTGATTGCCGAGAATTGAAGGTCTGAACCGAGGCGGCGAATCGCGCGGCATTTGGCCGCCACGCGCCCGCAGGCAGTCACACGTCTGATGAAAACAACCGAAATGCTCGAGCTCGAACGGGCACTCCACTCGATCGAACTGATCCTGGCCGCCCGCTACGGCGACCATAAATTTGCGCCCTGGTCCGGCCCCACCGATCTAGGCGAACTATCTCCGCCAGCGCAGGAGGTCGTCATCCGCAGGGTAGAGGAAGCCAACAAGGCATCGCAGGAGCGCGCAGCCATTCATTTCTGCCTGACGTCCGCCGCCAGGCTGCTGACGGTGACACAGCTCCTCATGACCGAACCCGTCTACCGGTCGCCCGAGCATCACGCCCGGCGGCGACGCGAGCTGGTGAACGAAATTCGCGCCGGGGCGCGGTCCGCCTACCGGGCCGCGCTGATTCTGCTGGGTCAGGATCCAGCTTCGGACCTGTCCGTCGATGGGGCAATACAACAAGCTGCCCGCAGGAACCCGTGAGCCGAGCGGGCAATTGCTCTTAATGCCGAATCCGCGCGCCAGGCACGGCCTTGTCCACCCATGGCTCATCCGTCGCCCAGACGCGGCTTTTGGGTCGGTGGCCGGTATTGACGCGCCGCTCCCGGAGTGTCGACCTGCCCGGCGCCGTGGGGCCCGCTGCGCGCCCGGGCAACGCCTATGCCTGGCCTGCAATACGTTGATGAAACTGACCCTTGTCGGAGCGCCCGATCGGGTTCACATTGACCTATGCTCGTACCAGTGACGCTTCGGCCCGAATTGACCTTCTACGGCTTGGTGGCCCTGCACGCCAAGGAGGCCCTGCGCGATTGCCAGTGCGAAGGTCGGCCGTACTCACCCATCGCACAATGAACACCGCCGGACTGCAGCATATCGAGGCCAACGTTCGCACGCTGCGCCAGGAGCAGGATGCCGCAGGTGCGGCCAAGCAATATGACAAGGCCAAGGACCTGGGCGACCGCATCAAGGGCGACGAGAAGACGCTCGCCGACACCACTGCGGCCTGGAAGAAGCGGCGTGGCACCAGCTCTTCCGAAGTGAGCGTGGAGGATGTGGCGCAGATCGTCTCGGCGCTGGCCGGCGTGCCGGTGTCCGAGCTGACCACCGAGGACCGCGAGAAGCTGCTCCAACTCGAAGACCGGCTGCGGGAACGCGTGGTCGGCCAGGAGGAGGCGGTCCACGCGGTCAGCGACGCCGTGCGCCTGGCGCGCGCCGGGCTGGGCGAAGCAGGCAAGCCGACCGCGACCTTTCTTTTCCTCGGCCCCACCGGCGTCGGCAAGACCGAGCTGGCCAAGGCCTTGGCGACGACGGTCTTCGGCAGCGAGGAGTCGCTGCACGACCGGCTTGCGACCGCGGAGGCATCCACGATCACATGCAAGACTTCCGACAGTGCTCTGCCCCGGGCTTCGCTGGTCGACCACCCGGTCAAACGTTCAGCGACAGCATTGAGGAGACCGACGTTGCCCTCCGCATCGGTCGTCACAATTCCGTCCGCCACCGACTGCAGCGTGACGCGAAGCAGCTCGTGCTGCTCGGACAGGCGGTCCACCAACCTCAAGGTCTCCCGAATCGCGTAACGGCCCTGCATCGCGTGGGCCACGATGCGCGAAAGGCATCGAAGCGTTTCGCGCTGCTTCTCGCTCAGTTGACGGGGCTTCCTGTCCATGACGCATAGCGTCCCGACGCATATTCCATCGTTCAAAAGGACGGGCGCGCCGGCATAGAAGCGGATGTCGGGCGGACCCGTCACCAGGGGATTGTCGGCAAACCGACTGTCCTGCATGGCATCGGGAACTTCGAACAGGTCGCCACCGAGGACGGCGTGAGCGCAGAACGCAAGCTCGCGCGGCGTTTCGGCGATGCCCGGAAGTCCGACATTGGCCTTGAACCATTGCCGGTCATGGTCGATCAGGCTGATCAGCGAGATTGGCGCGCCACAGATTTCCGCCGCCGTTCGCACGATGGCATCGAACTCGGGCTCCGGCTCGCTATCAAGTATTTTTAGCGCGTGGAGCGCGGCTAGAGCTGCGTCCTCATCCTTGCGCTTCGGCGCGGCTTTCATCTGACGAGATCCCGCCAAGACTCCCCCTGCACACTTTCAGACAAGAGGCGGCCAACATCAAACATGACCATGGAGGACGGGTTCGATTCAGTCATCTTCATCCTCGTTGAGCGCGAGTTCCACTGCATGACCTGCGTCATCCTTCTATGCGTGCGACCCCGAAATGCTCTCAGGGCCGGCGATTGGGCTGTAGACAGACGGTGCCTCGCGCCGCCCCGTCGACTCTCGACCACGGCCATCGTGCCGTGATCGGAAGATAAGCTGTCCGCCCGCCGCAGCCCATACGTGCGCATACGTACGTTGCGTGCCGACATCATGACGCCAGCCCGATCGTCCAGTGGCGCTATCCCCTGGCCCATCAGCTCGACAAACCGGCCGCGGACAATCGCTTTCTTCGTCATGAACGCCGCGCTGTCCTTGTTGCTCGTCGCCAGCAGCACCGAAAGCCATCGGAACTGCGGCGAATAGCCGAACATGGCCACCGCGTGGCGGAGCGACTGGACCTGCACGCCGATTCCAACGCCCGGCGAATTGATGTGGAGCAACAGGCGGTAGGTCAGCGCGGCGTCATGCTTGAGAGTGGCTTCTATGGTGCGTAAGTCTTCATCACGTCGGATCGTCTGCATCAGACGGACGATCAGCATGGATTCCGGCTGCAAAGTGGCCCCCGCTTGCGTCGGGAGGGCGATTGCTTGGCCGCCCGGCACGAAAACATCCAGGCGACGCGCGGCGCAAGCGGCAAAGTCCTGCCAGGTCGCCATGCGTGGCAATGGGCTGAATAACCGGAGTCCCCAGTGGCGGCTCGCGCCGCGCAGCATGAAGCCATATCCCTGTGCGCGAAGACGCAGCAGCGTCGACCGGATGTCCGCGTTCATCAGGTCGTCGAGATCCATGCACAGGACGACATTCTTCGGCGGCAAGGCCTGCAGCTCCTTCAGGTTAGTCCGTCGACTGTCATGTCGAAGAAGAGGGCCAGCCTGCCAAGGCGCCAGCCGGTCTCGGGAGGATTGGGGTTCGTCGCGGCGCAGGAAAGGAGCGCCCTCAGGCTCTCGAACGCGGTTGGCTCGGCGCCAGGCGATGCCATGTGCCATGCGAGCCTGTAGCCCTTGACCGCTTCTGCGCATCCAGCAGCAGGGCATAGGTCACGAAGCCCCTGCCTCGGGGTGCATCGCCTCGTTGGCTACCGGCGCGCGCGCCTCGATCGGGCACACCGGGGCGTCGCTCGGGCGCCGAAAGAAATCAAATCGCATGGTGTTTGGAGTGATGAACCAGTTCGATCTGCCCCATTCCGGCTGTTCGCATCTGGCCAGGCCGATTGTTGGCAGTCCGGCCTGCGGCGACCAGAGTCAGATCGTGCTGATTCGATCGGGCCAGTCCATCGGCCCGCCCCTGGCTCGGAACTGGACCGATGCAATGCGTTCAAACTGACCCTGTGCAGCCCGTGCCCAACGGACAACACTTCCTTCGCTAGCGATTCGTTGTCGGACGAAATCACTCAAAGAAGCTATCAAGACGGATTGGCATTGACATGAAGGAAGTGACTGCTATGAAGAATTCTCTCGATCAAGGAGCCGCGGCCGGTCCGATGCCACAGCGGCTCGACCGGCAGACCCGTGCAGCGGTTTCGTTTGCACGGATCAAGGATGCCCTGCACCACGCGGCCGCCGAATTAAAGGCCGGCCGGTGCGTGACAGTCTGGCCCATCGACGCCGCGAACTGCAGGTTGGTGGCATGGGATTTCGACAAGCAGGCCGACGATGCGCACTTCGCGCCCACGGTCCCACTTGAGCTCGACCTTCCGGCCAAACGAGGGGCTTCTTTCTGAGCCTGAGTGGCCGCGGCCGATCCGATCGGGTGCCGCTGCACGTCCAACTTGCGAACTTGACCCTGCGGGGGTTATCAGCCATTTGCGACTGCCGGCGATGCGGCCGACAGAGAACTGGGGATCTCCACGGCATTGAATCGCGTGGCGTATAGCGTGCAAGCTGCGAGCTTCCCTCGCCGAATGCAGCCGCGAATGCGCGGGGACGTTCCAGCGCGCGCGATCGAGACCGAGGCTGGCCCGACGAGGCGTGGCAGGGACGGCTTGCGTCAACCCCCGCCTCGCGGACCTTCTCCTCGTTGGTGGTGCTGCGCGAGCCCTTCAGGTGAAGCTCGGCGTCGGTGGCGAGATCGCCGAAGGCCGTGACGGCTTCCATGAGTTGAGCTTCCGTCACATCGAGCTTCGTGCCCATTCGGCGATCGAGGCGTCCGAATTCAGCTCTACGCTGCCGGGGCCGGTGGAATTCGGGGCGATGGTGGTATCGGTCGAACATCTCCGGCGCGGGCCCGACCGCGGGCCTTGATCCGCCCGTCCTAGTCGTGATCGTCAGAGTGCGGCGAGTTCTGCGCCTTTTCGGATTTGACGGTGCCTTCCTCGGTGTGAACCTCCGCAACGCGCAGCTGCGCCTCGTTGCGAGCCTGCTCCAGCAGTTCATCGGTTTTCTCTTCGGTCGTTTCGGGTGCTGGTTGCGCGGTCATGGAAACTCTCCTTGGTGATCAGGCAGCTTGACGCAAACGCCAAGATGTTCCTGTAAGACGAAGGCGCGGGATGCGCTCGGAACTTCTCGGCCGACGGTTCGATGGCCTCATGGCCTCCGCTTCGATCCAAACGGTGCCCTTTTGCTGCAGGGACGGCGCTTCGTCCCACACTCACCTTGCTCGGGCCCGTGCAAGGTGGCTGCATGACCGATCCACGCAATGTCGCGCACGACAAAAAAGTGCAACAGGAAAAGAAGAATCGCGGCGAGGAGATCGCCCCCGGGGCCGAGCACACGCCGCAGCCCGGTCAGAAGCCGGCCCTCAAGCACGTCGACAAGCAGGACGTGGACAAGGAGGAGACGAACCAGGCGTAGGCCTGAAGCTTACCTGTACATGAGCTTTGAGCTCGGCGACAAGCAGTGGAAGCTAAGTGTTGGCGACGGTCGCAATACGGTGAGTCGATTCAGCATCGCTGCGAGCGACCAGGTTGCCGTGACCGACTGCATCGTGCGAGCCGGCAAGCGTTTCAAGACGCCCGCGGATGCTCATGTGCACACGTGCTACGAAGCCGGCGTTCCCCATTGAAAGGGTCGTTTGGAACACAGCGGAAGGGAACACCTGTCGACGGCAGCCGTTTCCGGAGGTCGGCTGCGTGGCGAGCGGTGGATCGCCCTTGTCGTCTGATTGCAGGGGAGGGCGCTGACCATCGTGTTGCGGATGGAGACAGTACATGCTCAGCATTCGAGGAACGCCGATGGGCTGTCGGCCAACGCGACCGCTGGCGGGGTACAGCGGCTCAATGACTGGGATCAACCGCGACCACGGGACGACGCGCTCCATCTCGGCCAGGAACTTCTCGCGGCGCGTGCGCTTCTTCTTCAATGCGTACTCGGCGCTGGCAAAACTGCGTTGGTTCATGTCGGTCAGGCCTCAAGAATCTGATCATCAGATGCATGCATAGGCCGTGCCGGGATTCGTGAATAAATCAGCGTTTCCCTAGCGAAAGTGGACGAGTTTCAATGAGTCGAAGGAATTCTCAACTTGCCACTCGGCAGCGCGTAAAGCGCAGTCGTCCACTACACCTTCAATCATGTCGCCAAGAAGTCGGGGGCTACCGCTTTAGGCCTTCGTGCCATCTTGCGGCGAAGTGTCGACGACTGAATAGAAGCGGCGCGCGTGACGTTGAGAGTCAGTCGAAGGGGCGGACCTCGAACTGCATTGACGCCAACTAGGGTCTCGACGAAGGTTCTTCGAAGCTTGGCCCCGATTTCCCAGTTGTAGATTTAAGCTGCGCGTTAGCGAGATCTCCAAGACTCCTGATAGCCCCTTCCAAGCGCGGGTCGCCGAGACACCCGTAGTTAATGCGCAGATGCCGGGTGTATCGGCGGTCGGCTGAAAACAAGTGGCCGGGCGCTACGCCTATGCCGAGCCGAAGAGCGTCCTTGTGCAGTGCGAGCGCGTCGACACCTTCTGGCAGCGCGAGCCACAGGAAATAGCCGCCCTCGGGGCGCGTGACCCGCGTTCCGCCAGTTGCTCTTTGGCTGCGTCGCTCATGGTGCAGCCCATTGGTTCTGGAAGGTCGGCATGAACCAGCAGGCCTTCACCGGATGCTGGTCGATCACGCGAGCAAGAGAGCCGAGGCCACGCCTGTTCGCGGGTGGGTCTCAACCTCGACCGCGCGAAGACCGCGCCGCTCCAATGCCTGCAACGCAGCATAAAAGGTTGGCGTTTCGATCGCCACGACGTCGCCTGGCTGCGTCACCGATTCGAGCGCAAGATTGAGTGCTTCCATCGCCCCGCTGGTGATGACCAGTTCTGACGCAGGAACATCCATCCCGACGCTGCCATAACGGAGGGAGATCTGATGGCGTAAAAGGGCGTTTCCTGGTGACAAATCCTCGACGGTCTGCCAGGGATCCATCCGCTTGAGCGCTCGCGTCAGGCCGGCGGCAAGTTGCTCGAAGGGAAACAGCTCTGGCGACGGAAAAGCCGAGCCGAGCGGGACCATGTCGCGCTCGCGAGCCTGTGCAAGGACCTGAAAGTCCAGCGACGAGACATCGACCGACATGGACCAGGACAGGCTCGCTGGCGGCGAGTTCGTTGGCCGGCACTTCCGCGCGCGCTCGGACGAAGTATCCCGACCGCTGCCGCGCTTCGACAAGCCCTTGCGCCTCCAGCAGGTAGTAAGCAGAGAACACAGTGGACGCACTGATGCCCATCTGCGACTTCAGTTCGCGCACGGAAGGAAGGCGATCGTTCGCCTTTAGGCTACCCGCGCGAATGCGCTGAGCGATGTTGCCGGCAAGCTTCTCGTAGCGGTTCATGGGCATCTCCCTCTGATAGGGTCGTGCTGGACCGCTCCCAACATTTTGGTACCAGATGTCGGCGTACCCCGGAGCGACTACCGGCCTCCTTGCATCTGATACGAAAATTTTCAGGGGATCTGGTTCTGTACGTATCAGCCTGGAAGATGAACACTCGACACACGACGAGAGTGCTTCGGTGGTGCCGTCGGACTGCTCCGCCTTCCGACCGATGTCTTGCGTGCATTCGACGCGCCTTGCGGACCCCCATTCAGCTCACCGCAACCGTTTCGTTAGATTGTTTTTCCGTTTTTTTATCGGTCTATTGAGCTACTTGCCGCAATGGGGCATTTCGCCGTCCGTCACCATTAATATCCTTTAAATCATGAATTCAATCCCTATCTCTTTTGTTATTTTCAAGGTTCTCGTGCTCAGCGTGGGCATGTATTTGGCCGTCAAGTGGCATTACGATCGGGGACAGAAGGAAAAGAATCAAAAAACAGCTGCAGTGGTACTGACATCTATTAAGGTGGGCGCGGCGTTCGTCGCTTCTGCGTTCCTCATGCTGTTCCTCACGATTGAATTTTGCGTTTGGATGGGTCTGGACCTGGCCATGCGGTGATTGGAAGTTTTCGGTCGATAGCCCGGATACAGTGTGACTAGCGGCACGACCCTCTCCACGACGGCGCGGTATTTGGCTGGCATGCCGACGTGCGAGGCACAAGCTCGCCGACGGTAAAGTTCTCGCCCAGAATTCATGTCAAGTGATCTCCCGACTGCATCGCGTCTCTGCTCTGCGCCAAATGAAGGACGCGGACAGCCGGGAGTGACACCGAGGCGCATGTTCGGATGACGCTTGGGAAGTTACTGCGAAAGCGTGCGCTCTGCGTCAAGTCCGCGTGAGAGCGGCTCTGGCCCCATAACAACGCGGTAGACGAAGGGCTGGTTTTGGCCGGCCGGGACTGGACTTGGACTTGAAGTTGACCCGATTTCGCGGACACCCGATCCTTATGGATGAAGGAGTCCGATATGCCTACACCGAAGCCTCCGTACCCGGCGGAGTTCCGCCGACAGATGATCGAACTGGTCCAGGCAGGC
>Ga0182007_10000194_pt1 | contig 40895 bp, 34 predicted proteins | sample Sormic07211113_1_FD_123023 | JGI IMG/M metagenome (GOLD analysis project Ga0182007, IMG submission 123023) | Rhizosphere microbial communities from Sorghum bicolor, Mead, Nebraska, USA - 072115-113_1 MetaG | ecosystem: Host-associated > Plants > Roots > Rhizosphere | place: USA: Nebraska...
CGCAAGGGCGTCGACATGGCCATGCGCCTGATGGGCGAGCAGTTCGTCACCGGCGAAACCATCGCCGAAGCCCTGGCCAACGCGAGCAAGTTCGAAGCCAAAGGCTTCCGCTATTCCTACGACATGTTGGGTGAAGCCGCACTCACCGAGCACGATGCGCAGAAGTACCTCGCCTCGTATGAACAAGCCATCCATGCGATCGGCAAAGCCTCCCACGGTCGTGGGATTTACGAAGGCCCGGGCATTTCGATCAAGCTGTCCGCCTTGCACCCGCGTTACAGCCGCGCCCAGTACGAGCGCGTGATGGACGAGCTGTACCCGCGCCTGCTGTCGCTGACCCTGCTGGCCAAGCAATACGATATCGGCCTGAACATCGACGCCGAAGAAGCCGACCGCCTCGAGTTGTCGCTGGATCTGCTGGAGCGCCTGTGCTTCGAGCCGCAACTGACCGGCTGGAACGGTATCGGTTTCGTGATCCAGGCTTACCAAAAGCGCTGCCCTTACGTGATCGACTACGTGATCGACCTGGCTCGCCGCAGCCGCCATCGCCTGATGATTCGCCTGGTGAAAGGCGCGTACTGCGTCAGCGAACTCAAACGCGCCCAGGTCGAGGACCTGTACGGCTATCCCGTCTACACCAGCAAGGTGTACACCGACGTTTCCTACATCGCCTGCGCGCGCAAACTGTTGTCGGTGCCGGAAGTCATCTACCCGCAATTCGCCACGCACAACGCCCACACCCTGTCGGCCATTTACCACATCGCTGGCCAGAACTATTACCCCGGTCAGTACGAGTTCCAGTGCCTGCATGGCATGGGTGAACCGCTTTACGAACAGGTTGTAGGCAAAGTCTCCGAAGGCAAGCTGAACCGTCCGTGCCGCGTGTACGCTCCGGTCGGCACCCACGAAACCCTGCTGGCGTATCTGGTGCGTCGTCTGCTGGAAAACGGCGCGAACACCTCATTCGTTAACCGCATTGCCGACCAGTCAATTTCGATTCAGGAACTGGTGGCCGATCCGGTGGCCAGCATCGAGCAGATGGCGACGCTGGAAGGCGGTTTCGGCCTGCCGCACCCGCGCATCCCGCTGCCACGTGACCTGTACGGTGCCGAGCGCGCCAACTCCAGTGGCATCGACATGGCCAACGAACACCGTTTGGCATCCCTGTCGTGCGCCCTGCTGGCCACCGCGCACAACAACTGGAAAGCCGCGCCGATGCTCGGTTGCGCCTCCAGCACTGAAAGCCCTGCGCCAGTCCTGAACCCTTCCGATCTGCGTGACGTGGTGGGCCATGTGCAGGAAGCCACCGTCGAAGACGTCGACAACGCGATCCAATGCGCCTTGAATGCTGCGCCGATCTGGCAGGCCACGCCGCCGGCCGAACGCGCCGCGATCCTGGAACGTGCCGCCGATTTGATGGAAGGCGAGATCCAGCCGCTGATGGGCCTGTTGGCTCGCGAAGCCGGCAAGACCTTCGCCAACGCCATCGCCGAAGTGCGTGAAGCGGTGGACTTCCTGCGTTATTACGCGGTGCAGGCGCGCAACGATTTCACCAACGACGCCCACCGCCCGTTGGGCCCAGTGGTGTGCATCAGCCCGTGGAACTTCCCGCTGGCAATCTTCAGCGGCCAAGTCGCTGCCGCACTGGCCGCTGGCAATCCGGTACTGGCCAAGCCTGCCGAACAAACCCCGCTGGTCGCCGCTCAAGCCGTGCGTCTGCTGCTCGAAGCCGGGATTCCGGAAGGCGTGCTGCAACTGCTGCCGGGCCGTGGCGAAACCGTCGGTGCCCGCCTGGTCGGCGACGATCGGGTCAAAGGCGTGATGTTCACCGGCTCCACCGAAGTCGCGCGCCTGCTGCAACGCAACATCGCCGGTCGCCTGGATGCCCAGGGCCGTCCGATCCCGCTGATCGCCGAAACCGGCGGCCAGAACGCGATGATCGTCGACTCCTCGGCACTGACCGAACAAGTCGTCATCGACGTGGTGTCGTCGGCGTTCGACAGCGCCGGTCAACGCTGCTCGGCGCTGCGGGTGCTGTGCTTGCAGGAAGATTCCGCTGATCGTGTCATCGAAATGCTCAAGGGCGCCATGGCGGAATGCCGTCTCGGTAACCCGGAGCGCCTGTCCGTGGACATTGGCCCGGTGATCGACGCCGAAGCCAAGGCCGGCATCGAGAAGCACATCCAGGCCATGCGCGACAAAGGTCGCAACGTGTACCAGGTGGCGATCGCCAACAGCGAAGAAGTCAAACGCGGCACCTTCGTCATGCCGACCCTGATCGAGCTGGAAAGCTTCGACGAGCTGCAACGGGAAATCTTTGGCCCGGTGCTGCACGTGGTGCGCTACAAGCGCAAAGACATCGACCAACTGATCGGCCAGATCAACGCATCCGGCTACGGCCTGACCCTCGGCGTGCACACTCGCATCGACGAAACCATCGCCAAGGTGATCGACAACGTCAACGCCGGTAACGTCTACGTCAACCGCAACATCGTTGGTGCCGTGGTCGGCGTGCAACCGTTCGGCGGCGAAGGCCTGTCGGGGACCGGTCCGAAAGCCGGTGGTCCGCTGTACCTGTACCGCCTGCTGTCGACGCGTCCTACCGATGCGATCGTACAATCCTTCGCTCGCGGCGACGCTATCGCAGCGCCGGACGTGCGTCTGCGTGATGCCATGAGCAAACCGCTGACCGCGCTGCAAGCCTGGGCCGACAGCAACAAGCTCACGGACCTGAGCGCCCTGTGCGTGCAGTTCGCGGCGCAATCGCAAAGCGGGATCACCCGCGTGCTGGCCGGCCCGACCGGCGAGCGCAACAGCTACGCCATCCTGCCGCGCGAACACGTGCTGTGCCTGGCGGACGTCGAAGGCGATCTGCTGACTCAACTGGCGGCGGTATTGGCCGTCGGCGGCTCGGCGGTGTGGCCGGACGCGGAACCGGGCAAGGCCTTGTTCGCACGTCTGCCGAAAGAAGTGCAGGCACGGATCAAGCGGGTGGCCGACTGGACCAAGGACGAAGTGGTGGTTGATGCCGTTCTGCATCATGGCCATTCCGATCAGCTGCGCGCGGTGTGCCAGCAAGTGGCCAAGCGGGCGGGGGCGATTGTCGGGGTTCATGGTTTGTCCCAGGGTGAAACCAACATTGCGCTGGAGCGCCTGGTGATCGAACGGGCGTTGAGCGTAAACACCGCCGCGGCGGGTGGTAATGCCAGCTTGATGACTATCGGTTAAACCGTAATAAAGCCGGGCGCCTGCAATGGGCGTCCGGTTTTTTTGAAGCAAGATCTTTTGCTTCTCCATCACCAAGATCAATCATCCTGTTCAGCCTCTATTCCCACGCCTAGACTCGGTCCATCCCAAATAAAGGTAGGCCGCCATGTCCGAGACGTTGCTCAGTTCCCGCAATCTGGCTTTCGAGCTGTATGAAGTCCTTGATGCCGAGGGCCTGACCCAACGTGAGCGTTTCGCCGAGCACAATCGCGAGACCTTCGATGCCGCCATCGGCACTGCCCGCAATATCGCCGAGAAGTTCTTCGCCCCGCACAACCGCAAGGGCGATGAGAACGAGCCGCGCTATGAGGACGGTCAGGCGATTCTGATTCCGGAAGTGAAACCGGCGGTGGATGCCTTCCTCGAAGCCGGTTTCCTCAACGCCGCGCGCAGTTTCGATGCCGGCGGCATGCAACTTCCTACGCTGCTGTCCCAGGCTTGCTTCGCGCACTTTCAATCGGCCAACGCGGCATCGACCTCCTACCCGTTCCTGACCATGGGCGCGGCCAACCTGATTGAAAGCTTCGGCACCGATGAGCAGAAGCAGCGTTTTTTGCAACCGATGATCGACGGTCGCTTCTTCGGCACCATGGCGCTGACCGAGCCCCACGCCGGCTCGTCACTGTCGGATATTCGTACCCGCGCCGAGCCGGCGTCCGACGGCACCTATCGACTCAAGGGCAACAAGATCTTCATCTCCGGCGGTGATCACCCGCTGTCGGAAAACATCGTGCACATGGTGTTGGCCAAGTTGCCGGACGCGCCGGCCGGGGTGAAGGGGATCTCGCTGTTTATCGTGCCCAAGTTTTTGGTCAACGATGACGGCAGTCTCGGCAAGCGCAACGATGTGCTGCTGGCCGGGCTGTTTCACAAGATGGGCTGGCGCGGCACCACCTCCACCGCATTGAACTTCGGCGATAACGGCGAGTGTGTCGGTTATCTGGTGGGCAAGCCACACCATGGCTTGAGCTACATGTTCCAGATGATGAACGAGGCGCGGATCGGCGTCGGCATGGGCGCGGTGATGCTGGGTTACGCCGGGTATCTGTATTCCCTGGAATACGCCCGCGAGCGTCCGCAAGGTCGGGTGCCGGACAGCAAGGATCCGACCACCGCACCGGTGGCAATCATTCAACACGCCGACGTCAAACGCATGTTGCTGACCCAGAAAGCCTACGTCGAAGGCGCGTTCGACCTCGGGTTGTACGCTGCGCGGCTGTTCGACGACACCACGACGCTTGAAGGCGAAGCCGAGCGCAAACAGGCCCACGAGCTATTGGATCTGCTGACGCCGATCGTCAAATCCTGGCCGTCGGAGTTTTGCCTGAAGGCCAACGAACTGGCGATCCAGATTCTCGGCGGTCACGGCTACACCCGCGAGTATCCGGTGGAGCAGTATTACCGCGACAACCGCCTGAACCCGATCCATGAAGGCACCCACGGCATTCAGTCGCTGGACTTGCTGGGGCGCAAACTGGCGCAAAACGGTGGCGCGGGGCTCAAGCAACTGATCCGCCTGATCGCCGACACCGCTGAGCGGGCGCAGGCGCATGAGTCGCTGACTCCATTGCGTGAACCGCTGGAAAAACTGGTGGCTCGCCTGCAAACCGTGACCATCGGCCTGCTGACTGATCTGGCCCAGGGCAAGGTCAACAGCAGCCTGGCGAACTCGGCGCTGTACCTGAAAGTGTTCGGTCATACGGTGATCGGCTGGCGCTGGCTGGAACAGGCGATTCGTGCCGAGGAAGGGTTCGCCAAGGGTAATGCGGTGGATGTGAGCTTCTATAAAGGCAAGCTACAGGCGGCGCGGTATTTCCTGACGTGGGAAGTGCCGGGTTGCCACCATGAACTGGCGATTCTTGAGGCGCGGGATGATGTGTGTCTGAGCATGCAGGATGAGTGGTTCTGACCCGCTGACACCGATCGTTCCCACGCTCTGCGTCACGGCCGCGGAAGGGACGCGGAGCGTCCCGGGCTGCATTCCCACGCAGAGCGTGGGAATGATCAGTTAGCTCAACTTGAACCCACCCATCTGCCGCGCCAAATCATCGGCCAGACGCTGCAACGTCTGACAGTCTTCACGACAAGCCCTGACCTCCCCCGCCGTGGCCCGTGCCAAATCGGAAATCCCCTGCACGTTGCGGTTGATCTCTTCCGTCACCGCCGATTGCTCTTCAGTCGCTGTGGCCACCTGATGGTTCATGTCGCTGATGTGCTCGACCTGCCCGGTAATCGCCGTCAACGACGCCCCGGTGCGCTGGCTTGACTCAACCCCCGTGCCGGTCGCCGCTTGCCCGGCGTGCATTGAAGACACTGCATGCTCCGCACCCTGCTTGAGGCTGCCGATCATCTGCTGGATCTCGTCGGTGGACGACTGAGTCCGTCGCGCCAGGGTCCGCACTTCATCGGCCACCACCGCAAAGCCGCGGCCCATGTCCCCGGCCCGCGCCGCTTCGATGGCGGCGTTGAGCGCCAGCAGATTGGTCTGCTCGGAAATCCCGCGAATCACCGCCAACACTTGATCGATCGACGCCACCTGCTGGGCCAACTCACCCACCGCTCCGGCGGCGACGCCAATTTCGTCAGACATGCTTTCTATATGCCGAATCGACCCACCCACCACTTCCCGCGCCTGCAGCGCTTCATCCCGCGCGGTTTGCGAAGCGACCGCCGCATTGCCAGCGTTCTGGGCGATTTCCTGCACGGTCAGGCCCATCTCATGAACGGCGGTGGCAACCATGTCGGTCATTTCCTGCTGACGTCCGGAACGCTCGGCGGTGTTGTCCACCACCCGCGCCACCTGACCGACTGCCGTGCGCAAATGTTCACTGGTGGTCAGCACTTCGCCGATCATCTCGCGCTGACTTTCCAGGAACCGATTGAAGCCGCGAGCCAGGTCACCCAGCTCATCGGCGCGGCTGGAATCTAACCGGTGGGTCAAATCTCCACCACCGCTACCGATGGCAACCAACGCCGCTGTTACCTGACGAATCGGTCGCACCAATCCACGAGCCAGCAACACCACCAATAAAAGACAAACCAACGCCACCGCCAGACCAATGCCGCCGCTCATCCACATAGCCCGGCGAGCCTCGGCGTAGATCTGCGACTGCGGCACTTCGGCCACCAGGGTCCAGCCCAAATCGCGCAGCGGCAGGCTCAACGCCAGAAACTCTTCACCATCGCGGGCAAAACTGCTGCTGCCAGACGCGGTGGAGGTCATCACCGCTTGCGCCGCCGAGGCGCCGATCTGTTCGACCAGCGTACGTTTGCCGCTGAACTGCGCCTCGGGATGAACCTGGATCAAACCGTCGGAGCGCACGAGATAGACCTTGCCGCGCTCCCCAAAGTTGAAGTTGTGGATCAGCTCCGAAAGCTCTTTCATGCTCAGCCCCAGCCCGGCCACGCCCACGACTTTGCCGGCCTGCTCGACCTTGAGGTCGATGAACAGCGCCAACTCGCCGGTGGCAGTGTCATTGTCGATATTGAGGGTGCGCGGTTGATTACTGTCGAGGAACGAATAGAACCAGGCGTCATTGGGATTGGAGCGGCTGAGCGTACGGTCCAGGCCCTTTTCGGTGAAGTAATGGTTTGAAGCGGTGCCGATGATCAACGCGGTAAAGGCTTTGTGCTCGGTCCGGATGCCTTCCAGGTAACTGACGAAGGCCGCGGTCTGGGCAGTGTTTTCGCCTCCGGCCAACCAGTCGCGCACCATGCTGTTACTGGCGATGTCCTTGGCGGCGGTGAGGGGTTGGACGAGGATGCGTTCAATGTCGTTGCGCATTGCTTCGATGCTCGACGGCAACGCCTGCTCGACCAGATAGCGCTGGGCGAGGCGGTTGACCACGAGGGTATAAATGCCAACCACGATCAGAATACTGACCAGCAGGGCAGTGCCCATGCTCAGGATCAACTGCCATTGAATACTGCGTCGCCAGAACTGCATGGAGCACCCCCAAAGAATAAAGGGCTGAAACACTGCAACAGCCATGCCGATTGTATACAACCAAATCGACAATTTATTCTTTGGTTGTGCGCAAAGCCGCTCAGGCCTGGTTGATCGTCTTGGCGATCACTTCAACCGTGGCGCTGACTTGCTCTTGGTAACGGTCGAGTTCCTGCTGGTGACGCTTTTGCATTTCGATCTGCTGCGAGCACAGATTCATCGCCGCCAGCACCAGCAAGCGGTCACCGATCAGTGCCGGGTATTTCTTTTTGGTCTCGGCCAGAGCGGCCTTCAACATTAAGGCGGCGTCCAGCAGGGTCTGCTCTTCCCCGGCCGGCGCCTTGATTGAATAGTCTTCACCCAGAATCGAGACGACTTTTACCCCTGCGGCGCCGTAACTCATGCGCTGACAGGGCCGGCGCTGACGCGCTCAACCAAGGCCTGAATGCGTGCAACGGTGGCGCCTTGTTTCTCTTCCTGTTCCATCAGGCTCAGTTGCAAGCTTTCGTTTTCATCCTTGACCTGGGCCAGCTCCGCACTCAGGGATTGATTGGTGCCGAGCAGCGCCTGGTTCTGTTGCACCAGGTCGCTGACCAGTTGTTCCAATTGGCTTAGGGTTGCTTCTAACATTTTGATTTCCGGGCATTTTCAAAGGGCGCGTACGATAAAGAAAAGTCACTGTGGAAGCCAGGGGTATGCAGGCGCAAGGCCTTGATTTTCCTGGCGGTCGACCTTCCTCGCGAACTTTAAAGACTGTGATTGGCGGTTCTGGTTCCTGCACTTCGTCGTCGCGGCCCTTCTGCGACAAATACGCGCAGCGACTCAAGACTTTAGTCGCATGACCGATAAGTCATCCATACAACAGTCTCAGCCTCGCACGGAGGCGCTTTTTTCGGTGAACACCATGTCCCTAAGAAATATGAATATCGCACCGCGGGCGTTCCTCGGTTTCACCCTGATTGGCGCCATGATGCTGATCCTGGGTGTGTTCGCCCTGAACCAGATGAGCAAGATTCGCAGCGCCGCCGAAGAGATCACCTCGAACAGTGTACCGAGCATCAAAAGCCTCGACGAACTCACTCAGATAACCCTGCGCCTGCGTGTGCTGTCTTATCGCCTGTTGGTGAATCGTGAGCCGGACGTCCAGCAGAAAACCATCGAGCTGCTGGAAACCCGTAAACAGCAGATCCGAGCGGCGCAGACGAGCTACGAAAAGTTGATCGCCAGCCCGCAGGAACGTGCAGCCTATGATCAGTATGTGCAACTGCTGGGTCAGTACCGCCAGATCGAAGACCGGATGAAGAGCCTGTCGCGCAACAATCAGGTCGACGAACTGCGCACGCTGCTCAACACCGATTTACTGAACAACGTTGAAGCCACCAACGCAGCGCTCAACCGTTTGCTGGAGATCAACACTCAGCAGACCATCGACACCAACCAGCAAGCCGCCGACCAGTACTCCTCGGCGTTCAACCTGGTGGTGACCCTGCTGGTCATCGCCACTGGCCTGACCCTGCTGTTCGCCTGGCTGCTGACCAACAGCATCACCAAACCGATCGCCAACGCCCTGAGCGCCGCCGAAGAAATCGCCGAAGGCAACCTGACACGCCCGATCACGGTTGACGGTGCAGACGAAGCCGGTCGTCTATTGGCCGCCATGGAGAAGATGCAGGACAAGCTGCGCGACACCCTGCAACGGATTTCCGGTTCGGCCACGCAACTGGCATCCGCTGCGGAAGAACTGAACAGTGTCACCGACGAAAGCGCCCGCGGCCTGACCCAGCAGAACAACGAAATCGAACAGGCCGCCACCGCCGTCAACGAAATGACCAGCGCCGTGGAAGAAGTCGCGCGCAATGCCGTGAGCACTTCCGAAGCCTCGAAAAACGCCACCACCTCGGCGGGAGACGGTCGTGACCTGGTACAGGAGACCGTCAGCGCCATCGAACGCATGAGCGCCGATGTGCAGAGCACCGCCACCCTGATCGGCGATCTGGCCAACGAGTCGCGAGACATCGGCAAAGTGCTGGACGTGATTCGCGGCCTGGCCGACCAGACCAACCTGCTGGCGTTGAACGCCGCCATCGAAGCGGCCCGTGCCGGTGAAGCCGGTCGTGGTTTTGCGGTGGTTGCCGACGAAGTACGTGCCCTGGCCCACCGCACCCAGCAGTCGACCAGCGAAATCGAACGCATGATCGGCAGCATCCAGAGCGGTACCGAACACGCCGTGGACTCGATGCGCAACAGCACCGAGCGCGCCGAGTCGACCTTGAACATCGCGCGCGGTGCCGGCCTGTCGCTGGACACCATCAACAGCGCCATCGTCGAAATCAACGAGCGCAACCTGGTGATCGCCAGCGCGGCCGAAGAGCAGGCGCAAGTGGCCCGTGAAGTGGACCGCAATCTGGTGAACATTCGTGACCTGTCGGTGCAATCGGCCACCGGTGCCAACCAGACGAGTGCGGCCAGCAACGAACTGTCGCGCCTGGCGCTGGACCTGAACAACATGGTTGGGCGGTTTAGCCTGTAACGGCTCCCCTCTGTGGCGAGGGGGCTTGCCCCCGTTCGGCTGCGAAGCAGTCGCAATTGACCCACGCGTTGAACCTGGCGCACCGCAGCGCCGGCTTTGGGGTCGCTGCGCGAACCAACGGGGGCAAGCCCCCTCGCCACAGGGGATGATCGCCGTCAAAAGCTTTTTGACAGCATCACATTTCAACAGGTTAGAATCGCTGGCACGCGGACTGCATGGTCAGTTTGCGCCCGCCTTTACGCTTCCGGAGTACTGCCCTTGAATGCGACGACCATCAACAGCCTGTTCTTGATCGGCGCGTTGCTGGTAGGTGCGAGCATTCTGGTGAGCTCACTTTCATCGCGCCTCGGGATCCCGATTCTGGTGATCATCCTCGCGGTGGGCATGTCGGCCGGTGTCGACGGCGCCGGCATTATTTTCGATAACTACCCCACGGCTTATCTGGTCGGTAACCTCGCCCTGGCAGTGATCCTGCTCGACGGCGGCTTGCGCACCCGGGTGGCGAGTTTTCGCGTGGCGTTATGGCCGGCGCTGTCGCTGGCCACGGTCGGGGTGTTGATCACCACCGGGCTGACCGGGATGGCGGCGGCGTGGTTGTTCGACCTGAACCTGATTCAGGGCCTGCTGATCGGCGCCATCGTCGGTTCCACCGATGCCGCGGCCGTATTCTCGCTGCTCGGCGGCAAAGGCCTGAACGAACGGGTGACCGCGAGCCTGGAGATCGAATCCGGCAGCAACGACCCGATGGCAGTATTTCTCACCGTCACCCTGATCGACATGCTCGCCAGCGGCCAGACCGGCCTGCACTGGAGCCTGCTCGGGCACTTGCTGCGTGAGTTCGGTATTGGCGGCGTCATCGGCCTCGGCGGTGGCTGGCTGATGTTGCAACTGGTCAACCGCATCCACCTGGCCACCGGCCTTTATCCAATTCTGGTGATTGCCGGCGGCCTGGTGGTGTTCGCCCTGACCAACGCCCTGCACGGCAGCGGCTTTTTGGCGGTGTACCTGTGCGGCCTGGTGATCGGCAACCGCCCGGTACGCAGCCGTCACGGCATTTTGCATATGCTCGACGGCATGGCCTGGCTGGCCCAGATCGGCATGTTCCTGGTGCTGGGGCTGCTGGTCACGCCCCATGACCTGCTGCCGATCGCTTTGCCGGCGCTGGGCCTGGCGCTGTGGATGATTCTGTTTGCCCGTCCGCTGTCGGTGCTGGCTGGCCTGCTGCCTTTCAAGGCGTTCCATGGACGCGAGAAGGCATTCATTTCCTGGGTTGGCCTGCGCGGCGCCGTACCGATCATTCTGGCGGTGTTCCCGCTGATGGCGGGGCTGCCCAATGCTCAACTGTATTTCAATCTGGCGTTCTTTATCGTGCTGGTGTCGCTGTTGGTGCAGGGCACAAGCCTGCCGTGGGTCGCCAAGCTTTTGAAAGTGACCGTCCCCCCAGAGCCCCTGCCGATCTCCCGATCGGCGCTGGAAGTGCATGTCACCAGCGAGTGGGAACTGTTCGTGTATCGCCTCGGTGCCGAGAAATGGTGCATCGGTTCACCCCTTCGCGAACTGAAAATGCCCGAAGGCACACGTATCGCAGCCCTGTTTCGTGGCCAGCAACTGCTCCATCCGTCGGGTAGTACGGTGCTCGAAGTCGATGATTTGCTCTGCGTGATCGGCCATGAACACAACCTTCCGGCCCTCGGAAAACTCTTCAGCCAGGCACCGCAACGGGGGCTGGATTTGCGCTTCTTCGGCGACTTCGTACTCGAAGGAGACGCCCAGCTGGGCGCGGTTGCTGCCCTGTACGGATTGAAAGTCGAGGGCATCGATCCGAACATGTCCCTGGGCCACTTCATTGCCCAGAAAGTGGGCGGCGCTCCAGTCGTCGGTGACCAGGTGGAGTGGAACAACACCCTCTGGACCGTCGCGGTCATGGAAGGGAACAAGATTGGGAAAGTGGGCGTCAGATTCCCCGAAGGAAGTCGCCCCGGCCCCGGCCTGTTCCTCTAAACTCCACACTTCGTCTCGTTTTCGATCGGTCTCTATGTCAACTCTGCGTACCTTTTTCATCATGGCCCTGCTGGGCTTGAGTCTTTCCATCAACACGCTGCAAGCCGCCGAGCCGCCGTCCAGCGAAGCCGTGCAAGCGAGCCTGGACAAGATCGCCGACCGCAAACTGCCGGAGGCCGATCAAAAAGCCCTGCAAGCGGTCCTGCAGAGCACGCTCACCCAGCTCAACAACCGGCGTGATTACGACCAGAAACTGATCGATCTCAAGCAGCAGTTGACCAACGCTCCCAGGCAGAACATCGAGAACCAGCGCGAGCTGACCCGCCTCAAGGCCACCAAAGTGGTGCCGGTGGGGCAACGCTATACCAAAGAGACGATCCAGCAGCTTGAGCAACTGCTGACCGAACGCTCCACTCAACAAAGCGACCTGCAGAAAGCCCTGGCCGAAGCGAACAGCCTGATCATTACCGCCCAGACCCGCCCCGAGCGCGCCCAGGCCGAGATCTCTGCCAGCCAGACGCGCATCCAGCAGATCAACAACATCCTCAAACTTGGCAAGGACAGCGGCAAGACCCTGACCGCCGAGCAACGCGATCAGCTCAACGCCGAACTCGCGGCACTGAACGCCTTGATTCCGTTGCGTCGCCAGGAACTGGCCGGCAACAGCCTGTTGCAGGACCTGGGCAACAGCCAGCACGACTTGCTGTCAGAAAAGTCCGATCGCCTGGATCAGGAGATCCAGGACCTGCAAACCCTGATCAACCAGAAACGCCTGGCCCAGTCACAAGAGACCGTGACCCAGCAGTCCATCGAGGCGCAGAAGGCCGGCGGCAGTAGCCTGCTGGCCACCGAAAGCGCGGCCAACCTGAAGCTCTCCGACTACCTGCTCAAAAGCACCGACCGCCTCAACGAAGTCACTCAACAGAACCTGCAGACCAAGCAGCAACTGGACAGCGTGACCCAGAGCGACTCGGCGCTGGACGAACAGATCAACGTGCTCAAGGGCAGCCTGCTGCTCTCCAAGATTCTCTACAAACAGAAACAGGCCCTGCCGCGCCTAAGGCTCGACCGCGACCTGGCCGACCAGATTGCCGACATTCGCCTGTATCAGTTCGAAGTCAGCCAGCAACGGGAACTGCTCAGCAACCCGATCACCTACGTCGATAACCTGCTGGCGACTCAACCACCCGAGCAAGTCACCCCGCAACTGCGCAAGAGCCTGCTGGACCTGGCCAACACCCGCGCGGACCTGTTGGAGCGCTTGAATCGCGAACTGAGCGCGGTGCTCAACGAATCCATCACGCTGCAACTCAATCAGAAACAACTGCTCAGCACCGCGCAAAGTCTGCGGGCTACGCTGGACGAGCAGATGTTCTGGATTCCCAGCAACAAACCGCTGGATCTTGAGTGGATACACAGCGTGCCGGAACGCCTGCAACGCCAGGTCACTACCCTGCCGTGGGCTTCGAGCCTGAGCGAATTGACCGATGGCCTGACGCAACGACCGCTGCTGTTCCTGCCACTGGCCCTGTTGATCGGCGCGCTGCTGTGGCGCCGCAAAAATCTCTATTCCCGCCTGAACAAAGTTCACCAGGACATCGGCCATTTCAAACGCGACAGCCAGTGGCACACCCCGCAAGCGATTCTGATCAACATCCTGCTGGCGATGCCGGTTTCCCTGGGCCTGGCCTTGTGCGGCCTGGCCTTGCAGATCGACGCCCGCGGCCAGAACGCCAACATGGGCGCAGCGCTGTTGCAGATGGCCCAGGCCTGGCTGGTGTTCTACACCGCCTACCGCATCCTCGCGCCGGGTGGCGTGGCCGAACTGCATTTCCGTTGGGAAAAGCCCCAGGTCGAATTCCTTCAAGGCTGGATTCGCCGGCTCGGGCTGGTGGTGATGGCCCTGGTGACTGTAGTGGCGGTCGCCGAGCTGCAACCGGCGGCGCTGGCCGATGACGTGCTTGGCATGCCGGTGGTGCTGACCTGCTACGCCTTGATGACCTGGCTGCTCAGCCGCTTGCTGGTCAGCAGCCCAAACCATGAAAACGCCTCGCTGTTCCGCAAGGCCGTGGGAATCATGTTCACCGTCCTGCCGATCGCGTTGTTCGTCGCCGTGTGCTTCGGCTACTACTACACCGCGCTGAAACTCAGCGACCGGTTGATCAACACCCTGTACCTGCTGATGTTCTGGCTGGTGATCGAAGCCACCTTCGTGCGCGGCCTCAGCGTTGCGGCACGGCGCCTGGCCTATCAGCGCGCCCTGGCCAAACGCCAGGCTGCGAAAGAGGCTGGCGACGGCGAAGCCGTGATCGAAGAGCCGACCCTGGACATCGAGAAGGTCAACGAGCAGTCGCTGCGACTGATCCGCCTGGCCCTGCTCGGCGGTTTCATCGCGGCGCTGTACTGGGTCTGGTCGGACCTGATCTCGGTGTTCTCGTACCTGGACAACATCACCCTCTACGAATACACCAGCGGCACCGGCGCCAACATGAGCATGGTGCCGATCAGCATCGGCGACATGCTTGGCGCGCTGATCATCATCGGCATCACCTTCGCGCTGGCGCGCAACTTGCCGGGTCTGCTGGAAGTGTTTGTGCTGTCCAAGCTCAACCTGGCCCAGGGCAGTTCCTACGCCACGACCACGTTGCTGTCCTATGTGATCGCCGGTGTCGGTTTCGTCTCGACCCTGTCCACGCTCGGCGTGAGCTGGGACAAGTTGCAATGGCTGGTGGCAGCGCTGTCGGTGGGTCTCGGTTTCGGGATGCAGGAAATCTTCGCCAACTTCATCTCCGGCATCATGATCCTGTTCGAACGCCCGGTGCGGATCGGCGACACCATCACCATCGGCAACCTGTCGGGCACGGTGAGCAAGATCCGCATCCGTGCCACGACCATCACCGACTTCGATCGCAAGGACATCATCGTCCCGAACAAGACGTTCATCACCGGGCAACTGATCAACTGGTCGCTGACCGACACCATCACCCGGGTGACCCTCAAGCTCGGCGTCGACTACGGCTCGGATCTGGACCTGGTGAAAGAACTGTTGCTCAAGGCCGCACGCGATAACCCGCGTGTGCTGAAGGACCCGGAACCCCACGTGTACTTCCTGAACTTCGGCGAAAGCACCCTCGACCACGAGCTGCGCATGCATGTGCGCGACCTCGGTGACCGTAACCCGGTGCTCGATGAGGTCAACCGCTTCATCAACCGCGAGTTCAAGAAGCAGCACATCAACATCTCGTTCCGGCAGATGGAGGTCTATCTCAAGAACCTTCAGGGCCAGGAATACAAAATGGTCCCGGTTGAGCCGGAAACCAAAACCATTGTTCCGGCACCCACCAGCAAACCGCGGCAAGAGCCACCGCCTGTCGAACTCGACTAAGCGCGCTATCCCTAGCAAAATGCTCGGACATTCTGCTGGAGATGGCCGTTGAAAGCCCTCGACGAACTGACCTTCGACAATCGCTTCGCCCGCCTGGGCGATGCGTTCTCAACCCACGTACTGCCTGAGCCCATTGCGGCTCCGCGACTGGTGGTCGCCAGCCCCGCCGCCATGGCGCTGCTGGACCTGGACCCGGCCGAGGCCGAAACGCCAGTGTTCGCCGAGCTGTTCGGCGGCCACAAGCTGTGGGCCGAAGCCGAGCCGCGGGCGATGGTCTATTCCGGGCATCAATTCGGCTCCTATAACCCGCAGTTGGGTGACGGTCGCGGCCTGTTGCTGGGCGAGGTCTATAACGAAGCCGGCGAGCATTGGGACCTGCACCTCAAGGGTGCCGGTCAGACGCCTTACTCACGCATGGGCGATGGACGGGCAGTGCTGCGCTCCTCGATCCGCGAGTTCCTTGCCTCCGAAGCCCTGCATGCCTTGAACATTCCCACCACGCGCGCACTGTGCGTGATCGGCTCCGACACGCCGGTCTGGCGCGAGAAACAGGAGCGCGCGGCCATGGTCCTGCGCCTGTCGCCGAGCCATGTGCGTTTCGGGCACTTCGAATTTTTCTACTACACCAAGCGCCCCGAGCAGCAGAAAGAACTCGGTGAGCACGTGCTGGCCATGCACTTCCCGCACTGCCTGGAGCAGCCGGAGCCGTACCTGGCGATGTTCCGCGAAATTGTCGAGCGTAATGCCGAACTGATCGCCAAATGGCAGGCCTATGGGTTCTGCCACGGCGTGATGAACACCGACAACATGTCGATCCTCGGCATCACCTTCGACTTCGGCCCGTTCGCCTTCCTCGACGACTTCGACGCCCACTTCATCTGCAACCACTCCGATGACCAGGGCCGCTACTCCTTCAGCAACCAGGTACCGATTGGCCAGTGGAACCTCAGCGCCCTCGCCCAGGCCCTGACACCGTTCATCAGCGTCGAAGCCCTGCGCGAGACTCTCGGCCTGTACCTGCCACTGTTCCAGGCCCACTACCTGGACCTGATGCGTCGCCGCCTCGGCCTTACTACCGCCGAAGACGACGACCAGAAACTGCTGGAGCAGCTGCTGCAACTGATGCAGAACAGCGGCGTCGATTACAGCCTGTTCTTCCGCCGCCTCGGCGATGAGGCACCGGAGCTGGCCGTCGCCCGGTTGCGCGATGACTTTGTCGACATCAAGGGTTTCGATGCGTGGGGCGAGCTCTACGCCGCCCGGGTTGCCCGTGAAGGCATGATTGATGAGGAGCAGCGCCGCAAACGAATGCATGCGGTCAATCCGCTGTACATCCTGCGCAATTATCTGGCGCAAAAAGCCATCGATGCGGCGGAAAGCGGCGACTATTCAGAAGTTCGTCGCTTGCACGCGGTATTGAGCAATCCGTTCGAGGAGCAGCCTGGAATGGAGAGCTACGCCGAGCGGCCACCGGAATGGGGCAAGCATCTGGAGATCAGCTGTTCGTCGTGAGGCTTGTCAGATAAAGGTCTCTACGGACACACCAAAGCGCTCGGCCAACCAGCGAACCTGCCGCAGGTTGAGCTGGCGCTTGCCGCTTAAGATCTCCGAGACTACCGATTGCGTGCCCACACCGGGCAGCTCGCTCTGGCTCAGGCCGTGTTCGCGCATCATATAGCCAAGAACCTCTGCACCAGAGGCTTCGCGCATGGGGTGATGGTTGCGATCCCACTCCGCAATCCAGTCACCGATGATGTCCACCAAGCTCATCAACGGATGCGACTCATCATCGCCGGTCATCTCAAGCAATTCATCGAGTGCCCGCGCCAACATGTCATAGTCGTCTTCGTTTTTCGGTTTTCGAAGCAATGGCGAGACGAACTCCCAATGCTCAGCAGCTTTTTTGATTAGGACACTCATACCCTTCCCTCCTTCCATTTACCGCGGTCATATTCGCTATGATCCAGCACATGCTTGATATAAAGCTTTTGAGACCGATACCTGACAAAAGCGATAAGCCGCAATTTGTTGCCACCGATGTCGAACACATGAAACTCGCCGACTTTGTCGGTTGCGGGAAAAATAGACTTCATCGCCGCGAAGTCTCCCGGGCTACTCCCTTTGGCGAGTCGATACCACTGCTCCAATGCATTGGCTGCCCGCTGCCACTTTTCCTTGGCCTCACGAATTGGTTTTTCAGTAAACACATGCATGCAACATCCTTATCGCATTCTGCTATGGGGAGTTAAACACAGATCAAAATATCGCAAGTTGCGATAGCTCTCGGCAGACCAACGGTCTCGCTCAGTACGATTCAGCCTAGTTTCATCGCCAGACGCTGCACGATTGAAAATATGAGCAAACGTCTCCACATAGGAGTGATCGGCTTCTTAACAGGACCTCCTTCATGACCGACCCACTCCTCATCCCCTGCCCCCACTGCAACGGCCTGAACCGCATCCCCGCCGAACGCCTCAACGATCATCCAAAGTGCGGCCGCTGCAAGGCCGAGGTCCTGCTGAGCAAGCCGTTCGAACTGAAGCAAGGCGATTACGCCAGTCAGATCAAGGGTGACCTGCCGTTGCTGGTGGATGTGTGGGCTGATTGGTGCGGGCCGTGCAAATCGTTTGCGCCGGTGTTCGAGCAAGCGGCGGGGCAATTGGCAGGCAAGTGTCGGTTGGCCAAGCTGGACAGCGAGGCGAATCAACAGTTGTCGGCGCAGCTGGGGATTCGCTCGATCCCGAGCCTGATTCTGTTCAAGAACGGCCGGGAAGTGGCTCGCCAAAGCGGGGCCTTCCCGTTACCGCAGTTGATGAGCTGGTTGCACAGTCAGGGGATCTGATTGCCTTTCAGGCATTTTCCAGCAGGTTGTGCAGTTCGACGAATTGCTGGGTCAGCTTGTGCCGCGGGTCGAGGTGGATCAGCGGCGTGTTGGCCTGATGGGATTCGCGCATGCGCACCGAACTTGCCAGGTACACCGGCAGTACCGGCAGCCCTTCGGCGATCAGTTCGTCGAGAATTTGCTGCGGCAGACTGGCGCGGGCCTGGAACTGGTTGACGACAATGCCTTCGACTTCCAGCCCTTCATTGTGGTCGTCCTTCAACTCTTCGATTTCCGCCAACAGACCATACAACGCCTGGCGCGAGAAGCTGTCGCAGTCAAAGGGAATCAGCACACGATCAGCGGCGATCAACGCCGAGACGGCATAGAAATTCAGCGCTGGCGGGGTGTCGAGGTAGATCCGGTCGTAATCCCCGTCCAGCTCCTCGAGCAATTTGCGCAGCTTGTTGATCTTGTGTTTGGCCTCAAGCTTGGGCTGCAAGTCTGCCAGCTCGGCGGTGGCAGTGATGACATGAAGGTTGTCGAACGGAGTTTCGTAGATGTCGACCTGACCTTTCTTCGAGAACGGCCCGGAGGACAGGGTCTGCTTGAAGAAGTCGGCGATACCCATTGGGATATCCTCACCGGTGAGCCCCGTCAGGTATTGAGTGGAGTTGGCCTGGGCATCGAGATCCACCAATAACGTGCGATAGCCTTCGCTGGCGCTGACCGCCGCCAGATTGCAGGCAATGCTTGATTTGCCCACGCCACCTTTCTGATTGAACACCACGCGCCGCATGTCTAAACCTCCGTGTATCAAAGAATGACCGAGTGTAGTAGTCCACATCGCTGCTTAGCTACCTCGCCAGCATCTAGACTACACAGTCATAGGCAAATCTCTGGCCGGAACAGCTGCCAACTCGTCCATTGATAGCCGACAGTGCCGACAGACATGTCCGCCGCATTGTGGATAATGGCCAAACGACAGCTTTTCGCGAACCAGACGGTACATTTCGTTGCGCAAAATGTAACCAGCATTTGCTACACGCCCGCAGCACCGGGATAATGCGCGCCACTCGGCGTTAAGCGCCACGTCAGGTCAGCCGCGGTTCTTGCGACTCACCGCGTTAAAGGAAGCCCGCAGGGGCGGGATGAATGTCTGTGATCAACTTCAACATCGCCCAATGGCGCGCTTGGGCCCCTGGGCTTGAAAGCGTGGATGATTGGCAGGCCTGGAGCCGACAACCGGTCGTGCTCGAGCCCAGCGATGCCGCCCCGGATGTGTCGTTTCTGCCGGCCATGCAGCGTCGGCGACTCAGCCGTCTGGCGCGGATGGCGTTCAGTGTCGGCTGGCCCTTGGCCGAAGGTCATCCGGATTTACCGTTGGTCTTTATTTCTCGCCACGGCGAAACCCCGCGCACCTTCGAAATTCTCAGCGATCTGGCGACCGACCAACCGTTGTCGCCCACCCAGTTCAGCCTGTCGGTGCACAACGCGGTCATCGGCCTGTGGTCGATCATGCGTGGCGAAACCAGCGAAATGACCGCCCTCGCCGCCGCCGGCGATGGCCTTGAACACGGCATGCTAGAGGCCGCGGCGCTGCTTGAGGAAGGCGCGCCCGCGGTACTGCTGATCGTCACTGAAGAGCAACCTCCCGCCGCCTACTCGGCCTGGATAGATGATGTGCCTTTCCCTTATGCGGTCGGCCTGTTGATCACCCCCGGTAATCAGTGGCAACTGTCGCTGAACAGCGACCCGCACACGTTGTCCAAAGCCCGCTGGCCCCATGCTCTGAATCTGTTGCGTACGCTGCTCGGCCAGCAAACAACCTGCCAACATGCCTGGAAAAATCGTGTATGGACCTGGCAACGCAACCCGTAACCGATAAAAACCGCGACGCCTACTACTGGCGCCTGCTGGCCACCGCCGCAAGCTTTACCCTGTTCGGGTTGAGCAGCCTGTGCCTGCGACTGGTGGTGTTCCCGCTGTTGAACTGCCTGCCAGGAGACGCTCAGGTCCATCGTCAGCGCGCGCGACATACGGTCAGCCGGTGTTTCTGGTTTTTCATTCGGTTCATGGCGCGCAGTGGCGTGCTGACCTATGACATTCAGGGGGCGGAAAAGCTCGGGCGCCCAGGCCAAATGATCGTCGCCAACCACCCCTCGCTGATCGATGTGGTGTTTTTGATCGGCCTGGTGCGCCACGCCAACTGCGTGGTCAAGAAAAGCCTCTGGGAAAACCCGTTCACTCGCGGTCCGCTACGCTGTACCGAATACATCAGCAACGATGGCAGCATGGACATGCTCGACGCCGCTGCCGACGCGCTGAAAAGCGGTCAGACCCTGATCATCTTTCCCGAGGGCACCCGGACCCGACCCGGCCAACCGCCGGCCTTTCATCGGGGGGGCGCGGCAATCGCGCTGCGCGGTGCGAGAATCCTCACCCCGGTGATTATCAAGGTCAACCCGACCACATTGACCAAGGCCGAACCCTGGTATCGGATCCCCAAACGCCGCGTGCACTTCAGTTTTCGCGTCGGGGCCGATATAGACCCACAGGCCTTCGCTACGCAAGGCCCTGCACCCCAGGCCTCGCGCAAGCTCAACGACTATTTGCACTCTTACTTTATCAAGGAGCTCGCCGAAGATGAGCGATCAGAACACCGTTAGCCTGATGCAGGAAATCAAAGAGCTGATCATCGAAGCCCTGGGCCTCGAAGACATCAGCGTCGACGACATCGGCGACAACCAGACGCTGTTCGGCGAAGGCCTGGGCCTGGACTCGGTAGACGCGCTGGAACTCGGCCTGGCGATCCAGAAAAAGTACGGCATCAAAATCGATGCCGACGCCAAGGACACCCGTAATCACTTCAGCAACGTGGCGAGCCTTGCGGCGTTCGTCACTGCAAAACAGGCAGCTTGAGACCGGACCATGCAAACTCGTGACGATATTTTCAACACCCTGCGCGATGCTCTGGTCGAACTCTTCGAGCTGGACCCCGAGCGCATCAGCCTGGAATCCAACCTGTACCAGGATCTGGAAATCGACAGCATCGATGCGGTCGACCTGATCGATCACATCAAACGCCAGACCGGCAAGAAAATCGCCGCCGAAGAATTCAAATCGGTGCGTACCGTCAGCGACGTGGTCGAGGCGGTTTACCGTCTGGTTCAGCCCGCCGCATGAGCCGACTGATTGGCCTTGGCCTGCTGCTCGCAGGCCTGCTGTACCCCTTTGCGGTGTATTTCGGCATGGAGCATTTTGCCCCGTGGCAGTTCGGTCTGCTGCTGGGCAGCCTGTGGCTGGCGCGAGCGCTGACCGGCGAACGGCGCCCCGGCAGCCTGTGGATGTCCACGGTCGCCATCGCGTTCTGCCTGCTGCTGGCAGCGTTCGACAGCCCGGTGCTGCTGCGCTGGTACCCGGTGCTGATCAGCGCGTTCATGCTGGTGCTGTTCGGTCTTAGCCTGAAATACGGCCCGCCGATGGTCGAACGCCTGGCCCGCCTGCGAGAACCGGATTTACCGCCCAGGGCCATTCGCTACACCCGCCAGGTGACCATTGCCTGGAGCGTGTTTTTTCTCTGCAACGGTTTGTGCGCCGCCGCCCTGACCCTTTGGGCGCCGCTGAGCTGGTGGATGTTGTACACCGGCCTGATCTCCTATGGATTGATCGGCCTGATGTTTGCCATTGAATGGCTGATACGACAACGGGTACGAGGCCACCCATGAATTGGATAAAACTTGAGCAACTGCTGCTCAAGGCTCAGCCGGAGCGTGCCGTGACGGCCGAGCCGGCGTTGAATCACGCGCAATTGTGCGACCGGGCCCTGAGCCTGGCTGCCGGCCTGCAAGCCCAGGGTGTGCAGCGCATCGCCGTGCACCTTGAAGACGCCGCCGACCTGGCCATTGCCCTGCTCGGCGCCTGGCGTGCCGGGATCAGCGTACTGCTGCCCGCCGACCTGCAAGCGCAGACGCGCCAGCGCTGGTCGACCGAGGTCGATCTGTGGCTGACCGATCAGACCGACGATGCGCACCTGAGCGATTATCGGCATCCGCCGCTACCAGCCCACCCGCTGGACCTGGATCGTTGTCAGCTGAGCCTGTGCACCTCAGGCTCCAGTGGCGAACCCAAGCGCATCGACAAAACCCTGCGCCAACTGGCCAATGAAGTCGAAGCGCTGGAGCACTTGTGGGGCGCAGATCTGGGCGAAGCCTGCATCATCGGCAGCGTCGCCACCCAGCACATCTACGGCTTGCTGTTTCGGGTGCTGTGGCCGCTGTGCGCCGGGCGTTCGTTCGTGCGCAAGCAACTGGCTTTCCCGGAAGACTTGCAACGCGCCAGCCGCGAACACCCGGCCTTCGCCTGGGTCGCCAGCCCGGCATTGCTCAAGCGCATGGGCGACAACCTCGACTGGCCAGCGCTGAGCGCAGTGCGCCGAGTGTTCTCCTCCGGTGGCGCGTTACCCGCCGAAGCCTCGCAAAGCCTGTACGAACGCCTGCAACAATGGCCGACCGAGATCCTCGGCAGCTCGGAAACCGGCGGCATCGCCTGGCGTCAAGGCCAGGATCTCTGGCAGCCCTTCAACGGTGTGGAGCTGAGCCAGGACAGCGATGGCGCCCTGCTTATCGCATCGCCATACCTGCCGGCAGGTCATATCGAACACACCGCCGATGCCGCGCGCATCGCAGCCGACGGCCGTTTCGAGCTGTTGGGGCGGCTGGACCGGATCGTCAAACTGGAAGAAAAACGTATCTCGCTACCCATGCTCGAACACGCGCTGATGGCGCACGCCTGGGTCGCCGAAGCGCGCCTGGGAGTGGTTCAGGAAAACCGCGCCTCATTGGGGGCGTTGCTGGTGCTCAGCGAGCGAGGTATGCACGCGTTGCGCAATCAGGGACGACGCAGCCTCACGCAAGCGTTGCGTCAGCATCTGAGCCAGCACTGTGAAACGCTGGCCCTGCCACGACGCTGGCGCCTGTTGCGGCAGTTGCCGCTGAACGCGCAGGGCAAACTGCCCCAGGCTGAGGTTGAAGCCTTGCTGCTGGCGCCCCGCCCAAAGGCGCCGCAAGTGCTGGAGCAGGTCGAAGCCGATGGTGAGTGGAGCCTGCAACTGGCCGTCCCGCCGGACCTGGCGTATTTCAGCGGACACTTTCCCCGGGCCCCGGTATTGCCCGGCGTGGTGCAAGTGGAGTGGGCAATGAGCCTGGGCCAACAATTGATGGACCTGCCGGCAAAGTTCGCCGGCATGGAAGTGCTGAAATTCCAGCAACTGGTGCGCCCTGGCGATGAAATCCAGTTGCACCTGCGCTTCGACCCGGTGCGCGGCAAATTGTATTTCGCCTATCGCAACGAAACCGCCACCTGCTCCAGCGGGCGGATTTTGCTGGAGGCTGCCAGCGATGCATAACCCCTGCGCCATAATCCCGGTCTACAACCACGAAACCGCCATCACTGCCGTGGTCGATGCGCTGCTTGCCTGTGACCTGCCATGCATTCTGGTGGACGATGCCAGTAGCCCCGCCTGCGCCAAGGTACTCGACCAACTGGCGCAGCGCGACAGGGTTTATCTGATCCGGCTCACCATCAATCAGGGCAAGGGCGGCGCAGTGATGACCGGTCTGCGGGAGGCTTCGCGCCTGGGCTTCAGCCATGCCTTGCAGGTGGACGCCGACGGCCAGCACGACCTGCAAGACGTCAAAGTCTTCATCGAATACTCACGCAACCATCCCGAGGCGGTGATCTGCGGCTATCCGCAATACGACGCCAGCGTGCCGAAAGGTCGTTTGTACGCGCGCTACCTGACTCACGTCATGGTCTGGATCAACACCCTGTCACTGCAGATTCGCGACTCGATGTGCGGCTTCCGTGTCTATCCGTTACCGCCAACCCTGGCACTGATCGACTCGGCCAGGATCGGCAAGCGCATGGACTTCGACTCCGACATCCTGGTGCGCCTGGCCTGGCGCAATCTGCCGATGCAGTGGCTGAAAACCAGGGTCCATTACCCTCTGGATGGCGTTTCACATTTCCGTCTGTTCTACGACAACGTACTGATTACGAGCATGCACACCCGGCTGTTCTTCGGCATGTTGCTGCGAGCACCGGTGATCCTCTGGCGACGGTGGCGGGCATGAACGGCAACGCAGACAAACAGCACTGGGCCGACCGCCAGGAGCGTGGCAGTTTCTGGCTGATGAAGTTCACCGCATTCTGCGCAAAGGTCCTGGGCCGACGCCTGCTGAGCCCGCTGCTCTACGGCATCGTGCTGTACTTTTTCCTGTTCGGACGCAGCGCCCGCCAAAGCGCCTGGCAATACCAGCAGCGGCTCGCCGACTGGAGCGGGCGCAGCGAATTGCGTCCGACTCATTGGCGGGTGTTCGGCCAGTTCATGGCCTTCGCCGATTCCATGCTCGACAAACTCGACGTGTGGAACGGCAAGCTGAGCATCGAGCAGATCGAAATCATCGACCCGGCGCTGCTGCGCAATAAACTGCGCGGCACACGCGGGCAGATGCTGGTGGGCGCGCACCTGGGCAATCTCGAGGTTTGCCGGGCACTGGCCGAGATCGGCGAGAAAGTCACCATGAACGTGCTGGTGCACACCAAGCACGCCGAGCAGTTCAACCGCCTGCTGGGCGAAGCCGGGGCAACCAATCTGCGGCTGATCCAGGTCAGCGAGCTCGACCCGGTGATCATGTTGCAACTGCATGAGCGCCTGGAGCGCGGCGAGTGGCTGGCAATTGCCGGCGACCGCGTGCCGCTGCATGGCGGGCGCAGCGTGACGGTGGATTTTCTCGGTCACCAGGCAGCGTTCCCGCAAGGCCCGTGGCTGCTGGCCGGTTTGCTGAAATGCCCGGTCAATCTGCTGCTGTGCCTGAAGAAACCCACGGGCGACTATCGACTGACCCTCGAACCGTTCACCGAGGCGGTGGTGTGGAAACGCAGCGAACGCGAACAGGTCATTCATCAGTGGGCTTCGCGCTATGCCGAACGCCTGGGTCACTATTGCCTCGAAGCGCCCCAACAATGGTTCAACTTTTACCCTTTCTGGAAGACCGATGACGACGCCAACGCTTGAGCCGGTAACCTTCGGCGAACTCCCTTTGTGCATCGAAGACGTGCTGGCCCTGGCCAACCGTCAGGTGCCGACGCAGTTGCAGGGCAACCCCGAGTTTCGCCAGCGCATTGCCAAGGGTCCGCAGTTCCTTGACTCCCTGCTGGACAAGGAAGGCGTGATCTATGGCGTGACCACCGGTTATGGCGATTCCTGTGTGGTGGCGGTGCCGCTGCACCACGTCGAAGCCCTGCCTCGTCATCTGTACACATTCCACGGCTGCGGCATGGGCAAACTGCTCGATGCCCAGGCCACCCGTGCGGTGCTGGCGGCACGTTTACAGTCGCTGTGCCAGGGCGTGTCCGGGGTACGCGTGGAGTTGCTGGAGCGCCTGCAAGCGTTCCTCGAACACGACATCCTGCCGCTGATTCCGGAAGAAGGTTCCGTGGGCGCCAGCGGTGATCTGACGCCGCTGTCCTACGTCGCCGCGACCTTGTCCGGTGAGCGCGAAGTGATGTTCCGCGGCGAACGCCGGCAAGCGGCTGATGTGCACAAGGAACTGGGTTGGCAACCGCTGGTATTGCGCCCCAAGGAAGCCCTGGCGCTGATGAACGGCACCGCCGTGATGACCGGCCTTGCGTGCCTGGCTTACGCCCGTGCCGATTACCTGCTGCAACTGGCCACGCGCATCACCGCGCTGAACGTGGTCGCTTTGCAGGGCAACCCGGAGCACTTCGACGAGCGCCTGTTCGCCGCCAAACCCCATCCAGGGCAGATGCAAGTTGCCGCGTGGCTGCGCAAGGATCTGGCGATCGACGCGCCGACCGCGCCGCTGCATCGCCTGCAAGACCGTTACTCCCTGCGTTGCGCACCACACGTGATCGGTGTGCTGGCCGACAGTCTGAACTGGCTGCGCTCGTTCATCGAGATCGAACTCAACAGCGCCAACGACAACCCGATCATCGACGCCGAAGCCGAACGCGTGCTGCACGGCGGGCACTTCTATGGCGGCCACATTGCGTTCGCCATGGACAGCCTGAAAAACCTGGTGGCCAACGTCGCCGACTTGCTCGACCGTCAACTCGCGCTGCTGGTGGACGAACGCTACAACCATGGCTTGCCGAGCAACCTGTCCGGCGCCACCGCCGACCGTGCGATGCTCAATCACGGCTTCAAGGCCGTGCAGATCGGCACCAGCGCCTGGACCGCCGAAGCCCTGAAAAACACCATGCCGGCCAGCGTCTTCTCGCGCTCCACCGAGTGCCACAACCAGGACAAAGTCAGCATGGGCACCATCGCTGCCCGCGACGCCATCCGCGTGCTGGAGCTGACCGAACAGGTTGCCGCCGCCACGCTGCTGGCCGCCAATCAAGGCGTGTGGCTGCGCGGCCAGGCTGAAGACGCGCGTCCACTGCCACCGGCCCTGGCCGCGATGCACGAGGAATTGGCCAAGGACTTCCCGCCGGTCATCGAAGACCGTGCCCTGGAAGGCGAATTGCGCCTGTGCCTGCAACGCATCGCCGAGCAACACTGGAGGCTGCATGCGTAGCAAGGGAGTGCTTCACACCGATACGGAAATCCTCGTCCCGTTCTTTGACGTCGACACCATGAACGTGGTCTGGCACGGCCATTACGTCAAATACCTGGAAGTCGCCCGCTGTGCGCTGCTGGACAGGATCGGCCACAACTACGACGCCATGGTTGCGTCGGGTTACGCCTGGCCGGTGATCGACTTACAGTTGCGCTATGTACGCGGCGCCGTGTTCGGCCAGAAGCTGAATGTGCGCGCCAGCCTGGTGGAATGGGAGAACCGACTGAAGATCAATTACCTGATCAGCGATCTCGCAACCGGCGAACGTCTGACCCGCGCTGTTTCAGTGCAGGTTGCCGTCGACATGAGCAGCCGCGAAATGCAGTTGGCTTCGCCCAAGGTGTTTACCGACGCGGTTGAAAGGGTGCTGCCATGAATTTGCGATTCCTTTGTAGCAGCTGGCGAAGCCTGCGTTCGACTGCGCAGCAGTCGCCACCGGATATGCCTGAACGACGGCTTCGCCGCCGGACGCAGCCTCGCAGGCTCGGCAGCTGCTACGGGATTGGTGTGAGCTTGATATTTATGCTGGGCTTTTCATCGTTGGCCCAGGCCTTCGATCTCCAGCAACTGAGCGATCAACTGGCCAAACCCGATGTGATCCACGGCAACTTCATCCAGGAAAAACACCTGCGCGCCCTGCCCCAGCCGCTGACCAGCAAGGGCACCTTCGTTCTGGCGAAAAATCACGGCCTGCTCTGGCTGCTGAAAACGCCGCTGCAACAGGATTACCGCATCAGCGACAAGGGCATTGCCCGGCGGGATGCCAGCGGCTGGCAAATGCTGCCGAACAAGAGTGCCGGCGCCGAACAGAACCGTTTGTTCCTCGCCGTGCTGCAAGGCGACAGCAGTGGCCTGCAACGGGATTTCGAGCTGTCGTTGAGTGGCGATGCGCAGAACTGGAAACTGACCCTGACCCCGCGTTCGATGCTGCTCAAACAGGTGTTCAATCAGATCAACATTGACGGCGGCGAACTGGTGCACAACATCGAACTGCTCGAAACCCAGGGTGACCGAACCCTGTTGCGCATGCAGGACAGCACCAGCGCCCAACCTTTGAGCGATGCGGAGCAACATGACTTTGCCGAGTGAACGGATGCTGCCGCGGCTGTTCCTGGTCCTGCTGCTGGCGGTGCTCGCACTCGCCGGTTGGCAGTGGCGCGACGGCACTCCGCTGTCGGCCAACCTGATGGAACTGGTGCCAGGCACCGCGCCGGACGCACTGGAGTTGCGCGCCGAACAACGCATGCAAGAACCGCTGAACCGGGAAATGCTGGTGCTGGTCGGCCATAAAGACCGTCAGCAAGCCATCGCCATGGCGCAAAAACTCGGTGAACAGTGGCAAGCCAGCGGCGTGTTCGAAAAGGTCCAGTGGAACCTGCAAGCCGACTTGCCAGCGCTGCGCACGCAATTGCTGCAAGGCCGACTGGCGATGCTGTCCGCGGCCGACCGTCAGCAACTCATCGAGCATCCCGACGCCTTTATCCAGCAACGGGTACAAGCCCTGTTCGACCCCTTCACCGGGTTCAGCCTGGTGCCGAGCCAGGATGACTGGCTCGGCCTGACCGGACGCATCCAGAACAGCCAGCCACAGCGCGGTTCGGTGCAGTTGGACATCGGCAGCGGCGTGCTGGTCGCCGATGCCGACGGCAAGAGCTGGGTGATGCTGCGGGCGCGAACCGTCGGCAACGCATTCGACATGAACCTGCCGCTGCAAGTGGCTGACCTGCTCCAGCACAGTCGCGAAGAAGCCGCCCAGGCGGATGTGCAACTGCTCGCTGCCAGCGGCCTGCTGTATGCCGCCAGCGGTCAACGGCAAGCCGCGCGCGAGATCACCTGGGTCGGTGGCGGCGCCACGATGGGGATTTTGTTGCTGCTGTTGCTGGCCTTCCGGCGTTGGCGGGTGGTGCTGGCGTTCGTCCCGGTGCTGGTGGGCATGCTGTTCGGCGCGGTGGCCTGCGTGGCACTGTTCGGTCAGATGCATGTGATGACGCTGGTGCTGGGCTCAAGCCTGATCGGCGTGGCGGTGGATTACCCACTGCATTACCTGTCGAAAAGCTGGAGCCTGAAACCCTGGCACAGTTGGCCGGCGTTGCGCCTGACCCTGCCAGGGCTGACGCTGAGCCTGATCACCAGTTGCATCGGCTACCTGGCCCTGGCCTGGACGCCGTTCCCGGCCCTGACCCAGATTGCCGTGTTCTCCGCCGCTGGCCTGCTCGGCGCTTATCTGTCAGCGGTGTGCCTGCTGCCGGCGCTGCTCAAGGGCGCGCAACTGCGTCCGGCGCAATGGCCGATGCGCATTGCCGAGTCTTTGCTGGCGCTGCGTGAATCGCTGCTCAAATACGTACGCACGCCGGTGCTGCTGGCGCTGCTGATCGCATTCTGTGTCGGCGGTCTGTTGCAGCTGCAGACCAAAAACGACATTCGCCAATGGATCGGCGCACCGCAACAACTGACGGACGAAGCCCAGACCATTGCGCGCATCACCGGCTATCAACCCACCAGCCAGTTTTTCCTGGTGCGCGCGGTCAATCAGCAGGAGTTGCTCGAACGCCAGACGGCACTGAGCGAGCGCCTGGATCAGTTGGTCAACCTGGAAAAACTCCAGGGCTACCTGTCGCTCAACCAGTTGGTCAGCCCGCCGAGCGAACAGCGCAAAGTGCGTGATGCTCTGGGCAAGCTGCCGCAGTTCTGGCAACCGTTGCTCGAGCTTGGCGTGCCTGCCGACGCGCTGCAAGCCGAGTTGGTGAAGCTACAGGCGCTGCCCACCGAAGATATCGATGCGGCCCTGGCCGGCCCATTGGCCGAGCCCTACCGCACCCTGTGGCTGGGGCCGACCGATAACGGCGTGGCCGCGATGGTCAGCCTGCAAGGTTTGAACAATCCGGCGTTGTTGCGGGTCCAGGCGCTGGACTTGCCGGGTGTGCAACTGGTCGACCGCCTCGGCGACCTGAACAAGGTATTTGCCGCAACTCAAATCAGCGCCGCTGAATTGAAACTCGCCTCCTGCGTATTGATCGTGCTGGTGCTGATTCTGCCATTCGGTCTCGGTGGCGCACTGCGAATTGTCTCCCTGCCACTACTGGCGGCCCTGTGCAGCCTGGCAAGCCTCGGCTGGCTCGGGCAGCCGCTGACGCTGTTCAGCCTGTTCGGCCTGCTGCTGGTGACAGCCATCAGCGTCGACTACGCGATCCTCATGCGCGAGCAGATCGGCGGCGCCGCCGCGAGCCTGCTGGGCACCATGCTGGCAGCCGCAACCACATGGTTGTCGTTTGGCCTGCTGGCGGTATCCAGCACACCGGCGGTGAGCAACTTCGGCCTGTCGGTGAGCCTCGGCCTGGCATACAGCTTCATCCTGGCGCCGTGGGCCGGACGCCAAGTCCACACCGCCCCGGTTGCGGAGCCAGCAGCGTGATGGTCGCGGCGTTCTGGGTCATGGCCCTGGTGTTGTTCGCCATGGCCACCCACGTCGGTCGACGTTTCGGTCTGATTCCGATCGTCAGCCAGTTGTTGCTGGCAACCTTCGGCCTGCCGCTGCTGATGTATTTCTGGATCGAACCAGGCTGGCATCTCAGCGGTGCCGACCTGATCTCGCCGAGTTGGCTGAAGAACCTCTACAGCCTGAGCTTTGCCTTGCTGCTGGGGCACATCCTCAGCGACGTGATCGACCTGCGACTGGATCGCCAGAGCCTGAAAATCGCCCTGCCGAGTTTCTGCATTCCCTTTGCCTGCGGGCTGGCGACAGCGGTCTGGCTACTGCCGCCACAGCCGTGGATCAGCTCGCTGGCGGTCGGTCTGTTGTTCGCCATCACCGCGATTCCGGTGTTGTACCTGTACCTGCGACACATCAACTACCCGCCCGCCGCCACCCGACGCCTGGTGCAGACCGCGATCCTGATCGACCTGACTTGCTGGACCCTGTTCGCGTTCGCCCAAGGCAGCCTGCACCTGAGCAGCCTCTTGCTGCCGCTGGCAGGCGCCTGTCTGCCGTTATTGCTGCGACTGCTCGGGTTGCGCCAACCGTTGCTGCACAGCGGCTGCTTCTTCGCGCTGCTGGTGGTCGCCGAGCACTTCAAGCTCAATGCGCTGATTTTCGGCATCGGTTACCTGCTGTGCATGGCCGCGCTCAAGGTGTCGCTGGTACTGCCATTGCCAACGGCGTGGATGAGTCGTTTGCAGACCTGGATCGCCATCCCGTTGATCCTCACGTTCGGCATCGTGCAGATCAACGTGCACAGCGCCCTCGACAGTCTCGGTGGGGTGCAACTGGCCGCGCTCCTGTTGTTGCCGATCGCCAGCAAATTGTTGGGCAACTGGCTGGGCCTCGGCTGGGCCGGCGTCTCGTTTGAAGGTGCCAGCCGCTGGCGGGAAAGCCTTTTACTGAATATCCGCGGCTTGAGCGAAATCGTCTTTCTCAACCTGCTGCTGCAACAACAACTCATCAGCCCCGAGCTGTATTTCGCGCTGATGTTGATGGGCCTGGTCGCAACCCTGCTGCCGGCACTCGCCGGCATGCACCGAATCCCTTTGAACATCGCCGCCCCGGCAAGGAGCACCCGTGCCAACAGTTGAAATGGAACGTCGTCAGGTGGTGGTGATCGGTGCCGGCCCCTCGGGCGCCATCGCCGCCGCGCTGCTCAAGCGCAAAGGCCATGATGTGCTGATGATCGAACGCCAGCATTTCCCGCGGTTTTCCATCGGTGAAAGCCTGCTGTCCCACTGCCTGGATTTCGTCGAAGAAGCCGGCATGCTCGACGCGGTCAATGCGGCCGGTTTCCAATTGAAGAACGGTGCGGCATTCGCCTGGGGCGATCAGTACAGCACCTTCGATTTCGGTGAGACGTTCAGCAACGGCAAGCCGACGACCTTCCAGGTCCAGCGCGCCGACTTTGACAAACTGCTGGCCGATCAGGCTGAACTGCAGGGAGTCGACGTCCGTTACGGCGAAGCCATCGTCAGCGTTGATTTCAGCTTGGCGAAACCGCAGCTCGATGTGCTTCGCGAAGATGGCAGCCAATACCGCGTCGAGGCCGATTTCGTGCTCGATGCCAGCGGCTACGGTCGCGTACTGCCACGCTTGCTGGACCTTGAGGCACCGTCGAACTTTCCGGTGCGCCAGGCGGTGTTCACCCACGTCGAAGACTGTATCGACAGCCCGGCTTTCGAACGGGAAAAAATCCTCATTACCACCCATCCGACCCAGCGCGACATCTGGTTCTGGACCATCCCGTTCAGCAACGGTCGCTGCTCGGTGGGCGTCGTGGCAGCCGCCGAACACTTCGCAGGCCGCACCGAGAATCTGGACGACTGCCTGCGCGGCTTTATCGCTGAAACGCCAAGCCTGGCCGGGGTGCTGAACAATGCGGTGTGGGATACCCCCGCGCGGACCATCGGCGGTTATTCGGCCAACGTCAAAACCCCGCATGGCCCTGGCTTCGTCTTGTTGGGCAATGCCGCGGAATTTCTCGACCCGGTGTTCTCCTCCGGCGTGACCATCGCCATGCGTTCGGCGAGCATGGCCGCCGGGGTGTTGCACCGCCAACTGCAAGGTGAAAGCGTCGACTGGCAGACCGAATTCGCCGAACCGCTCAAGCGCGGCGTCGATACCTTCCGTTGCTACGTCGAGGGCTGGTACGCAGGGACTTTTCAGGATGTGATTTTCTATCAGGGCGGTACAGAGGATATTCGCCGCATGATCAGCTCGATCCTCGCGGGTTACGCCTGGGATGAACGCAACCCGTTCGTCAGCGAAGCCAAACGTCGACTGCGGATGATCTCAGACCTGTGCGCCAGGGAAGCGACATGAGTTATTTGAGCGACAACTACGTCGAAGAAACCCGTTTCGGCTTCTGGTTCCTGCGCAGCCACACCTGGCAGCACCATGTATTGCGAGTGGCGATCAATGACTTGCGCAGCCTGTTCAGCACACCGTTGCCCAGCAATCCGGTCTTGCTGGACGCCGGGTGCGGCCAGGGCAAATCGTTCCAGTACCTGCGCCAGACCTTCGCGCCCAAGCATCTGATCGGACTGGATGCCGACCCTCACAGCCTGAACCTGAGCGGCGAAGAAGCGGCCCGCCAGGGCATGGAGGTAGAGCTGATCGGCAGTGACTGCGCGAGCATTAAAGTGCCGGACGCCAGTGTCGATCTGCTGTTCTGCCACCAGACCTTCCATCATCTTGTCGAGCAGGATCAGGCCCTGGCCGAGTTCTATCGGGTGCTCAAGCCGGGCGGTTATCTGCTGTTCGCCGAGTCCACCGAGGCTTACATTGATACGTGGGTGATTCGCTGGTTGTTCCGCCACCCGATGCACGTGCAAAAGAGTGCCGCCGGCTACCTGGAGATGATTCGTCGGCAGGGTTTTGAATTTAGCCCGAAAAACGTGTCTTACCCTTACTTGTGGTGGAGTCGCGCCAAGGATTTCGGCCTGCTTGAACGCTTCGGCTTGCGCCAGCCAAAACCCTTTGGCCAACGGGAAGAAACCCTGGTCAATGTGGTCGCGCGCAAGCCCCTTGAAGAGAGTGTCTGATGATCCGTTTGCTGCTTCTGGGTTGTGTCCTGCTGCTGAGCGCCTGCGCCAGCCAGACGCCGCTGCCCGAGCGAACCCCGAACCTGGCGTTGCCACTGCAACTGCATATCGAACGGCAGATGGCCGAGCAGCGTCAGGACTGGCTCCTGGTGATCCAGCGTGAAGGCCCGGGCATTCGCTGGTCGATGATGGACCCGTTGGGGATTCCCGTGGCACGACAGAAACTGATCGATGGCCAATGGCAAGCCGACGGTCTGCTACCACCCAATCCGGAAGCCCGGGAGCTGTTCGCCGCCCTGTTGTTTGCATTGACCCCCGAAGGCGAGTTGCACGGCAACTATCCCGCCGCCCGGCAGCATGACGGGCAACGGTCATTGTCAGCGCGCTGGAACATCCGCTATTCACAACCAAGTCTTTCGCAACCACCGAGCTTTGAATTGAACGTGTCCCAAGGCCCGCATTATCGCGTCACCCCGTTAGGCGAAAACACGCCATGACCGCTTACCTGAATGCCCTCGGGGTGATCTGCGCCCTCGGCCGCGACAAGCAGGAAGTCGCCCGCAACCTGTTTGCCGGCGATTGCTCGGGCATACGCAACGAGGCCGGCTGGGTCGCGGAGCGCTCGTTGCCCGTGGCGGCGGTGCGTGGTGAGCTGGCACCGATTCCGGCTGAGCTGGCTCATCAAAGCAGTCGCAACAACCAATTGCTGCTGGAGGCCGCGCTGCAAATTCGCCAAGACATCGAGCAGGCGATCCAGACCTACGGCCGCGACCGTATCGGCGTCATTCTGGGCACCAGCACCTCAGGCATCGACGAAGCCAGCCGCGGCCTGGCCCATTACATCCGCGAACATCACTTCCCGGCCGATTATGACTATCAGCAGCAAGAGCTCGGCGCTCCGGCGACGTTTCTCGCCGACTGGCTGCAATTGAGCGGCCCGGCCTATGTGATCTCCACCGCCTGCACCTCCAGCGCCCGCGCGCTGATGAGTGCCCAGCGGCTGCTCGACCTGGGCATGTGCGATGCCGTGTTGTGCGGTGGTGTCGACAGCTTGTGCAAGCTGACCCTCAACGGTTTCTCGGCCCTGGAAGCGGTGTCCGAGCAACGCTGCAACCCGTTTTCGGCGAACCGCAACGGCATCAATATCGGCGAAGCCGCGGTGCTGTTCCTGATGAGCAAAACCGCCGGCAGCAGCCAACCGATTGCTTTGCTCGGCAGTGGCGCCAGCTCCGATGCACACCATATTTCCGCGCCGGAACCCACCGGCCGTGGCGCCCGGCAAGCCATGCACAAAGCCTTGAGCCGCGCAGGCCTGCAACCCCAACAGATCAGCTATCTGAACCTGCACGGCACCGCCACCCAACACAATGACGCCATGGAAAGCCTGGCGGTGACGGCGCTGTTTCCACAAGGCGTGCCTTGCTCATCGACCAAACCGATGACCGGCCATACCCTCGGCGCCGCTGGTGCCCTGGAAGCGGCGTTCTGCTGGTTGAGCCTGAGCGCGGATAACCACGAGCATGCCCTGCCGCCCCATCTCTGGGACGGGCAGCCCGACCCCGAGTTGCCGGCGTTGCATTGGGTGACCCCGACCGACCACCTGACGTCCATTGCACCCCGCTACCTGATGAGTAATTCCTTTGCCTTTGGTGGCAATAACGTCAGCTTGATTATCGGAGACGCCTCATGATTACCTGGCCGCTCGCCGAATTGCTGCCCCATGCCGGCGACATGATCCTCATCGATCAGATCCTGTCGTTCGACGACGAGCAGATCTATACCCGACTCACCGTCAAACCCGGCGGCCTGTTCAATCGCCCCGACGGCAGTCTGCCGGCCTGGGTCGGCATCGAGCTGATGGCCCAGAGCGTCGCCGCTTATGCCGGTTGCCATGCGCGCCAGAAAGGCAATGCGGTGGAACTGGGCTTCCTGCTCGGCAGCCGCAAATTCGAATGCAACGTGGAACACTTCCCCGCCGGCACCGAGCTGACTATCCACGGGATACGCTCGCTGGAAGACGATAACGGCATGGGCGTATTCGAATGCCACATCACCGCCCCCGGCATCCACGCGACCGCTCGGTTGAACGTGTTCCGCCCGCCTCAAGCCGCTCAATATCTGCATGAATCCCAAGGAGTCGAGTGATGACTGAATCCGTACTGGTCACCGGCTCCAGCCGTGGTATTGGCCGCGCCATCGCATTGCGTCTGGCCAGGGCCGGGCATGACATCGTGCTGCACTGCCGCAGCGGCTTGGCGGACGCCGAAGCCGTCAAAGCCGAAGTGGAAACCTTGGGCCGCAACGCGCGCATCCTGCAATTCGACGTCAGCAACCGCTCCAGCTGCAAAGCGATCCTTGAAGCCGATGTCGAAGCCCATGGCGCCTATTACGGCGTGGTGCTCAACGCTGGCCTGACCCGCGACGGTGCTTTTCCGGCCCTGAGCGAGGAGGATTGGGATGTGGTGATGCGCACCAACCTCGACGGTTTCTACAACGTGCTGCACCCGGTGATGATGCCGATGATCCGTCGTCGCGCCGCCGGGCGGATTGTCTGCATTACTTCGGTGTCCGGGCTGATCGGCAATCGCGGGCAGGTCAATTACAGCGCGTCCAAGGCCGGTCTGATCGGCGCGGCCAAGGCATTGGCGATTGAGCTGGGCAAGCGCAAAATCACGGTTAACTGTGTCGCACCCGGCCTGATCGACACGGCGATGCTCGATGAAAACGTGCCGGTGGAAGAACTGATGAAAATGATCCCCGCACAACGCATGGGCACCCCGGAGGAGGTGGCCAGCGCAGTGAATTTCCTGATGTCGGCGGAAGCTTCGTACATCACCCGGCAGGTTCTGGCCGTCAACGGAGGCCTGTGCTGATGAAGCGCGTCGTCGTCACCGGCATGGCCGGCATCACCTCACTGGGCAGCGACTGGGACACCATCGCCGCCAACTTCGCCGCCAACCGCAGCGGCATTCGTCGCATGCACGAGTGGGATCGCTTTACCGAACTCAATACCCGCCTGGCCGGGCCGATAGACGACTTCGAGGTGCCCGGCCACTGGACGCGCAAGCAACTGCGCAGCATGGGCCGGGTATCGCGGCTGGCAGTCGGCGCTGCAGAACAGGCCCTGGCGGACGCCGGGCTGCTGGGTGATGAGTCGATCAAAGACGGGCGCATGGGCGTGTCCTGCGGCTCGTCCACCGGCAGCACCGACGAGATCAAGGCGTTCGGCAAAATGTTGCTCAATTCGGTGGCCGAAGGCCTGAACGCCAACTCCTACGTGCGGATGATGCCGCACACCACGGCAGCGAATATCAGCATCTTCTTCGGCCTCACCGGCCGACTGATCCCGACCTCCAGTGCCTGCACCAGCGGTAGCCAGGGCATCGGTTACGCCTACGAGTCGATCAAGTTCGGCCGCCTGCCGCTGATGCTCGCCGGCGGCGCCGAAGAGCTGTGCCCGACCGAGGCCATGGTGTTCGATGCGCTCTACGCCACCAGCCTGAAAAACGATGCCCCGCAAACCAGCCCGCGCCCTTACGACAGCGGCCGCGATGGCCTGGTCATCGGTGAGGGCGGCGGCATGCTGGTACTCGAAGAGCTCGAACACGCCCTGGCGCGTGGCGCCCGCATCCACGCCGAGATCGTCGGTTTCGGCAGCAACGCCGACGGCCAGCATGCCACCCGCCCCGAGCTGATCACCATGCGCCGGGCCATGGAGCTGGCTTTGGAAGACGCCGGGCTCGACCCAAGCGCCATCGGCTATGTAAATGGTCACGGCACCGCTACAGAGCAGGGCGACATTGCCGAAACACTGGCGACCAACAGTTTGTTCGGCGAACACATGCCGATCAGCTCGCAGAAGAGCTTCCTCGGCCACACCCTGGGAGCCTGCGGCGCGCTGGAGTCCTGGTTCAGCATCGAAATGATGAACCGCGACCTGTACGTGCACACCTTCAACCTCGACGAGGTCGATCCACAGTGCGGCAAGCTCGATTACCTGCGCGGCGAATTCCGGCAGATGAGCAACCAGTATGTGATGAACAACAACTTCGCTTTTGGTGGGGTCAACACCTCGTTGATCTTCCGCCGCTGGTCGTAAACGAGCCACGCAGGGGCGATCATTACCGGGGTTGCGCTGAAAGGGGATTTGGCGAAGGTTCAGTAACGCCAGAATCGACAAAGGGCGCCTTTCGGCGCCCTTTCACAAACAGGTCGGCTTGTCATCGCCCGGTACCTGCCTGGCTCTGCGATGGCTGGTTACCCAGGATCCTCAGAGTCTCACAAGCCCCTTTCGGGAACGCGGGCAGTATTGCTTGAAACTTAACGGGAGACAACGGGTGGCGACTCGCCCAACTGTGCCACCTCTGATGGCATCACAGGCCAAGAGCGTTGCGTACCGCGGCTTTGATTGCGTAAAACTCAGATAAATCACTAAGACGGATCCATTACTTGAAGTGACCTGAGTGCGGTGATTTGCTCGCTTTCACTTCCCTTCAACCTTACGCGTCAACAACTCCACAAACGCCTTGGCCATCGGCGACTTCTGATCCTTGCGCTGCACCAGCCACACCGCCGAAATCGCCTCTGGATCGAGCAATGGCCGATACACCACGCCATCAATGCGCATCCGCTGATAAGACGCCGGCAACACCGATACCCCCAAACCCGCCGCCACCAGCCCGATGATGGTCATCGCCTCGCCCGCCTCCTGGGCAAAGTGCGGGCTGAAGCCGGCGTCCCGCGCCAGAGTGAGCAGTTGTGCGTACAGACCGCTGCCATAGCTGCGCGGGAAAAATACGAACGGCTCGAGGGCCAGAGCGGACAGGAACAGACCTTCTTCGCTGCCATCCACCAGCGGATGCTTGGAGCTGAGCACCGCCACCAATGGCTCACGCATCAGTTCCACCACGCTGAGGGAGTCCGGCAAGCCCAACGGTCGCATGATGCCGACCTCGATCGACTCGTCCACCAGCGCATCGGCCACTTGGGTGCTGCTCATTTCCCGCAGGTTCAGGTGCACCGCCGGGAAGCGTTGGCGAAATGAGAAAATCGCCTGGGGAATGGTCGAATTGAACGGCGCCGACGAGGTGAAGCCGATCTTCAGTTCACCCAATTCACCAAGTTGTGCCCGCCGAGCCACATCCGCCGCTTTGTCGACCTGCGCCAGCACCAGCCGCGCCTCTTCCAGAAACAGCCGACCGGCCTCACTCAACTCGACCCGACGATTGGTCCGCTCGAACAGACGCGCCCCCACTTCCTGTTCCAGCGCCTGAATCTGCTGGCTCAGCGGCGGCTGCGAGATGCCCAGCACTTGGGCGGCGCGGCCGAAATGCAGTTCTTCGGCGACGGCAATGAAGTAGCGCAGGTGACGCAATTCCATGAAAACTCCATTAGGTCGTTAAACCTATCAAACAGGTCGAACAATATATTGGATAGAAACATTAGCCAGCTATATGATTTTTTCATTGCCTGACCGGCTGCGTCCTCCGAGGTCCGAAGTGAAAACTGCTGTCGCCCCACTCGCCCATGAAATCCCGCCCGCCGCGCTGAATGATGTCGTCGCTGAACACAACGAGATTTACATCGAGAAAGGCACACCGATGTTTATGCGCACGGTGCTGGCGCTGTTCTCCGGAGGCTTCGCGACCTTTGCCCTGCTCTACTGCGTACAGCCGATGATGCCGCTGCTGTCCCGCGAGTTTTCCATCAATGCGGCCCAGAGCAGCCTGATCCTGTCGGTCGCCACCGGCCTTCTCGCCATCGGCTTGCTGATCACCGGCCCCATCTCCGATCGCATCGGGCGTAAACCGGTGATGGTCGCCGCACTGTTCGCCGCCGCACTGTGCACCATGGCCAGTGCGATGATGCCGAGCTGGCAAGGCGTGCTGGTGATGCGGGCGCTGGTCGGGCTGTCGTTGAGCGGTCTGGCGGCGGTGGCGATGACTTACCTGAGCGAAGAGATCCACCCGCAGCACATTGGCCTGGCCATGGGCTTGTACATCGGTGGCAATGCCATCGGCGGCATGTGTGGACGCTTGATCGTCGGGGTGCTGATCGACTTCGTCAGCTGGCACACGGCAATGCTGGTCATCGGCGGCCTGGCGCTGATTGCCGCCGCGGTGTTCTGGAAAATCCTCCCCGAATCGCGCAACTTCCGCGCCCGCTCGCTGCACCCGCGTAGCCTGCTCGACGGCTTCACCATGCACTTTCGCGACGCCGGCCTGCCGCTGCTGTTTGTCGAAGCGTTCGTGCTGATGGGCGCGTTCGTTACCCTGTTCAACTACATCGGCTATCGCCTGCTGGCCGAGCCGTATCACATGGACCAGGCCTTCGTCGGGCTACTCTCGGTGGTGTACCTGTCGGGCATCTACAGTTCGGCGAAAATCGGCGCCCTGGCCGACCAGCTCGGCCGGCGCAAAGTGCTCTGGGCAACCATTGTGGTGATGCTCGCGGGCCTTGCGTTGACGATGTTTACGCCCCTGCCAGTAGTGATCTTCGGCATGCTGGTCTTCACCTTCGGCTTCTTCGGCGCGCATTCGGTGGCCAGCAGCTGGATCGGTCGTCGCGCGACCAAGGCCAAGGGGCAGGCGACGTCGTTGTACCTGTTCAGCTATTACGCCGGGTCGAGTATCGCGGGTACGGCGGGCGGTATGGCCTGGCATCTGGGTGGCTGGAACGGGATCGGGCTGTTCATCAGCGGATTGCTGGTGATTGCGCTGTTGGTGGCGTTGAAATTGGCGAAGTTGCCGCCGTTGGAGAATTTGAAAGCTTAAGGCTGCGATCTTTTTGATTTTGATGCAAAAACGCCCGGCAAATGCCGGGCGTTTTTTATCGGGCGACGATCACTCGTGATACTGCGCCGACAGCTCATGCACCGCGCGCAAGAAAGCGCCTGCGTGCTCCGGATCGACTTCCGGGGTAATGCCATGGCCGAGGTTGAACACGTGGCCACTGCCCTTGCCGTAGCTGGCGAGAATCCGGCCGACTTCGGCGCGGATGGCTTCGGGCTTGGCGTAAAGCACGGTCGGGTCCATGTTGCCTTGCAGGGCGACTTTGTTGCCGACGCGTTGACGGGCCTCACCGATGTCGCAAGTCCAGTCCAGGCCCAGCGCATCAGCGCCGGCGTCGGCGATGCTTTCCAGCCACAGGCCGCCATTCTTGGTGAACAGGATGACCGGCACTTTGCGGCCTTCATGTTCGCGGATCAGGCCGCTGACGATTTTGCGCATGTAGGCCAGGGAGAATTCCTGGTACGCCGCCGCCGAGAGATTTCCGCCCCAGGTGTCGAAGATCTGCACTGCTTGTGCGCCGGCCAGGATCTGGCCATTGAGGTACGAGGTGACCGACTGCGCAAGCTTGTCCAGCAGCAGGTGCATGGCTTGCGGGTTGTCGTAGAGCATGGCCTTGGTCTTGCGGAAGTCTTTCGACGAACCGCCTTCAACCATGTAGGTGGCCAGGGTCCATGGGCTGCCGGAAAAACCGATCAGCGGCACACGGCCGTTCAGTTCGCGGCGGATGGTGCTGACTGCGTCCATGACGTAGCCGAGGTCTTTCTGTGGATCAGGAATCGGCAAGGCTTCGATGTCAGCCAGGGTGCTGACGACCTTTTTGAAGCGTGGACCTTCACCGGTCTCGAAGTACAGGCCCTGGCCCATGGCATCGGGGATGGTCAGGATGTCGGAGAAGAGGATCGCCGCGTCCAGTTGTGGATAGCGGTCGAGCGGTTGCATCGTGACTTCGCAAGCGAACGCCGGGTTCATGCACAGGCTCATGAA
>Ga0182007_10000199_pt1 | contig 40278 bp, 37 predicted proteins | sample Sormic07211113_1_FD_123023 | JGI IMG/M metagenome (GOLD analysis project Ga0182007, IMG submission 123023) | Rhizosphere microbial communities from Sorghum bicolor, Mead, Nebraska, USA - 072115-113_1 MetaG | ecosystem: Host-associated > Plants > Roots > Rhizosphere | place: USA: Nebraska...
AGGACCGTCCAGTAGGTGCCGCCTCCGGCGCGGGCCCGGGCCGGGCCGACGTGGGTGAAGGCCGGGTCCTGGAGGGTGCCTCGGGCCTGCCCGGTGCGCAGGCAGTAGTCGACGAACTCGGCGGTCGTGCGCGGGCCGGAGACCAGGTGCTCGGCGGGCGAGCCTGAGCGGTGACCGGCTCACCGTACGCCTCGCCTCCACCTGCGCCACCGGCTGCGCACTCCAGCTCCGCCTCGACAGCCCGCGGGGACCGGTGGCCGGGACCCTTCCCGTGCGCGCCACCGGTTCCGCGGACACCTGGCAGGAGCAGTCCGTCACGCTGTCGCGCCGGCCGGCCGGCGTCCACACCCTCTACCTCGTCGTGAAGGGAGGCGCCCGGGTGGCGAGCCTGGACTGGCTGAAAGTCGGGTCGGACTAGTCACGGATCACCCCGGGGGCGAGGTCCTCGTGGCGCTCGATGACCGTGATGCCGCGCAGCCGCTTCGCGGACTTGCCGCAGAACGCGGACTCCAGCGTGCCGAGCATCGTGTTGAGCACCGCGCCGTTGTTCGACGTGTTGGCGACGGCCGCGAGGCTGCGACGGCCGTCCTTGGTCGCGAAGGCGTACGTGTAGTAGCCCTGCACGGCGCCGGTGTGGCCGTAGACCGAGATCCCGCACGACAGGTCGCGGCGCCGCAGTCCGAGACCGTAGGCCTGGGTGCTGTTCACCGGGAGCATGTGTTCCATCTGCCGCAGCTGCGCGGCCGAGGTGAGCCGGCCGCGCAGCAGCGCGGACAGGAACGTGTCGAGGTCCCGTGTGCTGGAGATGATCGCGCCGGCGCTCTGCGCCCAGGAGACGGTCTGCTCGGTCGCGTCGACCAGGGCGGCCCCCGCCCTGTCCGGGGTGAGATAGCCGTCGGCGTGACGGCCCGGGATCTGCTTGCGCGGGTGCACATAGAACGTGTCGCGCAGCTTCAGCGGCTTGATGACGCGGTTCTCGTACTCGGTGCGCACGGAGTGACCGGTCAGCTTCTCGATGAGCATGCCGGCGACGACGAAGTTGGTGTTCGAGTACGAGTACGCGGCGCCCGGGCTGTTGGTGGGGGCGTGCCGCAGCGAGCGGTCCACGAGCTGGCGGTAGGTGAAGACCTTGGAGCGGACGGCCTCGAAGCCGGAGACGGAGCTCGCGAACATGTCGTTGGTGTAGTCGTACAGGCCGCTGCGGTGGCCCAGCACCTGCCGCACCGTGATCCGGCGGTCGGGCAGCAGACCGGGCAGGTAGTGGTCGACGGAGGCGTCCAGGTCGAGCTTCTTCTCGTCCACCAGCTGGAGCAGCACCACCGCGGAGAAGACCTTGGTGACGCTGCCGATGCGGAACCGGTCGGCGTTGCTGATGGCCCGTCCGGTGCCGCGGTCCGCCACGCCGACGGCCGCCGTGCGGACCGTGCCGTTGTCGTCGACACGGGCGATCGCCCCGGGCGCTCCCTGCCTCACCGCGCTGCGCAGCACGCCGGTGACGCCCGTGAGGTCGGGCCGGGGGAGCGTGGCGGTCGGCGCGGCGTGCGCGGGTACCGCGAGGAGGCAGAGCACTGCAGTCCCCAAGGCCGTTCCCCTGGATGCGAGATGGGTCACATTCACGCGAGGCAACCTTCTTCCGTCTCGTCACATCTCCACGACTGGCGCACAGTTGGTGATCCCTTGATCACCCTGTGGGATTGGTTTGCAAAGTATTGCCATATATCGCATCGAAAGCGATCATTTGAGCTTTACATGCGCATGACTCATCCGAAAGGGTTGCACACCGGGGCCCGACCAGCCCCCATGGCGCCCAACAGCGCCATGCCTCAAGGCGGTTGGTGATCCCGGCCGTCTCACGGGGAAAGGAACCCTCACTCGTGCGTAGACCGCACATACGCAGCCTGGCGATAGCCGTGGCCGTCGTGACGGCCGCCACAGGCCTCGCGGACACCGCCTTCGCGGGCCAGGACACGACGACCCACGCGGCGGCCGCCGCCGCCCCGACCTCGGGCGCGGCCATCGTCTCGGCCGCCCGCTCCGCCGCCTTCGCCCACGCCTCCGCGACCGGCGTCTCCAGCGGCGACGAGCTCCACGCCCAGGACGTGATGATCGACCCCGAGGGCGCTCGGCACGTCCGTTTCACCCGGACGCACCAGGGCATGGCCGTACTCGGCGGCGACCTCGTCGTCCACCTCACCGAGCGGCTGTCGTACGCCGGTGTCACCCGGGCGGCCGACCACACTGTCAAGCCCGCCCCGACCGCCACCGCCAAGCTCTCGGCCGCGCAGGCCGAGCAGAAGGCCGCCGCCGTCGCCGAGGGGGACGCAGGCGGCGCCGAGCTGGTGGTCGACGCCCGTGACGGGGCCTCCGCGCTCGCCTACCAGGTGACCGTGACCGGCAGCGCACAGGGCTCGGGCGCCGGCTCCCGCACGGTCGTCGTCGACGCCGTCACCGGCAAGGTGCGCAGCAACACGCCGGACAGCGACGAGTTCCTCTCGCCGAAGGTGCTCGACACCCTGCGCGAGCGCGGCGAGAGCGCCGACCCCGCGACCGGCGGCGCGTCCCGCGCGGCCGGACTCCTGGCGGCCTCCGACTCCGCCTCCGTGTCCGCCGCGACCCGCTACCCGAAGACGGCCGACGGCACCGGCAAGTCCCTCTTCGTCGGCAAGGTCCCGCTGAAGACCGACCAGACGGCCCGCACCACCTTCCAGCTGAAGGACCCGACCCGCTACGGCACCGAGACCCGGGACGCCAAGGGCAGCTACACCGAGACCTTCAGCCGCGGGGCCACGATCACCACCAAGAACGACGTCTTCGGCAACGGCGCCACCACGAACCGCAACAGCGCCGCCGCGGACGCCCAGTACGGCATCACCAAGACCCTGGACTTCTACAAGAAGACCTTCGGCCGCAAGGGCATCGCCAACAACAGCAAGCCCGCCAAGGCGATGGTGCACTGGGGCAAGCAGATCGCCAACGCGTTCTGGGACCCGACCTGCGGCTGCATGCTGTACGGCGACGGTGACGGCGACATGTTCAAGAAGCCGCTGGTCGCCCTGGACGTCACCGGCCACGAGCTCACCCACGGCGTGGTCGACGCCACCGCCAAGCTGGAGCCCACCCGCGTCGACTCGGACGGCAACCAGTACGGCGAGCCCGGCGCGCTCAACGAGTCCCTCGCCGACATCTTCGGCTCCAACGTCGAGTTCTTCACCAACAACGCGTCGGACAAGCCGGACTACCTCATCGGCGAGAAGATGGGCCTGGCCCAGAAGTTCCTGCGCCGCCTCGACCACCCGTCGCTCGACAAGCTGGAGGGCACGGTCGACTACTGGGCACCCGAGGTGTACGACGCCGAGGTGCACGCCGGATCCGGTGTCTCCTCGCACGCGTACTACCTGCTCGCCGAGGGCAGCGGCCAGAAGACGATCGGCGGCGTCGCGTACGACTCGCCGACCTTCGACGGCTCCACGGTCACGGGCATCGGCCGCGCCAAGGCCACGGCGATCTTCTACCGCGCCCTGACCCGCTACATGGTCTCCACGACCGACTTCCACGACGCGCGCGTCGCGACACTGAAGGCGGCGAGCGACCTGTACGGCGCGACCAGCGTCGAGTACCAGACGGTGGACCAGGCCTGGGCCGCCGTCGACGTCACCGAGGCCAACACCCCGGCCGACCGCCACTGACGGCACACCGCCGCATCACACCCACTGCCTCTCCACCTCGTCGGACCCACCGAACCCGGCGTCGCAGGAGGGGCAGTGGGCTGTGGTCACCGGCCGACACGGACGAGTCCTGCTTCTTTCATTGACGGCGGAAAAGAAGGCCTCCAGGTTTCCGGCCATGCGCCCGACCCCTCGTGTCGAGACGTTCCCGGCGAACACACCGGCCGCCTCGCAGGTCTTCACCACGGTCCTCTCCCAAGGGCCCCTGACCCGGCTGGAGGTGGCCCGCCGGGCGGGGCTGTCCCCCGCCGCCGTCACCAAGGCCGTCAAGCCGCTGATCGAGGCCGGCTACCTGGTGGAGGACGCCGCCGACGAGACCCGTCCGGCGCTCGGCCGGCCCGCCAACCCCATTCGGGTCGACGGAGGCCGGACCCTGTTCCTCGGGATCAAGGTGACCGGCGACGAGATCATCGCCGTACTGGCCGATCTGCGCTGCTGTATCAGGGCCGAGCGGCGAGTGCGGCTGACCGGTCGCGACCCGGGGGCCGTCCTCGCGGCCGTCGCGGAACTCTCCCGAGGACGGCGCCACCCACTGGACCGAGACCACCGGCTCCTGGACCTATCTCGACGCCGTCTCCGTGCGACCACCCGCGGGCACCGGCGCCGTCGTCGCCCTCGGTGACTCCATCACCGACGGCTGGCAGTCCACCACCGACCTCGACCGCCGCTGGCCCGACTACCTCGCGCGCCGGCTCCGAAAGAGCGACACGCATGTCAAGGGCGTCGCCGACGAGTCAGAATCGAGCTATGAGGGAGATCGGTAGCTGCGAGGACCTGAAAGCTTGTTGCAATGGCGACACGCTGTGCATGTGGGCAGCGCAGGGCCTGGATGGGCGCAGCCGGGCGTGGTCGAGTGGCGATCGGCGTGCCGTAGTCGTTGCTGGAGCGGCCCTCTCCGCGCGGGACCGATTGGCGGTATGGGGAGCCCCCGATGCTGCGGTCCCGTTGGTACGTCGGGTGCTGGCCCAAGTGGGTCCTACCTACCGGCCACTTGGCGACAGCACCTTGATCGACATACTCGTCCGAGAGATCCCAGGGCTGACATCGGTCGGCACCTTCGGTTGGATGGATCGGCAAGGCTTCACAGGTGACGGCCCGCCGGCCGACAGCACAGCCGCATGGCTTTCGGCCTGCGCATTCAGAGAGGTTGAGCTGCTTGTCGAAACGAGCTTCCCGAACTCCTACGCGAGGCCAGGGGTACCCGGCGTCGAGCGGTGGGCGGGTATACGGGACCGCGCTGGTCGGCTGACGGCTGTGGGTGCGCTCGCCTGGTGCGCACCAACGGTTGGCTTTCTGTCCGGCGTCGCCGTACATCCGGGGGCACGCAAGCAGGGATTTGGGCGGCAGGTCTGCGACTTTCTCGTCACTGAGGCGTTGAAGGTTCACGGGGCGGCGGCACTGATGGTCAACGACCGGGACCACGCCGCCCTTCGGCTCTATGAAGGCATGGGCCTGCAATACAGACCCCTGAGCGCGGCGACGCTCCGCACATGAAAGCTCGTCACGCGTAAGAATCCTGACACTCCCGGTGAGTGCCTTGTTGGCCGAAAAGATCACTACAGTCGCTCGCGGGATCCGTATAGGTTTCCGTATGCATGCATAGTGCAAGGGAACTGGTCGGCGTCGAAGGACTGAGCCAGCAGCTTTGTGGCTTCGCCGTCTCGGGGGAAACGGGTGGACATGCTTGAGGTCTGGAATGGGCTGCCATCGCAGCCCGACGGGTCGTATATAGCGGATCGTTCATGACCGAGTGGTCGAAACGCGTTCGATCAGGCCTGAATCTCACGGTTCAGTACGCACCCGGCAGGTCCGCGGCCGCCGCGCTGGCCGATCATCTGCGCATCGTCGAGGCCGTACGTGACGCCGGCTGGGATTCCGTCTTCGTCGCTCAGCACTACCTGAGCGAGGGGATGGCCCACCTCCAACCGCTCCCTCTCCTGGGTCTGTTGTCCTCGGTCGCCGGAGACATGCGTCTGGGCGTCGGCATCTGCCTGCTGGCGCTGCAGAATCCCGTGGACGCGGCCGAGGCGTACGCCACGGCGGACGTCATCAGCGGAGGGCGACTGGTCTTCGGCGCGGGACTGGGATACCGGGACGTGGAGTACGACGCGTTCGGCGCGGTCGCCGGCAGCCGTGTCGAGCGGTTCACCCGGAATCTGGATCTCGTCACGCGTCTCTGGCAGGGCGAGGCGGTCGATGCCGATCTGCCGTGGTGCCGACTGGACGGCGCCCGGCTCACTACGCTGCCCGTCCAGCGGCCACGCCCCCCGGTTTGGTTGGCGGCCAACAGCGACAAGGCCGTCCGCAGGGCGGCACGTCTCGGCGACGCCTGGATGATCAACCCGCATGCGGCGATGACCACGGTGGAGCGGCAGATGGAGCTCTTCCGTGCCACTCGGGCCGAGGCGGGACTGCCTCCCGCGGTCGACGTGCCGTTGATGAGGGAGGTCGTCTGCGCGCCCGACCGGGCGACCGCCGTGGCTCGCGCGCGCCGTCATCTCGCCGACAAGTACGCCGTCTACCGGCGTTGGGGACAGGACTCCGTACTCCCCTCGGACGACCGCTTCGACGCTGAACCCACCGAGCTGTCCCGTGATCGTTTCGTCATCGGGGACCCGCAGGACTGTCTGCTCACCCTGCGGGACTGGATCAAGCGCGTCGATGCGACGGAGATCGTCCTCCGCGTGCACTGGGCGGGAGCGCCCGTCGAGGAAGCCCTGGAGTCGGTCGAACTGCTCAGCACCGAAGTACTGCCCTACCTGTGAGTGGCAGTGGAGGAGACACGCACCATGTCACACAACCCGCGAGTTCTGGTGATACGCCCGGCGAAGGAGCGTGAGTCGTCGCTGCGTACGCTGGCCCGCACCGGCGCTGAGGTTGTCATCGCCGACCACCCTGACAACGATCTCTCGGGTTTCGCCGATGTCCAGCTGCCGCTGCCGAGTCTGCCGGGCGCCTTTCGGTCGGGCCGTGTGGCGGACCTGGAGGCACGCATCATCGACTTCCACGCCAGGTTCCCGTTGACGGCCGTGATGGCGGACTTCGACTATCTGCTGCCCTTCGTCGGCCGGCTCAACGAGCGGCTGGGCCTGCGAGGCCACACCGAGCGGTCCGGGCTGCTGTGCTCCAACAAGCGGCTTCAGCGGGCCGCTCTCGACGAGGCGGGCGTGGCCCAGCCGCGGTGGGCACCCTGCCCGGACACGGCTACGGCCCAGGACTTCGCCAAGTCCGTCGGGTGGCCGGTGGTGGTCAAACCGGCCGATCGATCGGCAAGTTGCGCGGTGTTCGTAGTACGGGACAAGGACGAGCTGGACTCCGCCGTGAACGCGGCGCTCGCCGAGTCCTGGGCTGCGGACGTGATCGTCGAGGAGTACCTGGACGGGCCCGAGTTCAGCGTGGAGGCCGTCGCCGCCGATGGTGCGGTGACCACGGTGGCGGTGACCGGCAAAGGCATCGGCGGCCGCACTGGAGTGCTCAAGCTCGACGCGGAGATCCCCGCACGGCTGGAAGCCGGCGACAGGACGGCAGTGGAACAGGTCGCGGCCGAGGCCGTGCTCGCCTGCGGTCTGCTGAACGGCCCCGCGCACACGGAGATCCGCCTGACCAGCTCCGGTCCGCGCGTGGTGGAGGTCAATGGCCGCATCGGCGGTGTGTTCATCAGCCACATGGTCCGGGCGGTCACCGGAGTGGACCTCTACCGGGCCTGGTACGACGTGCTTCATGGCAACTCCCCCGACCTCGACCCGCAACAGCGCGGATTCGCGGTCCGCCGCTGCCTCTCCGAGGCAGAGGGCCTGGTCTAGTCCGTGGAGATCGGCACGCCGCCGCCCGAGGTGAGGGAACGGCATCTGCTGACCCGGTGCTTCGTACGCGCGGGGGACCGGCTGACCGCGATCAGCAACGGCAACGAGATGCGAGCCGTCGTCGTCGCCTTCGCCGAGGACCGCGAGGAAGCGGTGACGGCCGCCGACGCCCTCGCCGCGCAGCTGACCATTCGCACCACCCCGCTGCCGGAGGCGACCGCGCGATGAGCCGCGTACTGATCCTCAACCGCTACCGCCTGCAGTCCGCTGCCTTCCACCGCTGGCTGGACGCCGAGCACGAGCTGTTCCTGCTCAACTGCGCCACTCGTGCCGTCGACCGGCATCCGGAAGCCGCCGCGATCCGGTCCCGGTACCGCGACATCGCGGAGTTCGACGACTACACCACCAGCCCGGCGGTCACTGAGACCGCCCGGGACTGGATCCGCCGCTACGGCATCGACACCGTCATCGCCTTCTCCGAGTACGACGTGCTGCGAGCGGCCCTGCTGCGTGACGAATTCGGCCTCGCGGGCCAAGGCGCGGCCAGCGCCGAGGCCTACCGCGACAAACTGGTCATGAAGCGGCTGCTGGATGGGGCCGGACTGCCGATCGTCCCGTACCGTCCGCTGGAGCGGCCCGGAGACCTGGAGCGTTTCGCCTCCGACGTGGGCCACCCCGTTCTGGTCAAGCCGCGCACGGGGACCGGTTCCCGCGGCATCCGACGCTTCGACGACGGGCCGTCCGCTGCCGGCTTCGACGAGGAGCAGGGTCCGAACCTGCGCGACTACCTCGCCGAGGCCTTCACCCCCCATGAACTCCTGCACTGTGACGGCGTGTTCGTCGAGGGGCGGGCGGTGTTCAGCGAGGTCTGGTCCTGGTCCACGACGTTCCTGGACATCGTCGAGGGTCCCGTGCCCACCATGGCCATCACCCTGGGCCGGGACGATCCGCGCCGGAAGGCCGTGGTACGGCTCGCCGAGGAGACGCTCCGAGGGTTGCCCACTCCCCGGGTGACCGCCTTCCACATCGAGTTCTTCGACACCGCGAACGGCATCGTCGTCAACGAGGCAGCCAGCCGCATCGGCGGGGGGCGTATTCAGCCGACCCTGCGCCGGATGCACGGCATCGACCTCGTGGAGCTGGCCGCCCGCCACCAGACCGACTCCTCTCCTGAATCCCTCGTGCCCCGGCCCGCCGCGCCCACCGGGGGCTTCCTGATCGCCTACGACCACGGCGACGTACGCGGCACGGCACCCGCCGAGTGTCCGCTGCCCGGCATCAGCCACTACGAGACCGCCCTGCCACGCACCTCGGGCGGCACAGCCGATGTCGCCTCCTCCTCGTACCTGGTCAGCGCGGTGGCTCTCGGTGAGAACCGCCGGCAGACCTCGGAGCGCCTGCTGGCCATGCACCACTGGTTCCTGGACAGCGTCACTTCGCCCCTCTGACTCCTCCCCCTCGCCCAGCCATCGCCTACGAAGGGATCCTTCGCCATGCCCGGATACGACCCCGACGCCTACCGCATGGGCATCGAGTTCGAATACCAGCTCGTCTCCGCCGAGGGCCGACCGCAGCACTGGAAGGAACTCTCCTTCCCGCTCCTGAAGGACGTCATCGCCAAGTCCAACGCACCGGCCAACGACTACATGGCGGTCAAGTACCCCGGATCCGACCAGCGCAGCTTCTACCTGGAGGGATACGACCTCACGGACGACGCCGGCGAGATCGTGGACCTGCACGTCAAGGGCATAGAGATCAGCACCCCGATCGCCTCCGACGTGTACGAGCAGCAGGAGTACCTCGTCCAGCACTACAAAGAGATGCAGGGTCTGCTCGCCGAGGTCGGACTGCGTGGCAGCGCCTACGGGGCGCACGTGAGCCAGGCGGAGTATCGGGGCCCGCGCGGTGGCCGGGGCGTCGAGGGCTGGGCCGCCGCCGAGACGGCAATGATGACCTGGGGCATCCACGTCAACGTGAGCTTCCCCGACGCCGTCGAAGCCCGCCTCGACCGAGACTATCTGCAAGCGAAGTTCGACTGGTTCGGCCCGGCTCTCGTCCTGCTCAGCGCCAACACGCCGGTACGGGGCGAAGGTCCCTGGACCTTGGACGGCGTGGCCGGCAAGTCCGAGCGTTCCTACCGGCGCAGCTTCACCCGGCGGCCGCTGTACTTCCGCGACGACCAGCACCACCGCAAGGAGGTCACCTGCTTCGACATCACCAACCGGCTCGACCTCATCCGGGGCTACACCGCGCTGGTCGCCGGACTGATGCTCGAAGGAGGCGACATCGAGTACGTGGCCGGCCCGTTCGCCGACCACAACATGCGGCTGGCCGCCCTGCACGGTTATCAGGCGCCCCTGCTCGACCGGCACTTCCAGCCTGTCGACACCGGCGCGCTGGTCCACGACGCCCTGGACCGGGCCGCCACGGGACTCGCCGGTCAGGGAATGGACAGCGGTCCGCTCGACGCCCTGAAACTCCTCGCCGCGCAGCGCCGCTGCCCCGCCGACGACACCCTCGACGACTGGCACACCCAGCCGGACTGGACCACCTTCCTCGCACGGTACAGCGATCTCACCGACCACTGACCTTCCGGAATAGGACGGATCCCACGCCCATGTGCCGCGTATTCGGCCTGCTCGACCCCCGACTGAGCCACGACGAACTGCACCGTCACGGCCACGGACTGGCCCGGCTGCTGCACCACGGCGGTCCGGACGGGCACGCACACCGAGTCTTCGACGGAACCCTTGTCGGCGGCACCAGACTGGCGATCTCCGACCCCGAGCAAGGATGGCAGCCGTTCACCACCGACGGCTTCACGATCTTCTACAACGGCGAGATCTACAACGCGCCCGCACTGCGCCGCACCCTCGAAGCCAGTGGCGTGCGCTTCCGTACCCGCTGCGACGGGGAGGTGCTGGCACCGCTCCTGGCCCGGCACGGGGCAGCCGCCGGTGAACTGCTGGACGGCATGTTCACCGTCGTCGCCTACGAGCACCGCACCCAACGGCTCATTCTGCTCCGGGACCGGTCGGGGATCAAACCGCTCTACCTCTTCCATGAGGGCGGCCGGTTCGGGTTCGCCTCCGAGATCCCGGCGCTGCTGGCGCTGCGCGGCGGGCGGGCCCAACCGGACCTGGACGGACTGGACCGGTACCTGCGTCTGAAGGCCGTCTTCGGCGCCGAACCCGAACCGGGGGCTCTGGGCGACCCCACCCTCGTGGAAGGGGTGCGTTCCCTCCCTCCCGGCCACGCGCTCCAGCTCTCACCAGACGCGCCACCCAAAGTGACCGCCCTGGCGGAGATGCCGGCACGGCCCCGTGGCACCGGCCCGGCGGAGGACCTCGCCGAGCGGTTCCCCGACCTGATCGCCGAGATGCTCCCGACGGACGTGCCCTACTGCGCGGTGCTCTCCGGCGGCCTCGACTCCTCCGTGGTCACCACGCTGGCAGCACAGGCGGGCGGTCCGCTGACAGCTTTCACCGTGGTTCCCCGCCGTCCGTCGGCCTATACCGAACTGCCCTTCGCCCAGGAGGTCGCCAAGGCCACCGGGGTACGGCTCGAACAGGTCGCGGTGGGCGGTGCGGAGCTGCCCGGCCTGCTGCCCGAGGTAGTCCGCGCTCTCGGCCAACCCAACTCCGATCCGATCATCGTCAGCACCTACCGGCTGTTCCAGGCCGTACGCGCGGCCGGCTACCCGGTGGCACTCACCGGTGACGCCAGCGACGAGATCTTCGGCGGATACGACCGGTTCCGCTCACTCGCGCACAGCGGCGATCTCAACGCCTACCGTCAGGCACTGTCCGGTGGCCCCGCCGAATGGCACCGGCGCCTCTACAGCGAGGACACCCTGCACGCCCTGCACGGCCGCCGACGGCCGGACGACACACTCCTGGACCCGTCGCCGGCCGGCCGTGAGCCCACGGAGGCGGTGACCGCGTTCGAGCTGCGACACCGGCTGCCCGTCTACCACTTGCAGAGGCTGGACCACCTCAGCGCCGCCCACTCCGTCGAGGCGCGCGTCCCCTTCTGCCGCGACGACGTCACCGCTCTTGGCCGATCCCTCCGCACATCCGACAAGCTGGGCCCCGACGGGGCCGTGAAGGTACCGCTCGCCACCGCGGCCACCCGGCACGGCTGGGCGCCGGACTCCGTCATCAACCGGCCCAAGCAGCCCTTCACCTTCCGGCTGTCCGAGCACCTGCTGGAGGACGGGGGCACGGCCCTGGAATGGGCTCGGCAGGTTCTCACTGACCCTGGCGCCCAGCGCGGTCTGTTCGTCCAGGAGCACGTGGAGAAGACGCTCGCGGAGTTCGAGGAGCGGCGCAGTGAGCCTCTGGCACACGCCGTATGGTCCCTGCTCGTCCTGGAGCTGTGGCTGCAGCAGATCGCCGGAGGCAGTCGATGACGACGCTCACCCATGAGTCGGTCCGGGCGGTCGGTGTGGACATCGGCTTGTGGAACGTCGGCGGTGCCGCCGCTCCCACGCTCGTCGTCGCCAGTTCCCGTCGCCTCGTCGATCCGCTCCCCGTACTGGAGACCGCCGTCGCCACCATCGGACGGCCGGTGAACAAGGTCGCCCTGGCCCACCCTGCGGCCGACGCTCCTTCAGCGGACGCCGAGTACGTCTTCGCGCAGGTCGTCGAGCGGGCCGACGGCCAGGCACTCGATCTCACTCCGGAGTGCGGGCACTCCATGCTCGCCACCGCCACCCATCTGTGGGCCAACGGCCGCGTCCGACCCGGGAACGGACCGCTCAGGCTGCTCACCCGCCGCTCGGGCTCGCCAAGGGTGGTGGAGTGCCGGATCGAGTCGCTCGACGCACACGCCAGGGTCTACACGGCGGGGCTCGCGTTCCCGCTCAACGCTCACGCGACGGACGGCGGAGCCCGGCGGCCGGCGGACGAGGACTTCCCGCTGGGCCGGACACCACTCTCGCTGCGCATCGCAGGCTCGCGCGTTCCCCTGCCCGTCATCGTCGTGCAGAGCGGCAACCCGTACGCCTTCGTGGACGCGTCGGCTCTCGGCATCACCAGCCGGGACGCACTGATGGCGGCCGGGGAGGAGACCCGCCAAGTCCTGCGCGAGGTCCGGGCGCAGCTGGCCCCCCGGCTCGGGCTGGGACAGTCCGAGGTACTGCCGAAGCCAGCTCTGGTGGTCCGCACCGAACAGGGCGCCACGTACGCCCGCGCGCTCTCCACCGACCACTGGCACCCGGGACTGGCCCTCACCGGCCTCGTCGCGCTGGCCACGCTGACGGCCAATACGACGACGGAGGACACCGACCTCGTGATCGGGCATCCCGGAGGCACCTCGGCGATCGGCCTGCGCACCCGGCCGGACGGCCGCCGGGTGGTGGTGGTCGCCGACCGCCGAGTGACCCGTCTCGCCCAACTGCCCCTGGAAACCTGACCATGCGTCTCATCCCCGCGGACCGGACCCAGCGCTGGCTGGCGCTCGGCAACCTCGTCAACATGGCGGGCACGGGAGCCACCCTCTCGGCTCTCGTGATCTTCCTCGCCCAGGTCAAACATCTGCCCCTGGCGCAGGCGGCCTCACTGCTCACCGTCAGCGGCTTGGTGGGCGTCCTGGGCGCTGTCCCTCTCGGGCAGCTCAGCGACCGGTGCGGGCCGCGGACTGTGGCCATCGGAGCGGAGCTGGTCTGCGCGGCCGCCACCTGCGCCCTGCTGCTGGCCGGGAATGTATGGGTCTGCGCCCTGGCGCTGGCCACCAAACAGCTGGCGACCAGCGGGAACACGGCCGCTCGCGCGACCCTGATGGGCAAGCTCGTGCCACCCGAACGGCGCGCGGCTCTGCGCGCCTACCAGCGCAGCGTCACCAATGTCGGCTTCACCATCGGCGCCCTCGGGTCGGGACTGGTCTTGGCCTCGGACAGCACGGCGGCTGTCTATGCACTGCTCGGCGTGGACGCGGCGACCTTCTGCTTCAGCGCCTTCGCCACGGCCCAGCTGCCGCGGGTGGATCGCGGCTCCCGAGGGCGCGGACTCGCTGCCGACGCTCTGAGCGACCCTGGCTATGTGTCCGTGGCAGCGCTCAACGCGATGCACTCGCTGAACCGGGCCGTGGTGTCCGTGGGGATCCCACTCTGGGTGATCTACGGCTCCTCGCTTCCGCGCTGGGCGGTGTCCGCCGCCATGATCCTCAACACGACCGTCATCGTCGTGTTCCAGGTTCCGCTCAGCAAACAGGCCGAGGACGTCCACCGGTCCCGGCGGGCTCTGCTCACCGGGGGCCTGTGGACTGCGGTGGGCTGCGCCGCGCTGGCCGTCAGCAGGGCCTTGCCGACAGCTGCCGTGTGGCTGTTGTTCGCTGTGGCATGTCTGACACTCGCCCTCGGCGAGATCCTCGGTGCCGCCGCAGGCTGGACGCTTTCATACGACCTGGCTCCCGATGAACTGCTGGGACAGTACCAAGGGCTGTGGCAACTCATCGCGGACGGCTCGTCGAAGGCGGCAGGCCCTGCCGTCATCGGCTGGGCAGTCGCGGTCGGCTCTCTGGGCTGGACCGCGCTGGCAGGAGGATTTGCATTTCTGGCCGTAGCCAGCCCGGCAATCGTCAGCTGGGCACCGACGCAGACACGCAGACATCGTGCAGCCGAGCAGACAGGCCCCGGTGTCGTCACCGATGGTTCCATGAGCGGAACGCCACCCCGCTGAATCCCCGGCCGACGCAGTGTCCCGGGGCACGATCGCACGACCCCTCATGCGTTCTCCACTGTGGATCGCGCGGCCTGGAGGACGCCGGCCAGAGCGCCCTGAACCGCCTGCGACGCGATGTCCTCTCCCAGCCGGGCGTCCGTACCGGCTTCCTCTTCGAGGGCGTCAACGACATCAAGGCCCACACCGGGGTCACCGCCCAGGACCTGATCACCGGCTACCGCGAGATCGCCGCGCAGGTCCACGCGGCGGGCAAGTGCGTCGTCGTCGCCGAGGTCGGCCCCTTCAAGGGCTGGTCCGAATGGGACCCGGGCGCCGAGGCGGTACGCGAGGAGGTCAACAGCTACCTGCGCGGCAGCGACGACTTCGACGCCGTCACCGAGTTCGACCGCGTCCTGCGCGGCCCCTACGACCCCGAGCGCGTCCTGCCCTTCTTCGACGGCGGCGGCCATCTGCCCCCCAACGACAAGGGCATGGCGGCGATGGCCGACGCCGTCGACCTCGAGAAGCTCGACTGCGACGACCGGAGGTGAGACACAGCCAGGTGAGACTCAGCCCCCTCGACCTGCCCTAGGACGCGGGCGCGACGAGGCCCTCCCGATAGGCGATCGCCACCGCCTCCGTACGGCTCGTCGCGCCCAGCTTGGCCAGGATGTTGGAGACATGCACGCTCGCCGTCTTGCCGCTGATGTACAGCTCCTCGCCGATCTGCCGGTTGCTGCGGCCGAGGGCGAGCAGCCGCAGCACGTCCTGCTCGCGGGCGGTGAGCGGCGAGGTACGTGTCCCGTTCGCCGGCGCGTCGGCGAGGCGCCCCCGGCGTATCAGCCCGTCCAGGCGCTCCAGCACGGGCACCGCCCCCAACCGCTCGGCCACGCCTCGCGCCTCGCTCGCCCGGACGGCCGCCTCCTCCCGGCGCTCGGCCGTCAACAGGGCCTCCACAAGGCCCACTTGGCAGCGCAGCCCCTCGTACACATCCCCGTACCCGAACGCGGCCACGGCCTTCTCCCAGGCCGCCGGGTCCGCTCCGGACACCGCCCGCGCCCACTCCGCCTCGGCGCGGGCCAGCCAGGCCTGTCCCTCCGGGCCCTGGGGCGGTCCGTTCTCGTCGCCCCCGGCCGAGGCGCGGGCCAGCTCGATCATCTCGTCGGCCGTCTCCTTCCAGCGCTGCGAACCGCCGCCGCCGAGCCGGAGTTCTGCGGCCGCGTCGGCCACCGCCGACAGCGCGAGCGCCGCCAGCCGGACCGCGGCGTAGGGCAGGGCGCCCGACTCGTCGGTCAGGGCCTCCACCGCGGCCCGCGTCCGCCGCACGGCCTCCTCGGGATCTGACCGCAGTACGGCCGCCTCGGTCAGCGCGATCTCCGCGACCAGCGTGGCCATCCAGTCGAAGGGCCCTTTCAGCAGGGCCTCGGCCCGCTCGGCGGCGCTCAGGTCACCCCGCGCCAGGGCCACATACAGGGCCGGTGCCATCGCGTAGCCGCCGGCCGCGGGCAGCACCGCCGCGTCGGCGGCCGCGGCCCGGACGCACTCGTCCCAGCGGCCCAGCGTGTACAGCACCAGCAGGTGCAGATACCGGATCTCCAGCGGATACGGCGACGACAGCAGCCCGGCCCGCCGGGCCCGGTCCAGCCCCTCGGTCACCCACGGCAGACACGCCTCCAGGTCGCCGGACTCGAAGCAGCCCACGGCGAGGTTGAACAGCGCGCGCATCTCCACCGGCGCGTTCCCCGCCCGCCGGGCCTGCTCGCGGGCCTCCTTCAGCCGCTCGCGCCCCTCTGGCGTGCGCCGACCGCCGCCCTCCAGGACCGCCAGGGAGATCAGGAGGTCGGCCTGCGCGTCCGGCACGCCCAACCGCTCCGCCACCCGCAGCGCCTCGCGGGCGACCCGTAGCGCGGTCTCGTTCTCGCCGATGTGCCGGGCGGCCATCACATGGGTGGCGGCGGCCCACACCCACGTTCTCGTCGGCGGGTCGGCGGGGATCAGCGCGAGGGCCTCGCTGCTGTAGGCGAAGGCGGCCGCGAGGTTGTCGACGCTCATCAGATTGCCGGCCAGGGTGTAGCGCACCCGGGCGGCGAGTTCGGAGTCCGCGTCCTGGCCGATGCCCGCGAGCGCGGCCCGGTTGAGCGACACCGCGCGATGCGAGTCACCGGCGTGCGCGGCCGCCGCCGAGGCGCGCAGGGTGAGCGTGACCCGGTCGACGCCCTCGCCCGAGGGCCGGGCCGCCGCGTCCACCGAGGCCCACAGGTCGAGCGCGGTCTCCAGATGACGCAGCTCCTCGGCGGGCGCGCCCACCCGTTGGGCGTGACCGGCGGCCTCCAGCGAGGCGGCGAGCGCTTCGGCCAGGTCATGGCTCTCGCGATAGTGGTGGGCGCGCTCGGCGGCGGTCTCGCCCGGATGGCCCCGCCCCACGAGCAGCCGGGCGAACGTGCCGTGCAGCCGGGCCCGTTCCCCCGGCAGCAGATCCGCGTACACCGCCTCCCGGGTCAGGGCGTGCCGGAAGGCGTAGGTGTCCCCGGCGCCGGGGACCAGCAGCTGACGGCCGATCGCCTCACGCAGCGCGGACTCCAGCTCCTCCTCGGGCAGGCCGACGGCCTCCCGGAGCAGCTCGTGCTCCACCCGCCGCCCCGCGACGGCCGCGGTGCGCAGCACCTGCTGGGCGGTGTCCGACAGCTGCTCGACCCGGATGAGCAGGACATCGGCCAGCCCGCTCGGTACCCCGCCGGCCTCCGTGTCCGTCGCCGCGACCAGTTCCTCGGCGTAGAAGGCGTTGCCCTCGGCCCGTTCGACGATGCGCAGGATCGTGGCGTCCGTGAGCGGACGGTCCTGCACGGCCCGCACCAGCCGGGCGACGTCTCCGTCGGCCAGGGGGCGCAGCTCCAGTCGCTCCACCGCGGGCAGCCGCACCAGCTCGGCCAGCAGGGGCCGCAGTGGATGCCGCCGGTGCAGGTCGTCGGCCCGGTAGGAGGCGAGGACCGCGAGCCGGTGGGTGGGGGCACCGCCGGCCGACCGCTGCAGGATGCCCCGGCTGAGCAGGAACCGCAGCAGGTCGCGGGACGACTGGTCCGCCCAGTGGAGATCCTCGAGGACCACCAGCAGGGGCGAGAGGTCGGCGACATCGGCGAGCAGCGCGGCCATGCCCTCGAACAGCTCCAGCCGTCCCCCCGAGTCCGCCCCCGAGCCGAGCAGCCGCCCCACCACGGGATGCGCGTCCAGCACACCGGCGAACCGCTCGTCCCCGGCGAGCACCCCGAGAATCTCCGTGAAGGGCAGATACGGCAGCCCCACGTCACCGAGATCGACACAGTGCCCGACCACCACGGTCATCCCGGCCTCGACGGCCCGCCCAGCGACCTCCCCCAGCACCCGTGTCTTGCCCACCCCGGCGTCCCCCGCCACGAGCACGGCGCCCGCCTCGCCCCGCCGGGCACGCTCCAGCACATCGACCAGCCGTCCGACCTCCTCGCCACGACCGACCAACGGGCTGTTGAAGACGCTCTCAGTCACCCATACATCCTGGCACGCACCACTGACAGCACTTCCGGGCCGAGCCTGCGGGAAGCGACCCGAAGGGGCACGTCAAGACCGCAGCACCCGAGCCCAGTCCGACGGCACCCGCCCCGCGGGGCCCGGCGCGGGCTGATCCGCGGGGTGACTCACTGGCGGCGCCAGGTCGGGCCCCGACTCGTACAGCTGTGAACTCGCGAAGTCCCAGAACCACTCCTCACCCGGTTCGAAACTGCGAATCACCGGATGCCCCGTCTCCCGGAAATGCGCCGTCGCGTGCTTCGAAGGCGAGTCGTCGCAGCACCCGATGTGCCCGCACCGGGCGCACCGCCGCAGATGGAACCACCACCCACCCGCCGCATCGCACTCCACACACCCACTGCCGCTCGGCGGAACGCTCGGGTCGATTCCGTCGGCGCTGCTCATACGGGCTCCTCGGGTGTGTCGTCGGCCGCGGCCGTCAGCGGAAGCAGGACCTGGAAACGCGTGTCGCCGGGTTCGGACTCCACCTGGAGCGTGCCGTGGTGCTTGTTGACCACGATCCGCCAGGAGATGTCCAGTCCGAGCCCCGTGCCCTCGCCCACGGGCTTGGTGGTGAAGAACGGATCGAAGATACGGCCGCGGATCTCCTTGGGCACCCCGGGCCCGGTGTCCCGGAACTCCACCAGCAGCTGCTCGTGCTCCAGCGCCGTACGAACGGTCAACGTGCCTTCCCCGCCCGCACTGTTGATGGCGGAGACCGCGTTGTCGATCAGGTTGGTCCACACCTGGTTGAGCTCCGCCGGGTAGGCGGGGATCCGCGGGAGCGTACGGTCGTAGTCCTTGACGACCTTGATGTTCTCCCCGGTCTTCCCGGAGAGCATCAGCAGGGTGCTGTCGAGGAGTTCGTGGACGTCGGCGACCTGGTACGGCGCCCGGTCCAGCTGCGAGTACTGCTTGGCGGCGTCGACCAGGTGTGAGATGCGGTCGGTGGAGTCGTTGATCTCGTCCATCAACAGCTCGGTCTCGACGGTGTAGTTGAGCCAGCCGATGGCGTTCGGCAGGATCTCCTCGCCCACGGAGGCCGCGATCTGGTCCAGCCAGTCCACGTCCAGCCCGGCCTGGACGAAGGTCGGTGCGATCCGCCAGCCGTCCTGGATGTCGTGGTCGTCGAGCCAGTCGCTGAGTTCGTCCTCCCGGTCGGAGGCCTCCAGGGGGCTCAACGCCGTCGCCTTCGCGACACGTTCGGCGGTGCGCTCCTGGATCTCGATGAGGTTCGCCATGACTTCGGGCGCGTAGTTCCCCCGCGCGATGACGGCGAGCTTGTGCCGCATCTTGCCCACCCGCTCCCGCAGGGTCGCGGTGGCCCGGACGGCCGCGGCGGCGGGGTTGTTGAGCTCGTGCGTCAGGCCCGCCGACAACGAGCCGAGGGCGAGCAGCCGTTCGCGCTGGCCGATCGCCCGCTGGGTGCTCTTGGAACCGAAGAACAGGCCCTCCAGCAGGTGGACCGCCATCGGGAACCACTCCTGCATGAAGTCCGAGAACTTCTCGCCGGGCAGCACGAAGAAGCGGGTCGGCTCGGTGACCCGCATGGAGTTGTTGTAGACCTGGGGGACCCGGTCCCCGAGGTACGCCTGCATGGACCCGGCGTACACCCCGCTCTGGGAGGTGCGGGTGACCTCCACGTCATCGCCGCCGACGCGCCGCGACAGGACGACCGTGCCCTCGATCATGACGTAGAAGCAGGTGGCGGGTTCCCCCTCGGCGTAGACCGGACCGGGTTCGAAGAGCTCGACCCGGCCCACGCTGCACAACTGCCCCAGCTGTTCGGGGGTGAGCTTCTCGAACAGGAACAGCGACCCGATCTCCGCCGCGCTGCACGGCATGGGCCGGCCGCTCACGACTGCTCCAGATACCGGTGGACGAGCATCACGGCCATGGCTCCCTCTCCGACGGCGGACGCGACGCGCTTGGCGGACTCGGCGCGCGCGTCGCCCGCCACGAACACGCCGGGAATGTTGGTCTCCAGGTGGTACGGCGGCCGGTCCAGCTCCCAGCCCGCCGGCGGACGCCCGTCCGCGGTGAGGTCGGGTCCGGCCAGGATGAACCCGTGCTCGTCGCGCAGCACGGTGCCGTCCAGCCAGTCGGTCAGCGGGGCCGCGCCGATGAACACGAACACCCACTGCGCGTCGACGAGTTCGGTCCGACCGGTGTCCACGTCGCGCAGGGTGAGCTGTTCCAGATGGTCCGAGCCGTGCGCCGACTCGACGACGGTCCGCGCGCGCACCGAGATGTTCGGCGCCTCGCTGATCTGCTGGATCAGGTAGTACGACATCGACGCGGACAGGTCGGGCCCGCGCACCAGCAGCGTCACGGACTTGGCGCCCCGGGACAGGTACATGGCGGCCTGTCCCGCCGAGTTGGCGCCGCCGACGATGTAGACGTCGTGCCCCTGGCAGGAGGAGGCCTCCGTGAGCGCCGAACCGTAGAACACCCCGCAGCCGGTGAGGTCGTTGCAGCCGGGCGCCTCCAGCTGCCGGTAGGACACGCCGGTCGCCAGGATCACGCTGTGCGCGGCGACCGCCGAGCCGTCCGAGAACCGCACGGTCCGCGCGGCCCCGTTGACCTCCAGGCCCGACACCTCGCGCGCGGTGAGGATCTCGGCGCCGAACTTCGCCGCCTGCCGCCGTGCCCGGTCGGTGAGCTGGGCGCCGGAGACGCCGTCGGGGAAGCCGAGGTAGTTCTCGATCCGCGAGCTCTGTCCGGCCTGCCCGCCGGTCGCCGACCGCTCCACCAGCACGGTCCGCAGGCCTTCGGAGGCCCCGTACACGGCGGCGCCGAGCCCGGCCGGCCCGCCGCCGATCACGACGAGGTCGTAGAAGTCCTCCGCCGGTGTGGTCGCGAGGCCCACCCGCGCGGCCAGTTCGGGTGCCTCGGGCTCGACCATCGGATCGCCGTCCGGGGTGATCACCAGGGGCAGCCGCTGCCCGTCCTGTCCGGCGGCGGTCAGCAGCCGCCTGCCCTCCGCCTCCTCGGCCGAGTACCAGCGGTACGGCACCTGGTTGCGGGCCAGGAACTCCCGTACGTCCGACGAGCGGGCCGACCAGCGGTGCCCGACCACCTTGGTGCTGGGCACCGGCCGGAAGTCACTGCACCGCCACGCCTCCAGGAGGTCGTCCAGGACCGGATAGAGCTTCTCCTCCGGGGGGTCCCAGGGCTTGAGGAGATAGTGGTCGAGGTCGACGACGTTGATCGCGTCGATCGCCGCGTTCGTGTCCGCGTACGCGGTCAGCAGAACGCGCCGGGCGCCCGGATACACGTCCAGGGCCTGTTCCAGGAACTCGATGCCGTTCATCTGCGGCATGCGGTAGTCGGCCAGGATCACGGCCACCGGATCACCGCGCAGCTTCAGCTCGCGCAGCGCGTCCAGCGCGGACTCGCCGGACTCCGCGCGCACGATCCGGTACGACTCGCCGTAGCGACGCCGCAGGTCCCGCGCCACGGCCCGGGAGACTCCCGGATCGTCGTCCACGGTCATGATCACGGTCCGCGCTGCGTCGGACGCCTGGGCCATACGTCTCCCACCCCGAGGTCGGAAGGGCGGCACGGTCTCCCCGTACCGCGCCGGCTCCCGCCCATCGTAGGTTCGATCGCCCTGGTTCGCTCCGGGATAAGACACCCGGCGACCAGGATCGCCCCGGTTCAGCTCCGCCGGGACCCGAGCACGCAGAACTCGTTGCCCTCCGGGTCCGTCAGCACCACCCAGGACTCGTCACCGGCCTGTCCGACGTCCGCGTGCCGTGCGCCGAGCGCGAGCAGCCGGGTCACCTCCGCGTCCCGGTCGTCGGGCCGGAAGTCCAGATGCAGCCGGTTCTTGGTCGTCTTGGCCTCGGGCACCGGCACGAACAGCAGCCCCGGCACCCGGTCCTTCTCGGGCCGGATCTCGAACTCGTCGGCCGCGTCGTCGACCACGACCCACCCGAGCGCCTCGGTCCACCACCGTCCCAGGGCGACGGGATCGGCCGAGTCCACGATCACTTGCTCCCATTCCAAGCCCATGGGGCAAGAGTAGAGAAGACTGTCGCGAACGACGTGACCACGACACTGGGAGGCATCCCCATGACGCGCCCGATCACCGCAGGGGTCGACGGAACCGAGGAGAGCCTGGCCGCGCTGGACTGGGCGGCCAGGGAGGCGGTCCGCCGGGGGCTGGCGCTGCGGGTGGTGCAGGCCTGGCGGTTCCAGCCGTACGACGCGATCGACGCGGCGGACCGCGAGACGCAGGCGGGGTGGGTGCGGGACGCGGCGGAGGAGGCGGTCAAGGCCGTCACCGCGCGCCATCCCGGCCTGGACGTCGGCACGGAGGTGCTGGAGGGGGAGACGGTCGACACGCTCGTGGCCGCGGCCGCGGAGGCCGAGATGCTGGTGCTGGGGTCGCGCGGCTACGGGCCGGTCGTCGGCTTCCTGCTCGGGTCCGTGGGCCGGCAGGTCCTCGCGGAGTCCGCCCGGCCGGTGGTGCTGGTCCGGGCCGACGACCAGCCCACCGGGGAGGCGGCCGGCCGCGAGATCGTCGTCGGGCAGCACGGCGAGGCGCAGGACAGTGCCGAGGTGCTGCGGTTCGCGTTCGAGACGGCGGCCGCCCGCGGGGCCGGTGTGCGGGTGGTACGGGCCTGGACGCTGCCCCCGGTGTTCGCCTACAGCCCCGCCTCGATGAACCTGCTCGACGAGGCCGGCGGGTTGGAGCCGTACGAGTCCAAGGCGCTGGAGGCGGCGGTCGCGCCGTGGCGTGAGCGCTTCCCGGAGGTGCCCGTGGTCGAGCACGTAGAGATGGGCAGTGCCGCACAGGTGCTGCTGTCGGTGGCCGTGCGGGCCCAGCTGATGGTCGTCGGCCGCCGCGCGCACCGCAGGGCCGTGGGCGCGCGGATCGGCTCGGTGGCGCACGGGGTGCTGCACCACGCGAACTGCCCGGTGGCCGTGGTCCCGCACAGCTGAGTCACTCGGCGACGGTGGGCTGCAGCGTCTCGCGGGCCGTGGGCAGGATGTTCTTGATGTAGTCCTCGACGGCCACGTCCAGGCCTATGTCGTGCTGGGCCCGCTCGGACAGGTACCAGCGGTGTTCCAGCAGCTCGTGGTAGATCTCGGCCGCGTCCATGGTGCCGCGCAGTTCGAGCGGCACGGCCCGCACGGTGGGCCGGAAGACGTCCCGCACCCAGCGGTGGGCCAGCACCTCGGGGCGGGCGGCGAGAGGGTCGCCCGGGGCGTGGTCGTCCTGGGTGGCCATCCAGCTCTCCAGGTCGTTCAGCAGCCGTCTGGCCTGGTTCTCCTCGGTGTCCAGGCCGGTCAGGCGCAGGAGTTGGCGCTGGTGGTGACCGGCGTCGACGACCTTGGGCACGAAGGTGACCGTGTCGCCGTTCGAGGAGTGCTCGATCTGCATCTCGGCCACGTCGAAGCCGAGTTCGTTCAGCCGGCGGATGCGGTGCTCGATGTAGTGGTACTTGCCGGCCGGGTAGACGGAGGTGCGGGTCAGCTCCTCCCACAGGGCGCCGTAGCGCGCGCAGATCTCCATGCCGAACTCGATCGGGTCCACCGACGGGTGCAGCGCCCCGGACGCCTCCAGGTCGAGCAGCTCGCCGCTGATGTTGACGCGGGCGAGGTCGAGGTCGTACTCGCGCTGTCCGGTGCTGAGTCGGGGGTGCAGATCGCCGGTCTCGGCGTCCACCAGATACGCGGCGTAGGCGCCGGCGTCCCGTCGGAACAGGGTGTTGGACAGGGAGCAGTCGCCCCACGCGAACCCGGCCAGGTGCAGGCGCACCAGCAGGACCGCGAGGGCGTCCATGAGACGGTGCATGGTGGCCGGGCGCATGGTCGTCTCGAACATGGAGCGGTACGGCTGTGATCCGCGCAGGTGCCGGGTGATCAAAACCGGCTCCAGCGGGGCGTCCTCGGCGTCGGTGCGGCCGGTGACCACGGCCAGCGGGTCGACGGCGGGGATGGCGAGCCGGTCCAGGTCGCGCAGGAGCTCGTACTCGCGCAGCGCGGGGCGTTCGGCGAGCTCCTTGACGGCGATCACCTCGTCGCCGGCGCGGGCGTAGCGGACCACGTGCCGGGAGATGCCGCGCGGCAGCGGGACCAGGTGTTCCTCCGGCCACTCCTCCAGCGGCAGATGCCAGGGCAGGGCCAGCAGGAGCGCGGGGTGCTCCGGGTTGGTCGCGCTGATCTGCAGTGCCATGGCTGGTGTGTCCTTGCCTCGCGGGTGATCGGCACCTCACCTTAGAGGGCGCGCTCCTTGGCCTGAAGTGCCGCTTCACGGACCGGACCGCGGTGCGCCGGCCCGTGCCCGGGCAGCAGCAGGTCGCCCTCCAGGGCGGCGATCACATCGAGCGAGGCCACGGCCCGGGCCCGCTCGTGCTGGAACATGTCGGGCAGCAGCTGCGGGCCCCGGACGCGCGAGGTGGCGTGGGCGGTCGCGATCGCGTCGCCCGCGATGACCACACCGGCGTCCGGCAGATGGAAGACCACGTGCCCGTCGGTGTGGCCGGGTGTGTGCACCGGGACCGGCCGGCCCGGCAGATCGAGCGCGCCGGGCACCGGGAACGCCTCGGGAGCGGTGACCGGCACCTCGGTCATCCCACCGACGCGCAGGGTGTGCAGCGTCCACGGCAGCACCCCCGGCCGCCAGCTGTTGCGCACCACCTGTCCGACGCTCACCTGCTGCAGGAACTCCCGTCGGGCGTGCGGCACTTCGGCCTCGTGGAGATAGACGGGCGTGCCGTAGGAGCTGCGCAGGAACTCGGCGGACCCCAGATGGTCGTTGTGCGCGTGGGTGATCAGCACCGCCGTGACCGCCTCCGGCGAACTGCCCACCGCCGCCAGGGAGGCCAGCAGCTGCTGCCGGTCCCCGAGATAGCCGGTGTCGATCAGGGTGACCTCGTCCCCGTCCGCGAGGACCACCCAGTTGGTGTTGCTGCCGTGGACCAGATGAATACCGTCGGAGATCTGCCGTACCTCTGCCTGCATGTGCCCAGCAAAGCAGACCGGCGCCGGAGCGGAGGCATCGGGTCCGCGCCAACCTGCGGGGGTTCCGGCAGGATGAAGGCGGCCTCCGGCACCGTCCGCCGGAGGCCGCCCCCGCGTGCGCGGGAAGCGGCCGCCTCTCCGCCTCAGCGCACGCCGTGCGGGCGGAACTGGATGCTGACGCGCGGGCCCGAGGCCCGGGTGCTCTTGGGTACGCAGTGCTCCCAGGTCCGCTGGCAGGAGCCGCCCATGACGATCAGATCGCCGTGCCCAAGCGGCCGGCGGACGCTCTCGCCCCCTCGCACGGGCCGCAGCAGCAGATCGCGCGGGGCGCCCACGGACAGGATGGCGACCATGGTGTCCTGCCGCGCACCGCGTCCGATCCGGTCGCCGTGCCAGGCCACGCTGTCCCGGCCGTCGCGGTAGTAGCACAGGCCGGCTGTGGTGAAGGGCTCGCCCAGCTCGTCCGCGTAGTGCGCGCTCAGCGCCTCCCGCGCCTCGTCCAGCACCGGATGCGGCAGCGGGTCGTCGGCGCCGTAGAACGCCAGCAGGCGCGGTACGTCCACGACGTGGTCGTACATGGTGCGGCGCTCCGCCCGCCAGGGCACCTCGGCGGCCAGCTGTTCGAACAGTGTGTCCGAACCGGCCAGCCATCCGGGCAGCACGTCGATCCAGGCGCCGAGCCCGAGCCGTGTCCGGCGGATCCCGTCGAGGGGGCCGAGACGCAGCTGGTCGGTCTGGTCGAAGAGCGAGCCCTGGAGGTGCCTGGTCATGGATCCAGCGTACGCCTTAATCGAAAATATGTTCCCCGTGAATCTCGGTGGCCGGGTCCTCCGCCCACTCTGGCCTCGCACGCTTCCGATACATCGATGTATCGGATACATTCCCGTATCGAACGGAGGGAGTCGGGCATGGTCGTCGAGGAGACGACACGACGGGTGACCAGGCGTCGTGTGCGTACGCGGGCGAACCTGCTCGACGCCGCCTTCGCGGTGTTCGCCGCCAAGGGCTTCGGGCGGGTCTCCATCGAGGAGGTCTGCGAGGCCGCCGGATACAGCAGAGGCGCCTTCTACTCCAACTTCGACAGCCTGGACGAGCTGTTCTTCGCGCTCTACCGGCAACGCGCGGACCTGATCGCCGAACAGGTCGCCGGCGCCCTTGCCCTGGACGGCCCCGACCTCGACGTGCCCGCCGCCGTGGACCGGGTCACCGAGGTGCTGCTCCTCGACCTCGACTGGCTCCTGGTGAAGACCGACTTCCTGGTGCACGCCGCCCGCGACGCACAGGTCGCCGAGACACTGCTCGAACACCGGGCGCGGCTGCGGCGGGCCATCGCCGACCGGCTGGCCCGCGCACAGGGCTTCCCCCGGCTGCCCGCCGTCCTCGGCGACGTGGACGGCGCGGCCCACGCCGTGGTCGCCGCCTACGACGGAGTCACCACCCAACTCCTGCTGGACAAGGACGTCGAACACGCCCGTGTCTGGCTGCAGCAACTCCTCACCGCGCTGTTGACCGACGGCAGCGGCAACCCCCAGCGCTCTCACTGAGAAAGGGAACGGTCGCCATGGATGCGGACGTCATCGTCGTCGGAGCGGGCCTCGCGGGCCTGGTCGCCGCGCACGAACTCACCAGCAGGGGACGGCGGGTCGCCCTGGTCGACCAGGAGAACGCGGCCAACCTCGGCGGCCAGGCGTTCTGGTCCTTCGGCGGGCTCTTCCTCGTCGACTCCCCCGAGCAGCGCCGCCTCGGCATCAAGGACTCCTTCGACCTGGCCTGGAGCGACTGGCAGGGCAGCGCGCAGTTCGACCGGACGGACGACGAGGACTCCTGGGCGGTGCGCTGGGCACGCGCGTACGTGGAGTGGGCGGCCGGGGAGAAGCGGCCCTGGCTGGAGAGCCACGGCATCAAGCTGCTGCCGACCGTCGGCTGGGCCGAGCGCGGTGACCTGCGCGCGGACGGGCACGGCAACTCCGTACCCCGCTTCCATGTGACCTGGGGGACCGGTACGGGGGTCGTCGAACCCTTCGTGAACGCCGCGAAGCAGGCCGCACGCGACGGGCTGCTGACCTTCCACCACCGTCACCAGGTCGACGAGCTCGTCATCGAGGACGGCGCCGCCCGCGGGGTGCGCGGCACGGTACTCGCCGAGGACGGCTCGGCCCGCGGTGTCGCCTCCAACCGCGACCGCGTCGGCGACTTCGAACTCACCGCCCCGGCCGTCGTCGTCACCACCGGCGGCATCGGCGCCGACCACGACATCGTCCGCCGCTACTGGCCCGAGCGCCTGGGCACCCCGCCCACCGAGATGGTCACCGGCGTGCCCGCCTACGTCGACGGCCGCATGCTCGACATCAGCGCGCGGGCCGGCGTACGCCTGGTCAACCGCGACCGCATGTGGCACTACACCGAGGGCGTGCGGAACTGGGACCCGATCTGGCCCGGCCACGGCATCCGCATCCTGCCCGGCCCGTCCTCGATGTGGTTCGACGCCCTCGGCCGCCGTCTGCCCGACCCCTGCCTGCCGGGCTACGACACCCTCGGCACCCTCAAGCACCTGCGCGCCACCGAGGACATCGCGGACCACGACCACTCCTGGTTCATCCTCACCCAGAAGATCGTCGAGAAGGAGTTCGCGCTGTCGGGCTCCGAGCAGAACCCCGACATCACCGCCAAGGACAAGGCCGCGGTGCTGAAGAACCGCCTCGGCAAGGGCGCGCCGGGCCCGGTGGACGCCTTCCTGCGCAAGGGCGCCGACTTCGTGACCGCCCCGAACCTGGAGCAGCTCGTCGCCAGGATGAACGAGCTCACGGACAAGCCGCTCCTCGACGCGGCCGAGCTGCGCCGCCAGATCGAGGCCCGCGACCTGCAGATGGCCAACCCGTACAGCAAGGACTCCCAGGTCCAGGGCATCCGCAACGCCCGCCGCTACATCGGCGACCGGCTCGGCCGCGTGGCCGGCCCGCACCGCATCCTCGACCCCGCGGCCGGCCCCCTCATCGCCGTCAAGCTGCACATCCTGACCCGCAAGACGCTCGGCGGCATCCAGACCGACCTCGACTCCCGCGCCCTGGGTGCCGACGGCACGCCGATCGAGGGCCTGTACGCGGCCGGCGAGGTCGCCGGATTCGGTGGCGGAGGCGTCCACGGCTACAACGCGCTGGAGGGCACCTTCCTCGGCGGCTGCCTCTTCTCCGGACGGGCCGCGGGGCGGGCGGCGGCCCGGCAGACGGCCTGAGGTCTCACACCCGCAGGAGGCGGGCGAGCACGGTCGCGTGGCTCTCGTCGGGAGTCTTCGACGCCGTCAGCAGAGTGATCGTGCCCCGGCTCGCCAACTCCCGCACCCGGTCGAGGAGTTCGGCGGCCTCGGGCGCGGTCAGCTCGGCCTCGTAACGGCTCGCGAACTCCTCGTACGAGCCCTCGCCCGTGTGGTACCACCTGCGCAGCTCGGTCGACGGGGTGAGGCCCTTGGGCCACTCGTCGACTCGGGCCGCCTCCTTCTTCAGGCCGCGCGGCCACAGCCGGTCGACCAGGACCCGTACCCCGTCGTCCGGGTCGGGCGGGTCGTAGACGCGTCGCACGCGAACGCTCACGGTCAAGCCTCTCTCGGGTGGCGGATGCCGCCGAGGGTAGTGCGGGAAATTCGGGTGACGCTGGGTGACTTGGCCAAAAGGAGGAGGAATCCCAGTCGTTCGGCTCTCTAGCCTGGGGCCGACCGATCAACGCCATCCCCCAGGAGCGCATATGAGGACGTCCCGATCCCGTGGACGGACCGCCAGACACACCGCCGTGACCATGACGGTTCCCGTCGCCGTGGCGGCCCTGCTCGCCGGTGCCGGCACCGCGGTCGCCGCCGACCCCGGCGCGCCCGGTGTCGGCGACCCCTACTTCCCGCTCGCGGGCGACGGCGGCTACCACGTCGAGCACTACGGCCTGACCCTCCGTTACGACCCGGCGAGCCACCACCTCGACGGCACCGCCGTCCTCACCGCCCGCGCCACCCAGCGGCTGACCCGCTTCGACCTGGACCTCGACGGCCTGAAGGTCGCCGGTGTGACGGTCGACCGCACCAGGGCCGCCTTCCGTCGCGACGGACAGGAACTCGTCGTCACCCCGCGCCACGCCCTGCGCACGGGCCAGGAGTTCCGCGTCAAGGTCACCTACGGCGGCACCCCCAAGCAGGTCACCGACCCCGACGGCTCACCGGACGGCTGGATCACCACCGACGACGGCGCCTTCGTCGCCGGGGAGCCGCAGGGCGCGATGACCTGGTTCCCGGGCAACAACCACCCCAAGGACAAGTCCTCGTACGACATCACGATCACCGTCCCCAAGGACCGCGCCGCCGTCTCCAACGGGACCCTCGTCTCACAGCGGACCGCGCACGGCAGGACCACCTTCCACTGGCGCGAGCGCGAGCCCATGGCCACCTATCTCGCCACCGCGACCGTCGGGAAGTTCAAGGTCGAGCACTACACGACCCGCGACGGCATCCGCGTCTACAACGCCGTCGACCCGCGCGAGGCCTCCGCCGCGGCCCCGGTCCTGAAGAAGCTGCCCTCGGTCCTCGCCTGGGAGAGCAAGCTGTTCGGGCCCTACCCGTACCGTGACGCCGGATCCATCGTCGACAAGGCGCCGAACGTCGGATTCGCCCTGGAGACCCAGACCCGGCCCCTGTACGACTCGGCGCCCGACCTGAGCACCCTGGTCCACGAGAACGCCCACCAGTGGTTCGGCGACTCCGTCTCGCTGACCACCTGGAAGGACATCTGGCTCAACGAGGGCTTCGCGACCTACGCCGAGTGGCTCTACGGCGAACAGCACGGCGGCGACAGCGCGCAGCAGACCTTCGACTCCCTCTACGCCCGCCCCGTGAAGGACGACCTGTGGTCCTTCCCGCCGGGCAACCCGGGCAGCGGCGCGAACATCTTCGGCACCCCCGTCTACGCCCGCGGCGCCATGGCCCTGCACGAACTCCGCAGGGCCGTCGGCGACCCGACGTTCTTCCGTATCCTGCGGGCCTGGGCGGCCGAGCACCGGGGCGGACACGGGACGACGGCCCAGTTCACCAAGCTCGCCGAACGGGAGTCCGGCAAGGATCTGCACAACCTGTTCCAAACCTGGCTGTATCAACAGGGCAAGCCGAACAAGGCGTAGAACCTGACCAGTTCCTCACATGTCTGCGTGAGGATGCGTTTCATGATCACGCGCAGACCATCTGCCGTCCTGCTCGCCGCGTCCCTGTTCGTCCTGACGGGATGCGGCGGCGGGGCCGTGGCCTCGCCGGGTCACCCCTCCGGGGGCGGGTCGGCGGGCACCACGACCTCCGCGGCGGTACCGATCCCGACGCCCACGACCGAGGCGACCGCCGCACCGCGACTGCCCGGCCTGGGACCGAGGACACGGGCCCGGATACCCGCCGACACCCGCCAGGCCGTCGTCGTCACCGGCAGGGGCAGGAACTCGCCGCTGTCCACCGTCGTCCTGTACCGGCGCACCGCCACCGGCTGGCAGGCCGGACCGAGCCGGCCCGCGCACAACGCGCTCAGGGGCTGGACCGACCGGCACACGGCCGGAGACCTGCGCTCGCCGATCGGCGTCTACGACCTCACCGACGCGGGCGGCCTGCTGGACGACCCCGGCGCCAAGCTGCCGTACCACCGGTCCTCCGCCTTCACCGCGCCCGGCACCGGCTTCGAGGGCGAACCGCTCGCGGGCGCCTTCGACTACGTCATCGCCATCGACTACAACCGCCGGCCCGGCACCTCGCCGCTCGACTGGAGCCGCCCGCTCGGAGCGGGCCGCGGCGGCGGCATCTGGCTCCATGTGGACCACGGCGGCCCCACCCACGGCTGCGTCAGCATCGCCGAGCAGCACATGAAGGAGCTCCTGCGCGCCCTCGACCCGGACCTGCACCCCGTGGTCGTCATGGGCGACGCCGCGTCCCTGGCCCGCTGACCGCCTAGGATCCGCCGAGTGTGCGCACATGTGCTGGTCGCCGAGGACGACGAGATGCAGGCCGAACTCATACGCCGGTCCCTGCTGGCCGAGGGCCACACGGCCACCGTCGTCCACGACGGCGCGGCGGCGCTGGCGGCCGCCCGCCGGCTCAGACCCGACCTCGTCGTCCTCGACCTGATGCTCCCGGTCGTCGACGGCTTCGGGGTGTGCCGGGTCCTGCGGGGCGCCGACGAGGAGATCCCGGTGCTGATGCTGACCGCCCGCTCCGACGAGGACGACGTCCTGCTGGGCCTGGAGCTCGGCGCCGACGACTACATGACCAAGCCGTACAGCCCGCGGGAGTTGATGGCCCGCATCCGCACGGTGCTGCGGCGCAGCGGGCGTGCCGTCGGCGCCCGCGAGGATCCCGTCGTACGGGCGGCGGGGCTCGCCGTCGATCCGCAGCGCCACGAGGTGCGGTGCGACGGCGAGCCCGTGGAGTGCACGCCCGCCGAGTTCCAGATCCTGCTCGCCATGGCGGGGGAGCCGGAACGGGTCTTCACCCGGCGGCAGTTGCTGGAGGTCACCCGCGGCCTCGACCGGGCCTCCACCGAGCGTGCCGTCGACGTGCACATCATGAACCTGCGCAAGAAGATCGAGGAGAACCCCCGCCGCCCGGTCCGGCTGCTGACCGTGTTCGGGGTGGGCTACAAGCTCAGCGGCGGCCGCTCGTGAAGCGCCGTGTCCCGCTGCGCAAACGTCTGCTGGTCCGGCTGCTGTTCGCCTCGGCGCTCATCGCGGTGTGCTCGGTGGCGGCGACGACCTGGCTGGCGGTGGAGACCACCACCCGCGCCCTGCGCGAGGAACAGGGCCAGGACCTCGCCGACGACATCAAGATCCTCGCCGAACTCAGCGGCTACGCCGCCACCCACCCCCGGTGGACCGGCGTCCAGCCCCTCGTCCGCACCCTCGCCGCGCGCACCGGCCGCCGTATCGCCCTGACCACCCCCGACCGCACCCTCATCGCCGACTCCGCCGACAAGGGCACCGCTCTGCCGCTCGGCGCCGCGGCCACCGTCGACCCCCTGCACACCGACACCTACACCGAGACCGGCGCCCGGCTGAGCGGTGTCGACCCGCGGGTGGTGGGCCCCTACCGGCTCACGGCGAAGGAACGCGCGGAGCTGAAGGCGGTCGCCGAGAAGGAACAGGCCTGCTACTCGCGCTTCGGTATCGACACCAGGCTCTCGACGCTCCCCGGTGGCCGGCCGGTCCTCCTCGACCGGGACGGCACCCCGGCCGCCGAGCCCGTTCCCCAGGAATGCGGTGATGACCGCCTCGGCACCCCCGTGCCCACCGAGCAGAAGGCCCTGGCCGGCCTCACCGACGCGGTCCGCGCCTGTCTGAAGCGGCACGACCGGACCTGGGGGGCGCGCACGCCCCTGCTCCTCTGGATCAACCCGAGCGGCAGGAACGCGCTGACCAGATACGTCCTCGCCAAGTACGCCGCGGACAGCGAGGCGGCCCGCAAGACCGCCCAGAGCTGCGCCCAGGACGCGCTGCGCGCCCAACTGGAGCCGTACGTGGCCCCGGTGGCCGAGCTCTTCCTCGGCGGCGGCGACACCGCCCCGCCCCGCTGGGACATGTCCCCGGCCAACAAGGCCAAGATCGTCGGCGTGGTCGGACTGGTCCTGGCCGTGACGGTCGCGGTCACCGCCGTGGTCGCCACCCGTCTGGTACGGCCCCTGCGCGCCCTCACGGAGGCGGCCCAGCAGCCCCCGGAACTCCACGTCCGGGTCCCGGTCACGACCCGCGACGAGACGGGCATCCTGGCCGAGGCGTTCAACGACCTCACCGATCGCCGAGAACGCCTGGAGGACCAGCGCAAGGCCATGGTCAGCGACATCGCCCACGAACTGCGCAGCCCGCTCACCAACATCCGCGGCTGGCTGGAGGTCACCCGCGACGGAGTCGTCGACCCCGACCCCGCCCTCCTCTCGTCCCTGCACGAGGAGGCCGTCGTGCTGCAGCGCATCATCGACGACCTCCAGGACCTGGCGGCCGCCGACGCGGGCACGCTCCGCCTGCACCCCGAGCCCGTCCGCGCCGACGAACTCCTCGCCCAGGTCGCCGCCGCCCACCGCGTCGCCGCCGTCACGGCCGAAGTCGCCGTCCACACCAAGGCCGGCGACAGCACCTGGCTGGAGGCGGACCCCGTCCGTATGCGTCAGGCCCTGGGCAACCTGGTCTCCAACGCCCTGCGCCACACCCCGCCCGGGGGCACGGTCACCCTCGTGGCCCGCCGCGACGCCGACGAGGTCGTCCTCACCGTCACGGACACGGGAAGCGGGATCGCCCCCGAGGACCTCCCGCACGTCTTCGACCGTTTCTGGCGGGCCGAGAAATCCCGAAGCCGCCGCACGGGAGGCAGCGGCCTGGGCCTGTCGATCGTCCGGCACCTGATCGCCGCGCACGGAGGAACCGTCGTGGCGACGAGCGAGCCGGGCGTGGGAACCGAATTCACCTTGCGACTGCCCGCCGACTGAAGGCGGGGGCGGCTCTACCCTCGGCGCGCTTCGGCCCGTGCCCGTCGTCGCCTCAGAGCCCGCCGTTCGTTCTCCCCCGTACCACCCCAGACGCCGAGAATCTCTCCATGGTCCAATGCCCACTCCAGGCACTGCTTCTGCACAGGACAGCGCCCGCACACCGCCTTCGCCTGCACCGTCTGCAACAACGAGGGACCCGAGGTGCCGATCGGGAAGAACAGCTCGGGGTCCTCGTAACGGCACGCGGCCTGGTCTCGCCAGTTGTCCATAAGAAGTCACCTGCGATCGAAGTCGTATGCCCTCGCGATTGGCTTACTCGATTTCGGGTCACCTGTCGATGCGGGAGTGAAACAGCGAAAGTCGCGGAGAATCCGTGTTCATTGCTCCCGTACGCCCCACGGAGAGCCGTAGGCGTTCAGCAGATCAAGGAATGGACGGGCCGGAAACGCCTCCGGACCGAGGACGCCCGACCCCGACCACGCGCCGGTGGCGAGGAGGTCGAGGGCGACGACCGGGTTGAGTGCGGTCTGCCACACGACGGCCTGGCTGCCGTACTCCTTCATGGACCACTGGTTGTCGACCACGTGGTACAGGTACACCTCGCGCGCCGCCCCGTCCTTGGTGCCCCGCACCCAGGTGCCCGCGCACGTCTTGCCGTGCATCCGCTCGCCCAGCGTCGCCGGGTCGGGCAGACACGCGGCGACCACGTCACGGGGTGAGACCGCCACCGGTCCGTCCGCGCTCGGCACGGTGACCGGCGCCGTGCGGTCCAGACCCAGCAGCCGCAGGGTGCGCAGCGTCTCGATGAACCGGCTGCCCAGGCCGTACTTGAAGGTGACCCGGCGGGCGTCCACCCAGCGCGGTACGAGCAGCACCTCCTCGTGCTCCACGTTCACGCACTCGACCGGGCCGATGCCCTCGGGGAAGTCGAACACCTCCGGCTCGCTGAACGGTTCCGTGGTGAACCAGCCGCGGTCGGCCTCGTAGACGACCGGCGGGTTGAGGCACTCCTCGATCGTGGTCCAGATGCTGAAGGAGGGGGCGAAGTCATGGCCGTCGACGGTGAGGTTCGCCCCGTCGCGCACGCCGATCTCCTCGATCTCGTCGAAGAGTTCGTCGGCGGCGTACCGCGCGAAGACGTCCGAGAGTCCCGGCTCCACACCCATGCCGACGAGGGCGAGCGCCCCCGCCTTCTCCCACTCCTCGGCCCGCGCGAACTGGTCGTCGCCGAGCTTGACGCCGCACTCGGCGTAGGGGCGCTCCGGGTGCGGGTGGGACAGCGACATCGCCATGTCGACATAGCCGGCGCCGGCCGCCCGCGCCGCACGGAACAGCGGCATCACGAAGCGCGGGTCGGTGGCGTTCAGGAGCACGTCGCAGTCGTGCCGCTGCAGCAGCGCCGTCACCGCGGACTCGTCGCTCGCGTCGACGCGCTCGGCGACGAATCGCGCGTCGTCGACGGCCGCGACCGCCGCCTCGGCCCGCGCCGGGTCGTAGTCGGCCACCACCATCGCCTCGAAGAACGAGCGCCGGGCCGCGATCCGGGTGACGGCGGTGCCGACACCGCCGGCGCCCACGAGCAGTACACGCATGACAGATCTCCCTGTCCTTGTGGAAGTGACGACGAGGGGCCCTGCCGGAGATACAACGCCGCCGCCTCACGTAAGGTCAATGGCGTTGGCATAAGAGCGGACGCGAGGAGGTCGCCGTGCCCAAACCCGTCGTGCCCGAGGAGAAGCGGCGCCGACGCCGCCCCACCAAGAGCGGCACCGTGCTCTCCGAGCGGCTGATCGTCGAGACCGCGCTGCGGATGCTGCGCGAACACGGCAGCGCAGGCCTCACCGCCCGCCGTCTCGGCCTGGCCCTGGACGCCGACCCGAGCACGCTCTACCGCTACTTCCGCGGCATGGACGACCTGACGCTCGCCATCGGCGACGCGCTCATCGGGCAGGCCCTGGAGGGCTGGCGGCCGACGGGGGAGTGGCGTGCCGATCTGCGCGCCGTCGGACTGCGCATCCACGGCGTCTACGTCTCCCACCCGCAGGCGGCCGTCCTCACCACGAGCCGGGTCACCGGCCGGGCCAACGAACTGGCCGCGGACGAGGCGGTGCTGGACATCCTGCGCACCGCGGGATTCCCCCTGCCCGACACGGTGCGCATCTACCACGCCTTCATCGACCAGACCCTGGCCTTCGCCGCCCTCGACGCCGCCTCCCTGGCCCTGCCCCGCGCCGCCCTGCGGGCCGACGAGGACATGTGGCGCTCCACCTATGCCCGGCTGCCCCGCACCACCCACCCCCGTATCGCGGAGGCCGCACCCCTGCTGGCGACGCGCATGGTCGACAGCGCGTATCCGACGGCGCTGGAGATGCTGCTCGACAGCGCGGCCGGGCAGCTGCGGGCTCTGGGTCCCTGACGGGCCGGTTGCCCACGGCCGGCCCGGCCGGACGACGCCGGCGCGACCGGCGGGAGGCGGCTCAGCCGCGCAGCGCCTCGGCCGCCGCCCGGACGACGACGTCGGCCACCGCCGCGAGCGCCGGCGAGTCCAGCTTCCACTGCTGCCAGTACAAGGGGACGTCGACCGTGCGGTCCGGCGCGAAGTTCACCAGCCGCCCGGCCCGCAGCAGCGGCTCCGCCTGCACCTCCGGCACCACACCCCACCCGAGCCCGGCGGCGACCGCCTCCGCGAACCCCTCCGACGTCGGCACGAAATGCCGTATCGGACTCGCACCGCCCGCGCCGCGCCGAAGCCGGCGCACGAAGCCGTCCTGCAGGTCGTCGCTGCGGTCGAAGGCCACCGTGGGCGCGACGGCGAGGACGTCCCGCAACGGTCCGTCGAGGTGCCGGCGGGTGAACTCCGGGGTCGCCACAGGGAGATAGCGCATGCGGCCCAGCGCGCGCACCGAGCACCCCGAGACCGGCTCGGGGGACGAGGTCACCGCCGCCATGACCAGACCCTCCCGCAGCAGCGACGCCGTACGGGTCTCGTCCTCGCGGCGCAGCTCGAAACAGAGCCGGGGTTCGAACCGCACCCGGGTGAGCGCGGGCAGGAACCAGGTGGCCAGGGAGTCGGCGTTCACCGCGATCGACACCCGCGTCGGCTCCCCGGCCCCGCTCATGCCCAGCTCGGCGCGCGCGTCGCGCTCCAGCCGGGCCAGCTGCCGGGCGAACCGCACCACCACCTCGCCCGACTCCGTCGGCCGCACGGGTTTCGTGCGCATCAGCAGCACCCGGCCGGTGCGCTGCTCCAGCGCCTTCACCCGCTGGCTGACCGCCGAAGGCGTCACATGCAGCGCCGTGGCCGCCGCGTCGAACGTGCCCTCGTCCACCACCGCGAGCAGTGTCCGCACCTGGTCCAGCGGGAGCTCGGTCAGCTCTGTCTTCATGCATGCTAATGATACGTAAGAATCTTTAGCTGTACGCGTAGTGATCGTCTCCGTAACGTCGAAGCCATGACCAACGCCCTGACCACCGCGGCCGCCGGATTCGGCACCGGCCTCTCGCTCATCGTCGCCATCGGCGCCCAGAACGCCTTCGTCCTCCGGCAGGGCATCCGCCGTGACGCCGTCCTCGCCGTGGTCGGGATCTGCGCCCTGTCCGACGCCGTCCTGATCGCGCTCGGGGTCGGCGGCGTGGGCGCGCTGGTGGTGGCGTATCCGGAGGCGCTCACCGCGGTCGGCTGGATCGGCGGCGCCTTCCTGCTCTGCTACGGCGCCCTGGCCGCCCGCCGGGTGCTCCGGCCGCAGGGCGCGCTCAGTGCCGAGGGCCGGGCCGAGGGGTCGCGCAGGCGGGCGGTCCTCACCTGTCTCGCGCTGACCTGGCTCAACCCGCACGTCTACCTCGACACCGTGTTCCTGCTCGGCTCGATCGCCGCCGACCGCGGGGCGCTGCGCTGGACCTTCGGCCTCGGCGCCGCCCTCGCCAGCCTCTGCTGGTTCGCGGCGCTCGGCTTCGGCGGCCGACTGCTCAGCCGCCTCCTGGCCAGGCCGTCCTCCTGGCGGGTGCTCGACGGGCTCGTCGCGGTGACCATGATCACACTCGGCGTCACGCTGGTCGCCAGGGCGTGAAATCGCCCGCGACGCCAGGCCTGAAGTCGCCCGGGACGTCCACGAACTGAGATCACATGTCCCGAACTCTCGCCCGGTGCTGGGATAGTGAACCCCGGCCCGAAAGATGTACCGAGCAACCAGGAACCCTGTGGACACCAGCGAGAGCAGCACCGAACCCCAGTCACCGGCCCCCGCCGCCGACCAGGAGCAGGCCCCGCCGAGACGCGGCTGGCGCCGCTGGGCGATGGACACCCGCCCGCTGCGCATCCCCGCCTTCCGCAGGCTCTGGTCCTCGACCATCGTCACCGCGGTGGGCAGCCAGCTCACCGCGGTCGCCGTCCCCAAGCAGATCTACGACATCACCGGCTCCTCGGCGTGGGTCGGCGCGGCCAGCCTCGCCGGCCTGCTGCCGCTGATCGTGTTCGCGCTGTGGGGCGGCGCGGTGGCCGACAGCATGGACCGCCGCAAGCTGCTGCTGATCACCAACGGCGGCATAGCCGTCACCTCGCTGCTGTTCTGGCTCCAGGCCGTCACCGGCCTGGAATCCGTGGCCGCGCTGATGGTCCTGCTCGCCGTGCAGCAGGCGTTCTGGGGCCTCAACGCCCCCGCCCGCAACGCCTCCATCGCCCGGCTGGTCCCCGAGGGACAACTCCCCGCCGCCAACGCCCTCGGCTCGACCGTCATGCAGACCGGCCAGGTCGTCGGGCCCCTGCTCGCCGGCGCCCTGATCCCGGTCATCGGCCTGCCCGAGCTCTACCTGATCGACGCGTTCGCGCTGTGCGTCACCGTCTGGGCGGTCTACCGGCTGCCCGCGCTGCCCCCGCTGGCCGGCTCGGCGACCCGGCGCGCCGGGGTGCGCGAGATCGCGGCGGGCTTCCGCTACATCTCCCTGCACAAGGTGCTGCTGCTGTCCTTCCTCGCCGACATCATCGCGATGGTCTTCGGCATGCCCCGCGCCCTGTTCCCGCAGCTCGCCGCCGAGACCTACAGCTCCTACGGCGAAGGGCTCGCCCTCGGCCTGCTCTTCGCGGCGATCCCCATCGGTGCGGTGCTGGGCGGGCTCTTCTCCGGCACCTTCTCCCGGGCCGGCAGGCACGGCTGGATGGTCATCGGCGCGGTCGTCACCTGGGGCGCCGCGATCGCCGGGTTCGGGCTGAGCGGCAACCTGTGGATCGCCGCCGCCTTCCTCGCGGTCGCCGGGGTCGCCGACATGGTGTCGATGGTCTTCCGCGGGGCGATCCTGCTGTCCGCGGCCACCGACGAGATGCGCGGTCGGATGCAGGGCGTCTTCACGGTCGTCGTCGCGGGCGGCCCGCGCCTCGCCGACGTCCTGCACGGCACCGCGGGCTCGGCCTTCGGCCCGCGCGCGGCCGTGACGGGCGGCGGTCTCCTGGTCGTCGCCGTGATGCTGACCCTCGCCGCCGCGGTGCCGGCCCTGCGCCGCTACCGCGTCTGAGGGGCTAAAGTCCGCCGCGCCGGTGCCCCGAGTACTGCTCCATCAGCTTGCCGCGGGTCATCTCCAGCCGGTGCGCGAGGATCTCGGCCACGCTGCGCACCAGCGCCATGCCGAGCTGCGGGTCCTCCTCGCACAGCCGGAGCACCTGGGCCGCGTCGAACTCGTAGGCGCGCACCGGGCTGAAGGCCTCCGCGCCGAAGTCCCACTCGTGCGGCGGGAACAGCCAGGACCAGCCGAGCAGATCGCCCGAGCCGAGGCTGGCCACCGTCACCCGCTGCAGCGAGTTGACCCGCTGGTCGAGGGAGACCGCCCCCGAGCGGATGACCCAGAACCGGTCAGCCCGGCCGCCCGCCTCGAAGATCCGGGCGTCCTCCGGGAAGGAGACCTCCTTGGCGAGGGTCATCAGGCGCTGGCGCTGGGGCTGGGGGAGGGCGGTCAGCAGTTTTATCGCTTTGGTCATGACACGGGGCTCCTCGCCGGCAGGGGGTCCGGTCTTTGCCTACGCCCATTTCAGCCGCTGCGGGCGCCCCGAGCACCTCGGCGGACGACGGCTTTCGCGCGCGGACGCACCAGGGCATGAAAAAGCCCTGGCTGGACGGGGGAGGCCAGCCAGGGCCGTTCGCGGTGATGCCGGAGGACGCTGAGTCGACTCCGCCATCCCGTATGGGTGAACGGTAAACCATCCAGGGCGTTTCGCGTAGCAGGAATCGGGTCACGTGACCGGTTTCACTTCACGGACTCCTCGGCCGCCGCCACGACCCTGATCGTCTCCAGGTTCGGATCACTCGGATCGGGCAGATTCATGCCCGCCTCCAGCCCCGTGCGCAGATAGCGGAGCACGGGTTCGGTGAGCCGCTCGCCCGGCAGGATCGCCGGGATGCCCGGCGGATACGGCGTGATCATCTCCGCGGTGACCCGGCCCGCGGCATCGGCGAGCGGAACGTCCTCGGTGCGGCCGAAGAAGGCGTCCCTGGGCAACATGGCCTGGGCGAGCCGCAGTTCGCCGGGTTCCGGCACGTCCACCCGCGGGGCGCGCGGCAGGTCGGGCGCGGCCCGCGCGAGATCCTTGAGGGCGGCGAGCAACTGGTCCGCCGTCTCCTGGTCGTCGGCGTGGGTGAGCTGGGCGCCGATCCGGCGGTGATCGCTCAGATGCATGTCCACCTGCCGGTTCTCACGCAGCCAGTCGGAGGCCTGGAAGCCCGTGAGCCCGAGACCCGTCACATCGATGACGCAGGGCAGCGGGTCGAAGTCGTCGGCCAGACCCGGTCCGCAGAAATCGGAGCGGTCGTCGACATGCATGCCGTCGATCTCCTCGACGGCCGCCCGCACTTCGGCCGCCAGGGCCAGCGCGCCACCCATCAACTCCTCGCCACGCAGAACCATCTGCCGGCGCCAGCCGTCGAGCCCCGCGTACACGAGCACCGACGGACTGGTCGTGCCCAGCAGGTCGGAGCGCATCTTCAGCACCTGCGACGGGACCAGATCGCCCTGCAGATGGAAGACCGAACCCTGCTCCAGACCACTGCCCATCTTGTGGATGCTGGTCACACAGATGTCGGCGCCCGCGTCCATCGCCCAGGACGGCAGA
>Ga0182007_10000201_pt1 | contig 40170 bp, 68 predicted proteins | sample Sormic07211113_1_FD_123023 | JGI IMG/M metagenome (GOLD analysis project Ga0182007, IMG submission 123023) | Rhizosphere microbial communities from Sorghum bicolor, Mead, Nebraska, USA - 072115-113_1 MetaG | ecosystem: Host-associated > Plants > Roots > Rhizosphere | place: USA: Nebraska...
AATGAATACCTCAAAAGCAATTTCGTTCGCGATGTAGTCCGGCCCGCAGATGGGCACCGCCACACCTTGCAGGCGGTATGCGGTGGCCGTCAGAATCACAACACGAAGATTCGGATTGATGGCCTTGCAATCGGCGATGAACTTCCGATATCGGCCTTCATCTTTCAGCGCAACGCGGTGCCCTTCATCAATCAAAAGCAGATCGAACTTTCCAAGCTCATGTGCGCGGCTCGCCACGCTCTGGATCTGCATCACGAGGATCTTGTCGAACCGATCGCGCCGACGCAGCCCGGCCGCGTAAATGCCCATCGGAGCATCCGGCCACACCGCGCGCAGCTTTTCGCTGTTCTGCTTAACCAGTTTGCCGACGTGCGCAATGATGCCGACGCGCCCCTGCCAGTTCTCGACCGCTTCCCGCGCCAGCGCAGCCATCAACGGCGACTTTCCGGCGCCGGTGGGCAGCACCAGGGCGGGGTTGCCGGGGCGGTTCCTAAGAAACGACCAGCAAGCCTCCAAGGCCTCGCGCTGATACGGCCGCAGCTCCATCACGCCGCCCGCCTCTGACTAATCACCCGATGCCGATGCCCGCGCCCGCCGGTAATGCCGCGCTCTTGCATCGAAACGAACAGGTCGTCGGTAATCTGCAACCACAACTCGACCGATGACCTGGCCGTATACACGCCGACCATGTCGTCAGGAATCGCGTGCGCCACCGCCTCGACCGTCACGAAGCCGTCAGGCGACAGGCACACGGCCTGCGGCGTCTTGACGTGGCACACGATGCCCGCAGCGCGCTCGGCGCAATCGCTGACCGTCGCAAAGCCGATGCGGCCACATTGTGTTTCGTTGCTCATGCCGCAAGCTCCTGGTGTTGCACAAACCGCCCCGCAAACGCGAGCCGGACCTTGTTCAATTCCTCGTCCCTGATTTCAGCGGGCGACGCCGCCGCCAACTCCTTCGATTCGAAGCTCAAGACACCGCGCGGCCCGTTGCGAAACACGAAGCCATCAGCGGCCGTGTACTCGACCCAGCCTTCATCGGCCGATGCGTCGGTTGCCTCGCCCCACCGCTTCAGTAGCGCCGGGATGTACAGGTGCCCATCGCAGCCCTTGCGCTGCGCATCCAGCGGAATATCCGCGCCGTACTTCGCGCAGGACCAGCGGCCGTCGCCGTCTTTTTCGGGCGTGGCGTGCAGGCAGGTGCGGCAGGACATTGCGGGGAGGGCGGTGGTGTGGCATTGCGCGTTCATCGCGCAGCCTTTGCACTTCCAGAACGCCGGATCGTCGGAAATCTTCGCCAGCGGCTCGGGCGAGAAGATCACTCGCTCGGCTTTCGCTTTCAGGCGCTCGGCTTCGGCGTCGTCGGCATTGGTGCGCACACTGGTGATCGGCATGCGACCGCCAGGCGATGTGCATGTCAGGTAGTGCCGCTCCATCGCGCCGTAGTGCATGTAGAGGATTGCTTGCGCGTGGTACGTGCCGTTCCACTGCTTGAGCGCGTTCTTTTCGCCGTGCTTTTCTTTCAGTTTGGCGAGCTCGGCCGGGCCTTTCTCGCTAGCCTTGTTCTCCCACATGTGCCACGCCTTCGGCGCCTGCAGGATGCCGCGAATGGCGCCGTCGATGTGGCCGCGGAAGTGGCCGCCGAGATCCTTGAATCCGAACTGCTCGCCGGTGGACGGATCGACCGTGTAAAGCTCGACGCCCGGCACCATGCGCAGACGCGCGGCCATCAAGTCCTCGGTGCGGTGGCCGTCCTCGAAGTTCATCAGCGACTTCGCATCGAAGCCACCGCCGGACGGGCCGCACCAGCGGAAGTTGCGCCATAGGAACGCCTCGCAATCCATGCCGATGGCCGACATGCCGAGATAGGCGCGCGGCTTCTGCATGTTGTTGACGTTCTGCACCGCGGCGCTGATCGCGTCGAGCGTCGGATCGTTCGCGGCTTGTGCGGGCAACATGACCATGACGTCTCTCGAAAGGTTGCGGCGGGCTACTGAGGGGTAGCAGCCCGCCTTGTGGATTGGTGCCGGTGTTGGGTCTAGGCGGCCGGCAAAGCCAAGGAGTCGCGCTTCCGTGCGCTGGTGCCCAACTCACGCCATGAAACTTAGGCGGCCTTGGCGGCCCACGGCGGCGGCTCTTTGGCCGCGTCGGTGTTGGCGGCCGTGGTGTTCGTGGCCTGCACCGGCACGTTGCCGGAAGGCTTGTACGCCTTGATCTCGTTGCTGTCGGCGTAGCCTTCGCGCTTGGACACCTCGACGCGAATCAGCATCGGCTTGTAGTGCAGCTCCTGCGTATCGCGGATCTGCAACTTGCCGGCCGCGTGGCAGATGGCGGACAGGTCGCGCTGTGCGATCTCGACCGCTTTCACGTTGGGGTTGTCCAGGTTCAGACGTGCCCACACGCGGCGGCTCTTGAACTCGCCTTCCATGACTTCGAAGGTCAGTTCGGCGTACTGGCCGTTTCCGTTCTTCGTCGGCTTCATGTCGCTGTCGACGATCTGCGCCAGGTATTCGTCGGCCGGGATTGGCGAGAAATCCTCGCGGGGTGCGACGGTGGTCGCGTCGAAACTTCCGATCTGTGCCATGTTCGTGTGCCTCGTTTCGGGTTGTGGTGAAAGGTGGTGGGGTTGTGGCCGAAGGGCAGAGCCACGTTTAAGCCGTCGCATCGTCAGGCGACCCCATAGAACTCAGGCCGCAGCCGCCACAGGCACCATTGCCTGCATCAGCGACGACCACGAAAGGTCGATCGTGTCCGGCATGCCGTAGCGGTTGCCGGCGATGAATGACGGCTTGGCGTTGACGTGAAGCACGCGGCGGCCGGTGCCGATACCGCGGGCGCGGGTATTGAAGCCGTTGCTTTCCTTCTTGATGGCAACTTCTTCCTGAGCGAAGCCGATGATGTCGGCCCATTCGATGGCCAGGCCGAGCGGCCCCTTCTGCAGCTTCAGCTCATAGCGGTCGAACGCTTCCACGTCCGGTGCCTCGAACCGCTTAACGGCGCTGTGCGCGATCAGCACGATCGCCTTGTTGTACTGCGTGCGCAGCTTGTTCAGGGCATCGAAGAACAGCCGCCAATCGGCGTTGGCCTCGATGTAGCCCTTGCCATAGCCCGGCTGCTCGATGTTCTTCCAGCCGTTGCGGCCGCAGGCATGCGCCCACACCAGCGGTTCGAGCCAGTCGAGCGAGTCGACGACGACGGTGCCGAAGTCGTTCGGCGCGGTCAGGCTGTCGATCGCCTCCATGACCTGGGCGAAGCTGGTCAGAAGCGGAAACGCGTCGGCCTCGATACCTGAGAGGCCATCTTCCAGCGGCAGAAAAATCGGCTTGTACGCGCCAGCGGCGAAGGTGGACTTACCGACCTTCTGCGCGCCATGCACCACCACGCGCGGCGGCAGGCTGTTGCGCTGGGTCTTGCTGATACTTGCGAGGGAAATGCTCATGGGGTTGGCTCCGGCTGTGTGAGTGAAACTTCGGTTGTGACACCGACGCAGCGCTCAAGGATTTCGGGGTATGCGCCGATGGTCGCGGCGCGAATCAAAAGGCCGAAGCCGGCATCGCGCTCGCCGTGAATGGACTTGGCGATGGTTTCCTCGACGCGCTGCCGTGGGCCGACGTACTCGATAACGCGAAGCACTCGAATCGTGTCTTCCATCACACATGCTCCTTTGCCAGTTCAGTCATCAGGCGATCGGCATAGGCCACCGCCACTTCGGTTATGTCGTCGATGTCAGCCGCGCCGGCGGCGAGCATTCCGTGCATGGCTACGAAAGCAGCGGCCTCGCGCTTGGTCAGGCCGGACGAGCTGATGGTGTGCTCGGCCAGGGTGATCGGGATGGCGGAGCGGCTGCCGAGTTCAGTGGGGTCCATTTAGGCGGCCTCCTGCATCTGCACTACCGCCTCGATCTTCACGCTCGGCTTCGCCGGCCGCGCTGTGATCGCCTGGGCCAGTGCGGCATAAGCGTCCGGCTCGTTCGACTGCAGGTAGCGCAGCCCCGCCAACACGATCGACGGCTTGTAAGTAATCGCCTGCTCGAACAGGGCGGGCGGCACGTTGTCCTTGATAGCGGCGAGCGCTGCCGCGTCAACGGTGCGGTTGAATCCGTACTCGATGGCTACGCGGTAGGACTCGCCCGACAGCTTGACCGTGCCTTCATCCTGCTTGGGCAGCAGTGCAACCAGTTCAGCGAACGCGGCGTCCTCGGCTTCCTTCGCGCGCTTGGCGTTCATGCGGGCCAGTGTCAGCACCGCGGCGGCTTCGTCGATGGGGTTCATGCGGCGGCCTTGGCGAGGCGCCGGGCGCGTTCGCAGGCCGTCTTTCCGGGGCGCTGCTTGCCTGTCTTACTGAGACAGTTGTGATGCGTGCGAGGCAAGTTTCCCATCGCAGCGCGGTCAGCCGCATTCATGAAATCAGCCCGCTGAAAATTGCGCTTCGTATCCATTTTCCTCTCTCCTTCCTTAGATCAGTTTCAGAACCAGCCACACGCACAACGCGGCGCCGGCATCAATAAAAAGCAGGAACCTTGCAAACTCTCCCCACTCCGCCCGGCTCATGACCGATTGCTCACTGTGCAAACGACATAGGTCAATGAGGCAAACGCAAGGCCGACCCAAAAAGCAGCGGTGTTGTAGCTGGCGCCTAACAAATCCATGGCCAAGCCATACATTCCGCAGGCGAATGAAAACCAGTTCTTCGCAATGAAAGTCTTCACGCCGCAGCACTCACAACCGGCGGCGGGGTTTCGTCGTTGGCGGCGCGGCCAGCAACAATGCGAACGATCAGTGGGGTGCTCATGCGGCACGCTCCATCGTCAGCGCCACGACGCGCGCTTCGATCTCGGGCATGTGCTTTTCGATGCACTCGGACACCGCGCGAACAACGTCGTCCTCGCTGGCATTGCCTGCCGCGTCGCCGATCTCGATCTCGAACGGAAGCCGCAGCAGTTGCGCCCAGCGGTCGTCCGCCTCGCGCAGTGCTTCACGCAGGCGGTTGATCGTCGTGCTGACCGGAGTCGCGAAGGGCGAGAGCGCTTGGGCCATGATGGGATGCACGCTCATGGCGAGATCCCCATGAAGGCGCGAACCAGCGACGCAACAGCCCACCCGAACACGAACCAAGCCGCCAGCGCCGCCGCAGCCCATGCCAACATCGCAGGCAATGGCGAATCGCTATCCTCTTCCGGCTCGGCGCAGAAGTTCACCGGCTCCGGCCGGATGTCCAGCCGCTTCGCGTGGCTGCGAAACTCGCTGCGGGCCGTGCGCTCGGTGCGCAGGTCTTGGATCTGCTGGTAGCGGGCGGCGGTCATGACGCGCTCCGGATGTTGGCGAGGGCGGCAGTTCCTTTGGCGTACATCTCGGCAGCCGTTTCACGCGACACCATCGCGCAAGTGTTGCCGCACACAGACGTGTAGAAGGAGAGCGCCTCGACCAAATCGGTCACGGCGTCGCGGACTTCTGCAAGCTGGTCGGCAATGAAGCCGGGAACATGCTCACAAGCAATTTCGCGGTCCAGAACCGCAAACACATCCACCGGCCCGCTCACAGCGCACCGCCAGCGATCAGCACGCCAACCAGGATGGCCAGCAAGGCGGCGATGGTCGCCAAGCCCTGCGGGGTGAAGAACGAACCCTTGCCGTTATCCATCTCACTCTCCCATCGCCAGCCCCTCGGGCGGCGTGGGATGAACTATGCACTTCGCGTAAATAGCTGTCAACGCATTTCGCGTAGTTGCCGCAAGAAATATATGCGGAGCGCGTAGGCCGTTTAAGAAACGTTCAGTTTGCCAAACGGCAGGCACAAAAAAGCCCGCTTGTGCGGGCTCGACGTGTGCGGCTGTGGGGTTAACTCACCCAGCAGGGCACTTTGTCGCCTCTGCGATCGCGTTTTGCCGCTGGTTGAAGTGTGCGATGTTCTGCGCGATGACGCCTTGCACGTCCTTCTGTCCGCGCACCCACGGCTCAAGCGCCAGCTCGATCTGATAGCTGCCGTCACCGACCGGTGTTTTGGTCACCGTGCCCGTCTGGCGGCTCGCGCTATTGCTTACGTAAGTCTCAAGCAACGCATCCGTGGCGATGCGCAACCGCATGCCGCTTGCGTTCTCCACGTCCTTGGTGGCCTGCGCCCACATCGCGCTGCATTGCGCCTGGCAGCGGCAGACAGGCGCGGCCTCCTGGCCGAACGCTACCGCCGGCACCAGTGCCGCCAACATCCATAGCTTGTTCATCGCTTTCCCCCCATAGAAGTCACCATCGCCAGAATCGCTTGTTGCTGCTCTGCCGATAAACCCTTCATTGCCCGTGCTGTCGCCGCTGGCACGGGATCCTCGACCAGCTCGACCTCGTTGCCCCTCATGGACTGCACATCCGTCTGCAGCACGTCCATCAACGCCATCAACTCATCCACCTTCCACCTCTCCCCTCGACTGCCGTTGAACCATCCGGCCACCGTCGAATAAGCAACAGCCATGCCACGACGGTTTAGCTCAGCGGTAACGGCCTGGACGCTCATCCCCAGCCTGTCTCGCTGTGCCGTGAGATTGTCGGAGAACTTGCTCATAGTGTGAGACACCGCGCGGCGCCTTGCTTTGTGGGTGGAGCGGAGGGTACGGGGCGGGCTTGCATTGGTGTTACGCGAATCGCATACTCGCCCATAACGCGAAACGCATAGGCTAGACATGGATCCGCGCACCTACTTCGAAAACTACGTGGCAAAGCACGACGGCCAGGCGGCTGCCGCGCGGCACCTCGGCATCCCGTACCAGACGATCGCCGCCGTGTGCAGCGGTCAACGCGGCATCGGCCACAAGCTCGCGCAACGCATGGTCGAAGCGGATCCCTCGCTCGACGCCAGCGTGCTCGTGTGGGTGCGTCCGCTGCGTGACGCGGCAGAGAAACAGAAAGCAGCTTGATTGCATGGGCCTGCCTGAAAGGGGTGGGCTTTTATTTGGCCTCAAGCATGACCTTCCACGCTATTCCATTCAGGGGGAATACGTTGAACAACGAACTGGAACTACTCGTGAAACGACCATTGCAAGCCGTACCCGAGACTGATTGGAAGTGGCGCAGCGAGGGAGCCGCGATCACTTCGATGATCGCCCGTAGTGGCCTGCAGGAAAAGACTGTAGCCATCGAATGCGGCATCGACGCCAGCACGTTGGCGAAGGTGAAGCAGGGCACCGCGCGGCCATCTGAGGAACACCTCAACGCGATGATGGACGCCACCGGCTCCGAGGCGTGGCTCTATTACTGGCTGATCAAGCGCGGCTATGACCCGCGCAGCTTGCGCCGGTTTGAATCCGAAATTGAGCAGAAGAACCGGGAACTGACCGAACGCCTTGCTCAGCTTGAGGCTGAGCGCGAGGTGGAGTTGCGCCTGTTCCGCCAACTGAGGGCAACAGCATGAACGCCAAAGCCAAGATTCCGCCGCCCGTCATCGTCAGCAAAGACCTGACCGCCTACCGCCTTACCAAGAAGCATCAAGCCGTTCTGAAGCGCTGGGACGACATGAAGGCGTATCTGGCGCTAGCCAACAAGGCGCCTGAAGTCGTGCGCCTGAGTCTTGCTGACTACGCCGATATCAACGCCGCAATTTCCAACCAGTCGGACGGTAAGCGAAGCCTTGCGGACGTTCGCTACAAGGGCGTTCCGGTGCTGTCGATATCCGCATCTCCACAGATGCAGGCATTCGGATGAAATTCCATATCAGCAGTCCCGTGCACCTGGACGGCGAGATTGGCGTGCGCAGCGTCGTAGCGTGCCGCGTCAGCATCTCCGGCGCAGGTGGTTTCGACTACCGCCTGTTGCCTCCCACTGATGGCTGGGTTCATGGCTCGCGCCTAAAGACCGCCAAAGGCTATGGCGGAAACGCAGATGACGGCGAGAACCCGTTTCCGGAGGCCGCATGAACATCCACGACCACGGCGAGAACGATCCGCTGGAGTTCACCTTGGGCAGTTGGGCGCCGGTTGCCGCGGTGGTGAGGCGGGAGCTGGAAGAGCAAACGGGGCGGGTGCTCACGCAACTGCCGGACAACAGCAATGGATGACCTCGACCGCGCCTCCGAAATCGAACAACTAGAGCGCGCCGCCGCACTCTCGCGCCACGCGGCCCGCCCGCAACCCGTGCTGCTGTGTGAAGCGTGTGAGGAAGTTCCTGCACACGTCACCACGTCGGGCACGCATTGGCGTTTCTGCGTTCCTTGTTCGGAAGAGTTTTTGCGGGGTGGGGTGTGAACATCATCGTTGCAGGCGAAGAGTCTGGCGTTACCCGCGATGCGTTCGCCGCGCTAGGCCACAACGCCTGGTCATGCGACCTGAAGCCCTCGCGCTCGCCTGGTGGTCAGCACTGGCAGGGCAGTTGGCATGACGTGTACTGGCCCAGCTTTGACCTTGCCGTGATGCATCCTGAGTGCACGCACCTTGCCGTCAGTGGCGCCAAGCACTTCGCGGCGAAACGCGCGGATGGCAGGCAGCAGGCCGCGATTGCCGAGTTCATGTATCTGGCGAATGCGCCGGCCTATGCTTCATGCGTCGAACAGCCCGTCGGCATCATGTCCACGCTATACCGCAAGCCGGATCAGATCGTGCAGCCGTGGATGTTCGGTCGCTGGGAGTCCAAGGCAACCTGTTACTGGCTGAAGAATCTGCCGCGCCTATCGGTGCTGTACCGCACGGTAGACGAGGCGCGCGAAGCGCTTGGTTTGCCTGCTGACGCAAAGCCAGAGCAGAAGGTGTGGAAGGCAGCGCCGACAAAAGACCCCGAGGTTCGCAGGGCTATCCGCTCCGAATCATTCCCCGAGATTGCCGCCGCGATGGCGATGCAGTGGGGCGGTCAGGTCGAGCGCTTGGCGGTGGCCGCATGAACCAGCGCAGCAGTAACCGCCGCCGTCACGCCGCCGTGCTTATCGACCAGCTTGTCGAGGGCCGCAATAGCCGCAGGATCGCGCAACACAACGGCGATCTGGCGGCCACGGGCAACGCTGGCGGCTTGGCGCTCGGCGCCGGTCTTGGGTTTGGTCACAGAACGCCGCCAGCCGCAAAGCGCGCCAGCGCCTCCACTGCCTGCCATCCCGGCATCGGACCAGCCAGCACGACCACATCATTGGAGCGCCCCTTGCGAGGGATGGACTGGACGATGGTGAACTGCCCGTCCTTGACGCGCGTGGCGATGTGCGGGTCGCGCTTCCGCGCCGCTAGCGTGGTGAGGACGATGGTCGGCGTCGCTGGGTTGGCGATGGCCCGAGCGTTCGCGGCTTCGATTGCCGCTCTGTATTCGGTTTCGTTGCTCATCTCGCATCTCCGCAGCGGGCCAATCCCGCCGATGTGTGAATCCTATATTGTCACTAGTGACGTGTCAACACCTTTCGCACGGATCGCCGCATGAGCGCCATCCCCGCGCCCCTGGACAAGCTGCGCGACGCTTGCGTGCCGTTCACGCTTGAAGAGCTTGCAGCTACGAAATTCACCAGCGATGGCGATTACCGCCGCGGGTACTCACATGGCTATCAGGACGCCATGCGGGACATGCGAGACATCATGCTCCGTCGCGGATACAGCCGGCCGAGAGAGGCGTGGAACATCCTGGCCCGCTTCTATGACCTGGTGATCTTGCCGTGGCGATCGTCTGACTTGAAGCGCTTGATTGATCCGCCTCGCATGGCGCTTCCTGATTCGTGGCTCACCGTGCGCAAGCGCGTATTCGAGCGAGACGGAAATGCCTGCGTTCAATGCGGCAACGTCGACGGACTCGAGTGCGATCACATCCGCGAAGTCCGCCGAGGTGGCAGGCCTGAAATGGACAACCTGCGCACGCTGTGCGGAGCCTGTCACCGCGCGCGCAAAGGTGAAGCATGACCCTAGACCACGCCCTCCGCTACGCCAGCATGGGCTGGGCCGTGCTGCCGCTGCACGCCATGAAGGCCGGCAACTGCACCTGCGGCAAAGCGGACTGCAAGAGCCCGGGCAAGCATCCGATCAATGACCTGGTGCCGCATGGCGTGCACGATGCCAGCAAGGACGCGGCCCGCATCACCGAATGGTTTACCCGGGTGCCGCACGCGAACGTCGGCATCGCCACCGGTGCGCCCTCGGGCTTCGACGCCCTGGACGTGGATCCGCGCAATGGTGGTGATGACACCCTGGCCGACATCGAGCGCAAACAGGGCAAGTTGCCCGATACCGCGCTCGCGCTGACCGGCGGCGGTGGCTATCACTACCTGTTCAAGCACGACGGCAGCCGCTTGCGCTCGCCCGGGCGCGGCATCGACGTCAAGTCGACTGGCGGTTACATCGTGGTCGAGCCGTCGAACCATTCCACCGGCGGCACCTACGCATGGGAAGGCAGCGCCGACCCGACCGAAGGCTATGCAATCGCCGACGCGCCGGCCTGGTTGCACCTGCCCGCTGTCGCGAAAGCGCAGGCCGTTTCCGGCACCGGCTACCTGGACCCGCAGCGCATCGCTGACCTGCAGGCCGCACTTGGGGCCCTGGACGCATCTGACTACGCGCAGTGGATCGCCGTCGGTCAGGCGTTGCATTCGACCGAGGCGCCGCAGGCGTTCGAGCTGTGGGATGCATGGAGCCAGACGGCGCCGAATTACGACAACAGCACATCGGCCAAGTGGAAAACGTTCAGGGCCAATGGACCGTTGCACGTCGAGAGCATCTTCACCTGGGCGCATGACGCCGGATGGTCGGGCGATGCTCCCCGGGTTGCTGCGCCGGCAAGCAACGTCATCGCCTTCATGCAGGCCGATTCCGCTACGCCGTCTCACCTCCTGCGACTGCCCGGGGTACTGGGGGCGGTGGTCGACCTGTACAACCGAACCGCGCCCAAGCCACAACCGCAGTTCGCCGTGCAAGCCGCGCTTGCCCTGGGTGCCGTGGTGCTTGGCCGGCGCTACAAGACCACGCGCGAGAACTGGTCGCCGCTGTACCTGGTCAACGTGGGCAAGTCGGCCACCGGCAAGGAACACCCGCGCACCATCATTGAAGCCTGCCTTGACGCGGCGCAGCTTGGTCACCTGATCGGCCCGGCCGGTTACACGTCCGACTCGGCGGTGTTCTCGGCGCTTTATCACCAGCCGGCACACATCACGATCATTGACGAGCTCGGCGACCTGTTGGGAAACGCGCAGGCACAGGGCAATTTCCACAAGCGCCAGGCCGTGACCGAGCTGGTCAAGTGCTGGGGGCTTCCGCACGGCACGTTGCGCCCGCAAGGCTATTCGACCATGAGTCTGACGGCCGTACAGCGCTCCGAGGCGACCGCGCGACTGATCCAGCGCCCATCCCTATCCATGCTCGGCATGACCACGCCCAAGACGTTCTATGGCGCCCTGACCGAGCAGAGCATCGAGGGCGGCTTCCTGAACCGCCTGCTGATCGTCGAGAGTCACATCGGCCGGCAGCTATCCCGTGTCGCGGATCCGCTAGACGTGCCCGATAGCATCATCGAGTGGTGCCGGGCCGCCCGGGCTGGCCAGCAAGGCAACCTGACCGGCCTGGACCTGGCCGCGGATCAAGTTCCCGTGCCCCGGGTAATCGACTTCCTGCCCGAAGCCCGGGCCGCGTTCCGTGCCTATGAGTCGGCCTGTCTGAAGTCGATGGACCAGCTTGAGCCCGAAGGTCTGGCGGAAATGGAGGGGCGCAGCCTGGAAAAGGCGTTGCGCATTGCCATGTCCCTGGCCGTTTCAGACAACGTGACGACGCCGTTCATCCGCCTTGAGCACGCCGAGTGGGCGATCGCCTACGTGACGCACTACACGGCGCAGACGATCGAGGCGGTGCGCAAGCACATGCACGGCAGCCAGTTTGCGCAGTGGCGGGCGGCCGTTCTGGAAATCATCCAGAAGCGTGGGCCGCGTGGCCAGACCGAGCGCGACCTGGCGAAATCCTCGCGGATGTACGCCGGCATGGAACCGCGGATCCGCAAAGCCGTCATGGACAGTCTGAAGTCTGACGGCCTGGTCGAGTTCGTCGACATGGGCGGTGGATATGGCGGAAGGGGAAAGCGTCGACTTGCCTGGATTGCACTGCAGCCGGAGCAAGACGATGCGGCTTGATTGGTTATCGCCGACAAAGTCGCCGCACCCTTTGTACCCGGCTATAACCGTTGGGAGAGTAGGGCTTGAGGCTGATCGCCGACAAAATTCCGTAAAGGATTATTTTTCCCGAAAGAGGGGCTATACGTGAAGAATCTCTATATAAAGAATATATATATATATTGTAGTCAATCAAGCTCTAGCCCTAGTGCTGCAACGGTTTTAATCGCCGCATCGCATGTACCCAATTTGTCGGCGGTGATTCTCCCTGCTGTGAGGGTCAGCCGATGACCGGGTGTCCGCTCGAGGACCTTGAGCAGGAGCTGGTGATCCGCTGGTCGATCGGTCAGGCCGACACCTGGCCCGAGCTGGCGTTGCTTTATCACCCGGCGAACGGCGGCAAGCGGAGCAAGCGCGAGGCGGCCAAGTTCAAGCGGATGGGCGTCAAACCCGGCGTGCCGGATCTGCACCTGCCGATCGCCCGCGGTGGTTTCCACGGCCTGTACGTCGAAATGAAGCGCATGGACGGCGGGCGGGTGTCGAGCGAGCAGAAGGTATGGCTGGCCGCACTGCACGCGGCTGGGCATTGCGTGGCGGTGTGTGAGGGGCATGAGCAGGCCATTGCCGTGCTGCGTGATTACTTGGCGGCCGATGGCTGCGAACAGATGGGGGAAGCGGCGTGAGCAAGGTTTCGTTTCGATGCACGATTCACGACGTAGACGTTTCCATCGAATGGCGTCAAGAGAAGCCAGAGAACGCCTACGCCGCATGCCCTTTGTGCGCCACAGAAGATGCCGCAAGGTTCAGGACTGAGGCTCGCACGCTGCGCATTCAGCGCGACGCCATGTTGCAAATGATCGACCTCGCCAAAAGCCTGCAGGAGCTTTCCGCATGACGACTTTCGAACCCCGCAGCCGCCCGACCTTCCGCGAGCGCGTGCTCGCCCTGGCCGGTCATGGCACGTTCCGCGAGCCGGCGAGCGGCAGCAGCGAACAGCGGCAGATCCCGACCGATCACCTCATCGCCGCGGCCCTGAGCTTTGGCCGGCGCAACCCGCGCGACATCGGGCCGGACATCGCCATCGACATGGCGACCGGCCGCCCGGGGCACTACCTGCGGGTGTGCGAGTGGGCTGGGCGCGCTGTGGCGGGCGACAGAGGGGCGCCGGCACGTCGGGCTAAGCCCTGGGCTGCCCACATCGCCGTGGCGGCGTACAACGCGCTCGTTCGCGGTTACGCTGTTCCCGCTGCACCCGATGGCTGCCGCGATGACGATTGGGCCGAGCTAGTGCTGTTCGCGTGCCTGTTGCTGGAATACGCGGCCGAGGATGCGCTAGCGTTGGCGGGGCGTAGGCATCGGAGGGTGGCGTGATGAAAAGGGTACTTGGTGCCGTGCTCTTTGGGGTTCCTGTGCTCGCTCTCGTCGCTGCGTCTGCGTACGTCAATGGGCTATGGGTTACTGTGTTCATCTGGACAACGGCGATTGTCCTGACTGCTATGATCGCGACCGGCATCAAGCTGCTCGTCGACTGACTTGACTTCATCCCGCACCCTGCCATCCTTGCCCATGATGCGATAGTTTTGTTTTATGCGCCGGGCGTGATCCCGGTCATGCAGCACAGGTTCCGTATGGTTCGCTAGCTGCACCTGTTTTGAGCCCGGCCTAGCGCCGGGCTTTTCTTTTGAGCCGGCCGACGCCAAGGCGCCGCAGCAGCCGCAAGGCTCGCCGGACTTATTCGAGACCACGACATGAGCGCACTTCCCAGTGAGGCGGCTGCACGCGTCGAGTATCCGATGGCCGATGGCCTGCTGTTCTATTTCCCTGCCGCGCTGGCCTGGGTATCGCGTTGCAGCAAGGTCGGCAACGACCAGCATAATCCAGGCGAGAAGCTTCATTGGGCGATGGACAAGTCGACCGACCACGCGAACAAGATCATCCGCCACCTGTTGGAAGTCGGCACCGATGACGCCGACGGCATCCCGCATTCGGTGAAGGTCGCATGGCGTGCGCTGGCACTGGCGCAAGAGGATCTGATGGCGCGCAAGGGTGCGCCGATGCCGCGGAATGGGCGGATGGGCGCGGTGAAGTCGTTCGACGCGATGGACTTCGTGCGCATGGCTTGCACTGGACGCCAACCACCCAACTGCGACTTCGCCCGCGACGACCAGGCGAGCGGGCTGTGATCTGTCCGAAGTGCGGCGCAGAGGGCGCAACGCGTAACGGGAATGGGCGCGGCCGCTGCTTGGCATCCGGCAGCATCCATACCTTCACGCTTCCGCCCGCCTCACTGACCCAGCCCGACAACCTGCCCGACGGCGTCAAGCTGCGCGGTACGTCAACGCTGACCGACATCCGCACCGGTGAGACGGTGCTGCAGTGGGTCAAGACGACGGCGGACGACGCCAAGCGCGAAGCGGCGATCCTCGCCAGCATCAAGGCCCTCGCCGAGAGCATCAAGCCAGTCAAGGCGCAGCGCGCACCGGCGCGCACCGTCGATGACCTGGCGAATCTGTACGTCGTCACCGACTACCACCTGGGCATGCTGAGCTGGCCCGAGGAAACCGGCGACGATTGGAACCTGGACATTGCCGAGAACATGCTGGTCGATTGGTTCGGCGCGGCGATCGCGCAGAGCCCGGATGCTGAGCTCGGCATCTTCTGCCAGTTGGGCGACTTCCTGCACTTCGATGGCCTGGACGCGGTGACGCCGGCCAGCAAGCATCTGCTGGACGCCGACACGCGGTTCCAGAAGATCGTGCGTGTGGCCATCCGCGCCATTCGCCGGGTGATCGGGATGCTGCTGGCCAAGCATGCGCGGGTGATCGTGATCATGGCCGAAGGCAACCACGACACGGCGTCAAGTATCTGGCTGCGCGAGCTGCTGGCGGCGCTGTATGCCGACGAGCCGCGCATCACGGTCGACGTGAACCCGGATCCGTACTACTGCGTAGAGCATGGCAAGACGGCGCTGTTCTTCCACCACGGCCACAAGCACAAGATGGCCGGCATCGACGCGGTGTTTGCGGCGAAGTTCCGCGAGGTGTTCGGCCGGACCAAGTACGCCTTCGCGCACATGGGTCACCTGCATCACATCGACGTGAAAGAGACGAGCCTCATGGTTGTCGAGCAGCACCGAACGCTGGCCGCCAAGGATGCCTATGCGTCGCGCGGCGGCTGGATGAGCGATCGCGACGCACAGGTGATCACGTACAGCAAGGAATGGGGCAAGGTCGGGAGCGTGGTGGTCAGTGCGCGCATGTTGGAGAAGGCCGCGTGAAGCAACCACCGAAGGTGCGGATGCGCTCCGCCGATCCGCTGCAGGACTACTACCGCGACAGGGATGGAAATCGTTACTGCGTCGCGCGGTTGCTAGATGACACGAAAGACCTTCCCGTGTTCGACTTGCCCGTTGCCGCGCTAGACCTGTCGTCGATGATTTGGGACGACTGCAACATGTTCGCGCTGGCGTTCCACGTCAAGAAGTGCGTGGACGCTGATCTACGCTATCCGATCCTGTTGGACTGGAACGGCGGTGTTGCGGACGGCAGGCACCGAATCATCAAGGCGATCATGGACGGCAAGCGCACGATCAAGGCGCGGCGCATGTATTGGAAGCCTGATCCCGACTCGAAGGCCGAACAGTGACCACCGACCAGATCGTCGCCGAGATCACGCGGCGTGCTTGGAGCTTTGGCGTCTCTGTGTTGTTGGCGCCTGGAGACAGCGTTCCTTTCGATGACGGTTTGCGGTGTGCCGGCTACTTCAGTGGCGACGACACGCAGCCAATGCTGGTCGTGGCCAAGGGCTCAAGTCGTTGGCTCGGCACGCTTCTGCACGAATACAGCCACCTGACGCAGTGGGCCGAGGGCGCGCCGGTGTGGAAAGCTAGTGAGAATGTCCAATGGCCGGCATGGATAGCCGGCAAGAAAGTGCGCGGAGTGCGGAAACACCTCGCAAACTCCCGCGAGCTTGAGGCTGATTGCGAACGGCGCGCGGTTCGGTTGATGCGTGAGCTGGATGCGCCAATCGACATCGAGCAGTACATACGCGGCGCCAATGCTTACGTGCACTTTTACAACATCGTCGCAGAGAAGCGGCGCTGGTGTTCGCCAGAGCGTAGGCCATACGACATGCCCAGCGTGCTCGCTGCGGCCAATCCGACACTGGACAGTGATTACTCCAAGACGCCGAAGGCACTACGCGCGGCGCTGATGGAGTGCGTCCAGTGACCATCACCCAACCGCGGCGCAAGCCCGCACGCAAGGGCTAAGCCATGCGCGACGACATCGGACAATTCCGACACTTCGACAACTTCAACGGCGCGGTTGCGCTCTCTTTCTTCGGGGCGACTGTGGCCGGCTGGTCTATCAATGAATGGGCCGCGCTCGCCGCGCTGTCGTACTCCCTGCTGCTCATCGCGCAAAAGGTCTGGCAGTTCGTGCGCTGGCTGAAGCCCAAGCCGCCCGCGCTGCCATGAATGGCAAGCAGACCGCGAGCGGCGCGAGCGTGATGGGCCTGGTTGTACTGATGGCGGCGTGGTTCATCCAGCCGGCAGAGAACACGGTGCCGGTGGCGTATCGCGACGTGGCGCAAGTGGTAACTGCGTGCACCGGACACACCGAGCCCGGCCTGAAGGTCGGCGTCGACTACAGCGCGAGCTGCGCCAAGTGGCTGGCCAGCGACATCGGCAAGGCCGCGACCGGCGTGCAGGCATGCGTGCATGCGCCGATGCGATCGTATGAGTGGGCGGCCTACACGTCGCTCGCGTTCAACATCGGCGTGCCGGCGTTCTGCCGATCGAGCATTGCGCGCAAGGCGAACGCAGGCGACACCGCGGGCGCATGCGCCGCTATCGAACTCTACGTGTACGCGGGCGGTAAGCGCGTGCAAGGGCTGGCCAACCGTCGTGCGGGTGAGCGCGCGCTTTGTGAGGGCAGGACGTGAAGATTCGCTTCAATAAATCGTTCGCACACTTCAATCCTGATCTTCACCCACTGCATGGGCCGCAAATATGGCCGTGGTGGAGGATCGTTTCCTTTGGGCCTGTCCCATTGGCCGTTTATGCGCCTAGCACTGCCTACCGACTGTGGGTGTACACACGCTGGGGCTCCTGTTACTTCGAAGTGTTTTTTGATCGCCGCGGTGCCACGCCATGACCGCCATCAAGGTTCTGCTCGTCCTCGCCGCGCTCGCCTTCGGCCTCTATGTCGCCTGCTCTGGCAGCGGCCCGGACGCGCCGGCATGACTCGCTATCTGCTGATCGCCCTGGCCGTGCTGGCGGTCACGGCCGGCATGCTCGCCATGCATTTTCGCGGGGCTGCCGCTATTTCCGCTGCTGGGAGGGTGGCAGCGGAGCAAAGAGCCGACGGGCTGGCTGCCGACCTGAAGCAATCCGAGGCCGCGCGCGCTCACGAACACGCCGAGGCGTTGCGCTTCCAAGGCATCGCCGATCAATACGAACAGGACAAGACCAATGCTGAAGCCAATGCAAGCAAGCTTGCTGCTGATCTGCGCGCTGAGCGTGTGCGCTTGCGCCCCATCTGGCGTTGTCCGGCCGCCCGTGTGCCCGGTGTTGCAGCCAGTGCCGGCAAGCCTGATGCAAGCACCGAAGACCGAAGCGAAAGTGCGGCACGAGTTGTTCGAGCCGCCGCAGAAGCCGACGCCCAAATCCGCGCCCTCCAATCCATCTTGACCGCCGAGCGCAACCCATGATCGAACGCCTGCGCGCTGCCTGGGCCGCCCTCTGTGGCGGCCTTGTGCTTTCCGGCCACGGCTGGGTGGTGGTGTTCAAGTCCGGCGACGGCACGCACACCGTGCGCTGGGACCACATCAAGACCGACGAGGCCGCGACGCTGCTGTATCAGGCCGCCGACTCGATGGTCGACCGCATCAACGGGCATTCAACGATTCACTGACATGACGACGAAAGACACCGAAAAGCACAAGAACGAAAAGACGTGGGAGCCCGGCCAGTCCGGCAACCCTGGCGGCCGCTCGCCGCGCGTGGGGCCGAATGGAGAGACTGTGGCGCAGTTGGCGCGGGCGCATACCGAGACGGCGATCAATGCGCTGGTCGAGGTGTGCAACGACAAGGCGCACCCGCAGCGCGTTGCCGCCGCCAATGGCCTACTCGACCGCGGCTGGGGCAAGCCGAAAGAATCGGTGGACATCGACGCGAACGTGAAAGGCTCCGGCGTGCCGATTATCCAGATCGTGCGCCTGCCTGCAGTCGATGACGCGGATTGAATTAACCGCGCCACAATTCGATTTCGTCACCGCCGAGGATCAATTCCCCGCGATGGTTGCCGGCTTCGGTTCTGGCAAGACGCACGCGGCCATCATCCGCGCGCTCGCCAAGAAGCTGCAGTACCCCGGCCAGAACGTCGCGTACTACCTGCCGACTTACGATCTGGTGCGGCGCATCGGCTTTCCGCGCTTCGCTGAAACGCTCGAAGGCATGGGCGTGCCGTACAAGACGAACAAGGCGGACGCGGTCATAGCGGTAGAGGGTGCGGGGGAGATCATTTTCCGCACGATGGATACGCCGGAACGCATCATCGGCTATGAGGTGGCGGACTCGATCGCCGACGAGCTTGATACGCTGAAAGAGGAACAGGCGCGCGACGTCTGGACCAAGATCATTTCCCGCAACCGGCAGAAGAAACCGGACGGCAGCTTGAACACGGTCGGCGTGGCGACCACGCCCGAGGGCTTCCGGTTCGTGTACGACCGCTGGAAGCGCAACCCGGTCGATGGCTACCGGATCATCAAGGCGTCGACCATGTCGAACGCTGCGAACCTGCCGCCCGGCTACATCGACAGCTTGCGCGCGTCGTATCCGTCGAACCTGCTGGCCGCGTACCTGGACGGCGAGTTCGTCAACCTGGTGGCCGGTTCGGTCTATGCCGAGTTCGACCGCCACAAGAACGCCAGCACCGAAACGATCCAGCCGGCCGAGGCGTTGCATGTCGGCATGGATTTCAACGTCGGCAAGATGAGCGCGGCCGTTCATGTGCTGCGCGGTGACGACCCGCACGCGGTGCTTGAGTACACGCGGGTGATGGACACGCCAGCCATGTGTGCGCTGCTGAACTCGCGGCACGCCGGCCATCCGATCATCGTCTATCCCGATGCGAGCGGGCAGAGCCGCAAGAGCAACAACGCGAGCGAGTCCGATCTGTCGATCTTGCGGGCGGCCGGGTTCAGCGTGCGAGTCAACGCCACCAACCCGCGCGTCAAGGATCGCGTGTTGTCGGTGTGCGCGATGGTCAACAAGGACGGCGCGAGGCGCTACCGCATCAACCCGGAAACCTGCCCCGAACTCGTCGAGAGCTTGGAGAAACAGGCGTACGACAAGAACGGCGAGCCGGACAAGTCCGGCGGACTCGATCACATCATTGACGCGGCCGGCTACTTCATCGCCTACCGCTACCCGATCCAGCGCCGTATCGCGCTCGTTCAACCGCTGAGAATCTAAATCATGGCCCTTGCTGTTCACGAATGCTCGCCGGCAATCTCCGCGCTGGCGATCGAGTGGTGTGTCGCCGAGGCGCTTATGGGCGGAACACCGGCCATGCGACGCGCGGGCAAGGCGCATTTGCCGCAATGGCCGGCGGAAGAGTTGGCCGCGTACAACGCGCGCCTGTCCACGGCGACGCTGTTTCCGGCGTATCGGCGCACAGTGGGCGTGATGGCAGGCAAGCCGTTCAGCAAGGAGCTGACGCTGTCGGCCGATACGCCGGCCAGCATCCAGACCTGGGCCGAGGACATCGACCAGCAGGGCGTCAGCCTGCACGCCTGGGCGGCCGATGCGTTCCACGAGACCGTTGCGTATGGCCTGGATGGCGTGTTGATCGACTACCCAGCCGTGCCGACGGGCAAGGGCCGAACCGTCGCCCAAGTCGAAGCCAGCGGCGCGCGTCCGTACTTCGTGCACATCAAGCATCACCAGATTCTCGGCTGGCGCGCGGCCGTACAGGGCGGCAAGATGCGCCTCACGCAATTGCGCATCGTCGAGGCGGTTGAGGAAGAGGACGGCGCGTTCGGCGTAACGTGCGTGCCGCAGGTGCGCGTACTGTTTCCTGGCGGCTGGCAGACGTGGCGCGAGATCGCCGGCAAGGGCTGGCAGATGTATACCAGCGGCCGTACCACGCTGAGCGACATCCCGTTCGTGCCTTTCTACGGCCGCCGCGCGGGGTTCATGATCGGCGAGCCGGCGCTGCTCGATCTGGCCTACCTCAACGTCAAGCACTGGCAGAGCCAGAGCGATCAGGACACGATTTTGCACGCCGCGCGGGTGCCGATTCTCACCATCGCCGGCATCGACGAAATGCCTCAGTTGGCGATTGGCGGGTCCACTGCGATCAATCTCGGCAGAAATCCCGACGCCAAGATTCTGTGGGTCGAACACACCGGCGCCGCTATCGAGGCCGGAGCAAAGTCCCTCGCCGCGCTGGAAGAACAGATGATCCAGACCGGCGCCGAGTTGCTGGTCAAGAAGCCCGGCCAGCGCACCGCCGCGGAGTCGAACAACGACGCCGAGGGCAACAAGTGCGACCTGCAGCGCATGGCCGAAGGGTTCGAGGACGCGCTCGACCAGGCGCTGTGGTTCATGGCGCAATACGCGCGCCTGCCATCCGCCGGCAAGGTGTCGCTGTTCAAGGACTACGGCGCGGCCACATTGAGCGATGCCAGCGCGACGCTGGTCAAAGACCTGAACATGGCCGGCATCGTGACGAAGTCGACCGTGATCGAGGAAATGAAGCGCCGCGGCGTGCTGTCGTCGGACATTGACACCGAGACAGAGATTGCCGCCGCCGAGGCTGAGGGCCCGCCGCTGGGCGGGTTGGGGGTGCCGCCAGAGGTAGGATCGGCCACGAGCGTGGCGGGCTGATATGCCAGCCACCGCCAGCGAGCTCCTACAAGATGACGCGATCAACCACGCGCACGACCTGCACCGCTTCAGTGTGGGTGTGGTGCAGCGGATGATCGCGGTCTTGAACCGGGCCGATGCGTCGCTCATGGCGCAGCTCACCGAGGCGCTGATGCGCCTTGAGCGTGAGAGCTTCACCGTTGCGCGCCTGGAGGCGGTGCTGGACAGCGTTCGCCGCGTCAACGCGGATGCCTACGCCGCTGTGCTGGACGCGCTACAGCCCGAGATTAAAGGGCTCGCACGCGTCGAAGCCGCAGCACAAACAAGCGCGTTCAAGGGTGCGATCCCGTCCGTGGTGCAGATCCAGTTTCCGGTTGCCGGGATCAGCGCTGAACAGGTCTATGCCGCAGCCCTCTCGCGGCCGTTTCAGGGGCGCTTGCTGAAGGATTGGGCGGCCAACCTGGAACAGAGCCGCCTAGGCATGATCCGCAACACCGTGCGCGCCGGCTTCGTCGAGGGCCAGACCACGGCCGAGATCATCCAGAAAGTGCGCGGAACGCGTGCGCTCAAGTACGCCGACGGCCTGCTTAACAAGCCGCGGCACGAGCTGGCTGCCGTGGTACAGACCGCCTTGAGCCATACCGCGCAAACGGCGCGCGCCGTGATGACGGACGCGAACGCCGACCTCATCAAAGCGACCCGCTGGGTGTCGACGCTGGACACGCGCACCAGCCCGCAGTGCCGCATCCGCGACGGCCTGACCTACACGCCGCACGACCACAAGCCGATCGGGCACAAGATCCCGTGGGGCGATGGGCCGGGGCGGCTGCATTTCAATTGCCGGTCGGTGAGCGTGCCGGTTTTGAAGTCATGGAGGGAGCTTGGAATCCACATCGACGACATGACGCCGGGCACGCGCGCGAGCATGGACGGTCAGGTTCCGGCCGACCTTACGTACAAGGAGTGGTTCGCCAAGCAGAGCGCAGCCCGGCAGGAGGAAATCCTCGGGCCGGCGCGCTATGCGCTGATGCAGAAGGGCAAGGTGTCACTGGACTCGTTCTACAACGACCGCGGCCGCTGGTTGAGCCTGGCGGAGCTGGAAAAGCGGTTGCCTTGACTTCATCCGCCGACCTGTAATCATTCCCCAAGATGGCGAAGTTTCGCGTGATAGATGGCACCCCTGCACCGGATACGCCGGGCGAGCGGGTGCGCAAGCGGACAGTAGCCAGCCGGGCAATCTACAAGCCGTCCTGCAGCAGTTGTGGCGGCCATGAGTACGTCACGGCACGCCACGGCAACACGCGAAGCAAGCTCTGCATCATCTGCCTGACTCAAGGCAGGCGACGCGAAATGACATAGCCAGGCGCGCCGCGCCAGCAGCAATCAACCAAGCCACCCCACGGGTGGCTTTTTCTTTGGGCCATGCCCACCCATACAGCCCGAGGGGCCACACCCGTGAGCGAAGAAACCAATCTGAACAGCCAGGAAGTCAAGGACGCCATTGCCGCCGCCGTTGCGGAAGCCGTGGACGGTCTCAAGACGAAGAACACCGAATTGCTCGGCAAGCTCAAGAAGGCGCAGCAGGGTCAGCAGATCGACCCAGCAGACCTCGCGGCCGTCGAGCAGGAACGTGACGCGCTGAAGGCGCAACTGGCCGATGCCAACAAGGCAGCCAAGAAGCTGGCCACCGAAGCCGAAGCCGCTGCGAAGCGTGCCGAAGCGGCGGAAGGCGGCATGACGAAGCTGCTTGTCGAGAACGGGCTCAACGACGCACTGGCGAAAGCTGGCGTGACCAATCCCGTTCACCAGAAGGCGGCCAAAGCCATGCTGGCGACTCAGGTTCAGATCGCAGACGACAACGGCGCCAAGGTGCCAAAGGTCGGCGAGAAGGCGCTCGCGGAGTTCATCACCGAATGGGCTGGCAGTGACGAAGGAAAGCACTTCGTCACTGCACCCGACACGGCTGGCGGAGGCGCGCATAACAACAGCGGCGCACCCGTCATCACCGGCAACAAATCCAGCATGTCACCGCAGGCCAAGGCCGATTTCATCGGCAAGCATGGCGCGGAGGCGTACTCCAACCTCCCCGATTAAGGAAACATCATGGCCGTCACTCTCCCGACCGACACCAAGTTCCGCGACCCGTTCTTCCAGAGCGGCTATGCGGAAACCATCGTCCAGAACATCAACGCCTTCAACGCCGCGAGCGCTGGCGGCATCGTCATGCGGACCAACCGCAAGATCGGCGATTTCGACTACTCGGCGTTCTTCCTGAACACCTCGGGCCTCGTGTCCCGCCAGGATCAGACGTCCGTGGCCGGCGCCACCAGCCTGAAGCTGTCGCAGGCCGAAATCGCCCGCGTCAAGCTGAATCGCAAGATCGGCCCGGTGGACTGGACCCGCTCCGCGTTCCTGAAGCCCGGTCTGGACATGAACGCCTTCCGCGTTGTGGCCGGCAATCAGTCCGCCGCGGCCAGCACACAGGAGATGCTGTCGAGCGGCCTGTCGGCTGCGGTGGCGGCTCTGAAGAACCAGGCCACCAACACCCTGACCGTGGCCACCAGCGGCACGCTGGACACCGGCAGTCTGATCGACGGCCTGGCCAAGTACGGCGACGCGGCTTCCCGCATCGCGGTGTGGGTCATGCACTCGAAGGCGTACTACAACCTCGTGAAGGAACAGGCGCTGACCTCGAAGATCGAGGGCATCGCGAACTTCAACGTGCAGACCGGCACGCCGGTCACGCTGAATCGCCCGGTGCTGGTCACCGACGACCCGGCGCTGCTGGTGGCCTCGGGTAGCGGCTCGACCGCGACCGTCGACTACTTCACCCTCGGCCTGACCGCCGACTCGATCCTGCTGGAAGACAGCGAGGAAGAATACGTCTCGTTCCAGGAGATTCTCGGCAACGAGCAGATCATGGTTCGGATGCAGGGCGAGTACGCGTACAACCTGGGCCTGAAGGGCTTCACCTGGGACGTGGCCAACGGCGCGAAGAACCCGACCGCCAGCGCCATCGCCACCGCCTCGAACTGGGACAAGGTTGCGACCTCGTTCAAGGATCTCGGCGGCGTAGTCATCCAGTCCAAGTAATGAAGGTCGCGCTGTACGGCACCGACTGGGCGAATCCCGAGCTTGCCGCCTTCGGGCGGGGAGCGGAGGCAAGCGGCCACGGTGTCGTGTGGCGCAACCCGCATTACTGGCGAGACGATGAGGCCGAGCGATTCGGCCTCGTTGTTCTGTCAGGGCTGCATGCGAAACACTCGGACATCCTGCGCGTCTACGGTGCGCAGGGCGTTCCGGTGCTGGTACTCGACGCGGGCTACATGCGCCGTGACCTGGGGTACTGGCAGGTATCACTCGGAGGCCTGAACCGGCCGCCATCCTTTTCTTGTGAGTCCGATCGCTTCGATGCGCTCGGGCTGACGATCAAGTCCGCCGGCGGCAACCCGAAAGGGTATCGCCTGATTGCTGGGCAACTGCCGCGCGATGCGTCGCACGGACTGAGCGAGGCCGAATACGAGGCATGGCTGCACGCGCAGACGGGGCGGTTGCGTAGGCACCCCCTGCTGGCCGTCGTGCCGCCCCTTACTGACGATCTAGCCGGTGCGAAGTGCGTGCACACGTACTGCAGCACGACCGGCCTTGATGCGCTGATCGCGGGCGTTCCGGCCACGGCCGAGGCGCCCGAGCGCGCGTGCTGGGGCGAACTGAGCGGCGCCAAGCTGCCGACCCTGGCCGCGCGGCGCGCACTGTGTAACCGGCTGGCCTATGGCCAGTGGACTCTCGACGAAATGCAATCCGGCGAAGCGCCGGCCTTTGTGATGGAGCATCTATGGCACTGGTGATCGAAGACGGCTCCGGTGTCGCTGATGCCGAGGCGTACATCTCCGTCGCTGACGCTGACGCGTACTTCGCGGCGCGCGGTGGCGTGGCGTGGGCGGCTCTGGACATGGCGGCTAAAGAGCAGGCTCTGCGGCGTGCGACCGATTACCTCGAAGCGGCCTATGCCTGGCGCGGCGAACGCGCAACGTCCACGCAGGCACTGAGCTGGCCGCGTGCGTGCGTCGTAGTCGATGGCGTAACGATCGCGTCGGATTCGGTGCCGCTGGCCATCCAGCGCGCCAATGCCGAACTGGCCGTGCGCGCATCGGCGGGCGATCTGGCGGCCGACCAGGCTGCGCAGGTAAAACAGGAAACCGTCGGACCTATCACCGTCGTCTATGCCGACGGCGCACGCCAGAGCGTGCGGTATGCAGCGGTCGATGCGCTGGTGGCCGCGTATGTGCGCGGCGGCGGGCAGATTCCGGTGGTGCGGGCGTGAACGACATTCGGTTCGTGCCGACGGCCCCTGGTCGCGGTGAGCTCTACATCAACGGCCACAAAGTGCAGGACGTGCTGAGTGTTGAGCCGAATCTTTTCGAGACCGATTCGATCGCTACGGTAACGATCGTTTTGGCAGTGACAAGCTTCGTGTTCGCGCCGGCCCCCAAGCCATGACAACCAACGTAATTCGCACCGGCGTGAGCGCACTTCTACCGCGGCCGCCAGCGCCAGATGACGGATGGGAGTGGATTCCGGTCATCGTGGACGGAGAGTGGCGCTACTTGCGCGGCTCCAAGAAGCGCACCCCATGACCACCTTCAACTACCCCGCCACCGCCGCAACAGCCACCAAGCTGCTGCAACGCTTCGGCGCGGCCTGCACGATCAATCGGTCAATGGAGGGCGCATACGATCCAGCGACCGGCGAGACCATCCCGACGTTCGACGTGCTCCCCACCATCGCCGCCGTGTTCGCCTACGCGCAGAAGTACATCGACGGCACGTTGATCCTGCAGGGCGACAAGCAGGCGTATTGCGCGCCGGCCGTGGCTCCGGTGCAGGGCGACCAGTTCGACTGGCAGGGTGTGACCTACACCGTGATCGCCGTCAAGCCAACAAGCCCGGCCGGCGTTCCGGTGTTGTTCGAGGCGCAGATACGTGGCCAGTAACGGCGAGACGTTCGCCGCCTCGCTTGCGGTCTTCGCCAAGAAGGCGCCTGAGCAGGTTCGCGTCGTGGTGCGCAAGGCATCTATCGACCTGCTCACCGCGACGGTCATGCGCACGCCGGTCGGCAATCCCGACCTCTGGAAGTCCAAGCCGCCGAAAGGCTATGTGGGCGGGCGGCTGCGCGCCAACTGGAACGTGTCGCTGGTATCGCCGGACACGAGCACCACCGACGCCATCGACAAAGACGGCGACCCGACCATTGAGCGCGGATCGGCAGCCATTGGCGAGGCGGACGGCATCAAGGACATCTGGATCATGAACAGCTTGCCCTACGCGATCCCGGTCGAGTACGGCCACTCAAAAAAGCAAGCGCCGGCCGGCATGGTGCGCGTGTCGGTCGCCGAGTTTCAGGCGTTCGTCGATCAAGCCGCAGCGAGCCTCGCCAGTGAGTAACAAGCTCTGCCGCAAGGCCATCGAGTCGCGCCTCGCTACGTGGGCCGCCGCGCGCGTGCCGGCGCTTCCGGTCGCTTGGGAGAACGTGCCATTCACGCAGCCGACGAGCGCGTACCTGCGCGCGTTCCTGCTTCCAGCAACCACGACCGGCATCGACCTTGCTGGCGCGGGGCGCACGTACCGCGGCGTGTATCAGGTCAGCGTCGTGGCGCCGCTCAATGCTGGCCCAGGCGCCGCCGAGGGTATCGCCGATGAACTGGCGGCTCTGTTCCCGCTCAATACGCGCCTGTCGGTCACCGGCCTGACGCTGCAAGTAGTCACCCCCGTCACTGCCGCGCAAGGCGCGCAGGACGCCACGAACTTCACCGTGCCGGTTTCGTTCCAGTACCGCGCCGACACGATCTAACCCGCGCACCAGCGCAGAAGCCCAGCCCCGCAAGGGGCTTTTTTTATGCCCGCTCGCCGGGCGTCACAGAGGTCACACCATGTCCGTACAACTCCCCAACGGCGCGCTGGTCGCAATCGCAAGCGGCTACGGCTCCCCGATCGCTGTCACCGCGCTCACCAATGACGACCCGGCGTCCGCCACCTCGGCAACGCAGGCGTTCACCGCCGGTGACATCCTGGAAGTGACCAGCGGCTGGTCGCGCCTGACGAACAAGGCCGTGCGCGTTGGCGCAAGCCCGACCACGACCAGCTTCGACATGGAAGGCATCGATACCTCGCTGACCAGCATCTATCCGGCCGGCGGCGGCGCGGGGTCGGTGCGCAAGGTGTCGGGCTTCACCCAGCTCTCGCAGATCCTGTCGAGCACCACGAACGGCGGCGACCAGCAGTTCCTGGAATACCAGTTCCTGGAGTCGGATTCGCAGAAGCGCATCCCGACGTTCAAGAACGCCGCGGGCCTGACCTTCAGCGTGGCGGATGATCCGACCCAGCCAGGGTACATCCTGGCCGCATCGGCGAACGATGACCGCCTGCCGCGCGTGGTGAGCATCACCCTGCCGGGCGGCTCGGTGCTGTACTACAACGCGTACATCAGCCTCAACAAAACCCCGAGCCTGACGGTCAACGAACTGATGGCCGTCGAAGTCACCCTGTCGCTGCTGGCTGAGCCGGTGCGCTACTGATGGCGAAGATCAAGCTCGACGCCGATCCGACGTTTAGCTGTGACGTCGGCATCCCGGTGCCAGGGAACGGCACCCAGCTGGTCAAGTTCACCTTCAAGCACCGTACGCGCACCGAGGTGAACGCGTGGGGCCAAGAGGTGAAGGACGCTGACGACCTGGCGGCCGTGAAGGGCTGCGTGGTCGGCTGGGAACTGGACGATGCGTTCACCGACGAGAACATCGTCAAGCTCTGCGACAACTACGCAGGCGCCGGCTTCGCGATCATCACGGCGTACTTCGAAGAACTGCGCGGAGCACGCGCAAAAAACTGAAAGCGGCAGCGAGGGCGCTATACGAGGAAGGCCCGACCGAGGCGGAGTTGTCTCGGTACGGTCTGATCCTCGCCGACCTCGGCGACACTGCCGTCCCCATCTGGCCCGACAACCTCCCGGCCGTCAACGTGTTGATTGCCGTTTCCACGCAATGGCGCGTCGGCGCGAACGGCGCAACGGGGCTCGACTACAACGTCCTCCCCGCCGTTTTCAAACTGCTGCAAATCCCTGAATCCGAATGGCCGGACACCTTCGAGTGTCTGCGCATCCTTGAGTCCGAAGCCATGAAAGTGATGCATCCATGACCGACATCGCATCGCTCGGCATCAAGGTAACCACTGATGGCGTGGCCGACGCCAGCGCAAAGCTGGACAAGCTGGCCACGAGCGGCGACAAAGCCGCCACCTCGACCGGCAACCTCAACAAAGCCTTCAACCAGGCAGGCGGCATCGATAAGCCCGCCAAGGCAGCCGCGCAGGCGTTCAACCAGCAAACCGCCGCGCTCGCCAAGCTCGCCGGGCAGATCGACCCGACCATTGCCAAGCTCGACAAACTCGACGCGCTGCAAACGCAGCTCGGCAAGTTCAAGAAGTCGGGGATGATCTCGGCTGACGACTTCACGGCGTTGAACGCAACGCTGGACGCCAGCCGCGCCAAGATCGGCGGCGCGTCAGATGCCGTCCACAAGTTCAGCCTCAACAACTCACTGGCGCGCCGCGAGCTTGGCTATCTGGCCAAGGATCTCGCAACGGGCAACTATGGCCGTTTCCAGCAGTCCGCGCTGACCCTGGCGAACGCGTCGGGCGTGATGCAGCTTGCCTTCACCGCCATGGGCGCGGCGGTGCTTGGCGCCGTGGCCGCGGTTGCCCTGTTCGCCGTCGGCGCCTTCAAGGGCGCGGCAGAATCCGAAGAACTGCGCAAGAGCGTCATCGCCACCGGCGGCGCGGCCGGTATCACTGGCGCGGCGTTCCGCAGCATCTCGCAAGACATCGGCAGCGCGACAGGCTCGTATTCCGACGCCGCCAAAGCGATCGCGGTGTTTTCCACCTCGACGAAAGTCGCCGGCGTGGACGTCGAGGCGCTGGGTACGGCCGCGGTCAACATGGCCAAGGTCACCGGGGTCAGTGTCGAGAAAGCGGCCGACGCCATCCTCTCGCTGAGCAAGGATCCGGCGAACGCCGTTGCCGAGCTCAACGAGAAATACAACTTCCTCACCTCGGCGCAATACGCCTACATCAAAGCGCTTGAGGACTCGGGGCAGAGCGAGCGCGCGTCCGCCGTCGCGCAGGGCATCGCCGCACAGGCGTTCGCCGATCGCGCGAAAGACGTCGACGACGGCGCCGGCGTAATCATTCGCGCGGCGCACGCCGTGGGCAGCGCATGGGATTCGGCGTGGGATTCGATCAAGGGCATCGGCGCGACCAAAGGGCTTGGCGATCAAGTCAAGGACGTACAGGCCAAGATCGCCTCGCTCACCGGCGGCGCGTTCATGCCGAACGGGCAATTTCAGCAGGGCGCCGACGACAACGATCCCCGCGTCAAGGCGCTGCAGGCACAGCTCGACAATCTGCGCGGGCAACAGGCAGCCGCAGGCTTCAAGGCCACCGACGACGCCAAAGCGGCCCTCGCCAACCAGCAGTCCATCGCCGCGCAGAAGCGGCTGAGCGCGTTTGATCCTCCTGATGTAAAGCTCATCAACACGATCAAGAAGGCCAACGTCGACCGGCTTGCCGCGCTTTATGGCGTCGTTGATCCCGAGCAAAAGAAAGCCATCGAGGCGCAGTTTACAAGGCAGGTTCAGGACGCGAATTATGCCTACCAAACGGCAATACATCGGGGCGTAAAGGCGCCAAAGAAGCCAAAGGCCGACCCTTTCAACAGCCTGAATGGGCTGGTTGAATCTGCGCAGCTATTCGACAACGGCGTCGGCGGTAACAAGGCGGAAAACGAGCAAGTAAAGAAAATCACCGCCCTAGCTTCCGCCGGCGCCAAGCTGATCGCCAGCGGGCACGACGTCGCGAAGGTTCAGGCGCAAGTCGCCAAGGGCGTCGAGGCGCTGAACGAGGGCTATGCGAAGCAGGCGAAGATCCTCGCCGCCGAGAACGCCACCGCCATTCAGCAGTACCAGGCATCGCTCGACAAGCAGAATCAGGCGCTGCAGCGGTCGATCGATTCGCAGATCGCCAGCATCAGCTTGGGCGCCAAGGAAGCGCAACAGCAACAGCAGATCAACGCCCTGTACGAAAAGAACGCGCAGGCGCTGACCGATTTGCAGTTGCGCCGCGATGCCGTGAAAGCGAAGGGCGGAGACACAGCCGTTCTCGACGCCGACATCGTGGCGCTGAAAAGGAACATCGACCAGCAGGTCAAGATCGTCACCGACGGCTTTGTCGCCATCGATGCGGCCGAATCCAACGGGATGAACGGCGTACACCGCGCGATCCAGAATTTCATGGATCAGCAAAAGGACGTTGCCGGGCAGATGGAGGCGCTCACCACGCAATTCATCGGCGGGTTCGGCGATGCGTTCGCGAGCTTCGTATCGGGCGCCGAGTCGGCCAAGAAGGCGTTCGGGTCGCTGATCGATTCGATGTACCAGTCGGCTCTGAAGTTCGTCGCGAACAAGGCGATACAGGGGTTTTTGGATTCGTTCAAGTCCACAGGTGGCGGATCGGCCAGTTCCACGCCGGGCAGCAGCGCGGGCGGCTGGGGAAGCATCTTCAGCAACATCGTCAACGCCTTCGCGTCTTCGAAGAGCGCCAAAGGCAACGTCTTCACCTCGCCAAGCCTATCCGCCTACTCGGGCCAGGTCGTCAGTAAGCCGACCATGTTCGCCTTCGCCCACGGCGCGGGGCTCATGGGCGAGGCAGGACCCGAGGCGATCCTGCCGCTGCGCCGTACGCCGGCCGGAAAGCTCGGCGTCGAAGTATCCGGCGGCAGCACCGGCGCCGGCCCGCGCGGCGCTGTGTCGGTCAACCAGACCATTGTGGTGCAGGGAACGATCAACCGCCGCACCGCCTCGCAAATCGCGCAGGAAAGCGCCCGCACCCAGCGCATCGCACAGACGAGGAACGCATGACCACTGGATTCATTGACCAGCGCATGTCCGTGCGCGTCGCCTCGGGGTTCGTCGGCGGCCCTGAGTGGAGCACGAACATTCAGACGCTCGGCAGCGGCCGCGAGTCGCGCAACAAGCAATGGCAGTACCCGAAACACCACTACACCGCCAACGTGGGCGCATTCACCGCGGACGACATCCAAGAGCTGCGCTCGATCTTCTACGTGTGCGCCGGCCAGTGGGGCGCGTTCCGGTTCCAGGACCCGGTCGACTTCAGCGCAGAGGGCGAGTTCATCGCGGTGGAGGCTGGGACAAAAACGCCCGCGCAGCTCACCAAGACGTACACGTTCGGGCTGCAGCAGGCAGTGCGGAAGATCCAGGCGCCAGTGGCAGGCAGCGTTTTGATGTTCGACAGCGACGGCACGACAGCTATTGCCGGGACGTGTGACTACGCCACCGGGCTGTTTACGCCCACAGCGAACTGGCCGCACGCCACCGCCGCGTGGTCGGGCAAGTTCGATGTGTGGGTGCGCTTCATGTCCGATTACGGCTCGTTCACCGCGATCCGCCCCGAGCTACTTACGGCCGATATTGAACTGCTTGAGGTAAGCGTCTGATGCGCGCGATCTCCGATGCCCTGGCGGCACACCTAAAAGGCTCGTCCACCAACGTCTGCTACCTGCTCAAGATCATGCCGAAGCGGCAGGGCGTGGCGACGTTCGGGCTGTGCACGCTTGACTCTGACGTGACCTATGACGACGGCACGGGAGCGACCACGTACCGGGCGAAGCGCGGCTACACGTCGTTCGACCTCGACACGCGCTCCGATATGAGCGTCGACAACACCGAGGCGTCTGGATTGATCGCCGAGTTCCCCGCCGACGGCGTGACTTCCGACGGCATCGCGCATGGCGACTATGACGGTGCGCGATTCGTGCAGTACCTCGTGAACTACGAGGACTTGAGCATGGGGCACGTCATCCTCAATTCCGGCCAGGTCGGCCAGATCAAGATGATCGACGACCTGCTGTGCAAGATCGAGCTGCGCTCGCTGACGCAGATACTGAAGCAAAACTCCATTGTCGAACTGACCTCGATTACCTGCCGCGCGCAGTTTGGCGATGCGCGATGCAAGTTGCCGCTTGTGTGGCGGACTGGCGTGGTTGGAACAGTAGGAGACGAGTCCGATCGCGTATTCACCGCGGACGGATCGATAGGGTTTCTGTACCCCGTGACCGCAGGGAACTTGGGAGTCGGCGACGACACACGCACAGTGTTCTTCCTGGTCGATAACGCCGAAGTGGGAGTGTTCACCGGTTATACGATCTCCGAAGTTCGCGTCGATGGCATGGCGACAACCGACTTCACCGATAACGGCGATGGGTCGATCACGATGGATACGCCTCCTGCACTGGCGGCGCCTGTCGTGTGGGACGGCATTGCATCCTTTCCCGCACCGGCCACTGACGGCTTCTTCGTTCCCGGCGTCGTTGAGTGGCTGACGGGTGCCAACACCGGTCGGCAGAACGAGATCGAGGAATACGTCGCGGCCACGCGGCAGATTACGCTCGTCATCCCGACGTATCAGACCATCGCGCCCGGCGACACGTTCCGCATTCGACGCGACTGCGACAAGTCGAAGGCGATGTGCATCTCGTATCTGAACCTGTTGAACATGCGAGCCGAGCCGGAGCTGCCTCGCGCGGATGGTTCGGACATCCAATCCCCCACAAAGACGGGCTGACCATGCGCGCTATCGGTCCACCACTGAGCGCCTCGGAAACAGCCGCGTTCATCGCGGAGGCGCGCACCTACGTCACGGACGGTGTTCGCTTCCGCCACCAAGGGCGCTCGCGTCGTGGCGTCGATTGCGCTGGCCTGCTTCTGGCAAGCATGGCGGCCATTGGGCGCCCCATTACTGACCTCGCCGCCTATGGCCGCGAGCCGCTGGGCGGCGGGCTGCGCGGCATGCTTGTCGCCAACTTGGGCGAGCCCGTACCCAAGGACGAAATGCGGCCCGGTGACGTGGTGCTCATGCGCTTTCGCGGCGAGCCAACGCACGTCGGCATGCTTGGCGATTACGTGCACGGCGGATGCTCGCTGATCCATGCATACGCCATGATGAAAAAGGTCGTCGAACACCGCATCGACGAGGAATGGGACGGCTACATCATTGAGGTATTCCGTCCTTGAGCGGTCAACAGATAGGCACAGTCGTCGGCGGCATTATTGGCGCGTACTTTGGTGGCCCAGCGGGCGCGCAGCTCGGCATGGCCATCGGTGGATTCATTGGTGGCGCGGTCGATCCGACGCACATCAACGGCCCCAAGATCGGCGACGGCCAGCAGCAGACGGCCACTGATGGCGCGGTGATCGCGTGGGTGCAGGGCTCGGCGATGATCGCCGGCACGATCTGCCACGTCGGGCCTAGGCGCCAGATAAGGCACAAGGACAACGGCAAGGGCGGCCCGGTCACCGTGACCTTCACCGCCGTCCAGAGCTTCGCCATCCTCGTCTGTGAGTCGAGCGAGATTCGGGGTAGCACGATTAGCCAGATATTGATGGTTCTGCAGGATGGCAAACTCGTCTATGACGTGCGACCCGGCTCGGAGATGCTGGAAGATTCGTACAAGTGGAAAGCGAACGTCGACTTTCTCTATGGCGGCGAAGATCAACTTCCGCATCCAACGCTTGAGGCAATCACCGGAGTCGGCAACACGCCCGCTTATCGCGGGAGCTGCCTCGCGGTGTTCAAGAACTTTGACGTGAGCCAGGCAGGCGATCGCATCCCCACGTTTCAGTTCGTCGTGTCTAGCTCAGGTCATCCAGCGCTTAACATCCCATACGACGACCCGAGTTGGCTATATTCATTTTCCACATCGCCAACCAACGATTTTTCTGCGCTTGGTTACGACGACTCGGCATGGCCGAATGGTAAAGGCGGGTTCGGCGCACAGGGAGGCGGCCCCGCTGCTGTCGGACAAGTCGTGCATACGGTACAGCCGGCCCCTAACGTAGGCGACTGTATGTGGCTGCGACGGCACATCAATGCAACGCCAGGCGTCGAAGTGGATATTCTCGCGTACCGAGATAACACAGCGAAGCTGTGGTGGAACGGTGAGTTGTTTTTGGACGAGGCGGACGGCCCGCTTTCCTACGGCCATTCCACCGTTACGATCCCTGGCATCAAGGTGCGCGCGGTCAATGAGATAGCGTATCGCATCTACGAGGGGGGCACCGCGCCACCTGCTAATTACTCCTATGCATCGCTTCAAGTGAGTCAAGAGGGCGCTGATGAGGGAACCACAACTCTCGCGCAAATTATCTCAAAAGTCGCGCAGCGTGGCGGTCTCGACCCCTCCGACATAGACACGTCAGCGGTGACCGGGATAGACGTCGCCGGGTATCCCATCGCCCGCCAGGCGATCGCCGCAGATTGCCTGCTTCCATTGCTTCAGGCTCATTTTGCTTTCGCATCAGAATACGACGCGAAGCTGCATTTTAACTTCTACGGAGACGACGCAGACGTCATTATTGACCGCGCCGACCTGATCGAAGGCAACGACGCGAACGATGGCGCGATCACCAGCAATCTTCGCAACCAGACGACCGAGTTTCCACGCCGCATTGTTGGCGCGTACATGGACCCGGCGCAGAACTACACAGTGGTCAATGTTGCTGCAGAACGCCAGGCGACCGACGTTATCGCCATCGGCGATCAGGCGTTTCAGATCCCAGTCGTCATGACGGCGAACGATGCCGCGCAGGCGGTCAACAAGGCTCTGAAGGTGGCCTATGCGACGCTCGAAGGAACGCTGGAATACTCCACGCCGTTCGCGGGCTCAGGCGTCTATATTTCGCTTGTGTCTGGCGCGCCGTTGCAGTTCCAGGGCAAGCGATACGTTCTCGACGAGCTTATCCTCGGCAACGGGACATTGAAGCTGACGACGCGCTATGACCGGCAGAGCGCTTACACGTCGAACGTGCAAGCGATCATCGGCAACGCGCCAACGCCGCCGGCATCGCCGTATTCGGGGCCGACCACGCTCTACCCGATGAACCTACCTGCCCAACGGCCTCAGGATAGCGTTGGCGTCTACATCATCGCAGCCAGTACCGAGGGGTTGGATAGTTGGCGCGGCTGCAACGTGCAGGCGTCATACGATGGCATGGAGACATGGCAGAACGCGCTACAGATCAACATGGAAGGAACGATCGGAACCGTTGCGCTCGACGAGCCTTCCGGCGGCGAGCCGCTGACGGTAGACGTGATCAAGTACGACCTAGACAACGCGACGCCCGCCCAGCTTACCGCTCTCGCCAACGCCTTCGCGATCATTTCATCCGACGACGTGACGCAGCTGGGACAGTTCAGCACGGCCACAGAGACGGCCACTGACAAGCAGTACGACCTGACGGGCATTGCTCGTCCGCTCGGTGGCACAGCGGCATTTGCGGCGTCTGCAGGCGACCGGTTCACGCTCATGGATGCGGCGTATTTTCTCCCCATTGATCCAAGCTTCGCCGGCCGAACGCTCTATTTTCGCGGCGTCGGATTCGGCGAGATCGCGGAAGATGCCGAGATATTTTCGCTTGTCTATACCGCGCTCCTGCCGGTCACTGGCCAGCAACTCAACAGCGAAGCCGGCATAGCCTTCCAGACGGAAGATGGATTCCAACTACTCAATTCGGAGACGTAAGCATGGCCGTTAAGTTCTCAGGGCTCACCGCCGCATCTGCACTCGACGGCACTGAGGTTGTTGCTGTGTCGCAAGTCGTCTCGACGGTGCTAACCAGCGTAAAGACCACGCTATCAGCGGTATTTACTTACCTGCGGACCACGCTCGGCGTGTGGTCCGCAACGCAGTCTGTCACGCCGTTCGCGCTCACGTCGGGAACGACCGTCTCGATAGACGCCAGCAAGTCGAACAACTTCAAGCTGACGATGACGGGCGCGTGCAAGCTGGCCAATCCTACGAATCTCACCGAAGGTATGGTGCTCAACTTTGCCATCGACCAGGACGCAACAGGCGGCCGGGCGTTGACCTTCGACACGTTGTTCAAGTGGCCGGGCGGCACTGCGCCGGCGTGGGTGACCACGGTATCGGCCAAGAATTTCTTCAGCGCCTACTATGACGGCACGGTCTTGCGCTGTAATGGCGCGGTTGGGTACGCCTGATGTTTGCCATGGGGCCGGGGTTTTTCCAGCAGGCAGGCAGCAGCTATGCGACTTTGGCGCTTACGGGCGCATTCTCTTCATCAACGGTCGGTGTGGCGTATTCATCCAGCATCCCAATTACGGGCGGTCTTGAGCCGTACTCGCTGACCGGCGGCACGGGCATCGCCTCGGGCTCGCTCGATAGCGGATTCGCGCTGTCGATCACAGGCACCACGGGGGCGCGATTCCTGACGCTTACGTGCGCCTCGCCAGCCACCGCCGACACGATGAGCTTCACGGCGTCGATCGATTCAACGGATGCGCAGACGGCAACGAGTCCGCAGAGCGTCGTAGTGTCGGTGGCGACAACGTGGAACCCGCTAGACAAGGCTTCGCTGATCGTGTTGAGCAGCGGGAATCTCGTTGCAGGTCGCACTGGCGCCGACACCTACCAGTCGGCACGCGCCACAGCATCGAGATCGTCAGGTAAAAATTACTTCGAGGCTGTCGTTGGCGCAGGTACATCGAGCAGTATGATGATTGGCATAGCCACTGCATCCGCCAACATCGGAAGTTACGTCGGCAGTGATGCTAGCGGGTGGGGATACAACGCAAGCAACGGCGGCCGCTATTTCTCGGGCTCGCTCACTGGCGGCTATGCCACTTACAGCCCTGGCGATGTCATAGGCGTGGCATACGACGCAGTCTCTGGCAAGGTATGGTTCGCCAAGAACAATGTGTGGCAAGGTGGTGGCGATCCGGCGCTCGGCACTGCAGAAGCTATGGGCCTGAGTAGTGGATCGGCCGTGTTCCCGATGTGCTCCATCTTGGAGGGAAGTTCGGGACAGACATGGCTTGGGCGATTCAGAGCGGCAGACCTCACCTATTCGCCGCCGACTGGCTTCTCTCCGTGGGGGTGATTGGACGACTCCTGGCGAAACTAGGCCGACGACGCCCCTGTGCGTGCCAGTTGATGACCGGGGCTTTGCTGTCTAACAGATCATGATCGGCCACGAAGGAATGCGGCTTCCCAGCCATCGGAACGCGAAAGTGTTAGACGGGCGTCATGTAGCGATTTGCTACTAAAATCAGGCACGTTTGACAGGTTGCGCCACTTGACTGTTAATCAGGGGGTCGCTGGTTCGAGTCCAGCTTCGGGCGCCATATACGGCAAGGGTTGCGAGAGATTGCAGCCCTTTCTTTTTGTCTAACGTTTTGCTGTTTGTCTACGTTTTGCCGTGGTGGGTTCGCGTTTGGTGGTATGATAGACGCGGTCTAACAACAGGGCGAAACGATGACTTCTGAGCGCGCACAAAGCCATTTGCCGAAGTGTCTCTTCTTGAAGCACGGGCAGTATTTTTATGTTCGGCGCTTGGATGGAAAACTTACGTGGCTCCCGTTCGGGAGGGATGAAGCCGAAGCCATTGCAAACGCAAACAGCATGAACGCCATGCGTGTTGCCAAGCGCGTTGAGGCGCTCGGCAGGTTCCGTGATGCAAATGTAAAACTGCGCGAGCTTATCTATGCGCGTGACAGCTATACATGCGTTTACTGCGGCGCTAAGGATGACTTGGTCATCGACCACGTTTTGCCATTTGCGAAGGGTGGAAGCACTCACCACAACAACCTTGTCACCGCGTGCGCGCCATGCAATATGACGAAGGGTGACCGGGACGTGCGCGAGTTCATTTGCGACCTAAAGGGCATGGCATCAATGATGATTGAGGCGGCTATCCACGCTTCGGCTTGAAGCCACGCGGCTCGATCGGCTGCACAGCGACCAGTTTTGCCCGGTAATGCTTGCGCGTGATCTTGCTGTCAGAGTGGCCGAGTAGCGCCTGGGCGTGGTCGGTATCGTCCGCGTCGCTGCCGGCCTTCCGGCGTAGATCGTGGAAGGTGATAGCCCCCAGCCCTGCGCGGAGCTTCACGCGCCGCCATGACGCCTTGAAGCCGCTTGACGTGTACGCATCGCCGGTCTGCGACAGGAACACCGGCACCGACCCGATCCGCATGCCCGCTGCCGCCTTCCAGATCGCGCGCAGTTCGTCTGACCATGCGGTCAGGTGATCCTTTCCGGTCTTGCTGTCGGTGTACGCGATCCCGGCATCCGTCGCTGCGGTGAGCTGCAATTCCAGAATGTCCTTCTGCCGCATGCCTGTAAGGTAGGCGAAGCGGACAAGCAGCTTCATGCGATGCCCTGCGGCTGCGATCAGGGCTGCTAGCTCGCCGTCCTCGACGTACCGCTTACCCACGCCCTCGGCGTTGCGGAACTGCATCTCGGCGGCTGGATTCGCGCCGTCGAAGATCCCGGCTTTTGTCAGGTGTGCATACACCGCCGACAGCAGTGCCCTCTCGCGATTCCCCGATACATTTCCCCGCTTCACCACGTAGCTGTAGACGTGCGCTTTGCGAAGCTCCGTCACCAGCATATGGCCGAACACCGGCAGCAACTGCTTCGTGTTTTCCTCATACCCGGCCAGCGTGGCGGGCTTGAGCCTAGATGCTGACACGGCAAGGTAGTGCGCGACAGCCTGCGCGACCGTCCACGCCTGCGACGGCTTTCCTCCTTCAAGCTCGGCCCATTTGCGCAACGCCTCGCCATACTCGCCAGATAGGCGCAGCCACTTCACCTTGCCTGCGATCCGGCTTACGTAGTAGTACGCGCCGTGCTTGTAGTGCATACGCTGTGGCAGCTTGAGCTTCATGCGGCTTTGATCGCGGTCCAGTCGGGCTCGGCGGCTTTCTTGTCGGCTCGCTCTTTGTACTTCAGGGCGGCACTACGCTCAACCAGTGGGCGCCCGGCATAGTTGGGAGTGAAGGGCACACCCATCGCAGCCAGGCGCTTGCACTGCGTCGTGCGGCGCTTGGCGTCAGTCAGTTCGGAAACCTCTTCAGGGGTAAGCCACGGGCTCACTCTGCCTTCTCCGGTGTGCTTGGCGGTGGCGGGAGTGGTTGCCAGTGGGTTGGCGTGTAAATACTGTCGGGTTCTCCGCGCGTTTCAGTGACCCAGCCATCGCGGCTACAGTTCATGGCGACACAGATGCCCATGCGCTTGGTTGGGCCGACAAGAACCCATTCATCCCTCGGCGCACTCTCAATCGGCAACCAGCAATTGGCTTTGCGCAGGTCGTCAATGACGTCGATCACGTCCTGTTCGTTAACGCCGTAGTCGCATAGATGACCTCCGACTCCGTATGCCTTCAAGTCGAGCAGCGCTTGCCTGATCCGATCTACGTCCATCACTCCACCTCCCCGCTATCGAAGCCCCACGAGCGCATGAGGCTGTCGGCATCCTTCATTATCTCTCGCATGATTTCGCTGCCACTCCTTGACGCAACAGCCTCAGGTCCAAGCCCCCACAGGCCATCCATCGCCTGCATCAGCGCGTGGGCTGCGGCGGCGTCATGGTCGATATCCGCCCCGTCACGCGACTCGGCAAAACGCTTGCCATTACCCGCGTCGATCATCGTCGTTTTAAGCTTCATCGCCGGCTCCTTGCAGGCTGCGGCTTTGTGATGACGATCTTGTATGGGCCGGCTTCAGGGAAAGCCGTTGTATACATCTTGTGCGACATTAGCGCGCGATTGTGACCAAGCATCTTGAAGTGCACGGCAACGCCTTTCGCGTTCACCACGTCATAGAACAGCGTCTCAGACTGCTTCATCGCAGGCTCCTTTCAAGTGCTCATTGATCCTGCGAACGATTGCTCCGCCACCCTTGACGCCGTAATCGCTCATGCAGTTCGCTACCGTTTCGCGCACGTCAATCAGCAACGCATTCGCCTTCTCCAACTCCGTCGTCACGTCGTGCAGCCTGATAACCATGCCGTCGTAACCCTCGGCGATTTCGGTCAGGCGGTGGAGTTCGGCGCGGAGGGTGTTGATGGCGTCATGCGTGTTTTTGCTTGTTGCAAGCCACTCAAGACGCGCCAATGCCTCAGCGACTTGTGACGGCATGGCTGTCTGTTTAGCAATCATCGTCAGGGTCCTCGGGATCAGCTTCGCTCCATCCGTAGTTGCAATAGTTCCCGAATACGTCGGCAGCTTCTGCAGCAATATCTTCGTCTGATGCATCGTCATCGACATCGAAAAACTCGACGTAAGGGCCGCCTGTTGGCGTCTCGATATCTACGCGGATTCTTTTCACTTCCCATTCTCCCCAAT
>Ga0182007_10000203_pt1 | contig 40157 bp, 35 predicted proteins | sample Sormic07211113_1_FD_123023 | JGI IMG/M metagenome (GOLD analysis project Ga0182007, IMG submission 123023) | Rhizosphere microbial communities from Sorghum bicolor, Mead, Nebraska, USA - 072115-113_1 MetaG | ecosystem: Host-associated > Plants > Roots > Rhizosphere | place: USA: Nebraska...
CCTGATGACCATAGCAAGTTGGTCCCACCCCTTCCCATCCCGAACAGGACCGTGAAACAACTTTGCGCCGATGATAGTGCTGCAACCAGTGTGAAAGTAGGTTATCGTCAGGCTTGTTATTCGAAAAAACCCCTTCCGGTGATCCGGTTGGGGTTTTTTTACGTCCAATGATTTATGCATGGCATTGACCGCGTGCTACCTTGAAAGGGATATCTTGTCTGCGATGCATACGCTGGAACAATTACGCGCTGGCCAACTGGCCGGCGTGCGCCGCCTGAAGCTGTCGTGCGGCTTGACAGAATTCCCCCGCGAAATCTTCGACCTGGCCGACAGCCTGGAAATCCTCGACCTGTCGGGTAATGCGCTGTCTTCGCTGCCTGACGAGCTGCCGCGCCTGCACAAGTTGCGCATCATTTTTTGCTCGGATAACCTGTTCACCACCTTGCCGGCCGTGCTCGGTGCCTGTCCTGTGCTGGACATGATCGGTTTCAAGGCGAACCGGATCCGCCACGTGCCGGCCGCAGCCTTGCCATCGGCACTGCGCTGGCTGACCCTGACCGACAATGCCATCGAGTCTATGCCGGATGAGCTGGGCAAGTGCGGGCAACTACAGAAACTCATGCTGGCGGGAAATTACCTGAGCCACTTGCCAGCCACCCTGGCCGATTGCCGCCGGCTGGAACTGGTGCGCATCGCCGCCAACCGTTTTACGGCGCTGCCCGACTGCCTGCTGTCCTTGCCACGCCTGAGCTGGCTCGCGTATGCGGGCAATCCCTTTACGGAAGCGCGTGAACTGGCGGCCCTGAGCGGCGCCGGGACGGCGGGCGTGGCCTGGCCGCGCCTGCAACTGGCACAGCAGCTGGGCGAGGGCGCGTCGGGCGTGATTTATCGCGCCCGCCTCGATGATGTCGAGGAGGTTGCGGTGAAAGTATTCAAGGGGGCAATGACCAGCGACGGCTTGCCGCGCAGCGAAATGGCTGCCTGTGTCGGCGCCGGTGCTCATCCGGGCCTGATTCCCATCCTCGGCACGCTCGATGCGCATCCGCAAGGGGCGCTGGGACTCGTCATGCCGCTGATCGACGTGGCCTACCGCAACCTCGCCGGGCCGCCCAGCCTGTCATCATGCACGCGTGACGTGTATGCCGAGGGCGTGCACTTTGACGCACCGCAAGCCCTGGCCATTGCCCACGGCATTGCCTCGGCCGTATGCCAGCTGCATGCGCGAGGGATCGTGCATGGCGACCTGTATGCACACAATATCCTGCATGCGGACGCCGGCGCCTGCCTGCTGGGCGACTTCGGCGCGGCGTCCATGTTTGCGCCAGGCACGCCGCAAGGGGAGGTACTGCAAGGCATAGAGGCGCGTGCCTTTGGCGTGCTGGTGGGCGAATTGATCGCGCACTGTGCGGCGTCCTTGCCCGTCTTGCAGGCCTTGCAGGAGGCTTGCCTGCAGGAAGAAGTGTTGCGGCGACCATTGTTTGCCGAGATCGAGCGGCAATTGCTGGAAATGTTCCAGGCATAAAAAATGGCGCAGCCTTCGCAGGCTGCGCCATTTTCATTTCAGGCTGGCAATATTCAGCCAGGTAGCTGGATTTCTTTTTCCGGCAGGGCGATCTGATTGTCGACACTGAACTGGTAGTCCTTGAAGACGTGTTCGGCCGTCAGGATCTGGTATTCGCCGTTGTCCAGCTTATGCGTGGTGTCCTTCAGGCGATACGTGTAATGGCCGCAGGTCCAGCAGTTGAAGTTGCGCATGTGCGTGCACAGGCAAGTCTTGTCCATCACGACGACGGTTTTTTGTTCCGGATGGGCCGCCACTTCGCGGTTGTACGAGTTGATGTACGCGCAGTTGCCCGTCGCGTCGAGCAGGTAGCCATACGATTCGCAGCCTGGACGGATGCCGGCGCCGATGGCGGGCGTGTTTTTCAGCATGCGCATCGGGTAACCGGTCGGCGAGACGCCGTTGACGATGATGTCTTCTTCCGATGCCTTGTAGTATTCCTGCTTGACCTTGTTTGGCAAGCCGCATTCCTTGGTGACGGTAAAGCGCGTGGCCACTTGCACGCCGGCTGCGCCCGCTTCCAGGAAGGAGACGGCGTCGCTGCCCGTGAAGATGCCGCCGGCGGCGATCAGCGGGATGTCCAGCTGTTCCGCTTTCAGGTAGGCCAGCAGTTCCGCCGTGATCGTGTGCAGGTCGTAATTGGCCCAGTCCATGCCGAAACCCAGGTGGCCGCCAGCCAATGGTCCTTCGACGATGATGAAGTCGGGTAAACGGTCCAGCTTGGCGTTCTTGCGCAGGAAAATCTGCAAGGCGCGCACGGACGAGACGATGATGCCCAGCTTGGCGTCACGGAAACGCGGATGGTCGGCCATCAAGGCAAACGAGCCGAAGTGCAGACCGGCCGACAGGGTGATGCCGTCGATGCCCGCGTCCAGCGCCGCATTCAGGCGCACGCGCAAGGTTTCGCGCGGGCCGTTCATGGTCAGCTTTTCCATGCAATTGACGAAGATCAAGCCATCGCCTTTTTTCGCTTCCATGGTGCGGCCGATATGCAGGCGCTGCGCTTCCGCCAGGCGGCCCAGGTCGAACTGCACCACGGCCTTGTCGCTGTTATTGATGTTGAACTTGTACAGTTTCGTCTTGTCTTTGACGAAGGTGGTGTCGAAACGGCGATCCGACACGTCTTCCACCATGGCATCGGAGATATGCCCGATACCGTTCAGCCGGGCCGCTTCCAGGGCCAGCTCCGACGTGGAAATATCCACACCCATTCCGCCTATCATGATGGGCACATATTCTTTTTTGCCAAATCGCAGGCGGAAATCATCAACACGTTTCATTGCTATCCTTAGACTACCGTGGTTATCACTGAGCCAGATGTACGGTCAAGCCCGCTGCCGGTCAGGCGCGCGGGCGCATGTAGCTGTGCGCAGCTTCAATTCTACCCCAAGCGGGCAGGCGCTCCGAGGCAGCTTGCCGCCATGCCGGTGCAAGCGCAGGCCGGAGCGTGCGCATCATCGAAATTAATCGCGGAAATTGTTAAATTCCAGCGGCATGTCGGGCACGTCCTTGCGCAGCATGGCCATGGCCGCCTGCAGGTCGTCGCGCTTGGCGCCCGTGACGCGCACGGCTTCGCCCTGGATGCTCGCTTGCACTTTCATCTTGCTGTCCTTGATGACGCGCACGATTTTCTTGGCATCATCCGATTCGATGCCATTCTTGATCTTGATGATCTGCTTGACCTTGTCGCCGCCGATCTTCTTGATGTCGCCTTCGTCGAGGAAGCGCACATCGACCTTGCGTTTGGTCAATTTGTTCGTCAGCACGTCGCGCACCTGGCTGAGCTGGAATTCCGAATCCGCGAATGCGGTCAATTCGTTTTCCTTGTGTTCGACACGGGCGTCGCTGCCCTTGAAGTCGAAGCGGGTCGTGATTTCCTTGTTGGATTGCTCGACGGCATTCTTGACTTCGATCATATCGGCTTCGGAGACTACATCAAATGACGGCATGGTCTGTTCCTTTTCTTGTTAAAGCGAGCGCGCGCTCGGCGCGCTGGGCCTTGGCGGCTGATTCTACGCCATGGGACGGCCCTGTTAAAGATGCGACATTTTAACGGACAACGGGCAAGTCGCCCTTGTCCTGAGGTGGTTTTTTGTCGCTTTCGCTCTATAATCGAGCAAAATTTCCCTATCTCATGTCTGCAGAGCTCACCATCGAACACAATTACAACCTCCAGCGCCTGAATACCTTCGGCATCACGGCCAACGCGGCCGTCTACGTACGCATCACTTCGCAGGCCGAATTGCAGGCCGCGCTGCAAGATCCCGCCCTGTCCGCCATGCCGCGCCTGATATTGGGCGGCGGCAGCAACATCGTGCTCACGGGCGACTTTCCCGGCGCCGTGCTGCACATGGCCACGCGCGGCATGCGCCTGGCGCAGGCGGACTTCGAGACGATACTCGTCACGGCCGCGGCCGGCGAAAACTGGCACGATTTCGTGCAGTGGACCCTGGCGCAAGGCGTGGGCGGGCTGGAAAACCTGTCATTGATCCCCGGCACGGTGGGCGCGGCGCCTATCCAGAATATCGGCGCGTATGGCGTTGAAATCAAGGATTATCTGCATAAGGTGAGCGTCATGCACAGCGGCAGCGGCATCGTCTTCGACATGGATCGCGATGCCTGCCGCTTCGCCTATCGCGACAGCATCTTCAAGCAGGCCGACGGCCGCGAGCTGATCGTGCTGGAAGTGACGTTTGCCTTGCCCGCCGAGTGGCAGCCGAACTTGCGCTACGCGGAACTGGCGCAGGCCGTGGCCGAGCGCAATCTTGCCGAGCCGACAGCACAACAGGTGGCTGAAACGGTGATGGCGATCCGCCGGCGAAAATTGCCGGACCCGGCAGTGATTGGCAATGCGGGCAGCTTCTTCAAGAATCCGGTGGTGTCACGGGAGCAATGTCTTGCCTTGCTGGAACGCTTTCCTGCGCTGGTGCACCATGCGCAGCCCGATGGCACGGAAAAGCTGGCGGCCGGCTGGCTGATCGATCAATGTGGCTGGAAGGGGAAAAACCTGGGGCCCGCGGGAGTGTATCCCAAGCAGGCGCTGGTTCTGGTGAATAATGGCGGCGCTCGTGGCGCGGACATTACCCGGCTGGCGGAAGCGATACAGGATGATGTAGAGGCGAAATATGGCGTGCGCCTGTCGCCCGAGCCTGTGTTTATCTAATTAAGCAAAGTGGCAGACGTAATCGAGCGTCTCCACCGTTTCAATATCAAAATAGCTATTGCCCGGCACCTTGAATTGCGTGCCCGCGCCATAGCTGTTCCACTCCGTCGCGTCGGCCAGGCGCACCTTGCACAGGCCGCCGACGATTTCCATCGTTTCCGGGGCGCCCGTGTTGAAGCGCAACGATGACGCGAAAATCACGCCCACGCTTTTCTTCGTGCCATCGGCCAGGATGACGTTGTGCGAGACGCATTTGCCGTCAAAGTAGATATTCGACTTCTTGACGACGCTGACATTGTCCAGTTGTGTGCTCATGCTTCACTTTCCTTGCTGTTAAAAATCAGTCCCGGACGTCATCGGCGCTCAGCACGCTGTTGCGTCCGCCGCGCTTGGCCGCGTACAGGGCCTGGTCGGCGCGGTTGATCAGTTGCTCGACCGTCGAGTCGGGCGACGGCACGACGGTGGCCACGCCGATCGAGATGGTGACGATGCCCGTGCCTGCCGCCGGGTTTTCGATCTGCAAGCCTTCCAGATGGCGCCGGCAAGCTTCGGCGATCAGCAGCGCGCCGGCCGCTTCCGTTTCCGGCAGGATCAGGGCGAACTCCTCGCCCCCGTAGCGGGCGGCCAGGTCGGCCGGGCGTTTCAAATGTTCCGTGAGCACGGCGGCAACTTTTTTCAGGCACAGGTCGCCCGCCAGATGGCCGAAATGGTCGTTATAGCTCTTGAAATGGTCGATGTCGCAGAACAGCAGGCTCAGCGGCGCCTTGTCGCGCTGGCCCCGCTGCCATTCGAAATGCAGGGTTTCATCGAAACGGCGGCGGTTGGCGATGCCCGTCAAGCCATCGAGGGCGGCCAGTTTCTGTAATTCAATGTTCGCGTCCGCCAGGTTCTTTTGGCTTTCGCGCAGGAAACGAAAAGCCTGGTCACGCTGCAGGCGGCTGATGTGCGCGTTGGAATGGTAGCGTATGCGCGCCAGCAGCTCCAGGCGGTCCGGCAGTTTCACCACATAATCGTTGGCGCCGACGGCAAAGCTGTGGGCCTTCAGTTTCGGGTCGTCCTTGGCCGACATCACGATCACCGGCACGTGCGCGAGCGCCTCGTTTTCGCGGTACTGCTGGATCAAGGCGAAGCCGTCGATGCCCGGCATCACCAGGTCTTGCAGGATGACGGTCGGTTGCAAACGCTGCGCCGTGTCCAGCGCCTGGCCGGCGTCGGTGACATAATGAAATTCGATATCCTGCTGGTCGCTGAGCATGCGCCGGACTGCCTCGGCAATGATCAACTGGTCGTCCACCAGCAGTACGCTGACCTTGAATTCGGTCAATGCGGGCTCATGCTGGGTGAAGCTGGAGGAGAATTCTGGCATTGCATTCTTTTCAAATGTTAGGGGAGGGCTCCCACCCATTGTTGAGCTTGGCACCGAGCCGGCTGCGCAGACTGGCGCCTATTCTATCGAGGGGCAGGATTTGCTGCGCCGCATCGAGTTCAGCCGCCGCGCGCGGCATGCCATACACGGCACTGCTGGCCTGGTCTTGCGCAATCGTCGTCTTGCCCGCGCGACGCATGGCCAGCAAACCGTCGCCGCCGTCGCGTCCCATGCCTGTGAGCAATATGCCGATGGCGTCGCCGCGCCAGTGCTGGGCCACGCAGTTGAAGAAGACATCGACGGACGGGCGGTAAACATAGTCGCGCGGTGCTGCATCGTAACCCAAACGATAATTTTGATCTAGCAGCAGGTGATCATTGGTCTTGGCGATCAGTACCGTGCCGGACACCAGCTCGTCGCCTTCGGCGATCACGCGCACGGGCATGCTGAGCTGGTCATCGAGCCATTTGGCGAAGTGCGAGGCGAAGGTTTCATCGATATGCTGCACCACGACGATGGCGCAGCCGGGCGGCGCCGTCCAGCCGGCCAGCACCTTGGCTACCGCTGACGGCCCGCCCGTCGAGGCGCCGATGGCCACCAAGGTCGATACCTGGCCGTCGCTCCGTTCGCCGCCATTGCCGTTCGCCTGGCGCGGCGGCGGTGCCTCGGCGCTGTGGCGTATCAGCTTGCCGATGGTCTTGATCTTGGCCAGCAGTTCGCTGTCGCCGCCCACTTCCCCCTGCAGCACCGGCGTGGCCGTGACGTCGAGCGCGCCCGCGCCCAGCGCGCGGAAGACCTGGTTGACATTGTCCTGCGGGCGGCCCGTGACGACGAGGATGGCGCACGGGCTCTGCTCCATGATCAGGCGCGTCGCTTCCACGCCATCCATCTCCGGCATGTTCAGGTCCATCAGGATCAGGTCGGGGCGGTTGCCCTCGCACATGCGCACGGCCTCGAGTCCCGTGCGGGCGATCCACAGCACCTGGTGTTCCTGCGTACTGGCGACCACCCGGCGCAGGGCCTCGGCGGCCATGGCGACATCGTTGGCAATGGCAATTTTCATGAATGACAGCTCATAAGCGGGCATCTCCTATCAGGTCGGCCACCGCGTCGAGCAAGGTCTCGTCGTGGAAGCTGCCTTTGGTCAGATAATAATCGGCGCCGGCGGACAGGCCGCGCGCGCGGTCTTCCGGACGGTCCTTGTACGAGACGATCATCACCGGCAGCTTGTGCAGGTGCAGGTCTTTCTTGATCAGCGAAACGAGTTCGATGCCATCCATGCGCGGCATGTCGACGTCGGTGATCACCAGGTCGTATTCGCCGCTGCGCACCACGTTCCAGCCGTCGATGCCGTCGATGGCCACATCGACCTCGAAACCGCGCGCCAGCAGCAGCTTGCGCTCCATCTCGCGCACCGTCAGCGAATCGTCGACGACGAGGATGCGCTTGGCGCGGCGCTGCTGCGCGTGGCCGGCCTGCGCCAGCTGGTGCAGGCCGCCTTCGTGCAGCAGCTTGTCGATCGACAGCAGCAAATCGGGCACGTCGAGGATCAGCACCGGTTCGCCGTCGTCGAGCAGGGCGGCGGCGGAAATGTCGCGCATCTTGCCGAAGATCGGGTCGATGGCCTGCACCGCCAGGCTTTGCTCGCCGCGGATGGCGTCGACCACCAACGCGTAGCTTTGCTTGCCGCGGCCGATCACCACCACCGGCAAGTCGTCGGCGCCGCTGGCGCTTTCGCCCAGTTCCAGCACCTGCGCCGCCGACACCAGGCCCAGATGCTCGCCCTTGAGTTCGAAGAACTGCTTGTTTTCCAGGGTATGGATGGCCGCTTGCGGCACGCGTACCACGCTTTCCACCTTGACGATGGGGATGGCGTAGGCTTCGCCGTGCACGTCGACCACCAGCGCGCGCACGATCGATTGCGTCAGCGGCAGGGTGATCAGGGCGCGGAAACCGCGGCCCGGCTCCGATTCCAGGCGCACCGTGCCGTTTTGCTGGCGTATCGTCTCGTGCACGATGTCGAGCCCCACGCCGCGTCCGGACAATTGATTGGCCGTCGCCTTCAGGCTGAAGGCGGGCAGGAACAGGAACTCCAGCAGTTCTCCCGGCGACAGCGCGGCGGCCATGGCGGGGCTGGCCATCTTGCGCTCGATGACGGACTGGCGGATCTTCTCCAGGTCGACGCCGCGCCCGTCGTCGCTGATCTCGATGCTCAGCATGCCGGCGCGGTGACGCGCTTCCATGCGTATCGTGCCCAGCGCTTCCTTGCCCGCGTCGATGCGCTCGTACGGGCCTTCCATGCCATGGTCGATGGCATTCCTGAGCATATGGTTCAGCGGACTTTCGATCTTCGCCAGGATATCGCGGTCGACCAGGGTGTCTTCGCCGTCGATTTCCAGCTGCACTTCCTTGCCCAGGCTGCGCGCCAGGTCGCGCACCATGCGGGGAAACGCGTGGATGCCGTCGCGGAAAGGGCGCATGCGCAGGGCCAGCACTTCGTCGACCATGCCCTGCGAGACGGCCAGCAGGCGCCGCTCGTAGGTTTCGATGTCGGCGATGTGCTCGAGCATGAACTGCTTCAGCGGCTGCGTCTTTTGCAGCGCCAGCAGGGACTTTTCCATCAGGCTCGGGTCGGCCGAGCGGGTAATGGCTTCGTGCAGGTGCTCGATGGCGGAAAACAGGCTGCTCTGGTTGCGCTTGAAGCGCTGCAGCGCGCCGACGAACGGGTGCATCTGGTGCGCATTGATGCGCGATTCGCTGGCCAGCGACAGCAGTTTGTCGAAGTTTTGCGCCGCTGCCTTGGCCGGTGCGGCACCCGTGCGCGGCGCAGGCGCGGCCGCGGACTCGGGCTCCTCGCCCGCCAGGCCGCTGGCGACGGGAGCCTGCGGCTCGGCCGCTTCCTGCGACAAGGGAGCCGCTGCCGGCGCTGGCATGGGGGCCGGCGCCGACGGCAGGGCCGGCAATTCGGGCAGGTCGGCGATGCCGGCGATGGCGTTCAGGGTCTGGTCGATCTGCGCCGCATTGGCGGCCAGCCACGCTTCGGCGCCCGCGTCGTCCAGGCGCGACAGCTGCACGATCAGGTCGACGCCAGACAGCAGCACGTCGACCCGTTCCGGCGTCAGCTTCAAGCGGCCATGCTGGGCGGCGACAAAGCTGTCTTCCATGCCGTGCGCCAGCTGCACCACCACTTGCAGGCCGACGATGGCGGCGGCGCCCTTGATCGAGTGCGCCGCGCGCATCATCGCCTCGACGGCGGTCGCGTCGCCCGCATGGCGCTCCATGGCCAGCAAGCCGTCGGTGAGAATCTGGGTCTGGCTGTCCGCCTCCATGCGGAACAGGTCCAGCATGGAAAAGGCGCTCAGGTCGCCGTGCTGGTCCTGGCTCATCGTAATAGTCTCGCAAGTTGAAAGCCGATCAGCGCCGTATCGAGGCAGCCGATGCGCATGTCGCCTTCGGTGATGACGCCGGACAGGAAGCGCGACAGGCCCTTGTTGATGGTCGCCGCCGGCGCCTGCACTTTGGCCGAGGCGTAGCGCACGATGCCGTGCAGGTCGGCCACGGGCAGGGCGTAAGCCTGTTCTTCCCAGCGCAGCAGCAGCAGGCGCGCAAAGGTGTGGCGGCCGCGGGCCGGCGGCGCGCCCTGTTCGTCGATGCCCAGCAGGTGTGCCAGCGACATGCATGGATACAGCTTGCCGCCGATATTGACGATGCCGGACAGGCCGCGCCCGCTGCGGTGCGGCAGCACGTGCGGCTTGGCTTGCGGCGCCACGGCGTCGAACACGCGCGTGGGCAGCGCCAGCCATTCGCGGCCGATGCGAAATACCAGCGCCGAGCTGTCGCGCACTTCGCCGCCCGCATCGATCTGGCGGAAGTGGCTGGCCCAGTCGCGCTGGTAGTGCGCGTCCACGGGCCGTTGCAGGTTGCGCTGGGCGGCGCCCGCATACACGTCGCAGTTGCGGCAATGGACGTTGGCGGGCAGCTTGGGACAACTCTGGTCGCCGACCACGCCGATATGGTTCCAGCAGTCGTCGATGGTTTCCAGAGTCTCGCTGGCGATGATGGTTGTCATGCGTGCCCCTTAGTTGGACGCCTGGCGGCGCTGGTAGATGCGCGCCGCGCGCGCCTTCAGGGTGGTGGCGGCCGTGTGGTTGCCATTGCGTTCGGCCAGCAGGGACAGATGGCACAGCGCCTCGTAATGGTCGGGCTGCAGGTAGATGCAGCGGCGCCAGTAGTCGTCGGCCAGGTCCATCTTGCCGGCCAGTTCATTGATGATGCCCAGCATGAAATACGCTTCCGCCGCTTCGGGGACGCGGGCAAGGTGGGCGTGGCATTTTTCGCCCGCTTCGCGCAACTGGCCGCGGTCGGCCAGCAGGCGCGCCTCCGCCAGCAAATCGGCTTGCGCTGCCGGTGCCGGTGTCCGTGCCGGCGCGGGCGATGGCACGGACACGGGGCGCGTGCGCGCCGGCGCCGGCGCGGCGGAAGAGGGGGCCGCTGCTGCAGCGCGCCCTGGCGCGGGCGGCACGCTGCGCAGGGGACGCGCGGCAGGCAGCGGTGGCACTTGCACGGGACTGGCCGGCGCCGCCGTTTCCTTCTTCAGGGCGAAAGCCTGGCGGAACTGCAGCGGCGCGAAGCCGTTCTGGCAGAACGACGGCACTTCCGCATAGCCGGCCAGCAGCATGCCGTCGTCGGCCAGCAGGGCGGACAGGTTGGCGATGGCCGCGCGCGTGGTCGGTTTGTCGAAGTAAATCAGCAGGTTGCGGCAGAAGATGACGTCGTAGTGTTTGCTGTAGCTGGCGGTATCGAACTGCAGCAGATTACCCTGCCTGAAGGTGACTTGCTCGCGCAAGGAATCGATGATGCGGTAGGCGTCATCGGCCACGTGCGTGAAATAGCGCTCGCGGAAGGCCACGTCCTGCGCGCGGAAGGCGTTGCGGCCATACACGCCGGCCTGCGCCCGCTCGATGCAGCCGGGGCTCAGGTCATAGGCGTCGATGCTGAACGCCTGCTTCGGCACGCCGCCGTCGCGCAGCGCCATGGCCATCGAATACGGTTCCTCGCCGCCCGCGCACGGGATTGACAGGATGCGCGTGGCGCGCCCGCGCGCCCAGCGTTCCTGCACCAGTTCGACGGTGGCGTAGAACGCCTGCGGGTCGCGGAACAGCCACGATTCGGGCACCACGACCAGCTCGATCAATTGCGTCATTTCGGCCGGCGTGAGCGCCTGCAGATAGGTTTCGCTATCGCTAAAGCCCGTCTGCTCCATGCGCTGGTTGACGGCCCGCTCGGCCACGGATTTGGAGACGGACAGGCCGGTCGCGCGGCGCAGCAGGGCTTGTGCCGTCATGCCGCACTCGCTTCCTGAAACAGCAGCGCGCGCACGTCGGGCGGCAGCAGGTGTTCCAGTTCCACCAGCTGCACGATGCCGTCGGCATCGCTGGCCACCTGGCCCAGGAAGGGCGCCGTCGCCACGCCGCTGTCTTCAAGCCCTTGCGGGTCGATATCGGCGATGCCGCGCACCTGCGAAGCGAGCAAGCCCAGCGCATGCATGGCGCCGTCCGGCGCGCGGTAGTCGACGATGACGATGCGCGTGTCGAACTGCGCGGCGGCGGGCGGCAGTCCGGCCAGGCGCGACAGGTCGATCACGGGCACGGGCGTGCCGTGCAAGTCCATCAGGCCGGCCACGTAGTCTGGCGTGAGCGGCAACTGTTTCAGCTCCAGCAGCGGCAGCACGCGCACGATGCCGGCCAGGGGCAGGCCGTAGCGGTCGCGTCCGATGTGAAAGAGCAGCACTTTCATGGGATCAGATGGTGACGGCGAAGGTCGATACGCTCGACTGCAGGTCGCCCGCCGCATATTGCAGCTGGTGCACCGCCTCGCTGGTGGCTTTTAATGACTCCACCGTCTGCTGCGTGGCATCGTTGAGCTGCATCATGGTATCGGAGATTTGCGAGGCGCCGATCGCCTGCGACTGCATGCCTTGCAGCACGGCGTCGAACTGCGGCGTGAGCTTTTGGACCTGGTCCATCACGGACGACAGCTGCTCGGCCACCTGGCGCACTTCGCCCACGCTGCGGCGAATTTCTTCCGAGAATTTATCCATGCCCATCACGCTGGCGGACACGGCCGATTGCATTTCCTTCAACATTTGCTCGATATCCCAGGTGGAAACGGAGGTTTGGTCCGCCAGGCGGCGGATTTCCGTCGCCACCACGGAAAAGCCGCGTCCCGCCTCGCCCGCTTTTTCCGCCTCGATGGCGGCGTTCAGCGACAGGATGTTGGTCTGGTCGGCCACCTTCGTGATGGTGATCAGCACGCTATTGATATTGCTGGCCTTTTCCGACAGGGCGGCCAGCTTGGCGTTGATGGAATCGGTGGCCGAAACCATGTGCTGCATGGTCGAATCCATGCGCTTGAGGTTATTCTGCGCTTCGGCCGTGGCATTCGTCGTGTAGTCGGCCACGGCGGTGGCGTCTTCCATGGTTTTCAGCAACTGGCTCGTGTTGGCCGAGATTTCCTTGGTGGTGCTGAGAATTTCCACGCTCGTTTGCGCTTGCTCAATGCCCGTGGCTTCCTGCTGGCGTGCCGAGGCGGCAATTTCCGTGGCGGACGTCGTCACCTGGATACCGGCCTTTTGCACATTATTGAGCAGGCTGCGCAGGTTTTCGAACATCTTCGCCAGGCCATTGCCCAGTTGCCCGATGGCATCGCTGCCTGTGATGCTGACCTTGCCCGTCAGGTCGCCCGAGGCCGCCTTCGACACCACTTCCAGCAAGGAATCGACCTTGGCCCGCAAGGTGTTGGTGGCGGCCAATTCGTTGGCCTGGTTGTCCTGGATGGTTTGCGCCATGCGGTTGAATTCTTCCGTCACCTTGCCCAGCTCGTCGCGCGAGATGATGGCGGCGCGCGCGCCCTGCTCGCCGCCGGCGATGCGCCCGACGGCGTCCGTCAGGCTGTTCAGCGGGCCGAGAATGGAACGGCCCAGCAGGTAGGAAATGCCCAGCGCCAGCACGATGCACAGCAGGCCGCCCAGGGCCAGGGTCAACATCATGGTTTCCTGCAATTTTGCCGTGTTGGCCGTGCGCTCGGCCAGCAAGCGGGTTTCCTCGGCGGCCACTTCGTCGAGCAGCTTGTTCGCTTGCGCGACGGCGGGGTAGCCGGTTGGCGGCATGGTGCGCGCCACGGATTCCGTCGCGCCCGGCGCATTGCCCAGCGCGCGCCGCTTTTCGATCAAAGGGGTGATCCATTCCTTGACCCAGGTGGTGGTCAGCTGGTCGATCTTGCGGAAGCGTTCCGACTGTTGCTTGTTGTCGACCGTCATGCTGATGGCTTTTTGCGTGTGCTGGCTCAGCATTGCCGTCTCGTCCGTTTCCGGCGTCAGCGATGCTTCGTTGCCGGTCAGGATGAAACCGCGCGCTTCCACCTGGATTTGCAGGATGGAATTGTGGATCTTGTCGATCTCGACCAGCACTTCCATCGTGTGGCGATCCCATGCATTAGCCTCGGACAGCCGCGAAAAGCTGTTGTAGGCCACGCCCAGCAGGATCAGGATGATGGCCACGATGGAGCCGAAGCCCAGGTACAGTTTATTCTTGATACTCAGGTCTTTGAACATGGGGGCTCCGGAAGCGGGAAGGTCAGCACAATTGCACTGTAGCATTTTGCCATGCGGACAGCAAAATGGGGCGCGTGCAGGGCCGTAAATCGCGGACGAGTGCGTTTCAAACGTAAAAAAGCCGCCCGTGGGCGGCTTGGCTTGGCGCGGGAGGCGGTGCCCCCTAGCTAACTAATTACTTCTGGCCACGCTTTTCGCGGGCGATGGCGGCGATGCGCATGCGCAAGGCGTTCAGCTTGATGAAGCCGCCGGCGTCGGCCTGGTTGTAGGCGCCGCCGTCTTCGTCGAAGGTCGCGATGTTCATGTCGAACAGCGAATCGGTCTTCGAATCGCGCGACACGACGATGACATTGCCCTTGTACAGCTTGATGCGTACCCAGCCGTTCACGGTTTCCTGCGTGTGATCGATCAGGGTTTGCAGGGCGACGCGCTCGGGCGCCCACCAGTAGCCGTTGTAGATCATCGACGCGTAGCGCGGCATCAGGTCATCTTTCAGGTGGGCCACTTCGCGGTCCAGGGTGATCGATTCGATGGCGCGGTGGGCCTTGAGCATGATGGTGCCGCCCGGGGTTTCATAGCAGCCGCGCGACTTCATGCCGACGTAGCGGTTTTCCACCAGGTCCAGGCGTCCCACGCCATGCTTGCCGCCAACCTTGTTCAGTTCGGCCAGCACGGTGGCGGGCGACATGCGCACGCCGTTGATGGCGACGATGTCGCCTTTTTCGTATTCGATGTCCAGGTATTCCGCTTCGTCCGGCGCCTTTTCAGGGCTGACGGTCCAGCGCCACATGGTTTCTTCCGCTTCGGCGCTCGGGTTTTCCAGGTGGCGGCCTTCAAAGCTGATGTGCAGCAAGTTGGCGTCCATCGAGTACGGCGCGCCGCCGTTCTTGTGCTTCATGTCGATTTCGATGCCGGCGTCTTCCGCGTACTTCAGCAGTTTTTCGCGCGACAGCAGATCCCACTCGCGCCATGGGGCGATGATCTTCACGCCTGGCTTGAGCGCATAGGCGCCCAGTTCGAAACGCACCTGGTCGTTGCCCTTGCCGGTCGCGCCGTGCGAAATGGCGTCGGCGCCCGTGGCGTTGGCGATTTCGATCAGGCGCTTGGCGATCAGCGGACGGGCGATCGAGGTGCCCAGCAGGTATTCGCCTTCGTAGACGGTGTTGGCGCGGAACATCGGGAAGACGAAATCGCGCACGAATTCCTCGCGCACGTCTTCGATATGGATGTTTTCCGGCTTGATGCCGAATTTGATGGCCTTGGCGCGCGCCGGTTCCAGTTCTTCGCCCTGGCCCAGGTCGGCCGTGAAGGTGACGATTTCGCACTGGTAGTTATCTTGCAGCCATTTCAGGATGACGGAGGTGTCGAGTCCGCCGGAATAGGCCAGGACTACTTTTTTAATGTCGCTCATATTGCTTCCAGTTGTCGTTGTCGATGTATGTATTGCGATGCTGCCAGGTTTTATGCAGTGCCAGGCGAATTATTGGATTTTACCGAGTAACAGGTATTCGATCAGCGCTTTTTGCACGTGCAAGCGGTTTTCCGCCTCGTCCCACACGACCGATTGGGGGCCGTCGATCACTTCGGCGGCCACTTCCTCGCCGCGGTGGGCGGGCAGGCAGTGCATGAACAGCGCGTCGGGCGCCGCGCGGGCCATCTTCGCGCCATCGACGATCCAGCCGTCGAAGGCGGCGATACGGGCCGCGTTTTCCGCTTCGTAACCCATGCTGGTCCACACGTCCGTGTTGACCAGGTGCGCGCCTTCGCAGGCGTCGGACGGGTTGGCGAAGAAGGTGTAGCGCTCGGTCTTGACTTGCGACAGGTCGATGTCGTAGCCCTTCGGCGTCGACACGTTGACGTGGAAGCCGAACACTTCGGCCGCCTGCAGCCACGAGTACAGCATGTTGTTGGCGTCGCCGATCCAGGCGACGACCTTGCCGGCGATCGAGCCGCGGTGTTCGATATAGGTGAAGATGTCGGCAAAGACCTGGCACGGGTGGTGTTCATTGGTCAGGCCATTGATCACCGGCACGCGCGAATTGGCGGCGAAACGCTCGATGATTTCCTGGCCGAAGGTGCGCACCATGATGATGTCGCACATGCGCGACATGACCTGGCCCGCGTCTTCCACCGGCTCGCCGCGGCCCAGCTGGGAGTCGCGCGTGTTCAGGTAGATGGCGGCGCCGCCCAGCTGGTGCATGCCGGCCTCGAACGACAGGCGCGTGCGGGTGGAGTTCTTTTCAAAGACCATCACCAGGGTGCGGTCGATCAGTGGATGGTAGATTTCGTAATTCTTGAACTTGCGCTTGATCAGATGGGCGCGTTCGATCACATATTCGTACTCTTCCAACGTGAAATCGGAGAACTGGAGGTAGTGCTTGATCGGTTTTTTTGTCGACATAATGACCACTTGAAGATGCGCAGGCCGCCGGCGGCGTGCCTTTCCCGCCGGGTTGCATCAGCGTACAACATCTCGTCTGATGACTGCCTCGCCCGGCGCGCTGCTGTGTTGATCGGTGCCCGTGCCTGTTTGTCGCGCGGGTCGATGCGGTTTGCCAAGTTGAAAATAATGCAATGGCAAGTACTTCAGCCGTTCAATTATAAGGGTTTTGCTTTTAGATTGGAAAGACCGTCCGGGCGCGTACTTGTATAGGCAAGCGTGCGCCCGGGCAAAGGGCGGTGGATTAATAGATGCTGGCGGGCGCGGCCCCGTCCAGCTGGGGCGCCACCAGGGGCAAGTCCAGGGTAAAGCGCGTGCCGGCGGGGCTGCTGGCCACCTGGATGGTGCCGCCCAGCAGGGCCGTGACGATGTTGTAGCTGATCGACAAACCGAGCCCGCTGCCGCCCTGGCCCAGCTTGGTGGTAAAGAAGGGGTCGAAGATGCGCGACAGATGCTGTTCCGCGATGCCGCCGCCATTGTCGGCGAAGACGATCCGCACGCGCGCGCCATCGGGCGCGGCGGACAGGCGCATGCAGCCCGCGCCGGCGGCGCCATCGTTGGGCGCAAGGGGAAAGGCATGCAGCAGGGCGTTGTTGATCAGGTTGGTGATCACCTGGCCGAACGGGCCGGGATAGCTGTCCATGGCGATGCCGAAGTCGATCTCCATCTCGATGCGGTGGCCGGAGCTGCGGATGCGGTTCATGACGGTGGCGATGATTTCATTGCTCACCTGTTGCAGGTCGAACTGGCGCCGCTGCTCGGTGGTGCGGTCGACGGCCACCTGCTTGAAGCTGTTGACCAGGTCGGCCGCGCTGTGCAGGCCGCGCATCACCAGCGCCGACGCCTTGCCCGCATCCTCGATGTAGGCGGCCAGGTCCGAGCGGCGCAGGCCGGGGCCGTTCATCAGGCGTTCCACGTCGTCCGTCTTTTGCTGCATGGTGCTGGCGATCAGCAGGCTGTTGCCGATCGGGGTATTGAGTTCATGCGCCACGCCGGCCATCAAGGAACCCAGGGCGGCCAGTTTTTCCTGCGACGCCAATTGCGCCTGGGCGTCTTGCAGTTGCCGGTAGGCGCTGGCATTGTCGAGCGCGATGGCGCCATACGCGCACAGGGTGCGGAAGATCAGGCGTTCGCGTTCGCCGTAGGCGTGGGCATGGCAAGCCTGCACCGTCATCACGCCCAGCACGCGCTCGCCCACCGTCAGGGGCACGTACAGCACGCTCTGGTTATGCAGGGTGCCGGGCACGGTGTAGGCGTGGCGCTTTGGGGGCACCTGGTCGATATACACTTCGCGCCGGCCCAGCAGGCAGCGCACGGAGTAGGCGCGTGGGTTGCTCAGTGGAATGGCGTTGTCGGACAGGGGCCGGCCCGCTTCCATGCCGTGAGCGCGGCGCAGCGCCGTGCCCGCCGCGTCGAGCATGTAGACGGCGAAGGTATTGACTGGCAGCAAGGCATGCACGTGGCGGTCGAGGACCTGGAACACGGCGCTGGCGTCGAGGTGGGTGGTGATTTCCTGGCCGATGGCCGACAGCCGTTCCAGCGTATCGCTGGTCTGTTGCAATACTTCGGCGCGGCGCGCTTCGGAGGCGGCCAGTTCGCGGTGATGATAGCCTTCCGAGCGCGCATGTTCCGTCTGGTGGTAAACCTGCATGGCGGTGGCGCGGTTGCTCGCTTGCTGGGTGTGGCTTTTTTCGCGTGCCACGCCCGCATCGAGGGCGATATCGTAGGCGCGCGCATAGTCGCCCGCATGCGCGTATTCGCGCGCCAGCGCATCGAGCAGTTCGCCGGGCGGCACATAGCCGTCGATCGAGGCGGCCACCTGCAGCGCCTGGTGCAGGAAATGCAGGGCGGGATTGCGTTCCTGCATGCCTGCCGGTGGTGGCAAGTCGTGGCGTGCATGCAGCATGGCCAGCACGCGCAGCGCGGCTACCTGGTGCATGGCGTCGCCCTGCGCGGTGGCCAGCTGGCAAGCCCGTTCGGCCGCCTGCAGCGCTTCGTCCGGGCGGTCCAGGTAAGACAGCGCATGGGCGCTGCCGCGCTGGGCCATGCTGCGGAAATCGGCCTGGCCCAGCGCTTCGGCGCGCTGCGCCAGCCGGCTGAAGGCGTCGAGCGCCGTGTCGTAGTCGCCCTTGTCCAGGCTCAGTTCGCCCAAGTGAAACAAGGCGTTGGCATAGGTGCGGGCGCCCGCCACGGGGGCGAGGATGTGCAGCGCTTCGCGCAGCAAGTCCTCGGCGGCGGCCAGGCGCCCCAGCTTGCGCATGGTTTCGGCCGTGTGCGTCTGGCAGGCGCCGATGCTGCGCGGCCAGCCGGTGGGGCGCGCCAGGTCCAGCGCGCACTGCATCCATTCGAGGGCCGATTCGTTGTCGTTAAGGCTGGAGAAGCAGTCGCCGATATTGATGGCGGCCGTGATCGCCCCGCGCAGCTGGCCGCTTTCCAGGGCCGCCTCATAGCTTTGCATGTAGTGGCCGGCGGCCGTGCCCAGGTCGCGCGAGGTGTGCGCCAGCAAGCCGTGGAAATCGTGCACCCAGGCAGCCAGCGGCGCGGGCAGCTTGCCGCTGTCGCCGTCGGCCAGGAAGTGGCCGCCCCAGCGGGCCTGGGCGGCCGGCGCGTCGCGCAGGACGGCCCAGCGCGCCGTGGCCGCGTCGGCCAGGCTGGCGCGCATCGCATCGCCGGCGCCGCGCGCTTGCTGCGCCGCAGCCAGCAGTTCGGTATCGCAGCGGGCATGGTCGCCGCGGTCGACGGCGATCGAGGACAGCAGCCAGTGGGCGTCGGCGCAGCCGGCCCCATCGCCGTGTACTTCGCAGGTGGCGCGCGCCGCCAGGGCCAGGCTTTCCGCGGAGTCGAGCGCGCCTTGCAGCCAGGCCAGCTCCGCCTGCACCAGTTGCAGGCGCGCGCGCGCCTGTTCCAGTGCGGCCCCTTCCAGGCCAGCCAGCGGCAGCAGCAGATGCGCCTCTTCGCTCAGTTGACTTGCTCTATTGCAATCCCGCTGGCGCAAATGCCAGGACAGCAACAGCAGCAGCGGTACGCGCCCGGCGCCGCGCAACGGCAGCAAGGCGCTTTCCCACTGCGCTACGTCATGTTCGAGCGCGAACATTTCCATTCAAGCATTCTCCCCGCAAACAGTGTGCCAGCCTGCGACCATACAGGCCATGCGTCATCGCATTGTAAGCTGCATTCAGGGGAATTGTTCAGTCCGCAGGACAGAATTGTGCGTCCCGCCCGGCCGCCACGACAGGGCGTTTCTCCGGCTGTGCTACGGCCGGCTGCAGGCGTCTAGCGTGACACGAGGCGGATGCGGGCGCTGCCGTCCATGGTTCTGGCGCTGCGCATGTCGGCAGGCATGCGCAAGCCGGGCAGGAACTGGGCGTCGTCGATCACCACGCGCTCGCCCTCATTGCCGAAGACGAAGGTCGAGCCCTGTTTGGTGACGAATTGGCCGGGGCCGGTGGGATAGATTTCCACGCTGGGCTTTGCATGCAATTCCCTGTCGTCGATCAGGCGGCCAAAGAAATGGGTGTCCTGCTGGTGCACTTCCAGGCGTTGGCCATTCGACAGGCGGTATTGCTGCTCGATGTCGAAGGCTTCCTTTGCCGTGACGTGATAGTAGGTGCCGGAGGTGACGCGCACGCTGTCTGCAGCTTGCGGCGCCATCGCGGTCTGGGCCTGGGCCGTGCCGCCGGCAAGGGCGAAGAGCGCGGCGAGGAGGGGGAGTAAGCGTTTGGTATGCATGACATTCACCTTCGATCAGGATGACAGGATGGGTTGGAGTTAGATCGTGTGGTCGCTGGCAGGTTTCCGGCAGGGACTGGTGTCAAGTTAGCAAACGCGCCTGTCCAGCACCATCGCCAGGCGACGGATGGCAGGTTTTGCGCGCTGAAACGCTTAAAACGCTGGATGAACGGTTTTGGGATTAAAATCGAAAAGCAAGCTCGGCCACAAAATTAAATTTTGCCTGCCGAGGTTTTATTGTTGCTTTGTTTGTGCTGCGGCGTATGCTCAATACAGCGTCTGGGCCGATTCGTGCAGCAGCTGGCCATACAGGGTATGGCGCATCTTGGCGATCTTGCCTTCAGACAAGGCTTGCAGGATCGCGCATTGCGGCTCGATCAGGTGGCGGCAATTGTAGAACTTGCAGCCGCCCAGGTAGGGCTGGAATTCGCGGAAGGCGCGCTCGAGCATGCCTTCGGACAGGTGGTACAGGCCGAATTCCTGGAAGCCGGGCGAATCGATGATGGAACTGTTGGCGCCCAGTTCGTCAAGCTTGTACAGCCGCGTAAAGGTCGTCGTGTGCTTGCCCGTGTCGAGCGCGGCCGAGATTTCGCGCACGGCGATGTCCGCGTCCGGCACCAGCAGGTTGATCAGCGACGACTTGCCCATGCCCGACTGGCCGATCAGGATCGACGACTGGCCCGCCAGCAGCGGCGCCAGGGTGGCCACGGCGTGTTCCGGCTCGGCGCGCGCCGACACTTCATCGACGGGATAGCCCATCGAGGAATACGGCAGCAGGCGTTCGCGGGCCCGTTCCAGCGAAGCGGTCACGTCCGTTTTGTTCAGGATGATGCGCGCCTCGATGCCAGCCGCGTCGGCCGCCACCAGCGAGCGCGAGATCAGGTCGTCGGCAAAGCCCGGCTCCGTCGCCACGACGATGAACAGCTGCGTCAAATTGGCGGCCAGCAGCTTGGATTTGTACTGGTCCGAGCGGTACAGCAGGGTCTTGCGTTCCTCGATGCGGTCGATGACGGCCTGGTCGTTCGAGGTACGCGTCAGGTGCACGATGTCGCCCACGGCTACATTGGTTTTCTTGCCGCGCGTCACGCATTGCAGCTTGGCGCCGTCCACGTCGGCCAGGTAGTGGCGGCCGTGGGCGGCGATGATGACGCCTGTCAACTTGCCTTCGCTCATGGGGTCACCTGGCTGCTCTGGAAGATGAGGTCGGCCTTGGCGGCGCAGATGAAGTCGTTTTCGGACAGGCCGCCGGCGCCCTGGTTGACCGAGTGCGTGTCGTAGCGCACGGCGCAGGTTTTGTAAGTAATGATGAGCTCCGGATGGTGGTCTTGCGTATGGGTCATATAGGCCAGGGCGTTCACGAACGCCAGGGTCTGGTAGTAATTCTTGAAGCCGAAGTCGCGGCACAGCTTGCCATTTTGCAGCGTCCACTGGGGCAGCAGGGCGTGCAGGGTGGCGATGTCCGTGTCGCCCAGCGCCTGCTGGCGCGGCGAGCAGGACAGTTGGGCCAGGTCTTGCGAGGTCGATGGCGTATTCGTCGATGGCGTATTCATGTCGTAGCCCCTTTCAGGTGGCGGATGCGCACGCTGGCCGGCGGGTGGCTGTCGTAGAAGGCCGAGTGCAGCGGGTCGGGCGTCAGGGTCGACGCATTGTCTTCATACATTTTGACGAGGGCCGAGACCAGGTCGTCCGCCTGCGTATGCGTGGCGGCAAAGGCGTCGGCCTCGAATTCGTGCTTGCGCGAGCTGAGCGAGGTCAACGGTCCCAGCAGGAAAGTGAATACCGGCAACACCAGCATGAACAGCAGCAGGGCCAGCGCGTCCGTCGGCTGGCCTGTCAAGGCCAGCGCCACCGGATCGACGTCCAGGCCCGCGTAAAACCACGGCTGCGTCTTCAGGAAGCCCAGCAGCGCCAGAAAGCCCAGCGAAATGATAAACATCATGGCGATGCGCTTGACGATGTGCTTGAGCTTGAAGTGGCCCAGTTCATGCGCCAGCACGGCCTCGATTTCCTGCGGCGCCAGGCGCGACAGCAGGGTGTCGAAGAAGACGATGCGCTTGTTGGCGCCAAAACCCGAGAAATACGCATTGCCGTGGGCGCTGCGCTTCGAGCCATCCATGACGAACAAGCCTTTCGAGGCGAAACCGACGCGCTGCATCAAGCCTTCGATGCGGCTTTTCAAGGATTCATCGGCCAGCGGCGTGAATTTGTTGAACAGGGGGGCGATGACTGTGGGAAACAGCACCATCATCAGCAGCTGGAAGCCGCTCCAGACGAACCAGGCGTACAGCCACCACAAGCCGCCCGACTTGGCCATCAGGGTCAGCACGACCCAGATCAGCGGCAAGCCGATGGCCGCGCCCAGGCCCACGCCCTTGAGCATGTCCGTGAAGAACAGCTTGCGCGCCATGGTATTGAAGCCGAAACGTTGTTCCAGCACGAATTGGCGGTAGTAATCGAAGGGCAGGTCGATCAGGCCGGAAATGACGGCAAAGGCGGCGATCAGGCCGATCTGGTACAGCATGGGCGAACCCGCTCCCATCCATTCATTCAGGTGCAGCGCCAGCCATTGCAAGCCGCCCAGCAGGGTAAAACCGATCAGCACGGCATAGTTGACCAGCAAGGTCAGCAGGCCGAACTTGGTCTTGGCCACCGTATAGTCGGCCGCCTTCTGGTGCGCGGCCAGCGGGATTTTTTCCGCGAATTCGGGCGGGACTGCCGCGCGGTGCGCCAGCACGTGGCGGATCTGCCGCGAAGCAAGCCAGAAGCGCACGGCCAGGGTCAAAACGAGGACGGATACAAACAAAATCGAAAACGCGAGTGAATACATTCTGTGCCTGTGAGAAAATGGCTGATTATTTAGTTTGATTAGGCCAAGAGAGAATTATGTCACAAGCGACCGACTTAGCTGCATCCACCCCCGCACCCGTGGTGCCTGCACGTCCCAACGAGATGAACCTGGTCTGGGTCGATATGGAAATGACGGGCCTGGAGCCCGATACCGACCGCATCATCGAGGTGGCGGTGGTGGTGACGGACATGCACTTGAACCTGCTGGCCGAAGGCCCCGTGTTCGTGATTCACCAGTCGGATGAAACCCTGAACAAGATGGATGCCTGGAACAAGGGCACGCACGGCCGCTCGGGCCTGATCGACAAGGTGAAAGCGTCGACCGTGACGGAAGCGCAGGCGGAAGCGGAACTGATCGCGTTCCTGAAGAAATACGTGCCTGCAGGCAAGTCGCCCATGTGCGGCAACACCATCGGCCAGGACCGCCGCTTCATGGTGCGCGGCATGCCGAAGCTGGAAGCGTTCTTCCACTATCGCAATGTTGACGTATCGACATTGAAAGAACTGTGCAAGCGCTGGAAGCCGGAAATCGCCACCGGTTTCAAGAAACACCAGAAGCACACGGCGCTGGCCGATATCCTGGAATCGATCGAAGAATTGAAGTACTACCGCGAGCACTTTATCAAGCTGTAATCGAAGACGCCTCACAAAACCTACTGCGCGTCGGTATAGGCGGCCTGCGATGCTCACCGTACCTTCGTACGGTTGCGCTTCTTAGCCACCTCTCCCTTCCGCTCGCTACGGTTTTGTGAGGCGTCGCGAAGGTTCCGTTACAATCGTACCAAAGTCAAAATCGAGGGGGTGCCAAGCGCCATCCTCATCCTGCCACTCCAGCGCAAACGCTCCCGTTTGCCGTAAATCCGTGATCCAGCGCACTTCGCCCGGCTGGCGGAAATATTCCACGCACTGGCCGAATGGCTGTCCCAGCCGGCACAGCACCAATCCCTCGCCCGCCACGGCGCACCATTGCTCATGAATATCGATCAAGGCCACGGCCGGGTCGCCATAGAATTCGCCCAGGCTGGCCTGACGCCCATCGGCGGCCGTCACCCTGGCCTGTTCGTATTCGTGCTGCACAATATAGTCGGCGCTGCGCGCCAGTTCGTGTGTCGTCATGCTGTCTCCACGGTGGGCCAGACGGTTTCTTGGTCGGCGCGCGCTTCGGCGATCAGCCATTCGCAGAACGCGTGCACGAGGGGTCGCGTTTCCGCCTGGGGCGAACGCAGCAGATAATAGCAGTGGGGGCCGCGCACGGCGTGTTCGAACACGCGCACCAGGCGGCCCGAGCGCAGGTCGTCGCCGATCAGGGGACTGGCGGCAATGGCCACGCCCTGGCCGCTGGCGGCCGCGTCCAGGCACAGATACGTGTGCGAAAAGCGCGCGCCGCTGTTGCCGCTATTGCCGCTGTAATGCACGCCGCAGCTGTGCAGCCAGCGCGTCCAGTCGATTTCGCCGGGCAGGTGCACTTCCGGTTCGTCGTGCAGCAGCGGATAGCGCAGCAGGTCGGCCGGTTGGCGCAGGCTGGCCGCATTGGCGCGGAAACCGGGGCTGCAGACGGCGGAAAACCATTCTTCCATCAATAAGTCCACTTTCAGGCCCGGATAGCGGCCAGGACCCAGGCGGATGGCCACATCGACGCCGTCGCGCGCCAGGTCGACCGGGTGCATGGACGCCAGCACGCGCAGCTCGATCTGCGGGTAGCGGTCGCGCAGGCGGCCCAGGCGCGGCATCAGCCAGCGCGAGACGAGCGAGCTGGTGGCCGTCACCGTCACCACCTTGTCGTCGCCCTGGCGCCGCGCCTGCTCGGAGACGTCGGCCAGCTGGTTGAGTATCGGCCCCAGCGAGGCCGCATAGCGCTGGCCGGCGCTGGTGAGCACCACGCCGCGCGGCAGGCGCTGGAACAGCACGATGCCGAGCCACGCTTCGAGCTGTTTCACGTGATGGCCGATGGCGCCGGCAGAGACATGCAATTCTTCGCCCGCGCGCTGGAAACCTTCATGGCGGGCGGCCGCCTCGAAGGCGTGCAGGGCGGCGAGCGGTGGCAAGGGACGTGACATGGCAGTCTTCAAGGGAATTGAGCCTCAGTAATATTCGGCCTATCCGTGAAGAATATTGGTTTGTTTCATTTTGCGCAAGCGAATATGATGCCGTCATTGCGTGAAGTGACCCGCAATAGGATTCACGCATGCACATCTCCCGGCCTGGCAGGGCATTTATATTTACAACGTTACAACGCCTGGGAAAACCGTCGCGCTACGCAGCAGGTTTGCCCAGGCGTACTCAAAGAGGTTTAGTCATGTCTGATCGCCGCGCCGTTGCGCTGGTGTTGCTGTCGGCCGCCGGTTTCGGCAGTTCCGCAGTGTTTGCCAAGGCGGCCTATGCGTCCGGGGTCAACCCGTCGACCATGCTGGCCTTGCGTTTCGTCATCGCCGCCATGTTGTTGCTGCCGCTCGTGTGGCTGGGCGGCTGGCGCTTGCCGCGCGGCCGCCTGCTGGCCGGCTATATGCTGATGGGCTTGATGTACACGGCCCAGTCGCAAGGCTATTTCAATGCCCTCATGTATGCCAGCAGCGGCCTGTGCGGCATGCTGCTGTACGTGTATCCCGTGCTGGTCACCATCCTCGCGCTGGCGCTGGGCTGGGAAAAGCTGGACCGGCGCATGCTGGTGCTGATGGCGCTGGCCATTGCCGGCATGGCCATCACCCTGGGCGGCAAGCTGCAGGGCCAGCCCATCGGCATCGCCCTGGCCTTGATGGCGGCCGGCGTGTACGCCGTGTACATCCTGTTTGGCAACAGCCTGTCGAAAAGCCGCGAGAATATTCACCCATTGGCCGCTTGCGTGGTGATTCTGGGCACGGCGGGCCTGTCGAACAGCGCGATTGCCTTGTGGCAAGGCGTGTCCTTGCCGGGCACGGCGACGGGCTGGCTGGCCGTCAGCGCCATCGCCCTGTTCTCGACGGCCATCGCGATCGCCGCCTTCTTTGCCGGCGTGGCGCAGATCGGTGCGGCCAAGGCGTCGATCATTTCCACCTTTGAACCCGTCATCACGATGGCGTTCGGCGTGACCTTGCTGAAGGAATCCGTCAGCGGCACGCAATTGCTGGGCGGCGCCATGGTGCTGGCCGCCGTGGTCTTGCTGGCGCAGCGGCCCGCTGCCAAGCCGGTTTCCATGCCGGGCGTGCAGGCCAGCGCCTGATCCTGTTTTTCCTGAACTGATCGGCTGTATCGATCGGTCTCCTTTGGCGCCGCGACGGGTTTCCTGTCGCGGCGCTTTTTTTATGTGCGCACAAATAAGACTTGATTGCGAATGATTCTCATTTATAATTAGCTTCAATTTCCCCACCACCAGCCAGCCCATGCCAGCCAGTGTTCGCCTTGAAAGGAGACACCGTGTCGAGCACGTTCCCCATTTGCAATACCGAGCTGGTCGCCAGCGAATTTGCCCGCCGGCGCCGCGAAAAGAAGGCCCGCCACCGCGACATCGCCGAGGAACTGGGCATCGCCGAAGGCGAGCTGATCGCCGCGCATGCGGGCCTGTCGCTGGCCGATGGCGCCTTGCTGGGCGCCGAGCGCCTGCAGGCCGACTGGCCCGCCATCATTGCCGCGCTGGAGCCGCTGGGCGAAGTCATGGCGCTGACGCGCAACGCCTCGTGCGTGCATGAAAAGACGGGCGTCTACCGCAAGGCCAGCCACAACAACCATGTGGGCCTGGTGCTCGGTGGCGACATCGACTTGCGCGTGTTTTACCGCCAGTGGGCGCATGGCTTCGCCGTACGCGAGATGGGCGAACACGAGGTGCAGCGCAGCCTGCAATTTTTCGATGCGGCCGGCCAGGCCGTGCACAAGATTTTCCTCAAGCCGCAAAGCGACATTGCCGCCTACGACGCGCTGGTGACGCGCTTTGCCGACGCGGACCAGGCGGCCGGCATCGCCGTGACGGCGCCGGCGCTGCCGCCGGCGGAACTGCCCGACGCGCAGATCGACGTGGCCGGTTTTCGCGCCGCCTGGGCCGACTTGCGCGACACGCATGAATTTTTCACCGTGCTGAAAAAATATTCGGTCTCGCGCCTGCAGGGACTGCGCCTGGCCGAAGCGCGCTTCGTGCAGCAGATCGACAAATCCTGCGTGCTCGACCTGCTCAATGATGCCGCCCTCGAAAAAGTGTCCATCATGGCCTTCGTCGGCAATGCCGGCATGATCCAGATCCATTCGGGGCCCGTGCACAAGATCGCCGTGATGGGGCCATGGATCAATGTCCTCGACCAGCGCTTCAACCTGCATTTGCGCGAAGACCATATCGCCAGCGCCTGGGTGGTGAAAAAGCCCACCGTCGATGGCCTGGTGACGTCCGTGGAACTGTTCGATGCGAAGGGCGACACCATCGTCATGTTCTTCGGCGAACGCAAGCCGGGCATGCATGAATTGTGCGAATGGCGCCATATCGTCGACCGGGTGGCGCAGGAGGGCGAACTATGCGCCGCATGATCGCCGCCAGCGTGGCGCGCCGCATCGCGCTGAAAAAAATGGGGGCGGGTGCGCTGGCGCTGGCCGCCGTTGCCGACGCGGGCCAGCTGAATCCAGACTCGCCGCAGCGCATCGCCAGTGTGGGGGGCGATGCCATTTCGTCGTACCCGCTCAAGACGCAAAAGTTGCCGCAGGTGGGCTAGCTGGGGGCAGGCCGTGTCAAAGGGGGGGGGGGCTGGCTGCACGGCTGCAACTGATGTGCGCCGAGGGGACGTAACAGGAGGGGATAAGAAAACGCCGGGACAGTGCCCGGCGCGGATGTGCTGATTACTCGGCTGCCGGCTCGGCGCCGCAGCATTTCTTGAACTTCTTGCCGCTGCCGCAAGGGCAGTCGTCGTTGCGGCCCACTTTCGGCTCTTCGCGCTTCATGGTTTGTACCGGTGCCTTGCGGCGCGGTACCCAGAAACGGTGGATGGCCGGCAGGTTCGCTTCCAGTTCCTGCGCCAGCTTGTGCGCCTTGACCGGGTCTTCCACCAGTTTCAGTTCTTCTTCCTTGATTTCGTCGGCGCCCAGCAGGTAGATCGGCTGCATCAGCTCGGCCACTTCGGAATCCCAGATCTCGTTCCACGAACCGGGACGCAGTTCCATGCCGTCCCAGAAGCCCCAGCACCAGGCTTCGGCGTCGATCAGGGTCTGGCCTTCGTAGTCGTGCTCGACGAACAGGGCTTCGAATTCCTTGGGCGCGACTTCAAACGTCACCAGCACTTCGTTCATGAAGCGCATGATCAGGTTGACGATGCGCTCTTCTTCCTTGCTGTTCTTGAATTTCGGCGCATCTTCGGCATCTTCGCCCCACACGCGCGGCAACCACTCGGCCGGCATGATCGGTTCCGGGCCGATGGCGACGGCCGTCAGATAGCCGTGCAGCATATCCATGGTCATCGCGTCTTCGGAGCAGCGCTCCGACAACAGGAATTGGTCTAATTCGTCGAATTCTTTTTCTGATAATGGCTGTTCGAGTGACATGGCTTGCTCTTTGATGAAATGTAAGGCGCCAGTATACGCCTTGCGGCGCTTCATCACCGAAGTGTTTGCACCGGCGGCCCGCGCGCGCCTTACAATGTCGCTTATGCACAATGAAAACCAGCCGCACGAGGACGACCGGCCCGTCCACCCCTTTTCCGCACTGAGCCCCGATTGCGTGCTCGACGCACTCGACAGCGTGGGCTTGCGCGGCGATGGCCGCCTGCTGGCGCTGAACAGCTATGAAAACCGCGTCTACCAGGTGGGCATCGAAGACAGCGCGCCCCTGGTGGCGAAGTTTTACCGTCCTGCGCGCTGGAGCGATGCGGCCATTCTGGAAGAACATGCGTTCGTGTCCGAGCTGGTCGAGCGTGAAATCCAGGTGGTGCCCGCGCTGGCGATCAACGGCAGCACCCTGCACCAGTACCAGGGCTTCCGCTTTGCCGTCTTCCCCCGCCACGGCGGCCGCGCGCCCGAGCTGGACGACCCGGCTACCCTGGAATGGATAGGGCGCTTCATCGGCCGCATCCACGCCGTCGGCGCGCTGTCCACATACAAGGAACGCCCGGCGCTCGATCACCAGACGTTCGGCGTCGAACCGCGCGAATTTCTGCTGGAGGGTAACTTCCTGCCGCCCGAACTGCTGGCCGCGTATTCCAGCGTGGCGCAGCAGGCGCTCGACGGCGTCAAGCGCTGCTACGACCGCGCGGGCGACGTGGCCGTGCTGCGCACGCATGGCGACTGCCATGGCGGTAACGTGCTGTGGACGGACGCGGGCCCCCATTTTGTCGATTTCGACGACAGCCGCATGGGTCCGGCCATCCAGGACCTGTGGATGATGCTGTCGGGCGAGCGCGGCGACCAGGTGCGCCAGATGAGCGACATCCTGGCCGGCTACGAGGATTTCTGCGATTTCGACCCGCGCCAGCTGTACCTGGTCGAAGCGCTGCGCACCCTGCGCCTGATCCATTATTCGGCCTGGCTGGCGCGCCGCTGGGACGACCCCGCCTTCCCCGTCGCCTTCCCGTGGTTTAACACGCAGCGCTACTGGCAGGACCGTATCCTGGAACTCAGGGAGCAGGTGGCGCTAATGGATGAAGCACCCTTATGGCCAATTTAAGCGCGCGATAAAACGCCCATGGCGGCGTTGCATTGCCTAGGCGTACTATTCGTACTGCCTTCGGCAATGCGCCTTGCCCTGAGCATTTTCTCGGACGCTTAAATCCCTGGCAAATCCTGAAAAGAACGGTAAACGTCCTTCTTCTTGCCGCGCTGATTTGTGCATGCCTGTTCGATAATGGTGGTAATAAATTCCCATAAGCAACGGAATTCACCCGAATAAGCGAGAAATCATGCAAGCACAGCAAAATCAGCGCCAGGCCGCCTCCCTCACCGTCGCCTATTCGGCCGACGACGAGTTCGACCAGGACAGCATCGTTTCGCTGCATGATTTCAAGGACCTGGAGCGCAAGGCCGAGGCGCCGGCTGTCGTCATCACGCCCGAGCCGCAAGCCGAATTGCAGGCCGAGCCGGCAGTCGAAACCGATGCTAAGGCGCCCGCCGCCGAACGCCAGAAAATGGAATTGAAGGCCATCCACGAGGCGATTGCCCGCGTGGAAGCGGAAGCGAAGGCTACCTGCGCCGCCGAAAGCCGCGCGCTGGCCGAGGCGCGCGTGCGCTCGCTGGCCGAGGACCGCGCCGCCATCGACGCGGCCGCCGCCGCTGCCGCGCAGCAAAATGCGCAGGCGGCCGAAGAAGCGATCGCCGCCAACCGCGAACGTCTGGACACCATGCGCGCCGCCGCGCAGGCCAGCGTGGCCCGCCTGGAAGCCGTCAAGCAGGAGACGGCCGAACTGCGCGCCCGCGTGGAATCGGACAATGCCATCCGCCTGGCCGCCGAACAGCGCGCCCGCGCCGAGCAGGAAAGCCGCTTGCGCGCCAGCGAGCAGGTGGCCGTGCAGTCGGAACTGGCCGAGCAGGCCGCCCGCGCCGCCGAAGAATTGCAGGTGCAGACGGAGCAGGCGCGCCTGCAGGCCGTCGAGCGCGTCGCTGCCGTGCAGGCGGCCAAGGAAGAAATGGTGGGCATCGCTTCGGCCGATGCACGCGTCGCCGTGCTGGCCCGTGAACGCGAGCGCCATGCGCACGGCGCGCGCCAGACGGCGCAGATGCTGGCCGAAGCGGAAGGCGAGGCGCTGGACTTGACGGTGCAGCGCGAGCGCGCCGACCAGATCGCGCTGGAATCGGCCTTCAACCGCGCCGCCGCCGAAGTGCGCGCCCTGGAAGAAGCGCGCGCGCTGGCGCACCTGGAGCAGGAACGCGAAGCCATCGCCCTGGCGCAGGCGGAATCGGAACGCCATGCGGCGCAGTCCCTGCGTTTGCGCCTGCAGACGGAAAAGGAATTGCGCGACGCGGCCATCCACCGCGAACGCCTGGAAATGGTCGCCGTCGCCAGCGCGCAGGCGCGCCGCGATGCCGACGTGCGCATCCTGGCCGCCACCGAAGCGCGCATCGAGGTAGACCGCCAGTTGCGCGCCGTGGCCCTGGCCCGCGTGGCCGCCGAACAGGATGCGGAAATCGCCGGCCACGCCAAGCTGGAAGCGGAAACGGCAGCGCTCGAGGAAACCAAGGCACGCGAAGCGGCCGAGCAGGCTGCCGCCGCGGCAGCGGACCGCGAATTGGAAGAGCAGCAGCGCGCCGCCAGCCTGGCGCAGGAACGCGCCGAACTGGCGCGCCAGGCGGCGGAACTGGCCGCCAGCCAGAACGAAGCCGAGCAGGCCGAGGTCGATGCCGGCAAGGCGACACTGGCTGCGCAGGAGCAGGCAGCGCAGCTGGCGCAGGAAAAAGCCCGCCAGGCAGCGCAGCTGCTGCAGGCGGAGCAGGAGCGCCTGGCCGCCGAACAGGCCGCCATCGCCGCCTTGGAAGAAAAACTGGAAGCGGAAGCGCTGGCGTGCCAAGCGGCGCAGGAACGCGCGGCCGCCGAAGCGGCGCAAGCGGAACTGCTGCGCGGCCAGCAGGCGGCCGAACAGGCCTTGCGGGAAGCGGCGCAAAAGGAAGCGGAGGCCATCCGCATCCTGATGGACCAGGCGCTGGTCGAGGGCGAAAAAAAGGCTGCTGCCGCGCAAGCGGTGCAAGCGCAGGCGCGCCTGGCCGTGGAACTGGGACAAGTGCATGGCGAGCGCGCCCGCGTGGAAGAAGACAAGGCGCAAGCTGCCGAAGCGCTGCTGGCGTCCGAACGCGATTTCGTCGCGGCCGAACGCGAGTCGCTGGCCCTGATCGCGCAAAAACTGGTGCAGCAGCGCCAGACCAGCAGCGCTGAAGAGCGCGCCTCGCAAGCGATCGCCGGCCGCCTGGAAGCGGAAAAGCAGGCGACGGCGGCAGCCGAAACGCGCGCCGCCATGGAACAGCAGGCGCTTGACGCCATGCGCCAGCGCGAGCAGCTGGAACTGGCCGCGCAGCAGGCCGCCAGCGAGAAACTCGACGCGCAGCAAGCCTTGCTGGCCAGTGCGCAAGCCCATGCCGCGCTGCAGCGCAAGGCCGCCGAGACCACGCGCGCGATGGCGGTAGCCAAACAGCAGTTGCTGGAACGGGACACGGCGCGCGCGCAGCAGCAGGAGCGCGAACTGGCCGCCCTGCGCGCCAGCCTGGAGCAGCCGCAAAGCGCGTTTTCCAGCTCCTTGACCGCTGCCCGCGCGAAAGCCGAACAGGTGAGTTCAGCCAGTCTGACGCGTGAAGTGATCGAGCGGCTGACGCAGCCGAACGAGTCGGCCGGCGCAGTCTGGCGCTCGCGCTAGGCAGGATACCGAACCAAACCTACTGCGCGGCGCGCTTTGCGGCTGGCGATGCTCACCGTACTGGAAGTACGGTTGCGCTTCTCAGCCACAAATCACTGCCGCTCGCTACGGTTTTGTTCGATATCGTTACTTTAGCGGAAGAGCAAGATTTTTTACGTTTTTCCATCAAAACTTCCGTCCTATCCCCACCAAAAACACATCCGCATCGCGGTGATAATCGGTGATGACCCGGTTCCATGCCACGTGCGTCACCCAGCGGCGGTCGATGTGGTAGCGGGCCACGGCTGACAGCAAGCCGGTCAGGCGCATGCCGTGGCCCTGGGTGTCGCGCGTATCCCACGCGACATACGGCCCGCCGCCCATGCCGAATTCCACCTTTTCATTGAGCGAGCGGATCAGCCACAGCTGGGCGGCCGCGCCGCGCCGGTGCGCCAGGTCGGTGTCGCCTTCATCGAGTGCGGTGACGGTCCAGTCCACGTATTTTCCCGCCGCGCGCCGGTATTCCAGCGTGAACGGGCGCGAGGACTCCGAGCGCAAGCTGTTGATGATGGTGTGGCCGGTCGATAAGGTCAAGGTGTCGTCGTGCGCCCAGTTCTGCAAGTGCAGCTTGGCGCCCGGCACGCCGTCATAGCGGTAGCCGGCGCCGATCAGCAGGTGCGTGGTGTTGTCCTTGCCGTCGGGCTTGATGCGGTTGAGTTGCGCTTGCGCATACCAGCGGTTGTCGAACTGCCAGCGCGCCTGCAGGCTGACGATGGAACCCCAGCCGTGGTCATTGTCGAAATTGTGCAGGCCGTCGTCGATCCTGGCCGTGTCGAAGAAAAAGTAGCGGCCCGCGCCGGCGCCCAGCATCAGGCCCTCGTCCACCTTTTTCGTGCGCAGCCAGACCTGGCCCGCCATGCCGTCGCGGTGATGGTCTTGCGGGTGTCCCTCGTTGATGTACGACAGGCTGACGGCGCTGTAGTTGCCCACGGGCTGCGTGTAGCTGATGGCGGCGACAAAGGTGCGCTCATTGGTCGCGTTGACTTGCAGGACGCCGGCCATGCCGGAGATATCCTGTGCCTGGGCGGACAGGGGAAGCGAGGCGGCCAGCAAGGCCAGGGCGACGGGGCGTATGCGCATGGTATTTCCGGTAGTGGTGATACACGCTAACGGCGGGCTGGCTGGACGTGATGCGCTAACGCAAGCATTGTGTGTTTTTACTACAGCAATGAACAGTTCCAGTCAGAACTGATTGCGATAGTGTATAAGAAAGCGGGAATGGGTGAGGCACGCCATGCGGCTGGAGAGCGGGGAAGGGCGCCGGCGCGAGATTGGCTGGCCGGCGCGATGCTGCAGAAGTTGCTGGACTTGCGGTGGTATTGCTGTCGCTATTACTGACTCAGGACGACTTTGTCGGCATAGTATTCCGTCTCGCCGAAGCATTGCGTAGGCACGCCCTTGTGCTGGCTGTAGGTGACGAGGATGCGCTTGCCGGCGGCGGCCGACAGCTGCTTCGCCACTTCATCGTCGCGCACGCTGAACTGGAATTTTTCCGGGATGGTACCCGGCAGCGCCGTCAGCAGCAATTCACCCTCCCAGGTCTTGCAAATCCAGCCCCGTTTGGAGAACTTTTGCAGGTAACCCGCCCGTTCGCCTTCCGAGTACGAGAAGCTGAGGGCCATCCACGTGTAGGCGGCCAGCAGCAGGAAGCCGGCCACGAGGAAGATGGCGAAGGCGAAGGTGACTTTTTTGGTCGTAGGGGTCATGGTAGGGGTGTCTAGGTAAAAAAATGGGGATGCTTAAAAATGTTCAGGGCAAGGCGCATTGCCGAAGACAGTACGATTAGTACGGCAAGGCAATGCAACGCCGCCATGGACTTTTTTTAAGCGTTCCCTCAGTCCTTGCGGCCGGCTTTCCAGTTCAGGCCGAAATTATATTTCTCGTCCATGGCCTGGTGCGCCGTGATTTTACCTTGGCCGCCGAAGTATTCCACCAATTTTGTCACCTGCAGGTTGCCGCCGTGGTTTTCCAGCATGGCAATGGCGCACATGGCGTGCTGGCTGTCGCTGTCGAGGCGCACTTCCACGGTCGGCTGGCCGGGAATCTCGATCGTCACGACGCCATCCGTGGCGGCCCAGTTCGGCACACCCTCGTAGATGAAGGCGTAGACGAGCACGCGCTTGATCTGGTCGAAATGGGTGCCGTTGATGAAGATGTTTTCACCGCTGCTGACACTGCCCGTGCGGTCGTCGCCTTCCAGGTGGATGTACGGCGGACGGTCGTAGGCGCCCCAGCTGTTGCCCAGCGCCTGCACGGCGCTCTTGCTGCCATTGCTCATTTCGAACAGGCAGCCGATGTCGAGGTCGATGCCGCCCGCGCGGCCGGCCGGCTTGTTGAAAAGCTTGCCGAGGAAGCCCGTGTCCAGTTTTGATGCGGGCGCCTGGCCTTGCGACGCGTTCTGGTTCCAGTTCAGGTTGACGCGGATGCGGCCATAGCCGCCGCTGTCGCGCTTGTCGAGCGAAATCTTGTCGCCGCGTTTTTCCAGGCGAATTTTTGAGAGCGAGATTTTATTCGCCGGCGGCGGTGCCGCTGGCGTAGGCACGGGAGCCGGCGCCGGAGAGGATTGCGACGCCTCGCTGCCGCCGAAGTGCTTGAGCAGCGCCGCCAGGCCGCCCGCGAAACCCTGGCCCACGGCGCCGAAACGCCAGCTGCCGTCGCGGCGATACAGTTCGCCGATGATGACGGCTTTTTCGTCCTGGAAGTCATTGCCCGTGAAGGCAAACGTGGCGGCCTGGCCCAGCGTCATGCTGGAGTTGCCCAGCGCGCGCATGCTGCCCTGTTCCGTCGCGGCCGTAAACACCAGCTTGTCGATCGAGGCGGGCAGGCGGGACAGGTCGATCTGGAAGGTGGAGCGGGGACCGTTCAATTCCACCGTGACGGCGTTGTCCGGCGCGCTTTTCTGGTTGTAGAACACCATGTAGCGGTCGTCCGACAGCTTGCCCGCCGCATCGACGCCGAAGCAGCTGACGTCCACTTCCATCGAGCCCGAAACGATATCGAGCGTGACGGCAAACGGGCCATTCAAGCCCAGGTCAGCCAGTTTGCCTTTTTGTCCGCGTGTGAAATTGGTCATGGTCGTGCAATCCCTTCGTCGCTTGAGAGTTGAGTCAATGAGGTAGTCGCCTGGTGCGCGGCGGCGTTGTCGGCCGCATGGCGGATGCCGAACAGGCGCGCCTGCTCGATGATGCGCAGGGCCCAGCTGCTGTGCGTGGCCACTTCGCACATCGATTCCTGCATGCGGAACACGGCCGGGCTGTCCGGGTCGATGATGCGCAGCGCCAGCTCGATGTCCGACTGCGCCACCTGGTAGTGGCGCTCGATCTGCGGCACCTGGTCCGGGTGGATGGCCGTCTTGGCGATCATGCCGTGCGCCATGTCCTGCGCCACTTCGGCGTCGAGCCAGCTGCCCTGCGACAGGTGCTCGAAGACGGGCGCCGTCAGCTGGAAGCCGTGCGGCTTGAAGATGGTGACCAGGCGGCCGATGACCTGGCCCAGCGGCGTCTGATAGATGGTGCCGCTGGTGGGGCGGCGCAGGCCCAGCAGGGCCAACAGATCGTTGCCGCCGATGCGCAGGGCCAGGATGCGGCGCCGCACTTCGGGCGCCGACAGGAGGAGGCGGAACTGCTTCATTTCCTCATCGTCGAACACTTCCGCCGTTTCCAGCGTCGGCATCAAGAGGTGATGCGTGTGGCGCACCAGCTCGAAATACGCGGCGAAATTGTGGCGCGTGGATTTCGGCAGCACGAAGCCGCTCAATTTGTCGGCGCCGGGCATGGCCAGCACGCGTGACAGCACCTCGAGATTACGCACCCGCACGAAGCGCAAGGTGTCCGATTCGTCGGCCATGTTTTGCAACGCCAGCGACAGGTTGAACAATGCGTAACTGAGGTCGCGCTCGGCGATGGCGTCTTCGGTGCAAAGGATGACCGAGCGTAAATGGCTGAATTTGTCGCCATTGGCGATCGCCAGCAAGTCCTTGTGCGTGGTCGGCACATACATGGAGGCACCCAGCGCCGCTTTATGCTCGCTTTGCGGGTGTAGGGAGTTGTTATCCATCGACTGCGCTCCTGATAAGGGCGACCGCCTGGTAAGGCAGCGCCGGTTCTACTGTGACGGGTATGGCTTTTTCCTGCGCCAGAAGCAGCAAATGTGCCACGTCCGGCGCATTCGTGTCGCGCACGATCAGGCGCTCGGGCACGCGGCGCAGCAGCACGCGCGTCGCTTCGCCGATGCCTGGCTTGATCAGGTTGATATCGCTGATGCCGTATTGCTGCTGCGCGGCAGCCATGTAGGCTTGCGAGCGGGCCGCCATGGCTGGCGCATCGCTCGCTTCGGCCAGCGGGATGCCGCTGCTGGCGGCAATCGTCATGGCGTCGGCCACCAGGCCGTCGGCGAAGGCGCGCGACTGGTCGTGCTGCTCGAACTGCGCGTAGTACACGCAGCCGTGGAAGTCGTCCGGGCCGATGGATTCATTGAGCACGGAGCGGCTCACCAGGCCCGAAACGGTGGCGTTCAAGATGCTCGACGGGATCAGGTAGTCGCCCGACGAGGCGGCGCAGGCGGCCGTGCCGGCCAGGTCGGACAGCACGAACAGACCGCCGTCGATCGCCGTGCCATTGGCCGCGTTGAAATCGTGGACCGTCTGGCGCAGTTCGCGCGAAATCACGCCCTTGCCCGTCCAGCCGTCGACGAAGACGATGGACTCGGCCGCATGGCCCTGCGCCAGGATGTGGTGCAGGGCATTCGCATCGATGCCGCGGTCGCGGATGATGGAGACGGAATAGTGGCTGCACTCGCGCTGGAATACCTGGCGCAGCAAGTGTCCGAGGATGACGCCCACGGGCGTGCCGGCGCGCGCCAGCGAGACCAAAGTGATGGGGCCAGTGCGGCGCGCCGCGATCAGGGCCGCCAGGCGCAGGCAGTCGCGCGCCATCTGCAGGCGGTTGGCGGCAAATGCGCTCTGGAACAGGGCCAGGTAGGCGGGCGAGGGCAAGGACTCCGGCGACAGCATTTCGCTGTAGTGGCGCTGGCCCGACTGGATCAAGCGCTCTTTTTCGGCCAGGTCGAGGATGGGTTCGAGCGCCATCGGCGTCAACAGAAACTCCACGTCTTCCTGGCGGTAGCTGCCGCTGAAATGCTGCGTGCCGTCGGTCATAGCGCCGCCACCGTGAGTGCCGCCAGCTGGGTGCCGTTGGGGATGATGGCGTAGTCGCAGGCAGCCATGAAGCGGGCGTCCGAGCGGCTGTCGCCCATGCCGAAGCTGACGATGGGGCCATGTTCGGCTTCCAGTTCCGCGCGCAGGTAGGCTACGGCGCGCGCCTTGTTCAAGGTTTTCGGCAGCACGGCCAGGTTGTTGCCGTTGCGGTGGATGAAGTAGTCGGACCCTTCGTCGGCGATCCACTGCTGCAGCACCTGCTCTTCGATGTCGGCCAGGCGCTCGCCGCGCGCTTCATGGTCCTTGACGACGATGTAGAACGGCGTGTTGTAATCCTCGATCAGGCGCGCGCGCGAAGGCATGCCCGTCTTGACCTGGAAATCATCGATGATGCGCATGGCGTCCCGCAGGCCGGGCAAGGCCGTCTGCATGTCGTCCTGCATCAGGGCCAGCCAGCCCGCGTCGAGCGCGCCGCCGGGCTGCAGCACGATGCCGCCGTAATCGAGCACGCTGTAGCTGGTAAACGGCAGGTCGACGCGGCGGAAGGCGTCGCCATTTCTCGCCGTGGCGGGGATCAATGTCATGCCGCTTTGCGCGAATTCAAAGAAGGCGCGCTGGCGCGCCGTCGTAAACGAGCAGGCGTCGCCATTTTTCAGATAGGCGGCCGCTTGCAAATCGGTCTCGCCGGGGCATTTTTTCGGGGTCTGGAACAGTGTGTCGTCCAGATCAACAAACAGGAATTTCTTCAATTTTGGTCTCTGACTGAAAGTGGAACAGGCGGCCGTTCAACTGGCCGGCGAGTTGCATGAGGGCCGGGCTGGCCGGGGTTTCGTGGCAGATGAAAACGTGCTGGTACTGACCAGGCGCCACGTTGTACAGGTAATTGGCGATGCCTTCGCCGTAGTTGTCGTCGCAGTGGACGATATGGCCGACGGAGCCCCACGACAGGATGGGCGAGCGCGTGGTCGACTGCACCACGACGTTCTTGCCCAGGCTTTCCAATTCGCGCGCCAGCAAAAACGACGGGTGCATGAATTCGCCCGTGCCCAGCACCAGCACGGAGTCGCCGGCGCCGATTTCCTGCGCCAGCTGCACGGCCAGGCCTTGCGGCGGCGCCAGGGCGCGTCCCACGCCGATGCGCCCGAAGGCGGGACTGGCGCCCCGTTCTTCGTTCGCTTCGAAGCGCTGCGCGCTGGCCGCCACGGGAGCGGGCGCGGCGCCGGCCTGGAAGGCGTAGTGGCCGGACAGCGCCGCGCCGATGGTCGTGGGCAGGCCGAAACGCTCACTCAAGCCCGCGTTGGCGGCCTGGCCCATGAAATTGGTGATCACGCCCAGGTGCAGCTTTTCCAGTTGCGGATAGCGCGCGCGGCACACTTGCACCAGGTTGGCGAAGGTGTTGCCGGTCGACGCTTCGTCGTCGATCAGCACCAGGCTGCGCGCCGTGGAAAACAGGGCGCTGGCCGCGTCGGACAAGTGCAGGAACTGGCGCGGCGCGTGGCTGTGCGATTCCTCGAATTCGAAGAAGGGCACCGTGCCCACGCGGTAGCGCGAGCTGTGCAGGAACAGGGCCTTGCAGGAAGAGCTGGGGTTGGCGCGCAGCCAGGCCTCGAACACGCCCTGGCCCAGGCCGACGGCCGTTTCCGCCATGGCGATGAAGACGACGGGGCCGGGCAGGCTGGGGGGAATCTGCGCGGCCAGGTCGTCGTGGATGGCTTGCATGGCGCGCGGCGTGACGGGCCAGTGCTTGCCCAGCACCTTCGAGAGGAACAAAAAGCCCCGCTTGGCGTTGGCACGGGCGGCAAAGCCGATCAGCCAGTCGAGCGGAAAGCGCGCCTCGTCCACCTTCAGGGTCAGTTCGCCCGTGGGCATCTGCTGCTTGACGAGGTTCATGGCAGCTCCACGGCGTAGGCGGCTTCGCCCACGCGCATGCCATCGCGGATGGCGGGCACGGTGAGCTTGTCGAAGCCTTGGTCGAAGCCGGCCAGCGCCAGGTAAGGCAGGTTGGGGCCGGCCGCGCAGGCCATGCCGATACCGCCCGACATGCGCGGGTTGATCTCCAGCAGCGCCAGGCCATTCGCGCCTTCGCGGAACTGGATATTGAAGACGCCATTCAGACGGTAGTCGCGCGCCAGTTTGTCGCAGGCAGCCAGCAGGTCGGCGCGCAGCTCGATCAGCTGGCCGCTGCCGCCCCCATGCAGCTTTTTGCGCGGCACGGCGCAAATGAGCTTGCCCTGGTCGGCCACGCAGTCGGCGCTGTATTCGTGGCCGTCGAGGTATTCCATCAGCAGCAGGGTCTTGAACGATGCCATCTGCGCCAGGCCGGCGCGCAGTTCCTGCGCATTGATCTGGTAGGCGGCGCCGGCCAGCAGCAGCTGGGCGCTGGTGCGCTCTTCATCGAGTATGGCAAAGCCCAGGGCATACACGGATTCGGACGGCTTGATGCACAGCTTAGGGTAGCGGGGGCGCAGTTCGGCGTAGGCGGCGTCGTATTCCGCGATGGTCGTCACGGCGCGGTAGTCGGCCGGACGCGCCATGGGCAGGTCGAGGCCCTCGCAGAAGCGCGCCTTGTCATGCATCAGGGTCAGGGTGTCTTCGCTGGCCACGCTGAGCACGCGCGTGCCGATGGCGGCGAAGCGCGCGCTGGCGCTGCCGATCAGGCCCGCTTCCTTGCCGGGCCAGAAAATCGTGATGCCCCGGTCGCGGCAAAATTCCAGGCACCACTCGACATAGTTGTGGCCCGTCAGGCCCGACGGTTCGACCGCGTATTCGTGGGCCGACAAAAAGGCGGCCGCATGCGCGTTCGTATTGCTGCACACGATGTGATAGCGGGGCGCGCCACTGGTGGCGGCCATATCGGCTTCGCGGATCAGGCGCATGGCCGTGCCGACCGAGGAAAATGTTTTGTTGAACCAGACTCTTTGCATGTACGGGGACCGGGTGGAAATAGGAGAAGCCGCGCGCAGGTGC
>Ga0182007_10000207_pt1 | contig 39296 bp, 27 predicted proteins | sample Sormic07211113_1_FD_123023 | JGI IMG/M metagenome (GOLD analysis project Ga0182007, IMG submission 123023) | Rhizosphere microbial communities from Sorghum bicolor, Mead, Nebraska, USA - 072115-113_1 MetaG | ecosystem: Host-associated > Plants > Roots > Rhizosphere | place: USA: Nebraska...
GCCGGCGTGCAGAAATTCCACGTGCGGCCCGTGCCGCGCGTCGGGGGCATCGGGATCCTCGCCGGGGTCGTCGTGGCCGCGCTGCTCGTGTCGCGGCGCTATCCGACGATCGCCGGCAGCATTCTCGGGATCGTCGCCTGCGGGATGCCGGCGTTCCTGTCGGGCCTCGTCGAGGACCTGACCAAGCGCGTATCTCCGCGCGCACGGCTGCTGTGCACGATGGGCGCGGCCGCGCTGGCGTTCTGGCTGCTGGGCATCGCGGTCAAGCGCATCAGCGTGCCGCCGCTCGACTTCCTGCTCGGCTACGTGGCCATCTCGGCGTTCATCACCGTGCTCGCGGTCGCGGCGCTCGCGAACGCGATCAACATCATCGACGGCTTCAACGGGCTCGCATCGATGGTCAGCTTCATGATGTTCGCGTCGCTCGCGTATGTCGCGTTCCATGTGAATGACCCGGTCGTGATGTCCGCGTCGATCATCATGATGGGCGCGGTGCTCGGCTTCTTCCTGTGGAATTTCCCGGCGGGGCTGATCTTTCTTGGCGACGGCGGCGCGTATTTCATCGGCTTCATGCTCGCGGAGCTCGCGATCATGCTCGTGATGCGCAACCGCGAGGTGTCCGCGTGGTACCCGGTGCTGCTGTTCATGTATCCGATCTTCGAGACGTGCTTCTCGATCTACCGGAAGAAGTTCATCCGCGGGATGTCGCCGGGGATTCCCGACGGCGTGCATCTGCATATGCTCGTGTACAAGCGGTTGATGCGGTGGGCCGTGGGGACGAAGCACGCGCATGATCTGACGCGGCGGAATTCGTTGACTTCACCTTATCTGTGGCTGCTGTGCCTCGTCGCGGTAATTCCGGCGACGCTGTTCTGGCGGCATACCGTGCATCTATTCGTGTTTGTTGTGGTGTTTGCGCTGACTTATGTTTGGCTTTATCTCAGCATCGTACGGTTCAGGGCGCCGCGGTGGATGGTGGTGAGGAGGGAGAAGCGGGGGCACTGAGGAGCCGCGGCCAGCGTGTTGTCCGGCTCGCACGGCCCGCCGCCGGTGACGGGGGCCGTACGATTCAGCCGCGAAGCGACGAGTGAAACTGCTAGGCCCCCGCTGTATTCGTGCTCCAGCGCGGCAGTGGCGCATAGATCACGACGTTACCGTCGTCCTGAACATAAGTCGCCGCGCCTGAATTGCCGCTCGTGCCGGAATACCAGAGCGGGACTCCCGTCGAGCTGTAGACGACCAAATTGCCATCCGCTTGCATCGCCGCGAATGCGCCCGGATGACTATAAGTACCCGAATTCCATTGCACAACGCCCTGGCGGAGCAGCACGAGATTTCCGTCGCCCTGCATGACCAGCACGTTCGCGCCATTGCCCGAAGTAAAACTCTGGCCACTGCCGAGGGCAACGCCGCCCTTCCAGACGCCCGGGCCGGTCGTGGAGTTCGCATATGCACTGGAAGCAGTCGATGTGGCGAATACCGGGACGAACGATCGGTAGATCACCAGGTTGCCGTCGTCCTGCACGGCAAGAAACTGGCTGTAGGACGTGCTGCTGGTCGCCGAGTTCCACAGCGCGTTGCCGCTCGCGCCGTACACCACGAAGTTGCCATCGCCCTGGAAGACGGCATACGCCCCGGCATTTCCGTAAGTGCCTGAATTCCACACCGCAGCACCATTGGTCGTGTTGTAAAGCACGAGGTTGCCGTCATTCTGCATCGCCAGCTGATGGCTTCCGGACCCCGAATACACGATTTGCCCCGGCCTGAGCGTCGTACCTTGGTTGATCACACCGCCGTAAATCGCCGCCGTCGGAACACATATCGCGGAATACATCGCGCTGACGTTCGGCGTGCCCCAGCCGGTCACGAAATCCCATCCCGAACCAGCACTGTATGCGCCGTTCGCCCCGTAAGTGATATCGCGAAAGATCGATGGCGTCTTGGCCTGGGCGCTGTACAGCATGGGCGCCGCAAAACCGAGATTCGTCGTGCAGGCCCCGGACAGCATGCGCGCCCAGGTCGCAGCAAACAGCGGCGCGGACAGGCTCGTCCCACCCATTGTCACGAGTTGTCCGCCCACGACGACTGCTTCGCCGCTGTTTGGATCGGCGTCGAATGCAATGTCCGGCATACCCCGAAAGGCGCGGCCCTTGAGCGCCGGAACATTCGACTGCCACGATGGGATCGGCTCGATGCCACTGATGCCGCCCCCACTCGAATCCCAGGCCGTCTCGCCTGCGTAGCTGCCGTTCCCGTTCGTATAGAGCGTCGTGCCGCCAACGGCCACCACGTACGGTGATGTTGCGGGATATTGCACCGATGTGCCACTGCAGCCGTACGCCACGCTGCCTGAATCGCCGGAACTGACCGAAAAAGTCTGCCCCTGCGCGACGGCGAGCTGGAACAGCGTGTCGATGACCGCCGTCGGCGCCCAATTCTCGCAGCCGCCAATCGACATGTTGATGACCCGGGCGGTGTTGTCGGTCACGGCGCGATTGATCGCAAGCGCCATATCGCTCCAGGCAAACGACCGCGCAACGTAGAAATTGAGTTGCTTGAGGCCGCCGGACATCCCGACGATGGTCTGACTATCGAGCGACCATTCCGTGGTTGCGCTCGTGTCCCCGCTCGACAGCCCGGCATGAATCACGGAAACGGGTACGGCGGGCAGATGGTTATTGCTTTCGAACGTCGCCAAGTCGATGACGGACTGCGTCACGTCTCCTTCGGCAATGATGCCGACAGTGGTGTTCACCGCCGCCGGGGCGCTGCCGACGGAATAGATGCGGGGAAAATCCGTCGGATTGTGACCCACCGTGACGGCGGAAGTCGTCGGCGATGCGTTCGCAGTCGGCACAGCGACGGCATTGGACGCGCGTACGAAATTCGGGCGCAGGCGAGTCGCGGTATCGAGCCCGAGAACCCCTTGAACGACACCGCCGAGCGCATCGGGCAACGTCTCCGGGGCGGTATTGATATGCGTGCTGGTGCCGTCCGCCATCGCAACCGGTACAAGAGTCGTCTGGAACACACCCGATATCACGCCGGCCGGGGCATCGGCTTCGACGATCATGTTGTTGCCGGCCACGCTGATGTTCGTGAAGCCCTTACTTGCCAAGTAAGTCTTCACGGCGGCGACCTGGCCCGCGGTGGGGGCGTATTGTGCGGCGATCTGCGCAGAGGTCAGCACGGCCCCGAAATTCGCGCTTCCCGCGGTTCGCGCTTGCTGCAGAAAGCGGTTCAACCCGGCTTCGTCATTCAGCTTGAGCACCAGCACAACATGGACCGGCGCCGTTGCGCTCATCGGCGCAGCGCTCACCAAGTTGCCCGTGGCGCGCAGCGCCGATAGTTTGACCGCCTGCGCGGTATTCGCAGTCGGACCAGCGTCGTCGCCGCCGCAGCCTGCAAGCGCGAGCACCATGAGTGCCGCGCCTATTCCCCTGACAAGTTGTTCCGTTTTCATCGAATTGGTATGGACCGTAGAGCCTCGTATTTGGCTGTTCGCCTTTTTTCTTTACGGCAATCACACGGCTACCTTGAGGAAAACATAGGAAGGAATCGGTTGGTAGTCAAATACTCCGATGTATCGAACCAGAAGTGCGGGCAGCACAATTTGCCCTGCGGTCACGCTCCGATAGACGTCGCACGAGCCTCGGATGTTGCACGACCGCAAGCATCGCCTCCGCAACGCGTCCTGCGCCAAGCCGGCTGTGCTTGCGGCGAACCCACCAATAAAAATGCCGTTCAGTTCGCTACTGAACGGCATCGATTCCGCGATCGCATGTTATTTCACCGCGACCGATTACGGCGCGATCACTCGGTGGCAATCGCCCTTCTTGGCACGCTCTGAAGCACCGGGGTCATCGTCGTCTGATATTCCGGCACCCAACGCCGCAGATCGCGCCGCACTTCGTCGTCGCTGAGCACGCGGTGCTGCATCAGCCAAGGCAATAGCTCATCGAGCAGATGGTCCGGCACTTCCCGCGCACGCGCGATTCGCAGCTTCGGATGCGGCGTGCGTGTGGTGGTCTCATCGTCCGCGAGCAGTTCCTCGTAGAGCTTCTCGCCGGGCCGCAGCCCCGTGAATTCGATTCGGATCTGACCTTCAGATAAACCGTACAGACGAATCAGGTCACGCGCGAGATCGACGATCTTGACCGGCTCGCCCATGTCGAGGATGAAGATCTCTCCGCCGCGTCCCATGCTCGACGCCTGCAGCACGAGTTGCGACGCTTCCGGAATCGTCATGAAGAAGCGCGTGATCTCGGGATGCGTGACAGTTACCGGACCGCCCTTCGCGATCTGTTGCTGAAACTTCGGAATCACGCTGCCGGCACTACCGAGCACATTGCCGAACCGCACCGTCTCGAACTGCGTGCTGTCGCTCGTCTGCTGCAACGCCTGGCACGCCATCTCGGCGAGCCGCTTGCTAGCGCCCATCACGTTGGTCGGATTGACGGCCTTGTCGGTGGAGATCAACACGAAGTGACGTACGTCGTGGCGGATCGCCGCGCGGGCCACGCGATAGGTGCCGAGCACGTTGTTACGCAGCGCCTGCCATGCGTTGTGCTCTTCCATCAGCGGCACGTGCTTGTAGGCAGCCGCGTGGAACACGATGTACGGTGCGTGGCGCGACATCACCTGGTCGAGCAGCAGCGAATCCTTCGCGTCGCCAATGATCGGCACCACGGGCAGATCCGGAAAACGCTCGCGCAATTCCTCGGTCAGCCGATACATCGCGTATTCGGACAGATCGAACGCGACCAGTTGCGCCGGTGCGAAGCGCAGTATCTGCCGGCACAGCTCGGAGCCGATCGAGCCGCCCGCGCCCGTCACCATCACGACGCGGCCGCGCAGCAGCGCCTCAACGTGCGGCGTGTCGATCGTCACCGCGTCGCGGCCGAGCAAATCCTCGAGATCGATGTTCCGGACTTGCGACAGGAACCCTTGCCCTGGCATCAACGCAGTCAGCGACGGCAGCACCATCGCCTTGATGCCGGCGCGCACGCATAGCGTCGCGACGCGGCGCTGTGTTTCGACCGAGGCCGACGGAATCGCGATGATCGCGTATTCCACCTTCAGCGCGTCGGTCCAATGCTTCAGGTCGTTGAACGAGCCGAGTACCTTGTAGCCGTAGATTTCGCGGCCCTGCTTCGTGACGTCGTCGTCGAGCAGGCCCACCAGGCGCCATTCGCCGGAACGCGATAGCTCGCGCGCAAGGCTCGCGCCGGCCGTGCCGGCGCCAAGCACCAACACCGGCTTGCCCTTGCCGACGAGCCCGCCATACAGGTAGTACTCCTTCGTCGCGCGGTACAGCGCCCGGGCGCCGCCCATTGCAAGGAACAGCATCAGCGGCGACACGAGCAGTACCGAACGTGGAATGATCGGCTGCGGCTGGAACATCACGGCGCCGATCATCACGATCACGCCGCCGCCGATCACCGCTTTCGAGATTCGAACCAGGTCGGGAAGGCTCGCGAATACCCAAAGGCCGCGATAGAGGCCAAAGACGAGGAACATCAGCGCGTAGACCGGCAGCACCCAGACGAGCGCCGTCAGCGCGCCACCCATGAAGTCGGACGGAACGCTGCCGTTGAATCGGACGAGATAGGCGAACAACCACGCGGCGGTGACCGCCGTCAGGTCAAACAGGAAAGCGCTCAACGAAAGCCATGATGCTTTGGATCGCAACATCGGCAGGAAACCTCAAGAGTTATTTTCGGCGGCGGACTGAAACCGGCGCCAACGCATGTCGATCACCCATCCGAACCATGCCAGGACGCCGTACCACGCGAAGAACGACAGCCACTGCTGCAGTTCCGGGCGGCCCGTTGCCCACATGGCGACGATTATGCCTGCGAGCATGATGAGGTACCAATAAAGAGCAGTCCGGCGGTGACCTACGCCCGCCCGGACCATCCTCTGATAATAGTGCTCCCGGTGCGCCTGCCAGAACTTTTCGCCACGTAACAGACGTCTCAAAAGTGTTACAGATGCGTCGGCAATAAAGGGCGCGAACACCAGCGCCGGAAACCAGAGCGGCCACACGCCGCCGCGCCAGCCCCAGTAGCCGAGGGCGCCGGCCAGGAATCCGAGCGGAATCGAACCGGCATCGCCCAGGAACAGCCGCGCCGGGTGGAAATTCAGCAGCAGGAAGCCAAGCGCGGCGCCGGCGACGGCCGACCCAGCGACGATCAGATCCGGCGACGGCGTCGGGGCGGTCAGCGCCGCAACCGCGTAAGCGCCGAAGCCTAACAGCGCCATGCCGCCCGCGAGGCCATCGGCGCCGTCCATGAAGTTGTACAGGTTCGTCAGCCAGACCATCACGAAGCCGATGCCGACCAGCAGCCACCACGGTGCGTCGGCCGGAAACGCGACGATCAGCGCGACGACCGCCGCGAGGTGGGCCGAGAATCGCACGCGCGCAGGCAGGCCGCGCCGGTCGTCGATCTGGGACATCGCGGCAAGCCCGGCGGCACCGATGGCGATCAGCCACAAATGCGGCGCCAGCACGAGCAGGGCGACGACGCAGACCGGTACGATGCCCCACCCGCCGACGCGCGGCGTCGGCAGCGTGTGGAGCGAACGGTCGTTCGGAATATCGGTGGCAAGGCGCCACGCAAGGCCGGTCGCGAGCAGCATGCGCAGGATGGCCGTCGACCCGATGGCAGCGGCCAGCGCCACCGCAGCCGCTTCGGGCCAGGTAGATATCGGGAAATGCATGTCAGCTATTGTTGTGTATCGCGCGAACGATACCATGCGGCGGTCGCTTCGAGGCCCTGTCTTGTCGTATACGGCGGATGCCAGCCGAGCACGCGCGTGATCCGGCCCGTATCGAGCTGGAGGCTGCCGGTCAGACGGTCGATCGCCGCGCGGCGGCCGGTCAGCGTCCCGAGCGCACGCAGCACGGCGGACGGGACAGCGATCAGGCGGGCCGGCTTGCCGAGCGCATCGCCCACCAGATGTAACAGGCCCGTGACCGACGGCGCATCGTCGTCGGCGACGTGGAAACATTCTCCGGCGGCACGCGGATCGATCGCGCATTGCAGCAGCGCGTCGGCGAGATTGTCGATATAGATGATGCTGCGACGTGCTGCGATGGAACCGAGCGGCAGCGGTATCCCGCGCGCTACCGCGTCCATCATGCGCAGGAAGTTCGCGCGGACTGTCGGACCGTAGACGAGCGGTGGCCGAACGACCACGACGTCGAGCCCGTTCGACGCACCGAATTGCGCGAGTTCGCGCTCCGCGCGCAGCTTCGAGCGACCGTAGGCGTCGTGCGGGTTGGGTTTCACCACTTCCGATAGCGGCACCCCGCCGTCACCCTCGCCGACCGCCTTGATGCTGCTCGCGTAGACGATGCGGCGCACGCCATGCTGGCGCGCGGCTTTGGCGAGACGTAAGGTACCGGCGACATTGGTGGCATCGAACGCAGCGTCGGGATCGGACGACTCGTCGCGCATCACGTGTACGCGTGCGGCGAGGTGGATCACGCAATCGGCGACAAGATCCGTTGGCCATCCTTCGTCGAGGCCGTCGAAATCGGTGGCGTCGTGCACCCATTCACGCACGCCTTCAATGGATCCGCCCGGGCGTCTCACCAGGGCGGTCACGGTATGCCCGGCGTCCAGCGCGCGGCGGCAGACCGCGCGACCGACGAAGCCGTTTGCGCCGGTGACGATGAGGTGGCTCACCACAGCCTCCAGCCAAAGCGGTTGTAGAACTTGAAGGCTGACGCGGCGAACATGCGGATGTGTGCGAAGCCCTTGCGGGACGCACCGCCGCCGTGGTGGATCACGCGGACCGAGGGGACGTACGCGACGCGCGCGACGTCATGGGTGCGGAGGCTGAGGTCGTAGTCCTCGAAGTAGAGAAAGTAGCGCGGGTCGAAGCCGCCGAGCCTCTTCAGGACGTCGGTGCGGAACAGCATGAAGCAGCCGCTGATGATCGGCGGGTCCCAGACGATGTCGTGATCGTTGATCAGGTCGCGCATTTCGTAGTGAGCGAGACGACCAGCAAACCACCGGCGCATACGTACGGGCAGGAAGCCGCGGACAAGCAGGTCGAGCACCGTTGGATAGCGGCGACACAGATACTGCTGATCGCCCACGTCGTGGCCGATCCATGGCGCGACCAAACCGGTGTCGGGGTTCGTGTCGAAGAACTCGCAGCCGCGTGCGAGCGCATGTAGGTCCAGATCGATGTCCGGGTTCAATATCAGATGAAAGCGACCGGTAGTTTGCCTGATGGCGAGATTGTGACCGCGACCGTAACCTACGTTGCCGTGCCCCGTCAGCAACCGGCAATCGATGCCATGCTCACGTAGCCGATCAGTCATCACGCGCACGTCGCCGAGGCCACCATTATCGACCAGGAACAATTCGACCGAATGCTCTGCCGAGATGGCACGCATGCGCTCACACGCGGCGGCCAGGCTCACGAGCGTCTGCTCGAGCCGGGCGATATCGGGTTGATAAACGACGATGGAGACCGAGAGTCCGCAATTGGACGGAGGCGACGCGCTTGTAGGATTCATGCGGGCTTCGATTGCGCGCTGGCGTTGGATTGGCCAACGTTAAAAGTACCGGGATTCGTTGCAGACAGATGCGACCCGGGTTCCGGCTCCGGATCACGCAGGCTCGCCAATTGTAACCTTCGCGGCCCCATCACTGCGGAACAGCGCTTCTTGGGTGATAGAATCCGTCCGTTGCTGCCAGCCAGACTTCGCTGTCCTGACGCAGGCGAGCGCCGGCCGCTACGGCCGACTCGACGCGTTCCTGAAGCAGGTACGCGCTCCAGTATGTAGCGGTGTACCGAAACCTTAATACACGAACCAACCGAATATCAAATGACTGTTGCAATTATCACCGGCATTACAGGTCAGGATGGAGCTTACCTCGCACAGCTTCTCCTTGAGAAAGGCTATACCGTGTATGGCACTTATCGCCGTACGAGCTCGGTGAACACCTGGCGAATCGAGGAAATCGGCGTTGCCGATCACCCCCAGCTTCACCTCGTCGAATACGATTTGACTGATCTTGGATCCAGCATCCGCCTGCTTCAAACCACGCAAGCGACGGAAGTCTATAACCTCGCGGCGCAAAGTTTCGTCGGCGTCTCGTTCGACCAACCCACGACCACTGCACAGATCACCGGTCTGGGTGCGCTGAACCTGCTCGAAGCCATTCGAATCGTCAATCCTGCGATTCGCTTCTACCAGGCCAGCACGTCCGAGATGTTCGGTAAGGTCCAGGCCGTCCCCCAGACGGAAACCACCCCGTTCTATCCCCGCAGCCCGTACGGCGTCGCCAAGCTTTATGCGCACTGGCTCACGGTCAATTACCGCGAGAGCTACAACATCTTCGGTGCCAGCGGGATCCTGTTCAATCACGAATCGCCTCTGCGCGGGCAGGAATTCGTCACGCGCAAGATCACGGACAGCCTCGCGAAGATTCGCCTCGGCAAACTTGACGTGCTGGAACTCGGCAACCTCGACGCCAAGCGCGATTGGGGTTTCGCGAAGGAATATGTCGAAGGTATGTGGCGCATGCTTCAGGCCGAGCGCCCCGATACGTACGTGCTCGCGACCAATCGCACCGAAACCGTTCGCGACTTCGTGTCCATGGCTGCCCAAGCGGCAGGCTTCGAGCTCGCCTGGCAAGGTAGCGGCGAACAGGAGGCTGGCGTCGATGCGCGCTCGGGCAAGACGATCGTCAGGATCAGCCCGAAGTTTTACCGACCCGCCGAAGTCGATTTGCTGATCGGCGATCCGGCCAAGGCGCGCAAAGAACTCGGCTGGGAGCCGAAAACAACGCTTGAACAACTTTGCCAGATGATGGTCGAGGCGGATATTCGCCGGAACGAAGCCGGGTTCTCCTTTTAAAAAAGCATGGCAAAGGTCTTCGTAACGGGGCTGGATGGGTTTACCGGCCGCTATCTCGCGGAAGAGTTGACCCGATTCGGTCACGACGTGTGTGGTGTCGTTCGCTCGAAGAAAGCAGATATTCCATGGCGAGCGCACGTCTGTGATCTGCTCGACCGCGAAGGCCTTACCCATACGTTATCTGCTGAAAAACCCGACGCGGTCGTGCATCTTGCCGCGATCGCATTCGTGCAACATGGCGACGTTGGCGGGATCTATCAGACCAACGTCGTCGGTACCCGCAACGTGCTCGACGCACTCGAACGCGCCGGATGCCGCCCCCGGTCGATATTGCTCGCGAGTAGTGCAAACGTCTATGGCAATAGCGAACGGGAAATAATCGATGAAAGCGTCCCGCCCGCGCCGGTAAACGATTATGCGATTAGTAAGTACGCAATGGAGCTGGTTGCGCGGATGTGGGCGGGAAAGCTTCCGATCGTCGTTGCAAGACCATTCAATTACACGGGTGCGGGGCAGGACGACAGATTCGTGCTGCCGAAGATCGTTCGTCACTTCCGAGACAAGACGCCCCGAATCGAGTTGGGCAATCTGCACGTCGTGCGCGATTTCTCGGACGTTCGCTCCGTGGCTTCCGCCTACCGCCGGCTGATTGAAGGTGATTTTGCCGGCCGCACTTTCAACGTTTGCTCCGGCACAGGACATTCACTTCATGATGTTCTGTCCATCATGCAGGAGTTGACTGGGCAGGCACCGGAAATATGCATCAACCCGCAGTTCGTGCGGGAAAACGAGGTTTTCAAGCTGATCGGAAATTGCGCGCAACTCGAGCAAGCGATCGGAAGCGTCCAGTCCATTCCATTGAAGGCCACGCTCGCATGGATGCTCGAAAACTCACCGGAATAATCCGGTCAAGGCTCTGACGTCGACAAGTGCGTGGGCAGCATCTCGGGCCTCGTCGCGACGCGCTACCTCTGCGAACCAGCGCCCGCGACGCTTGAAGCGCGGGCATCGATGAACATCGAATCGGGCGGGTATCGCGCATCCACGGCGATTTGGCGAATGTTCATCGCGGCCGGCGCGTTCGTCTATCGTGAGAGGCACGACATAATCCCCCAGACCGCGCATCTCGGTGACCGCGGTCGCGACGACACATGCGCCGCCCCGGGAAAACTCCAAGCATTCCGCAGGATCGACATGAGAAACACACAACTTGATGGTCTTCGAGGCTGGGCAGCGTTGTCGGTGGCGATTTATCACGGCATCAATATTCCGTCGAAAGCTGCTCATGAAGCACTGATGCTGCCCATGCAGGCCCAAACCTCCTCGTATGCCGTCGCCACCAAGTTGCTCGTCGCGACTTTCAACGGAAGCCTCGCGGTCGTCATCTTCTTTGTCTTAAGCGGGAAGGTATTGCTTGAGTCGCTCATGCGATCTCGGAAAAGTATGCCGGAGAGCTCAATCGATTTTACGATCAAGCGAATCCTTCGCATCTATCCCCCGCTTTGGGTAGCGCTCGCTGCCTACGTGCTCATGTTCTTCGTCATGCGTAAATTCGCTGGATGGGGAGCGGTGCCCGACCTACACCTCGTCCTGGTCAATGCGACATTGACCAAGATCACGATGTACGGCGTCGCTTGGACATTGGTTGTCGAGCTGCTGGCAGCCCCGTTGATCTTGATGGCCGCATGGTCTTACAAAAAATATGGGGCTCAGGCGCTCTTCATTCTGCTTGCTCTGCTCCTGCTATTCAAAGACAGTCCGATTCTCGGATTCCTGCCATATTTTTCGACATATGCGTTTCTCTTCGCGCTGGGCTTTCTCACTTGCACCAATTTTGGAAAGCAACTCGCCAAGGATGTACCAGGCGTAAGTGCCTCAGTCGTCATGCTGCTGATGATCTACGGCGTCCTGTTTACTCAATACGATTCGCCCAATGTCGTCGTCTTTCAAGGACTTGCTGCATTCCTGCTTATCGCAATGATCTCTGAAGACAAGGATACCTGGCCAAAGCGATTCTTCAATCTGCCAATATCCCAATTCCTAGGACATATTTCGTTCAGTCTCTACCTACTGCACCCGCTCGCTCTCGAGTTGCTGGAGCATTGGGCCGACCGCCTGACCGGAAACGGCTTCAGGGAGCACTATCTTGCCTCCGGTGTTGTCATTGGAATCCTGACTCCCATGCTCACCATCCCGATTGCCGCACTAATGTACAAATATGTCGAGACGACAAGCATAACTCTCGGCAAGGTGGTCTCGGACAAGATTTGCGGAGCTTTGTTCGGAAATACCATCAAGGCGACGAATAATTTGCGATAACCCTAGCCGCGGAACGCGCTGAATCTATCCGCTAATAAGCGTAATGCGGTAACTCCGAGGGCACTCCTTCCGGGCACCGGGGAGGCGCGACGGCAACGAGCACACGAATCCAGCACCATCTCCGTGCCGCCGTTTGTGGTTCCGAGCCGTTTGCAAGGACGTAGCGAATCCGCACTCGCTCCCAAAAAACGAAAGGCGACGAAGTCAATGGCGCTCGAGCGCGGCAAGCAGCTCTTTTCATTTGTAAATGGCCTGCGAGGCATTGCAGCGTCACAGGTCGTTGTACTGCACTACGGCGCCGCGTTTCTTCCTGCGCTCGTACGAGCCGAATCTCCCGTCCACTTTGATTGGGAGCAGTCCGCAAGCGTTTCGCCATGTTTCTGCTCGCGCAGGGCTACACAGCCGTCTACGTTTTCTTTGTGATGAGCGGAGTCGTGCTCGGATCTGCCTTTATTCGATCGCAGGCCTCGGTTCCCGCAGAGATTGCAAGCGGTTCGTACGTCTCTTTCTTCCCGTCTTCGCTGCGGTCATACTCGGATTTGCCCTCTTGCGTCTGGCACCACTGGCACGGACCGAAGCATGGACGGTGAGTCAGTCGACATGGTTGGCCGGTCTCTATCAGACGCCCCTGAATACTCGTCTCGTCTGCAGCGATGCTCTCCTCCATTCGTTGCTGCTGGGATATGGTCCCAACTCGCTGTTCGAGAATGCGGGTGTTCTGAGTCCGGTCATTCAGATCTCGCAAGCCATTGACCCGCCCCTGTGGACCGTACACTATGAATTCTGGGGGGCGATCGCACTCATCGGGTTATCCGCGCTCTACAAGCGTTTCGCGAGGTGGGCGGCGATAGCAACGATCCTGACAGCGATCGCGGTCGCGGGAACCAGTTTCCTGTGCCTGTTCGTGCTCGGATTTGTTCTTTATCTGGTTCACGATCGCCTGTTTTCGGTACACAGGCCTTTGGCTGAAACGGCCGGGATCGCGCTACTGGTGACCGGCATCTGGCTGAGCGTGTCGTCCAACCAGAGAGTCATTGCCGACGTGTTTGAACTGTCTCGGAAGCTTCCGGTCATGCATGCCTTCGATGCATTTCAGTTCCAATGGCAAATCAGCGCGCTTTGCCTGTTTACCGGGTTTCTTTTGAGTGCGAGGCTGAGATGTCTGGGATCTGGCCGAGCGGTCCAATGGCTCGGCAAAATCTCCTTCAGTCTTTATCTCATACACTTTCCGGTTCTGATGACACTGGGCTGCTGGTTGTTCGCGAGGCTGCAAAGCAAAGGCTATCTGTTTGCCTCCGGCGCGTCGCTCATCCTTGGCTTTACTGCCCCACTGCTTCTCGCCACGCTGGTTGAGAAGCTCGTCGACAGGCCGTCGGTAGCGCTCTCGCGGATGTGTGCCGAAAGCAACCAGCGCCCTTACCTTGACGCACGGAGTTAGCATGAACTGCCGGTAGGTGGCGGCAAGTCGACGATCTCAGCCGTCGGCCATGCCGGTCGACCAAAATCCGGCAGCACGCAGACACCGGGCAGTCGATGCACGCTCGCCAATGGATCCATCGGCCGCACCGCTCGCGGACGGCCAAAGACACGATCTACAGCAACTGCAACCAGTGCTTGTGTGCGGATCCGCGAGTCAGAAAGTATGGCTTTACGGAATATCCAAGACAATCGAACACACGCTGATGTCGCTTGTATATCCGAAATGCATCCTGCGGGACAATCAAGCGACGCCACAGACCTGGCTTCCCCTGCCAGCCGTGTCGGTTCGGCGTCGCGCGCATTTTCTCCATGCTGAGGCTGTCGAGCAACGGGCGAACCCGCTGCGCATCCCCGCCTAGGGCAGTGACCTGCGAGCCGAGCACATGCTCGGGATCACGAACCGCATCCTCGTACCGCAAGCGCATCACCTGCGCATCGTTCCACCATTGATAGGTGACCGATAGCAGATCTTCGGCCCCCGTACTTAACGCGTATTCAAGGAACTCGCGCGACGTGGGGCTCGCAGTCGCGAGGTTACCAGGCAGGTTCGTGTTCCCCTCCAGCCACCTCGATGTTCCCGGTTCGTATTTGATGTAGTGCAGCGCCGAGATAAGGACATCGAGCGGATGCCTTGCCACCGTAAGCACGGTGAATCGATTGGCGCGAAGCCACGCCTGAAAATTCGGTTCACGGTACCAGTGAATCTGCAGAAAACATCTCGCCGGCAATGTGGACGGTGCATCGAGATAATTGTGGACCGCGATTTCCTCCATCTGGAGTGCTCCCGCGATCGTCGACCGAATCCACGAATTGCCACTTCTTGGCGAGCTCACAACCGCGATGCGCGATACTTCGTCCATTGATGTTTCCAGAGATGCAACTGTCTCAAGTCGTATGGCGACGGCCATCGGCCGCGCCACGCTTTCTCAAATAAAAAACGCAGTCGTCACGCGCCTGCCTTGCTGAGCTCGTCTGCTGAACAAAAGACGAGCTCGATGTCGGGATTCATGTACGACACCGCCGTTGAAACATTGCTCACGATATGCAGCAGTATGTGGCAATAAGACATCGTCATCGCATCCCGGATTACTTCCCACGCCATTCTGGCGTCCCAGTTAGCCTGGTTCGCGGCGACAAGGTGCTGCACCTGGAATCCTTCTGCTCGTCGCTGTTCGGGTGTGAGCTGATCGTAGCGCGCATCTTCCGCGTTCGTCGTTCGACGGACGTCGGAATAGCACGCCATCCGGTCACCAAACTCGGCCCGGAATGCATCGACGACGCGATCCTGATCCGTCGCGAGAAATACTGCCCACTCCGACGAGTGCTCGTCGATTCCTCGAGCGTTCAGCTGAGAGCGGACCTTGTCTATATACGCCTGCACGTGTGCGATCTTGCCGTCGGGTTGTTCGATGACGTGACTCGGATGCTTGACGTGCGCCGCAATGACGAATTTGCCTTCGAAGTGGCGAGCACGAAATTCGTCGAGTTCGCTCTGATATTTTTCCTGAAGGCGAACGTGATCCTTGAAGACTTTGTGATACTGCCGGCGAAATCGAGCAAATTGTCCGCTCGTATACAGCTTATAGGCGTGAATATAGGTGAGCTGCGGTTCACGGTCCGCATTGAAGGTCGCAAGCGGTGGGCGCCCCTTTTTGTATAGAAAATCTGGGTCGTCCATTTCCTCTTCGGTGAGACCGTAAAGGGGCTGGAAAAGTTTGGACCAGACATTCCCCTCGCCCGGGCGCCCATAGCAGAAGCTCGTAAACTTGTCGGTGCCCAGCCGATCGATCATGCGATCCACATTCCAGTCGGGCAAAACCATGTGACATCTCTTGTCACCTTGGTCCCACACCAAATGACTCATGAATGCATTGAAGACCGAGAAGAAGCCGCCGTCATGCGCTTGCGCGATAACGCGATCCACACCCGGCAAGGCGGCGGAACGAGAACCGATCACACGCTCGACCGTTGCAAGCAATTGCGCCGGAGGTCTGGCGAAACGCGACCCTTTTTCCCGGGGGCGAAAGGACCGGAGCCGAGTGTCGATCAATTCGCCATAGTTCACCGCCAGGTTCGTAAAGCTGAATTCGGCAGCAAGCTCGCGCCGCACGCGCATCGTCTGTCCACTCAGGCCGGATGACACGTACTCGAAAGCATCCGTCAGCGCAGTCGCTATATCGGCAATGTCAGCCGCATATTGCCGTCCTGCAACCAGGTTGTCGATCTCCGGATAACGCGCAGGCATCGCGATCGTCGCCGGTATCGCGAACACCCCAGGCGCCGGGTACAGATCGTTATGACCGCCGACGTTGGTGATTGCCAGCACCTTGCCCAATGCGAGTGCCTCTCGCGGGCCGATGGAATAGCCTTCCCCACGGGAGCAATTGACAAAAATGTCGCAACCTTCGATCAGCGCGTTCTTTTCCTGATCGCTGAGCGGTGCACAACTGATCACGATATTTCGTGCATCCCGACCCTCAACCAGTCGTCGGACGCGCTCAAGGCTGTCGCCGATTGCAAGATTCGAGTGAATGGTCAGTTCAACATCATCGCGAGATCCGAACGCCTTGATGAACCCCTCAACAAGTGCCTCGACACCCTTGCGCGCATGAAACGCAGCGATCGAGCAGAACTTGATCTTGCCGCCCGACTGCGCTCTGAAGGGTCGGCTCAATAGCCGTTCGATGTCCAGCGCGAGCGGCAGCGTACCGACGCCGATCTCGACACCCGACTTCAACGCGACATCTTCCAGATGTCGACTCATGAATAGCGCGAAATCGAAATGCTCGTTGAGAATATTGACCCACTGCGACGGCAACTCGTCGGAATCGTAAGCCACATGGGCAAAACTCAACGCATCGCGCGGAACAAGCGTGTAGTTGAAGTCGTATGCACCGTTCCACAGCACGTCCGTGTAAAAAGCGACCTTCACCCTCGACAGATCCGTGCATACAGGAATCGCAGTGCCGTTCGGCAGGACGATCTCGCGTTCCGAACGGAAGTGAGGCTCCGTCGGAAAAATGGAGATCGAATAATATCGACTCAGCAACTCACACGCGGCGAAAGTGACCGCGCCAATGCCCGTCCCAAACGTACACCGCCCGATCACGCAAATCGAATCTGATTCAGCTGCCAAAACTTGCTCCGTAGAAACCATGACTATCGTCGAATTGCGAGCTTGATACTACGAAGTGGTTTCGTCAGCCGCCACGACGTACTGGCAAATACTGCTCGAAGTGCATCCGCCGATTTCCGTGCCTCGGCGGCGATCTCCGCTGACAACTGTTGGTTTTGCGATTGCAGGACTGCCACGAGCCCTTCCAGCTCTTCGTTCCGCGATTGAAGAGCTGCACTTCGCTGCTCGAATTCTTCTTTTTGCGACCGAAGCGTCATAATGAGCCGTTCGGACTCGTCGACACGCGAGAGGAGACGAATTCTTTCGTGACTCAGCCATGCGGCGTGTCTCGACGACTCGTAGAGTTCCTGATAGCAACTGTCGCTTTCGCGACCGAGCGCCGACACCCGCTTCTCACTGTCCTCAAGCTGTGCACGCAGCGCTTCGACCTCTGCCCGAAGAGACGCACCGAGGTCTTCATTACCCATGGAGCGCTTCGCGTCCGGCTCGGAATCGTCGGCCTCCCGCGTCGATTCACCATTGGATTTGTGTGTACCATTGCCCGTCTGAAAATCAATGGCGCTCAGCCTTGCCTCCAGATTCTCACGTGCGCCCTTCTCCAGAGCCCATCCCTTTTGTGCTTCGGCCAACATATTCTCCATATTCTGGCGGCCTTCCCTTTCCATCAACCAGCCATCTCGCACTTCGTGCAATTGCCGTGTCACATCCGAGAGATTTGCCTCCAAATCTGCCGTTTTTCGCACGGCGTTTGCCTCGGCAGCACGAACGAAGCCATCGAACCAGTTTGGCGGCGTCGCAAAAGCCGGTGCGAGTTCTGCGAATTTCTCATCGGCAACGTAAAACCGATTCAATCCGTCGAAATAGACGAAACGATATTTCGCGTTCAGCAGGAGCTCCTCCCAATCGTAATGGGAGGGAACGGGTGAGTTCGGCTCCGTTGCCTCCACCAGTACGATCCACGGGCGGAATCTGTCGAAATCCGCACTCGCGAGCACCTCGCGCTCATTCCCCTCGACATCTATCTTCAGGAAGTGAATCGATCGATCGCCAACATATTTCTCGCAAATGTCGCTCAGCTTTGTGACGGCAACCGTTATCTGACTGACATCCCAATTCGAGTCCCGGTACGAGTCGGCCAGCCTTTTCACGCCGGTTGAAATCCCGTTACCGCCGTCGACCGCGAAATATCGTGCAGCCGTTCGTTTATTCTCGATTGCGATTTCCAGATTGACATCCTCCGGTCGCGCTTCGACGAGACGACCAAAGGGGCCGCTCATGGGTTCGATATTTATGCCACGCCAGCCACGCTCATAAAAGGCCGCAGTGACTGAATCCGCATACGGCTCCGAGGCGCCAACGTCTATGTAAAAACCACGCTCTACCTTGGCAAGAGCGCGCCACAGCATGACGTCTTCGAAGTTCTGTGCGTACGATACAAATTTCATCTGTTGGACAACGCTCGGCAACGATGGATTGAGGGGACAGCGAGTTCGCGCGCGAAGCAACGAGCCCACTCCGTGCGAAGCGTCTTACTTTCTGGCGGTTGCAACGTTGTTGCAATACCAGTCATAGGTGGCTGCAAGAGCGTCCTCGAACGGCACCCTGGGCTTGAATCCCAAGGCCTTCAGGCGCGACACGTCGTATGCACGCAATTTCTGTCCGTCCGGCTTCGTCGCATCCCACTCGACGGTGCCTTGGTAGCCCGAGATGCGGCACAGCGTATCGACCGTATCGCGGATCGTGTGCGACTCACCTGTCGCGATATTGATCGCACCGCTATGTTTTTCCGCGACGAGACGCATGGCATAGGCAGCGTCCGAGCTGAACAGGAAATCGCGCTCGGCCTTCCCCGTTCCCCAAACCGTGAGGGGTTGACCCAAGTCGACGGCCCGTTGAAACTTTGACACGAGCGACGGGATGACGTGGCCGAACTTCTCGTCAAACTTGTCGTAAGGCCCAAACAGGTTGGTGGATACGCAAAATGCGTAGTCGATACCGTACTGCTCCTTGTATGCCTCCAGTTGCGCAAGCATGCTCCGCTTGCTATGCGCATACGGCGCTTCGGAATGATGCGGCTCGCCAACCCAGATTTCGTCCTCGGACATCGGCAAGCGAACGCGATCCGAGTAAATTGCCGTGGAACCCATTGCGACAATCTTGCGGCAACCGGTCTGGCGAGCTGCATCGATCACGTTGGTGTTGATCCGGACGTTGTCGAGGTATGCAACACCGCGGTTGGACATGTTCCCCATAATTCCATAGACGCGCGCGGCCAAATGGAACACAAGTGTGGGACGCAACTCGTCGAAGGCGCGCTCCGTCGCGATCTGATCCCTTAAATCAACGTCTCCGCTTGCAATTGCAACAACGTTCTGGTATCCAGCATCGCTCAACTCCTTCTTCAGGGCGCGGCCGATTACGCCGCCTGCCCCGGTGATCAAAACTCGCTCGCTCGATACGGTCATGCCTAGCCTCTCTTTATAGCGCGCCGATCCGAGCATTCACGTAGTTGCCACAAATCGGGGAAATTGACACAAGATGGTTGTCTGACAACCTTCGCAACTTTACAGCGAGCGAAAATTATAAAGAAATTTTAAATCACTGAACTGTGCGCCCGGGAGCATTTTTGAGATGAGACAGTCCGAACCGGACAAATCCGTTGCCCAGATTACCGCCGGAAGGCGTATTTTTTGATGACGTCGTGCGGTTGTGATCGTTGCCCCGCGCAGCGGGCACGCCCCTCGTTCCGCGGCGGACCGCCATGCAGCACGTTCTACCCGGAAAATCTCGTCACTGGATCCACGCCAGATTACCGATTGACAGGTATCGGCCATATTGAGATTAGGGTCGCATTAAAGTTCGAGTATGAACCACCGAACGCCCAGGATGCGCCAAGAACGGCACGAGCATTTTGACCGTCAAATCACCCGGCACCGGGGCCTTTCGGGTTGAATCCATCCCCCTCCCGTCCGCGTGGCGACCAGAAGAATTATCTGAAAGCACTTGGCCTATGGTCGACGCGGAGTGAAGCGGCGACGAGCGCCGCCTGCCCCAAGCCTCGCCATCGAAGCAGGTCGCGACGCCTTAGCCGACGCACTCCGCGATTCGCGCCTCGATTTCCGAGCCGTAATCCGCCCAATCGAAGATCTCGCGATCAAGGGCATCTTGCGCCAAGCGGCGACGCAACTCCGGCTGCGTGGCCAACTGTTCCATCGCTGCTGCAAGCGCATGTTCGTCAAGCATGTTCACGGTCATGCAGCCGCCTTTTTCCGCGAGTTCGGCCATGACTCCCTCGGAATGGCACAGACATGGTGTACCCATCCAAAGACTCTCCATGATCGGCAACCCGTATCCCTCGACAATTGACGGATAGACGGTAAAGGCGGCACGGCGAAACTCCTCGGCAAGCGCTTCATCGGTCAGCAAGCCTGCCCATTTGATACTTGGATCCTCCGCCATCATGTGCTGGAGCCATGCAATCAGGTCGTCCGCTTCGGCGAAGCGATGACCCACCAGAACGAGTTGCAACGGTAGATCCGGGCGACGCGCTCGCAGCAATCGATAGGCCTCCACCAATGTCCGGTGATTCTTGCGCGGTTCGATGCTGCAGACACAAAGGATCGTCAATGCCCCGTTACCGGGCTCGTCGGCGAATGCCTGCACACGCGGCCGGGCACCGAACTGCCCAGGCAGATAGACAGCTTCCCCCGACGGGCATGGAAGTCCAACTCGCGCGGCATAGCCCTGGAATTCCTTGAGACTCTCGCGGGAAATCGACCAGATGGTATCGAATGAAGCCAGTGCCTCCAGATAGCCGGGAAACTTCTCGACGACTTCTCGTGCACAAAACGGCGGATGCGATATCGGGATGACATCGTACAAAATACCGCCGATAACGAGATTCCGCGCGCGAGCCCATAAGACCCGCTTGTGCACCGTACCGTCCAAGGCGACCTCGGGGAAAAAGAATACCGGCGCCTTGCCATTACCGAGCACCTTCATGCAATTTTCGACAGTCCCGAACGCGTCCCGCAACGAGACGTGCACAGGTCCGTCATAGGTCGCCAACGTCTCTCCCTCGCGATCGGTGAGCAGCCGATAGCCTTCGATGTCCGGATCCCAGCGCACGAACACCGGCATCACCCCGGCCGAACCCTGAAGCGCTCGGCACAAACGTCGTGTGACGCGAATCACGCCGGGGTTGGCTGGATCGACGGCCGAATTGGTGCAATCCACCAGCACCAGTCTCGGGGCGGCAGACGCCGCGGATTCCGCAGAGAGCGTCTCGCGCGCAGGTTGATCCGCGATGCGCGCCAACGCGGACAGATATTGGTCAAGCGTCGCTTTCCAACCAAAGGACGAGCGAAACCGTTCGAACCGCGCCTCGGTCAGATGAGACGGAATGCCCTGCGTCAAAATATGCACGGCCTTGTAGACCATGTCGTCCGGTTGACCACAAAGCAGCCATGGATCCGCAATGACTTCCGGGTGGGCGCCGAGGCTGAATGCAAGTACCGGGCGACTCAACCACTGCATTTCCGCCAGTGGCAAATTGAAGCCTTCCCACAGTGACACCGTTATGCCCAGTTCGCACTGGCGCATGATCTCGTTGAGCGCGGCATCCCCGACGAAACCGAGGAATACGATTGCATCGGCGATTTTTTCGGGTACCGCGAATTCTCCTTCGCGCGCCAGCACCAGCAGCCGTGCTTCAGGAACAATCTCGTGGATACGTTCGAATACCTGCAGACCGACCGGGCCATTCTTGTAGCCCAGCGGCTCGAAACGCCCAAGCAACATCACCGGTTTGAAACCGGTCGCGACGAGAGATCGTACGTGACTCAATGCCTCGTCATCGACGTGACTGCCGTCAGGCGCACCAAACAGGGAACTCTGCAAATGATCTGCGCCAAGCAGGATCGTCTCCACGCCCGCCGCGCTTCCCCGGTCCGGCAGGGTCTGGGTTTCGCGAATGAACGCACTGATTGGCAGGACGGCGCTGAAGCGGGGAAGTTCGCGCGCCCGGATGCGCCGCAATTCGCGCTGCGTCGGCAGCACGCCCTCCGGCATGCCGTCCTGAGGCACCGCGCCGGCGTCGATAAAGACAGACTTGGCGCCGCGCTCCGCGCACACCGACGCTGCCGAGAAAAAGGGCCAACCGCCAACGATGACGACATCGGGACCCTGCTCGGCAAACATCTGATTCCAGCGTTCACGCAAATGCTCGGCCGCGCGCTCCTCCGCGTACACGATCGACAGACGCCCGACGTCGTCCCATATCTGCAAGGCGGGCGAAACCTGTCGAACCGCGGCCTCGTCGCAGCGTAGACACACGAACGTAACGAGATGCCCTTGCCGCACAAGGCTTTGGCCCAGCACCAACAGGAGACGATCCACCCCGAAACGCGGTAACAAGCGCTCGTTGCAGATAACGAAGTGACGCCTCCGCACCTGATCTACTTTCGTCAAATTCATGGCCAAATGTCCGGGCAAGGGATATGGAAGGACGCTTGCGGCGCGATTGTCGCAAGCATGTCGGCAGCGCCGCGCGGATTCCACGCGCGAGGCAATGCCGCGGGATCGACCGCGACGCTCGCCAGCAGGTCCCGAACATCGGCACCGGACTCGACCGCACGAACGCCACCGAACATCTGCCCCACCACCGACAGGGATTTGCATTCGGCGGAGACAATGATCGGCAGTCCCCACCGGATGGCCTGCAATGCAGCCGCAAACTCGATGTCCTCGCTCCAGTTCCAGAAGGCAGCCGCGTCCGCCCACGCGTCCGCAGGCAACCAGTCGTGCCACAGCAAGCGTACGCGTCGCCCTGCGCCGACCTCGTCTTCCGTCTGATGGAGCGACTGCACCGCATCAACAATTTCCCGGCTCGGTGCGCCGCCCGCGCACAACACCATCGGTTCGCTGGGCAATGAGCGCGGATCCGCCAGCACGTCCTCATATACGTCAAGCAGGCGGGCAACAGCGGCTTCTTCCGCATATCCTTCGCGACGAGCCACGTTCCTTTCGCCCTCTTGGCGGGCGCGCTCGGGTGCGTCGATGTATGCCCGCATGGCTTCGGCAAGCCGGTCAGGAGCCCAGGGCGGCACAAGCGTCCCCGTCTTTCCCTGCTCGATCAACGCGCCGATACCACCAACGTCCGTTGCCAGTTGCGCCATACCCGCAGCCATTGCCTCAAGAAGCGACACAGGCTCGTTCTCGGGCCAACGTGAGGGCAATACGATCACGTCACTGGCGCTCATCAATTCAATGATCCGATCGCGCGGCACGCGCCCCAGGCACTGGACAGTCTTATCGAGTCCCCAATCGGCAATCTGACGCTGGATATCTCCCAGCAAGTGGCCGTCACCTGCGATGGTGAGCGACCAACGCCCTTTCAACGATGCGTCGTCAGACAGACGTTTCGCCGCTTCGATGAGATCGGGAATTCCCTTGTGCTCCCCCATGTAGGCGACGCACAGAAAGCGGATCGTCGAGGAAGGCACTCGCTTCAATTCCCGGAACGGGCGGAGATCAATGCCGTTCGAAATCACGAAGGTTCGATCGCGCTGGGCTGCGCCCGCCTGCACGTACGCATCGGCGAGGGAGGCGCTCGGCGACACGAGTGCCGAAGCGTGCCCGAGACACCAGACGATATAGTCTCGCCGCAAACGCATCGGCACCGAATGCGCCAGATCATGCGGGTGAATCGATGCGCTGCAATGGGTTCCGCACTCTTCGGTATTGCCGCAAATCGAACCATCGTCGCGAAGCTTCGTTCCGCGGTAGCAAACCCCCCAAAGGTCGTGGAGCGTGACCACCACCGGAATGCCTCGACGTCGCGCTAATGGAATGAGATGCATCCCAAGTCCGGCCATATTATGAAAATGGACCAAGTCTGGTTGCTCGGAATTCAATATGGCCCTGAAGTGCTCCGCGACGCGGTCGTTCCTGAAATTGTCGCTGGCTTCGAACGACGTCACGCTGGTGCGCCATACAACCATCCCGTCGTCATCTTCCCGATCGAGACGGCCGCGGGCGTCTGCGTTTTCCGCAATTCTTCCCGTAAAGACGATCACGTCATGACCGCTCGCCGCCAGGCCGAGAGCCTGACGGCGAGCCACGACCTCGGCACCACCCAACACATGTGGCGGAAACAGATTGCTGACGACAAGGATTCGCCTGCGGCGCTTCTTGGTATCTGAAAGCACGATTGGATCTTCTAATGACGAGTACGCACGCCGGTACGATTCAGCACGCCGGTTTCCCGTCTGCACTCATTGATGTTGGTCCGCCGACCCCAAGCGAATCGCGGACAGCTCGAATTCGAAGCACTGACCGTTGCGGCGGCCGCGGACCGGCACTTCGACCTGCCCGAATCCGGCTTCTTCGACCAATTTCTTGAGACTTTCCGGTGTCAACAGGTTGAAATGGAAATCGCCGTTGTAGTCCTGACTTCCGAACAACACCTCGCGGAAATCGTCGAAAGAGTAGCTGCCTGCCGCAACCCCGTTGAGCATGGCCTCGCCATCGGGCACGATCGCTCGCAAGCGTCCGCCGGGTTTCAACATGGACCGCCAGTGCGGTAACAATCGCCGACGCAGTTCCTCCTGCGGGAAATGCTCGACGAGATGCGATGAAAACACTTCGTCGACACTCCCCTTGTCAAAAGGCAAACCGCCGACATCGGCCACCACATCGACGCCCGGAACCTCACGGGCATCGACATTGACATACTCCGGCATCGCGATGTGACCACATCCCAAGTTAACCTTGAAGTTGCCCGCAGCCTTGGCGCGCTCCACTTTGTCCGGCGCCAGCACCTTCGCGACGACATCATCCGATACGGCGCCCGGTCGGGCATTGCGTCCGGCGCCGTAGCTCAGTTCGTACATCATTTCGCGACGTACGAATTCGACGCGGTCGAGCAAGTAGCGCAATGTGTCATCGACCTGGGCACTGCGCCGCGCCATGTCTTGACGAAGACCGTCGATCGGCTGCGCAGAGCCGTTCGCCACCATTTCAAGGCGCTTTTCGACTGCTGTTGCGATAGCCGCATCGAGCCGAGCTTGCAGCCGTTCTTCGATGTCCGACAGATGCGTGAGCCGATTGTCGATTCCGCTCATGTCGTTGCGCACTCGCAACCAGACCTTGGTCAGATCGTCGATCGTCCGCTGGCTACGGCTGCACTCCTGCTTCAGGCGATCCGTGGTTGCCGACGACGATCGCAGTTCGTTTTCGAGATGTTGGAGCCGGGGTTCGATCACCATCAACGGCCGATTCAAGCGAAACAGCAGCGGACCCAGCAAAGGTCGCGCGAAGCGTTTCAGGGTTTGCTTCAGTTGACTCACAGTCATAAGGTGCTCCGAATTGCGTTTGAGATGTTGGAGGAGCATCAACTTGCCCCTTCACGCGATCTCGACAGGAACTTGGCAAAATCAATTAAGCGAACGTCATGCGCTCAAGCGATGCGATGTCGATCGACCGATTCTCAATCGCGTGACAACCGTTCGGATCGACGTTTCGCCCAAATCACTTCGAGCCGGTCACGCATCGCCTCGCCCACCGGAACGGAGCCGTAGCTGCGCCAGATGCGTTCGCGCGCGAACTTGCCACGCCTGCGCCCTTCCGACGGATCCGCTGCAACGTGCCGCATCACCTCGACTGCGGCGGCTTGATCGGGCTCCGCCCAGGACTGCCCTTCCGACCACGGATATTCGTTGGACGCCACCGGCCGCAACTGGTACGGAATCGGATAGCCTGTCTCGGCGGTCAGGAAATCGGTGCAACCGGAATAATCGGTACCAATGACGATCCGCTCGAACGTCATCGCTTCCGCCATGCCGAGCCCGAAACCTTCGGCACGATGCAACGACACATAAGCATCCGACGAACGGATCAGGCCAAGCATCTCGTCGCGCGCCATGTTCGAGTCGAACATGAGAATCCGGGGATCCTGTCGCATTGCATCGCTCACGATGGCCTTGATGTCGGGGAAATGATCGGGTGCCCCGGTCGACTTGATCACCAGCCCGACATTCTCGTCGCCGAGCGGGAAAGCTTCCTGGAATGCCCGCAGGACACCCAGTGGATTCTTCCGGAACGGCGACGAGTAGTAATCGAAGCTGAACATGAAATAAAAGCGCTCCTCGTCCATGCCGAAGTGCGCCCGCCCCGGATGATCTCCGTCGGTATCGTCCATCGCGGGCGGCATGACGGTGATGGGCCCGTCGAAGATATGCGCAAACGCATCGGCAATGAACGTGTTGGGAGCCCAGATCTCATGAATGTGAGCAAGATTTCCGCGCCAGGCCTCCGGCGCCCTCGCAAGCTCCCAATACGGACACAGGATGTTATAGGACTGCGCCAATAGTCGTGGATCCAGTTCCCGAAACACGGCGGGAACCTGATCGCAAGCGACCTCGATCATGTTGACGTCGTAAGGATGCTTCTTGTCGTACCGGTGGGGCATGTATTCCCCGATCAATCGGCTTTCGATCCCCACTCGGAACGGATAGACAGCAAACGGTAAGTCGACCGCTTCGGCCGCCGTCAGGTTCGCACGGAATGCTTGCCCCAGGCCCAATGCGCCCTCGGCATAGCCGATAAACAGGACCCCGTCCCGCAGTTCCAGCGGTTCGCTCGTGAAGCGAATGGGGAGAACCGGCGCCTGCTGATCCGATGCCTGCCCTTCGCCTGCGATGCGCTGCCTGAGCCACTGCATCCGCGTCCGGAAAAAAGGAGCGACCAGTTGCTTCGACGATATCGCAAGCGCGCGCTTCCAACCCTGTTGCTCCAGACGGTCCGCAAAGAAGTTCGCCAGAAAGCCGCTACGACGGAATCCTCGCACGACAACGCCCTTCCATCTCATGGACGCGCCCGCACCCGTCGTGTTCCAGCCCGCTTCGCCAGACGACGGCGACTGCATTCCGGCCATGCCGCGTGCATTCGCAGACGTCTTCGACCGCTTTGTCGATACCTCGAACTTTCCTTCATTTTCCGCAATCAGCGCTCGACGGATCGACAGACTGCATTCGCGCCACGAGAATTTCGCGCGAATGGCTCGAACGCCCGCCTCCGAAAGAAGCCGGTATCGCGCCGCGTCCATGTCGTTCGCCTCCAGCAGCAACGTCGCCAGATGCTCGGCGGACGGCTCCCACCAGGTTCCGATCGTGCCGAAACCCTTGTCAGAGTAATCGGCCGGGATTTCGATTCCGTTCAACAACAACGCACCGGGAATCGCAAAGTCGGCCATTCCGCTGAAATTCCCGAAAATGGCTGGCGTACCGCATGCCATGGATTCGGCAATCCCGAACCCGAATCCCTCCGAGCGCGACGAGCAAACCGTGAAATCCGCACTGCGATAGAGCGTCGCCAAAAACTCCTCGTCCATGCCTGCGACGCTTTCGTAAACCGCGATCCCTTCCGAAAGGTATTCGGCTATGCGAAAGTTCCTCCAGATGCGCGTGCTGTCAGGACTCGGCATGGCTTTCAAGATGCCCGTGCCCATCAGGATCAGCCTGGCGTCAGGTCGCAAACGATGAAAGGAACGCCATGCCTTGACCATGACGTCGAGCCCCTTCCGGTACTGATTGCTGGCAAACCACAGAAAGGTTTTTCCGTCCGAAAAGCGCATCGACGGCCCCCAAGGCTGAAAGACATCGCTTTCGATACCGAGAGGAGCGTAATGAACGCGATCGAAACCGGCGCGCGTCAGTACCTCTACCCCCCAACGGGAGGACGTCAGCACCATCTTGTAGCGCTCTTTGAATGCCAGCCACGACTCGGGCAAACGCGACGTCTCCCAAACCGTATAAAGACAATCGAGAGGCTTTGCACCTGGATGCGAAAAGACAAGCTCGGGTGCGGCAGGATGAACGAGACCGTAGCGTCTCAAATACGGATGAAGATTCTTGTTGACGATGTTCCAGGAATTCGTCTCTTTCGAGTGGTGATTCCTGTGAGAAACGGAGTGCCCAAGAAACTTCTGCGCAAACAGGAGCTTGTTCTTCGCGAGGTAGTTGCGCTTGAATTCACTCGGCTTCTCCGCAACGGTCGAACTCGTCCAGTGCTCGATCTGCGAGTAAGTCAGATATGCACAGGTGTATCCGGCGTCGCGCACGCGAAAACCGAAGTCCGCATCCTCGTGATAGAACCCATATTCGTTATCGAGAAAACCGATCTTGTCGATGACCGACATGCGCACGCCCGCAAGAGTCAGCTCGCAAAAATCGGCTTCCAGACGTTTCGTATCGCCCGGAGGCGGGATGAAATCGTGCTTGAAAGTCAACGTCTCGAGATCCCAGCAGACCCGGTAGGCCAGCTTTCTCTGCGTGGCGGTCTTGTCGATGAGGATCTGTGCCGGCGCCACGATGGCGAGGTCCGGATCCGTCAAAAGCTCCGCAAGCAACTCGCGAATTACATCGGTTGTAAACGTGAGATCGTTGTTGGCGACAAAGACAAAATCACACCCGCGCTCCTTGGCCATTTCCGCGCCAATGTTGCACGCCTCGGTGTACGTGTGCGCTCGCCCAAGCTGCAGCAGGCCGACACCTGCGCTGCGACATACTTCTTCAGTATTGTCCGCACTCCCCTGATCCAGCACCACGATCAGTTCACCAGGAATCCGAAGCGTCGGCAGCATCCGCTCCAGAAGTTTGGCGCCATTGATCGATGGAATGACGAGCAGGGTTTTTCTCAGTGCAGTTTCAATAGTCATGTTTGCTTTACGTTGGCAGCCGGGGAAGACCCTCGTCCCAACCGTGGCTACGTTCATTTCCAGACCGGCCGACAGCGGCTCCGTTCATGGGGGGCACGGATGCTCGAGCGCCACCTTTCCGCCTTCGCCACCGGGCCTTCGGTTACCGGCACGCGTCCAAGACGAACCTGCCGGATGTGACCAAAAGCCTCGGCGATTGACGTGGCGCTTACGACGACGCGGGCACCCGCCCATAGTGATCCTCGAAGCGGACGATATCGTCTTCGCCGAGGTACGCCCCGGATTGGACCTCGATCAGTTCGAGCGGGATCTTGCCGGGATTTTCAAGACGATGCGTCACACCGAGCGGAATGTAGGTCGACTGGTTTTCGCTCAGCAACGTCACCAGGTCGCCATTGAAAACGCGTGCCGTCCCACGGACGACGATCCAGTGTTCCGCGCGGTGATGATGCATTTGCAGACTCAGCGATGAGCCCGGATTGACGATGATGCGCTTTACCTGAAAGCGCTCGCCCTGATCGATGCTTTCATAAGAGCCCCAAGGCCGAACGACTTTCCGGTGCGTGACCGATTCATGCCGACCCATCGCGCTGAGCCGTTCGACGATCTTCTTCACGCGTTCCGACTCGTCGCGATGCGTGACGAGCACCGCATCCGCCGTTTCGACGATGACGAGATCCTTGACGCCGATCGCGGCAACCATCCTGTGATCCGCGCGAATGTAGCTGTCGGTCACTTCGTCCGTCAGCACGTCACCCAGCACGGTATTGCCTTCCTCGTCGGCGGCGGAAATCTCTGCGAGTGCTGCCCACGAACCGATGTCGCTCCAGTTGAGGCCGGTTGTCGCGACCATCACTGCGCGATGAGTCTTCTCCATCACCGCATAGTCGATCGAGATATTCGGGCTTTCCTGGAACGCATCGGGATCGAGTCGCACGAAGTCGTCGTCGCGCTTCGCCTGCGCAAGCGCCAGTTCGACCTGCTTGAGAACGGCGGGCTCGAAGCGCGCCAGTTCTTCGAGGTACACGGACGCCTTGAGCATGAACATGCCGCTGTTCCAATAGTAGCCGCCGTCCGCGAGAAACCGCTCCGCCGTGGCGCTGTCCGGTTTCTCGATGAACGCATCCACACCGTAGGCGCCTTCATGCGACGCAAGTGCGTCGCTGCGACGAATATAGCCATAACCGGTATGCGGTTTTGTCGGTTCGATACCGAAAGTCACCAGATGCCCCTCGTTCGCGATGTCCCGGGCGGTCGACGCGATTCGTGCGAAGACTGCTTCGTCGAGAATGACGTGGTCCGAAGGCAGCACGAGCAGCAAGGCGTCCGGCGTCTGTTCCAGCGCGAGCAGCGCGGCGGCGGCCACCGCCGGCGCCGTATTCCTTCCAACCGGCTCGAGTACGACCGCAGAAGGCGTCACGTCGATGCTGCGCAATTGGTCGGCAACGAGGAAGCGCTGCTCCGTATTGGTGATCACGATCGGCGAATTCACGTCCGCCATACCATGCAAACGCCGGACCGTCTGCTGTACGAGCGTGTGACTGCCCGTCAGTTTCAGATATTGCTTCGGGTACCCGCCGCGTGACATCGGCCAGAGTCGGGTACCGCTGCCGCCACACAAGACAACCGGATATACGTTCACGTCAACTCCGTAAAATGATGATGCTCTAAGAACTGCATGTGCGAGAAGTTCGGCACAAGCGGCTATGCGGGTACTTCCACCCGCGGCGGCCATGCCAAACCAAAGTCGTCACGCGCCAAAGTCAGATTCGGGCTGTAGAAAGGATCGTGCTTCAGGCGGTCCCCCCAACGTCCCTTCATATACTCGAACTCGCGCTCGAAGCGCGCTCGCCTGACAGGATCGTCGTCACGTCCGCGCGTGGCCGACTCGTGGTGGTACAACTCTGCAAATGGGGTCCAAACGTTTCGGTAGCCGGCCTCACCGATGCGAAGGCAAAAGTCGACATCGTTATAGGCAATCGCCAGATCCCGCTCGTTCAACCCGCCCACCTCGCGATAGATCGACGTGCGCACGACAAGGCAAGCCGCAGTGACTGCCGAGAAGGCGTTGATGAGGCCTGCTCTGCCGAAATATCCACGCGCCGCGCGTGGCAGGTGTTTATGGGCGTTCCCGGCCACACCCAGAATGCCCAGGACTAGTCCGGCATGCTGAATTGTATCGTCCGGATAAAGAAGCTTCGCCCCGACGGCCCCAACTTCCGATTGCAACGCCAGCGCAACCATTTCCGACAACCAGTCCGGCGATATGACCTCGACATCGTTGTTCAGCAGCCCGACCAACTCACCGTTCGCCTGTTCGACGGCCGCATTGTTCAACGCGGAATAATTGAACGGACTGTCATCGCGCAAGACGCGGATACGGGGATCCCCGGCTATCGATTCAAAATAGCGCAAGGCTTCCGGATCGTCAGAACCATTGTCGATCAGGATGACTTCATAGTTCGCGTACGTCGTTTTCTCGAAAATGCTGGTGATACATCGGCGCACCAGTTGAGCGGCATTGCGCGTCGGGATGATCAGGCTGACGAGCGGCTGCCTCGCCGGCAACGCATACCGGGCCCGATAGCCATAGCCGATGTACTCCACTTTGCAGTCCACGCCCCGCCGCTCGAAATGCTCGTTGAGGGCCCGCTCTCCGGCGACCGCGGCATAAGGTTTCGCGTCCGAGCTGAAAGCGGTGCTCTCCGAATGAACCCGCCAGTGATAAAGCACGCGTGGAATGTGATGGATTGCCGCGACGTCCGTGCGTTCGATACAGCGCAACGCCAGATCGTAGTCTTGCGACCCTTCATATCCGACGCGGAACCCTCCCACTTCATTCAGCAACGCTCTCTCGTAAACGCCAAGATGGCTGAACATGTTGTGGGAGTAGAACAAGTCGGGATTCCACGCGCACTTGAAATAAGGGTCGTGACGCACTCCCGACTCGTCGATCTTGTCCTCATCCGAGTAGATCATGCGCGCGGAAGGATTCTGCTCGATGACGTTAGCCACATGGTAAAGCGCATGTTCCGGAAGCAAATCGTCGTGATCGAGAAGTGCGACCCACTCGCCCGTCGCCAACGCCAGAGCGCTGTTCGAGGCGGCAGAAATATGCCCGTTTTGTTCGCGAAATACAGCCTTGATACGCTGATCCTCGCTCATGTAACGCTCGATCAACGGACGAACGGCCGGATCGGTCGATACGTCATCGGCGATGCACAATTCCCAATGAGGATAAAGCTGGCCGCGTACCGATTCGATCGCTGCTGCAAACCATTCGGGCTTGGGGTTGTACACGGGCATGACCACGGAAATCACCGGCAGGCGATTGAAACCGGCGATGTGCTGCCGAATGGTATCCCGCGTCGCATCATCGATCCGATCGTAGCGACGTACCCAATCGACATAGTCGTCACGGCCAATGATTCCGGGCGCGCCGGCCCGCAGCCAAACGAGTTTGTGCATCACGCCAGCGATGCCCTCGCGGCGATATACGCCATATGCCTTGCGCAGGACGGCGCGGAGGCCACCACCTCCGGCTGCCCGTTTCGCCAGCGAATGTATCTCCAACAGTTTCAATTTGCCCCACACCTTGCCATATCTTCCGGCGCGCCGATTGCAACGCCTGCGATTCGACGACTCTCGATGTTGCGCCCGACCTTCCCGCTGCCATCGCGCCCGCCTGCCTCACGAGCCCGCGAACGGCCAACGCGACGTCCGTCAGCTTCGGAGCTTACGACGATCGCTCAGGCCGTTGCCGCTTCATATGCCGACACGATCTCTTCCGTCGGCCCGAACGCCCGTACACTTCCGCGCTCCATCCAGAGCACCTTGTTGCAAACCTTACGGATTTCCGAGTTGGAGTGCATCGCAAGCACGACGATTTCCGCGCGACTGTGCAGATCCGCCAGTCGTGCCTCGGCCTTATGCATGAACGATGCGTCACCAACGCCCATGACTTCGTCAAGCAACAGGATTTCGGCGTCGACCGCGGTCGACACTGCGAACGCAAGTCGCACCTTCATCCCGCTAGAATACGTGCGAATGGGCAGATCGAGATAATCGCCGAGCTCGCAAAATTCGGCGATGTCCCGTTGCTTCTCGCGAATCTCCGAATCGGACATGCCGAGCAGCAGCCCTCGAAGCCGGATGTTCTGCATCCCGGTCGAATTCTCGTCCATGCCGAGGCCAATATCGAGCAGCGGCACGACTTTCCCATCGCGCGCGAGCGTACCGGCGGTGGGCGGATAGATACCCGCCATCGCGCGAAGCAGCGTCGACTTCCCCGCGCCGTTATGCCCGATCAGGCCGACGCGGTCACCACGTTCGAAACGCAGATTCACGTTATCGAGCGCGCGCACGACGATCACGCCGTCGTTGCCCTCGGCGATCCGGTTACGCCGCCCCATGCGGAGCACTTGTTTCTTGAGTGATCGCCCCTGCACATCGAAGATCGGCAGATCGAGCGTCACATTGTTCAATTCAATGTATGCCATGGTACGCACCTCAAACCCAGTACGGAATGCGCTTGAGATAGCGCCCGGTCATGAGCAACGCGACAGGCCATCCAATCAGCGCCATGCCAATCGTGACCGCCCATGTCGTCACGCTCGGGACCTGCCCGATCAACGGACTACGCACGAGGTCGATCAGATATGCGAGCGGATTCCATTCGACGATGAACGAAAAGCGGGTCAGCGAGTCCGGACGGAAGATGATCGGCGTCACGTAGAACGCAACCTGAAGCAATGCGCCGACAATCTGCGGGAGGTCGCGAAAACGCGCGGACAGCAGGCTGATCGTCATTGCGATCCACATCGCGTTGATGACATAAATCAGAAGCGCCGGTATGAAGATCGGCAACGTGTCCCACCGCTTTACACCAAAAATCGCCAGCAACACGATCACAATCAGGAAATTGTGGGCGAGCACAATAAGATTTCGCCAGACGACTTGCAGGATATAGATCAGCTTCGGGGTCGCCATCTGGCGGATATAGGACGCGCTATTGATGTATGCGACGCTCCCTTCTTGGATGGTCGCCGAAAACATGCCCCACAGCACAAGACTGCACGCCAGGAACGGCAGATACTCGTTGATCTTCTGTCCGAACAGCGTGCCGTAGACGATACCCAGAGACGTGATCATCACGCCCATGCTGATCGTGAGCCAGAAGGGCCCGAGACGCGAGCGCGCATAGCGTTGCCGGATTTCAAGCCACCCGAGCAGCGTCCACAATCGCCACGATGCGATACTTTTCTTGAGGTCAGCGAGTGAGAGATTCAGCATGCAAGCTTTCGAGAAATGAATGAATAGGGAATCATCGGACAATTATCGCCGACGAAATCAGAGCGCTCCGGCACGGCCGAGTATCCCGTGCCAGATGCCCAGCAGCGACAGCCGCAAGTGAGTCAGGCGAGGCTGCATGAAAAGCGCATAGATCGCAAGACGAAACGGCATCTTGACGAGTTCGGTCGATTTCCAGGTCCAGGGCACGTAACTGCGTCTGATCAGCGCCACGGCATTACGGAACAGGTAGTAATGGCGCACCGCACTATGCCCTGGATACTTTCTGCCGAACACGCGCACGGGTTCACCGCCAAGTTCGTGCGCAAGCCGCAGTGTCGGCGCGCCCAGTACCGCGTAGCCTTTCGAACGCGCGCGAACGCACCACTCCAAATCAACGAAATCGATGAACAGCGTATCGTCCATGGGACCGATGTCGCGCCACGCCGCGAGATTGATGCACGAACCTGACGTAATCAGAAAATCGACGTCGACCGGTCGTGTCCCGGTCGGCTCGATGCGTTGCAGCTTCAGGTAGCCAAAACGGACAAACGGTGCGATTCCGCCCAAGCGCGCATCTTCGTATGCCGGCCCGATGAGCGCCACGCGCTGATTGCGTGCGCGCTCATCGTCGAGTAGTTGCGGCAGTTCCGTCAGCAGCTGCGCCGAGGGTTCGCTGTCCTGATCGAACAGCAGCGCACTCGTGCAACCTGCGTCAAGCAATCGCTCGACGCCCTGGTTGAGCGCCGTGGCAATGCCTCGGTTCGCACCGTTTGCCAGGTAGTCGATTCCGTCGTCCAACCCCAACGCATCCGCCGTGGATACGGATTCGGTATTGTCGACGACCACGCATGGCCACGTAGCCGCGAGCCGGTTCGCCCGGGCCACGCAATCGCGGTCCGGTCGATAGAAGACAATCACGATGCCCGTGCGCTTCCGACGGGCCGATAGTTCGTTGGAGTTACTCACTCAGACAGAGCCGTAATGCATCGTCCCAAACCGGCATATGCAGGCCGAACGTCCCGGCCAGCTTGTCGAGAGACAACCTCGAATTTGCCGGACGCTTCGCAGGCACCGGATAGTCGCTTGCCGGAATCGGCACGACCTTCGGCGCACGCTCGCCCATCGCCTCCGCAAAGATGACTTCGGCAAACCCGTGCCACGACGTCGCACCGGCCGACGTGAAGTGATACACGCCGGAACGCTCCGCCCACCAGTGCGCATCACCAGCAGCCAACGCCTGTGCGACGATGTGCGATGTAGCCGTGGCAATAGTCTTCGACCAAGTCGGCGCGCCGATCTGATCCGCGACTACACGCAGTTCCGGACGCTCGCTCGCTAGCTTCAGCATCGTCAGCAGGAAGTTCTTGCCGCGCCGCCCGTACACCCAGCTCGTCCGCAGAATCAGGTTCGCACATCCCGCCGCCGCGATCGCCTGCTCGCCTTCGAGCTTGGTCAGCCCATAGACGTTCTGCGGGTTGGTCGCGTCCGTTTCGACATAGGCGCCCTCTTTGGTGCCGTCGAACACGTAATCGGTCGAGTAATGAACCAGCGCCGCGCCGCTGCGCGCCGCTTCCTCCGCGAAGACACGCGGCACATCGACGTTCATCCGACGCGCGGCATCGATGTCCGCCTCCGCTCTGTCGACGGCCGTATAGGCGGCCGGATTCACGATAATTGACGGCTTCAACTCGCGCACGACACTACGCACGCGCTGTAGATCGGACAGATCGAGCATCGAACGATCGCACGCCACCACGCGCCCCAACCCTTGCAGCGCGCGCAACAATTCGAATCCGACCTGACCGTTCACGCCCGTCACAAGGATCGTCGGCTCAGGTTTCACGCCCATCTCATGCATAGACTTCGGCTTCGCTCAAACGCTCGCCCGCCGCGTCCTTCGCGGCCAGCAACGGCTCGAAATCAATCGGCCATTCGATCCCGATCGCCGGGTCGTTCCACACGATGCTGCGCTCGTGCTCCGGAAACCAGTAATCGGTCGTCTTGTAAAGGAACTGCGCAGCGTCCGACAGCACGACGAAACCGTGCGCGAACCCAGGTGGCACCCATAGCTGACGATGATTGTCGTTCGACAGGAGAACGCCGACCCACTTGCCGAAGTTCGGCGAACGCTTACGAATATCGACCGCGACGTCGAACACCTCGCCTTCGACAACACGCACGAGTTTGCCCTGCGCGTGCTGGATCTGATAGTGCAGCCCGCGCAGCACGCCCTTCGACGACCGCGAATGATTGTCCTGCACGAATTCGACACCAGCCTCGACCTGCTCGGCGAATTCTTTCCCGTTGAAGCTTTCGTAGAAGAACCCGCGCGCATCGCCGAACACCTTCGGCTCGATGATCTTGACTTCGGGCAGCGCCGTCGCCGTTACTTGGATGGCCATGCAACTCTGTCCGTAAGAATGTTCTTGAGATACTGACCGTACGCGTTCTTCGCGAGCGGCTGTGCGAGCTTCAGCACCTGTTCCGCGTTTATCCAGTTGCGGCGGTAGGCGATTTCCTCCGGGCACGCGACAACGAGGCCTTGCCGCTTCTGCAGCGTCGCGATGAAGCTGGCTGCCTCGATTAAGGAATCGTGCGTGCCGGTATCGAGCCACGCGTAACCGCGCCCCATGATCTCGACATTAAGCGCGCCATCCTTGAGATATCGCGAGTTGACGTCGGTGATTTCCAGTTCGCCGCGCGGCGACGGCTTGATGTCGGCCGCGATATCGCACACGCGGTTGTCGTAGAAGTACAGGCCCGTCACCGCGTAATTCGAACGCGGCTTCACGGGCTTCTCCTCGATCGACAACGCGCGGAACGACTTGTCGAATTCGACGACGCCGTAACGTTCCGGATCATGCACGTGATACGCGAACACGGTCGCGCCGGCTTCCTGCGCATGCGCGCGCTCGAGCTGCTTCGCGAGATCGTGGCCGTAGAAGATGTTGTCGCCGAGAATCAGCGCCGACGGATCGTTGCCGACGAATTCCTTGCCTATAATGAACGCCTGCGCGAGTCCATCAGGCGACGGCTGCACCGCATACTGGATGTTCATCCCCCACTGGCTGCCGTCGCCGAGCATCGACTCGAAACGCGGTGTGTCCTGCGGCGTCGAAATGATCAGAACGTCGCGGATACCCGAGATCATCAGCGTCGATAGCGGGTAATAGATCATCGGCTTGTCGTACACCGGCAGCAACTGCTTCGACACGACGTGCGTGATCGGATACAGCCGGGTGCCGGAGCCGCCGGCGAGGATTATGCCTTTACGTGCCATCGCATTGCTCCTCAGGCTCGTTTCGCGTAGTTGGTCTCGACCCATTTGCGATACTCGCCCGACGCCACTTCGTCAGCCCAAGCCTGATTGCCGAGATACCAGTCGACCGTCTTCGCGAGGCCTGTCTCGAACGTTTCCGCAGGCTTCCAGCCGAGTTCGCGTTCGAGCTTACGCGCATCGATTGCGTAGCGGCGATCGTGGCCGGGGCGATCGGTCACATAGGCGATCTGGTCGCGATAAGAACCGGCCGCCTTCGGGCGTGCCTTGTCGAGCAGGTCGCACAGCGTGTGCACGACTTCGAGGTTCTTCTTCTCGTTCCAGCCGCCGACGTTGTACGTCTCGCCGGGCACGCCGCGGGCGAGCACCTCGCGGATCGCGCTGCAATGGTCTCCGACATACAACCAGTCGCGCACGTTCTGCCCGTCGCCATACACCGGCAGCGGCTTGCCGGCGAGCGCATTCGCGATCATCAGCGGAATCAGCTTCTCGGGGAACTGGTACGGACCGTAGTTGTTCGAACAGTTCGTCGTCAGCGTCGGCAGGCCGTACGTATGATGGTAGGCTCGCACCAGGTGGTCCGAGCCGGCCTTCGTCGCGGAATACGGGCTGTTCGGCGCGTACGGCGTCGTCTCGGAGAATTGCGGATCGGTCGCCGACAGCGAACCGAACACTTCGTCGGTCGACACGTGGAGGAAGCGGAACGCAGCCTTGTCGGCGTCGTTGAGGCCGTTCCAGTACTGGCGGGTCGCCTCGAGCAGCGTGAACGTGCCGACGACGTTGGTCTGCACGAAGTCCGCAGGACCGTGAATCGAACGATCGACGTGGCTTTCGGCGGCAAAGTGCAGCACCGCGCGCGGCTTGTACTCGGCGAACAGCGCGTCGAGAGCGTCACGGTCACATATATCGACGCGCGCGAACACATGCTTCGGGTCTCCGTCCAACGACTTGAGCGTGCGAAGATTCCCTGCATACGTCAGCTTGTCGACGTTGAGCACGGCCTCGTCGGAATCGCGCAGCCAGTCGAGTACAAAGTTGGCACCGATAAAACCCGCGCCGCCCGTAACCAGGATCATGAGGCTCCCTCTAGTAATGCGCGGCCGGCGCCGTTGGACACCGGCCGCTTCAGATTCATAGCAAGCAACCGTGGTCGCCGCATCAGACCGGGAATTTTAACCGGTCGACATGACCGCCAAAGTCATGAAATGCTAATTTTGTTCGGGAAAACGACAATTATAGGGAGCCAAGCCACGCAAAAGCCATGCCGCTAACAACTTGATACAGCGCTCCGCACCCGGACTGGGAACGAAATTTCTTTTCAAATCAATGGCATTTTAGAGAACAAGAATCCCGAAAATTCCGGCATCCGCCAAGTACTCTTCTTTTATCCGAGAACCCCGCAGGATTCGCCTCTCATGACCCTCCCCCCCATCGCCATCGGCGACATCCAAGGCTGCCATTCCGCTTTCCAGTCGCTGCTTGACAAGCTTTCAGCCCCTGCCGACACGCCCCTCTGGATCGCCGGCGACGTCGTCAACCGCGGGCCGGGCTCTCTGGCCGCGTTGCGCGCGGTCGTCGGCCTCGGTCCGCGCGCGACCGTCGTGCTCGGCAACCATGACCTCCACCTGCTCGCGGTCTCCGCCGGCCTTCGCACCGAACGCCCGGGCGACACCATCGGCGAGATCCTCGACGCGCCCGACGCCGACGCGCTGCTCGACTGGGTGCGCCACCGCCCGTTCGTGCATGTCGAAGACGGAAAGCTGCTCGTCCACGCCGGCGTGCTACCGCAATGGGACACCACGCTCGCGCTCGAACTCGCCGACGAACTCCAGCGCGCGCTCCGCGCCCCCGACTGGCGCGACACACTTCAAGGCCTGTACGGCAACGAGCCGAATCAATGGAGTCCGGACCTGAAAAAACGCGACCGGATGCGCGTCGCGTTCAACGCGTTCACGCGCCTGCGCTTCTGCACGCCCGATGGCGCGATGGAATTCAAGGCGAACGGCGGCCCCGACAGCGCGCCGCCCGGTTACCTGCCGTGGTTCGACGCGCCGGGCCGCCGCACCGAAGACGTGACGCTCGTGTTCGGCCACTGGGCGGCACTCGGCCTGATGCTGCGCGACAACGTCGTCGCGCTCGATTCGGGATGCGTATGGGGGAATCAGTTGTCCGCCGTGCGGCTGACGGCCGATCC
>Ga0182007_10000208_pt1 | contig 39285 bp, 29 predicted proteins | sample Sormic07211113_1_FD_123023 | JGI IMG/M metagenome (GOLD analysis project Ga0182007, IMG submission 123023) | Rhizosphere microbial communities from Sorghum bicolor, Mead, Nebraska, USA - 072115-113_1 MetaG | ecosystem: Host-associated > Plants > Roots > Rhizosphere | place: USA: Nebraska...
AATGCGAGAGTTGTCAAAGGCATTGCGCACACCGACCAGCTGTGGAAGATGAAAGGCGGTGTTGTAGCCGGTAGCGCCAAACGCGAGCTCATGCATATTGGTCTTGCCGACCACAATGGCGCCTGCGGCCTGGAGCCTATCGATAATCGGCGCATTGGCTTTCGGAAAGAAATTAGCGAGAGCTGGCGTGCCTGCTGTGTTCGTGAAACCAACGACCTGAATGTTGTCCTTGATTGCTATAGGGACGCCGCCCAAGGGAAGGCACTGCTCACCCTTAGCGAGGCGCGCGTCTGCAGCACGAGCTTCGCCCAAGGCTCTCTTTGGGTCTATAGAAATGAAGGCATTAAGCTCAGGATGCGTTTCAATACGGGCCAGCCAATAGCTGACAACCGATTCACTGGAAACCTTCTTTTCGCAGATGGCTTGTGCCATCTGCTCAGCACTCATCAAGTAGAAGTCTTTCGGTACGTTCGACGCCGATGCGCCAGCGCTTGCTGCCAAAAGGCCAATCGCTAAGCAGGAGAGTCTGGTCTTCACGGATATTCCTTGAGAATCAGTCGATCCCCACTGCAGGTCTCGATGATTCATTTACGCACATGGAAATATCCGGCAAACATCCTCATTAATGAGGAGGTTTAGTGTATTCCCACCCGCATGGCGAGCTCGGTTCGATTGCTCGAATTGGTCTTGGCCATGGCGTTTTTTAGATGGGTACGTACCGTTGTGAAGCCAATGGACATGAGGCGCGCGATCTCCTTGTCACTGCGCCCGGCCGCTACGAGCTCGACAACAGCACGCTCTCGCGGACTCAGGGCACCATTTAGAGGCAGCTCAACCGAGAGCGCGTGCTGGAAGTACGGTGTGAGGGCGTTCAGCAGAGTGAGCTCCCTGGGGCCAAACGCAGGTTGGTCAGCGCTGCGCCATATGCGTAGATCCCCCACATCCCGTCCCTGGTTGAAGAAGAAAACGTTCACTCCATGGTGCATCCCACACGGTCTGAGGAACTCGGCGTAATGCTCACTGCGCTCCAAGGTAGGCCGACTGATAACATCATCCACACAAGCAGCTTGCCGCTGGGCTCTTAACACCGGTGTTACGGTATCGTGCATGTGAATCTGCTCATCGTATTGCCGCAGCATACGTGCATCAATATTGACTGCAGCGCAACGCGTGGATCGCCCCCTTGAGCTATCCCAGAGGTAAGAGGCTCCGAAGTCAGATCGAAGCAGCTGGGTAACATCACCGAGCACCTGCTGACGAACTTCATCCCCCGCACCACCCGTGCGGAGTCGCCAGACGATCTGAGCAAAAAGGCCAAGCTCAGAATTCGTCATGTCCATTTGATTGATATGCATAGGCATGCTCCCGGTTTTCACGCGAGTCTCCGAGCAATTTCCGGGCCTGAATTCGGTGGTTTGTTCTGTTAAACGCCTCAAAAATACTGGTATCTATCGCTAAAAGTCGTTCAGAGGCAGGTGCTAGAGCACTCGAGATAGTGAACCTGTTCAGATAAAAAATCCGTCCGAGGTACTCTCTGCCAGGTACCAGATTGGTTGGTACCTCTACTAGATGGGTCGAATATTCACGGTGAGTATCGTAAAGACATTAGGGGCATGACTGAATCTGTAGCCGGGTCATCAGCGGCCCAAGACTAGCCTCCAAGAGACTTGTGAGCGAACGCTATGTTTGCCTGCTAGACGCAGGTCACCCTCGGATTCAAGATGATTTGTCGATGGAAAACTTCCTTGCGGAACCTCATGTCCTAGTCACAAGAACATCGGGGCATGGAATGGCCGAAGACGTACTCCAAAAGCTCGGTGCCAAGCGTCGAATCAAGCTCAGGCTTCCACACTTTTCCATGTACCAGCGTTTGAAGGCACCCTTCACTGGCACTCCAGAAGCATTCAATCAACTGGCCTCAGCTGGTTCTTCGAACAAACTCAAGCCACTCTAGGTGAGCCTGGAGTGACCTGATTTGATATGGCGATATTTATGGCGCCACGGCGGGTCAGTGCTTTACCTTCCGATCTTCTCGAGGTGATGATTTACCACTATTCAGAGATACGCGCCCTCAATGAGCTTGACCAAGCTGTGCAGCGATGAAAGCACAGGGGTGTCGATCCCTTGCTCGTTGGCTCGCTCAACAACGGCGCCATTGATGAAGTCGATTTCAGTTTTTCGCTTTGCCTCGACATCCTGCAACATCGACGGCTTGTGCTGATGATGATTGGCAAAGGCGTGATTAACGGCATGCTCTACCCGACTGGCTTGAGCATCCACTCCGAGAGCATTCGCGACCTCTACCGTTTCTCGGATAACACCTGCGGTCAAACTCCTACCATGCTCAGAATCCCCAACGCCTCCCACGGTTTGGCGTGTAATCGCGCAGACCGAGTTCAAGGCAGCGTTGAAAGCTACCTTCTCCCAGATGGCAATTTGAACCTCTGGGTCGGCCCGACACGGTAACCCGGCTTGCTGGAAGGTCTCTGCGATATCCCGTGCTACCGACTTATCCTCACCATTCCATGGCCAAAGATTTATATGGCCATCACCATGGCTGTGGACGACACCTGGTTCAACCAGATCAGCAGGCAGATTGGTCATACCCACAATAATGCGCTCTGCAGGTACGACTTTGGAGATCAGCTCGGCGTTGCCCAAGCCATTTTGAACAGATAGCGCCCAGGTCGTAGGCCCGACAAGATGTCGCACCGACTCAATAGCAATATCCGTGTGAAAGCCCTTAGTAAAAATAACTACCAGATCGAAGGTTCCAGCGAAATCCTTCGCCCGCCCAATAGGCACCATCACGCGCTCCGTTGCCGAAGGCGTCACGAGCTGCAGGCCCTTGCGCTGGATGGCCGCGATAGTGGCTTCAGAGGCTTCAACAAAGGAGACCTCTTGCCCACTCAGCGCTAGGCGCGCACCAAAAAGCCCTCCCATTGCACCAGCGCCGACAATTGCGATTTTCATGATTAATCCTCGACTAATAGCTGGTAACTGTAGAAAAAGGGCCAGCAATCACACAAATAGATACCAAGCCTACTCAAGATAAACGCCTTCTATGTTGGTGACATTCACATCAGTTGTGCTGACTGCTGACCTGCACGATGAAGAGGATAAAGATATGCATATGGATTGGTCAGACGCGCTTTGAGGATTGCGAGGTGGCGCGCTCGCAACTAACGGTTCGAATCAAGCAATCGATGTCGCGTCGAGCAGAATCTTTTTGTGTGCCAGGTAAGGTGACTGGGGGCATCAACAGGTTATCACTGGAGTCTATGCAGTCTAGCAATCACACCTGAAATTGTGGGTTACGTGTAGAAGACGCCACAATTTTCGCCCGCGCTGGCCACATCGAGCAGGGTCTAGCGCGGCGTAAAAAGCTCCCATGATGCAGCCGCTCTTTGATTTTGACCTCAAACGCGCCTCCCGCGAAAACTACATTACAGGGAAAGCCGCCATCAATTTCCCACATCCAGGAAGCACCACGGGTGGGTGGCATTTCCTTTCATATTTTGATCGGGAATCCGGCGTGGCCAACGTATCATTGGCAGGCATCCATTATCCTGACACCACCGACTACTTTGGCGACCTGGGCATCAGACTTCACTGATCAGCTAGTTGGCCGTGGCTGGGCTGTTGAAGGACGACGTCTGTACATGGCGGATCACTAAAGGGCTGCAGCGGACATGATCGTGAGATGGGCATTGAGCGAGTCCATACACTGCAGCGTTGAAATTGATGATTGGTTTCCCTCCCGAATAGAAAAAATAGCGACTGCTTGAGGTTTTAGATCTAGCAAAGTCAAAGCTTCTCGAGATTGGCAGATTGCAAAAAGTGGAAGCTTGGCTACGTACGCAAACCTGAAGATTGAGTAGATAGGTATCCGGGTCGCATAGCCTATAAAGATGTCGTCGGAAGTGCCGATAATTCGAAAGAATACTAGATGACCGCGCGTCGATTTTGGCGATGAGCAAGGAACAGGAAATGATGTCTTCTCGTCAGAACGCATTCAAAGCATCAGATGTGAGCCTCTGCGCTCTGGTGTTCCTAGCTGGTGTCGCCGTCACGGTCTTGGTACTGATTCTTTTCGTTGGGTCAGAGCAGCGCACCGTCAACGTTGCGTTCCAACTGGAGGTCGACGAACGATTCAGTCGCCTGCAACGACGCTTTAATACGCAGGTCTTAAAACTAGACGTTGTGAAGCGTTTCTTTATCAATGCCGACGATGTCACTGAAAAGGAGTTTCTGGGATTCGTCACACCTCTAGTTGGAGAGGACGAAGCCTATAGCTGGGTACCGAGGATTCTTGAGAAGGATCTACAGTCGTTTCGCGCGAAGGCGCTCCTCAACGGTACAAGTGATTTTTCATATCATGAAATTAATCCAGTCACCGGCGAAAAAATCCCCCTCTCCAGCAGGCCGGAACACTGGATATTGCTCTACCTATTGAAGCTCGATGACGTGAAGATCGTTCCTGGCATGGATGTCATGGCTCGCCCGGGTCGCCAGGTCTTGATGAGCAAGGCGAGAGAAACACATCAAATAGTCGTGTCGGAACCATTGAAAATGACTAATGGGCAGTCCGGGATTTTCTTCGTCGCACCCGTATTCCAGGACTACCTTAAGGTTCCATCTAAAGATGATGGTTTGCAGGGTTTCGTTGTCTCCACCGTACGCCTGGCGTCTTTGATGGAACAAGGCATTCCATCACCCAGTCTGCAACGGCTGAACGTGAGACTTTCACTTTTCGACACGCAGCATCAAGGGGAAACCATTTATCAGAGCCAGGCCCCCGCTGCCCCGTCAGAGCTGTACGCACAACGGCTGTTGAAAGTGGCCGACCAGAATTACCTGATGCAGTTTCGGCCCAGCTCAACTTTTCTGGTCGCCAACAGCAACGTCCTGTCCGTCAGTTTGATTGCAGTATTCGGAGTAGGATTGACGCTGCTGCTGACCTTGATGGTGTACTTGCTGATCACACAGCGCGCCCGCGCCCTCTCGCTGGTTGATGAGCGCACGCAAGACTTGCGTTTATTGAACATTACCGATCACCTGACCGGTGTCTATAACCGCCGGTATTTCGAAGATTTGATGGAGCGCCTGCTCATCGAGGCTGACGAGCACGACAAGCCTCTATCGCTGATCCTGTTCGACGTCGATCACTTCAAATGCATCAACGACCGCTGGGGGCATCAGTGTGGTGATAACGTTCTTAAGTCGTTGTGCGCACGAATACGTTCGGCAACACGCAATACCGATTTGCTGTGCCGAACGGGCGGAGAAGAGTTCGCATTGATCTGCCCGGACAGCGAATCGAACGATACGAGCCGGCTGGCAGAAAAGCTTAGAGTGCTGATAAGCGCCCTCCCATTTGACGAGGCAGGAGAGGTTACTTGTAGCTTCGGCGTTGCAACGTGGGTTCCATCGGAATCGTTTGACGCCTTCATTCGGCGTGCCGATACCGCTATGTACAGTGCTAAATCAAGTGGTCGTGATCAAGTCCAACTTGCGAATCCGTAACAAACTGACTATCGAGTTGTCACTACACAAGATTGTCAGTCCCCGCCACAAAACCACATGACGTACCCATTGCCATACATTAAGAAAATGTCTGGCCTGGCGTTCGGAAGCTGTGTTGTAACAGTACCGGGAACGCACCTTCCAAACTCCGAAGTCCAAGATTGATCACGGAAACGTTCACAGCGCCGACTAGCTGAGCGCTGGCCCCCTGCTTTTCTCAAGACAGTGATACTCATCAACTATGCCAGCCCCTGAGGCCTATAGGCATTTAACGAATGATATCGACACCGCCCATGTAGGGTTTGAGCACCCATCCTCATCGGAGCCGATTGGTACGCTAGCGTCCGATAGGTTGGGAACGGCCAGAACGATATCGTCCAGTTCTGCCTGAAGTCTCGCAGTAGAAGTACGCTCCGTTACGCATTGATCCCGTGGGATTCGGCATCGTCCGGAACTACAAGCTTACGACGGCTCGAGCATATGGCGAGCCGCCCAAAGCATCACCACCCCACCAGCTACACTCATTCGATACATTTCCACGCCGAGACTTCGACCATGGCGACCAGAACCGCAATCGTATTCGCTGGCGGCGGCAGCTTGGGTGCGGTCCAGGTGGGGATGTTGCGGGCCTTGGTCGAGGCCAATGTTCGATTCGACATGGTGGTTGGCGCTTCGGTAGGCGCAATCAACGGTGCCTACTTTGCCGCAAGGCCCGATTCCGATGGCGTCGAGGCGCTCGCCGGATTCTGGCGTGGGCTGAGTAAAACGGACATCTTTCCCCTCTCCTGGCTCGACACCTGTAGAGGACTGCTCAAACGGCGTGGTTTTCTGTTGCAGCCGGCGGCCTTGCACCGATTGCTGGGTCAGGCACTGCCCATTCATCGCATTGAGGATGCGGCGCTGCCCCTGCACATCGTCACCACCGACCTGCTCAGTGGCGCCGAGACGGTTTTGTCCAGTGGTGAACTTGAGCAGGCGTTACTGGCCAGCGCTGCCATCCCACTGGTGTTCCCCTGCGTACAGATCGCTGATCGGTTCCTGGTTGACGGCGGCGTGGCAAGCAATACACCTATTTCGACTGCCGTAGCCTTGGGAGCCAGCAACGTCGTGGTCATCCCCACCGGGGTGAGTTGCGCCCTGACACAACCGCCCCGAGGCCTGGTCGCCTTGGCCTTGCACACCGTCAATCTGATGAGCATGCGCCAACTGGTGAGCGACATCGAACACTTCCGCACGCTCACCAGCCTGCACATCGTCCCGCCCTTGTGTCCTGTGGATGTCTCGGTGTTCAACTTCGACCAGACCGAGTCTTTGCTGCAGCGTGCCTATGAGCAGACCCTCCGGTGGCTGGAACATGGGGGGCTCGAACGCACCAAGGTACCGGGTGCCCTGACCATCCATTCACATGCTCATGAGCATTGAGAAAAAACATCGGGTGTCACTGGACGAGCAACTTCACCCGATGTAACGGTCGACGGTAATTAGCTACTTTGATGGCTCAACCCATTTCATTGATGCAGACCACTTTAGGCTGCGTCATGTCCTCATAGGCAAACCGGACACCTTCTCGCCCCAGACTTCCGTACTTGAAGCCACCGAAAGGCATGGCATCAAAACGATAATCGGAAGAGTCATTGATCATCACGCCACCGGCTTGAATTTGCCGCGCCAATTTCAAGGCCTTGGAAAGATCACGTGTGAAGAGTCCCGCATGCAAGCTGTACTCCGGAGCGTTGGCCAGAGCAACAGCATCATCCAACTGGTCAAAAGGCTCCAGGATGACAACCGGCGCGAAGACTTCCTGCTGCCAGATACGACTGTTATGGCTTACACGCTCCAGCACGGTCGGCGCATAGCTTCCCACTTCGCGATGGTGCCCACACAGAAGAACGGCCCCCTCGGCCAGTGCTTCATTCACCAACTGTTCGGTACGACGGGCCGCCTGTTCTGTAATCATCGGGCCTACATCCGTTGCTCGCTGGTCAGGATCACCCACTACCAAGGCACGCGTTTGGCTGACAAACCGCTCACGGAAGTCCTCATAAATTGAACTATGTACAAGGATGCGTTGAGTGCCGATGCAATTCTGCCCTGCTGCCCAAAAGGCGCCAGACACACAGGACTCAACAGTCGGTTCGATATCGCAATCTTCAAGCACGAGAACCGGGGCATTTCCTCCCAGATCCATCGCTAGCTTCTTCAACCCTGCACTACGAGCGATGGCCTCACCTGTGGCAAAACCGCCCGTAAAGGAAATCATCCGAACTTCACGAACCTCCACCAATGCTTTACCCAGATCGACGCCACCGGTCGCCGGGGTTACCACAGACGGAGGCAGACCCGCTTCCACCAGGCACTCAACCAGCTTGAGAGCAGACAACGGTGCGAGCTCTGAGGGCTTCAGGATCACAGCATTACCACCGGCGATGGCCGGGCCAAGTTTATGGGCGACCAGGTTCAGCGGATCGTTGTAGGGGGTGATCGCGACGATAAGCCCCAACGGTTCCCGAGTGAACCAGCCCTGGCGCGATTCGGAGCCTTCATATGCCTCAAATGGAATCACTTCCCCGGCGTTACGACGAGCCTCTTCCGCCGAAAGCTTCAGCGTATTCACACAACGCTTCACTTCCTTCTCTGCTTGTCGCAGCGTCTTCCCCGCCTCTGCAACAATGAGTTTGGCAAACGCTTCAGCCTCAAGCTCTACACGCCGGGCCGCCTCCTCAAGGATGCGTGCACGCAGGTGACGAGGCATTGCCGCACTCTCACGCACGCCAATTCGCGCACGTTCCAGCAAGCCAGGAACTGCGGCGGCATCGAGGCAAGGGACACTGCCCACCAAGCGACCATCGAATGGACTGAACACATCAATCTGTTTGGCTTCAACAAGCTGGATACTGGCCATGCTGGATACGCTCATGACTATCTCCTGTTATTTGCCGTGGGCGGTGTGGATGGCGACGATGTCCGACAGCAATGCGAAGGCTGTTTCGATGCGCCCTGCCCCAGGCCCGGACACCGTGACAGCTCCCAGGAGTTCGGTCTTGAATGACACTGCATTCGTAGCGCCGTTGATTCCGGCAAGAGGATGTGAGTTCGACAGTAAGCGAGCCTCGACACTCGCTCGAACCGAGCCATCCGCTTCACGATCGGCTGAGCCAATCAGTTTCCAGCTCGCGCCATTGGCACTTGCCTGGGCAATGTCTTGTGCGCTGATATTGCTGATACCCGAGCACGCTACATCGCTGACATTCAGTCGTGCGTTGAGCAGTTCGTTGGCCAGGATCACCACCTTGAGGCGTACGTCAAACCCTTCCACATCGGCGGTTGGATCTGCCTCGGCGTAGCCGAGTTGTTGCGCTTGTACGACGGCATCGTTGAACGCCAGGCCGTCTTTCATCCGGGTGAGCACGTAGTTGGAAGTGCCGTTCAGGATGCCTTCGAAGCCTTGCACATTGGCACCCGCCAGAGCCTGCCTGGCCAGACGAATCACGGGGGTGCCACTCATCACCGCCCCCTCGTATTCGAAGGCGACCTGGTTGCGCCGGGCCAACGCTTTGAGCTCGGCACCGTGCAGCGCAATAGGCCCCTTATTGGTGGTCACTACATGAATGCCGCTTTCCAAGGCCCAGCGGCAAAAGGTAGTGGCGGGCTCGCCATCCACCGGATTGGTAAAAGTGGCTTCAGCGATGATGTCTGCACCGGAATGCTTGATCACGGTTTCGTTGAAGGCCTCAGCATTGCCGCCGGGCAGTTGAGCGAATGCGCCCTTCTCAACCGGCAGCGCCACCAACTGCTTTGCATCCAGACCGTCTTTGGCAACGATTGAGCCGAGGAACAGATCGGTGACACCGACAATTTTAATGGTGAAGCCGAGGGCCTCTTTCCACTCGGCATTACAATCGGCGACCAATTGGGCGAAGCCACGGTTCACGCCACCAAATCCTACCAAGGCAATTTTGTACTCAGTCATAAGCGCTGTTCCTATATTGATGTTGTTCGTTAGGAACATCCTAAGAGCCGGGCTTTGGCAGTTGAATATGGCAGAGTGCTGTATTAATTGAGCGTTTTGCCCAAGCACGATGTTGTCAAAACACCGCAGAAAGGACGAACGATGTCACGGTGTTTTCCACCCCCGGCATGGCCGCGATTTCCTTCCACACGAGATGGACGCGTTCAGGTGTGGCGGCATTCACACGCAGCATTAAATCGAACTCACCACTGAGTACTTCACATTGCACGACTTCGGGAATGGAGCGCAGCGCAGTCAGTACTTCTTCGCCACGCATGCGGTCGTAGCGGTAGACAAAGATCACCGCGCTGATAAGCGACGTAGGCCGCCGCGACTCACCGAGAAGAACCGTATAGCCCTGGATCGCACCGTCGCGCTCAAGACGCTCGATGCGCTGGCGCACCGCATTGCGCGACAAGTTGATCTTGGCACCCAGTTCGATATGGGCTATTCGCGCATTGGCGGTAAGTTCGGCCAGTATGCGTTCGTCCAACGGATCTAGAATGCGCTTCATGCAGACCTCTGCAGCGCCAGACGAAGAGCCTGGCACAGACCGTCAAGATCGCCCTTGGCCAGGTACGGTGGTTGCGCGCGCACCTCGACAGTGCTCGGAACGCTTGCTTGCCAGACGCCCAGTTCGGCCAACAGCGCCGCTGACTTGGCCGGCGCAATTTGCCCGAAGGTGACCATCGGCGCGCCCAGGCTGCGTCGATGAAGCCTGCCGGCCAGTACACCGACAGCGGTGTGAGGATCGATGGCCGAGCCTGTCTCTCGGAACAGTTCGACTACTTCATCGCGCACCTGGGATTCGTGTACGGCATAGGAATCGAAGAGTACTCGAGCACGTAGCCATTGCTGGTTGCCGATGCTCATTTCTCCGCAACTTTCAAAATGCTCCATCAGTGCTTTTGTTGAGCAGCCATCGTGCTCGTAAATCTCCCAGATAAACCGCTCCAGGTTGGAAAACAACGAGAAGTCCATCGCCGGCGACACGGTTCGATTAGTCATCCGGGTGGAGTAGCGATTGCAATGAAAAAACTGGTGCAGGGCATCATTGCTGTTGGTGGAAATGATCACCTGATTGATCGGTAATCCCATTTTCTGCGCAATGTAACCAGCGTAGATTTCGGCCGAGCTGGCAGCTGGAACGCTAAAGCCAACGGGACGCGAGCCACCGCCCAGTTGCAAGGCTGCGTGGAAGTAAAAAACGATCTGGGCCAGGACGCCGATCCAATTGGTCGAATTGAAACAGACCGGCAACACTCCATCCAATGGCCACTCACGCAAGAGTCGGGAGACCAGCGTCTGGCAATCATCGAAATTACCGTCAACCGGAAACAGCTGAACCCGCTGCGGGTCGGCTGCCTGCAAGGCACTGAGTTGCTCAGGTGCAAGCCCGTCGCGCGGATAAAGTATCGCCATGCGGGCGGCCGGGCAGTTAGCAAAGGCTTCAAGCGCCGCGACGCCGGTATCACCGTTAGTTGCACCGACCACCAACGCTTCTTTACCGATCTCCTTCAGGAAATGGTCGACCAGGCGCGACTGCAATTGCGCGGCGAAATCCTTGGAAGAACCGGTCGGACCATGAAACAGCTGGAGTATCCACTCGTTGTGCCCGATTTGCTCAAGCGGCGTAATAGCGCGGTGCTTGAATTGTTGATAGCTGTCACTGAGCAAGGCACGCAGGGTGCTTTCGTCTATGGAAGAGCCGACAAAAGGCGAAATCACTCGCCAAACCAACTCATCAAACGGCAGCCACGACCAGCCGGCAATCTGTTTCTCGGTAAAGACAGGCAAACTGGCTGGGACATAGAGACCAGCATTTTCGGCGAGCCCCGACAGAACCACACTGCGAAAATCAGCACGCATGTCGCCGCCGCGAGTGCTTACATAATCCATGGCAACTCCAAATCAGTTTTACAAAAGGCGATGGGCTTGAGCCACCAGCCAGGTAGAAAAATGTGCGGCATCAGGCGAGAGCGCTTCGTTCTGTTCGTGCACCAGATAAAAGGATTCGCTTGCCTCGATTCGGTGATTGAATGGCGCAACCAATTGCCCGCTCTTAAGCAAATCCTCGACCACGGAAGACCGTGCCAGCGCAACGCCCTGCCCCAATTCGGCCATGCGGATGGTGGAAATCAGCGTGTCAAACTGAAGGCCACGGGAGTAGTCGACGTCGTCTGCACCAACTCGTTTTAACCAGTAACCCCAACCTTCTTCGTACCCCAACACATGAAGCAGAGAATGGTTCATCAAGTCGCGTGGCTCATGTATGGGTGAGCTGGCCATGAGCTTTGGGGAGCAAACAGGCTGAAGGATGTCCCAAGTCAACCGCTGAGCGTGCAAGCCCGACCACTCACCGCATCCCCAGCGAATCTCCAGGTCATCCTCGCCGTCCGGTTCTTTCACCCAAATATTGCTGATGTATCGAATATCAATCTGGGGATACTCCCGACAAAAATCTGCGAGTCGGGGGGCCAACCAATAGTGAAGAAAGGAAAGGCTGCCACGCACCTTCAAATGTCTTCGATTGCGCTGGCCGAAAATCTCGTTTGTGCCGACTGCAAGGCGACTGATCGCGTCTTGTACGACAGGCAGGTACGACTGCCCTTCCTCGGTCAATCCAAGCCCTCGAGGTAAGCGCTTGAACAGCGCCACACCGAGGTGACTTTCTAACTGACGGATCTGCTGACTCACAGCCCCTTGAGTCAAATGGAGTTCTTCCGCCGCGTGGGTAAAGTTTAAACAGCGCGCCGATACTTCGAATGCCCTCAACCAGTTCAAGGGTGGTAGTGACTTTTGACTCATCGGCGCAACCTCATCAGGGCTTTATCTATGCTCAATCATTGCCTGAGAAACTCACACGGTGCCAGAGGAATGAACAGCGGCGGCTAAAGCCAATCGCTCTGCTCTCTTGTTTCGAGTGACCCAGTAAACGAAATAACACCACGCGATAAAGGGAAGGCCGAAGTAAAGCGCCACTCGCTGCTCAGGATCAAAAGCGATACCCACACAGGCCAGCAAGCAACACAACAGTGCACCGATAGGCACCCATGGATAGCCGCGTACACGGAAATGCAGGTCTTCAACTCGTCCGCCATTAGCAACGTATTGACGACGGAACGCGATCTGGCTGGCAGCAATGCTCATCCACACGACTACGACCGCCAGACCGGAAATGGACACCAAGGCCAAGTAAACCGTATCAGGGGCAAACACACTGCTGAGCAGAGAAGCCACTGCGCCCGCCATACTAAGAACGATGGCGTTCACCGGTGTGCCACGACTGGAGAGCCTGGCGTAGCGCTTAGGCATATGTCCTTGATCGCTCAATGTCCACAGCATGCGCGATGCTGCATACAGCCCCGAGTTAGCGGCGGAAATCAGTGCCGTAAGAATGACGAAGTTCATAATGTCGGCAGAGTATGGGATGCCAATCAGCTCAAACACCATGACGAACGGACTTTCTACGAGCCCCGCTTGCTCTCGTGGCAGTAACGTCGCAAGGACGAAAATGGTCCCCACGAAGAACAACGCCAAACGTACCACTGTCGTGCGGATCGCCTTGGGCACGCTAGTTTGTGGGTCTTGCGCTTCACCTGCCGCAATCCCGATCAGCTCAGTTCCCGAAAAGGCGAAGGAAACAGCCAGGAGGGTCATTGCAATGGGTAGAAACCCGGTGGGGAAAAGCCCCTCACGTGTGAAGTTGGAAAGTCCCGCACCCTGCAAACTCTGTACTTGAATAAGACCGAAAATTGCCGCTCCGCCGATCACAATGAATGTGATAACGGTCAGCACCTTAATCAGCGAAAGCCAAAACTCAGTCTCCGCAAACCACCGAACGGAGACAACATTGCTTGAGAACACTGCGATGGCAAATAGCGCGCTCCAAATCCAGACGGGTGTATCAGGAAACCACCGAACCATCAGAATGCCCGCAGCTGTGAACTCTGAACCGATAGCTACTGCCCAAGTGAGCCAGTATAGCCAGGCCACTGTATAGCCTGTGCCTGGGCCCAGGTATCGCGTTGCGTAACTACTGAAAGATCCGGTTTCTGGCATCTGTACAGCCAACTCACCGAGACAGACCATGACTAAATACACCATCACTGCACCGATGATGTAAGCAATCACTGCACCGAGTGGCCCTGCCTGATTAACCGTGTAACCGGAGGTAAGGAATAACCCCGTACCGATCACACCGCCCAGTGCCAACATAACGATGTGGCGTGTTTGCATTTCCTTTTTGAAACGCGAGTTTGGGTCGGACTGATGATCTTTAATATGCGTGGACATAGTTTTATTCTCATGAAATGTGCGGACAAGCGTCCTTGTAACTGGCGGTTGGGCAGTACAATTTAGTTGTCGCTGGATTTTATTATTTTCATTCTTCATGAAGGGCTTAAGATGAATCTCGAGCGTCCTGCCCGTATTCAGGTTTCTACTTCAATGAAACGTTGGGCACTATCAGCGTTAAAGCTCGTATCACCATGTTTACCTCGCACTAAAGCGAAAGCTTGTTTTAGGTCAGCCAATAAATCTGCTGAATCTTCAATACCTACGGATATTCGAACCAAACCTTCGGAGATTCCAAGTGCCTGACGTTCTTCCAAGGTATTTTCCACGTGACTGGTCGTCCGAGCCGGCCCATAGATGGTCTCGACAGCGCCCAAATTACCCGCCCGATGCGCATATCTGAGCAGCGGCAGCAAACGGGTCACTGTGTCCATGCCTCCTTTCAGCACGAAGCTGACGATGGCGCCGAATCCGTTCATTTGCGAACGAGCGATGTCATGACCTGGATGTTGAGGCAGCCCCGGATAGTTCACCGACTCAACCAGCGGTTCGGTACAGAGGTACTCGGCCAAAAGCTTCGCGCTCGCCTGTTGCTGGCGAACACGCAGAGCCAGAGTCTTGATACCTCGGATGATTAGATACGCCGAAAAAGGATCCAGCGAGGCACCATTGATTTCGCGGTAATGGCGAACTTGAGACATCAAATGCTCGGCGCCGCAGACCACACCACCGAGGACATCACCATGACCGGACAGGAATTTGGTCGCGCTGTGCACAACCACATCAACGCCTAAGGCGAGCGGATTCTGATTCAGAGGCGTCGCGAATGTATTGTCCGCAACAACCAAAGCGCCCACTCGCTTGGCCGCTGCCACAAGGCGCCGAATATCAACGATTTTCAGCGTTGGGTTCGTGGGTGTTTCCAGGTACAGGACGTTGCAGCCTTTAGCGATCTCCTGCTCAAGTGCCACGGTGTCGAGCGTATCGCAAAGGGTTACCTCCACCCCCATGCGTGGAAGAAACTCCTCGAAAATCTTGTTCGTACCACCGTAGCTGTCACGCGTAGATATCACACGCTGCCCAAAGGACAGGAAGGTGTGCAGTACACCGCTGATCGCGGCCATTCCGGTACTGAAAGCTACGGCCGACTCTGCGTTTTCGAGCTCACAGAGTTTATCTTCCAAGACGCAGACAGTGGGATTGCTCATCCGGCTGTAAATGAAGCCGGGCTCCTTTCCCAATGCCACGTCATACCACTTATCGATATCGTCATAGCCATAGGCAGCACTGACCACGATGGGTGTCTGCGTCGCATTGTAGGGATGTTGAACCTGCTCTCCTCCCCATACGACTCGAGTCCCCATCCCAATGTCTGAAGCCTGGACGGCGCGTTTCTTATTTTCCATAAAGTTCTCTCGCATCAAGGGAAACACAGCCGTGTTCCAAGTGGGCTTGGGAGGACTATATGGAAAGCTCATGCATGTGAAAAATCATGATATCCGGGAGTAAGGGGTACTTTTTTTAATGGCTGGGTACCGGGTGCCCTGACCATCCATTCACATGCCCATGCGCATTGAGTGAAGTGAATTACCTATGACAGATGCCCTCTTTGCTGCGCGCCCTTCCCCACTACACGTGCTGCCATCTGCCACCAATCGAATAGCTTCCCTGACTGCCCGGCAGGCAGCATACGGAACTGCTAGTGTTAATCCGCATGCCGTCAAAGTCCCTGCAGTCGGGTGGGTGTGAGCCGCCGTTTTGTTCATGACCGAGTGCTGCACCTGCCGCTGCTGTTCGTTGGCAGTGGTGTAACCCAAGATCTTCCTAATCCATCGAATGGCGCTTAATCCAGGAGAAAAATCATGGCGAAGGTACTGGTTCTCTATTACTCAATGTACGGTCACCTCGAAACGATGGCTGGAGCAGTGGCCGAAGGCGCACGATCCGTACCTGGCACCGACGTGACGCTCAAGCGTGTTGCTGAAACCATCCCGGCCGAACAGGCAGCAGCCATCGGCGTCAAACTTGACCAGAAGGCACCGGTGGCGACACCTGACGAGCTGGGCAATTACGATGCAATCATCTTTGGTACACCGACGCGCTTCGGCAATATGGCGGGACAGATGCGCACGTTTCTCGACCAGACCGGCGGACTGTGGATGAGCGGCGCGCTGGTCGGGAAAATCGGCAGTGTCTTTGCATCGACCGGCACCCAGCACGGTGGCCAGGAAACCACGATTACGTCGTTTCACAGCACACTCCTGCATCAAGGGATGGTCATCGTGGGTGTGCCTTACACCTGCGCAGGGCTGACCAACATGAGCGAGATCACCGGCGGTACGCCCTATGGCGCGACCACCCTGGCAGGCGCTGACGGTAAACGGCAACCGTCAAAAAATGAACTGGATATTGCGCGTTTCCAGGGGAAACACGTCGCTGAGCTTGCAATCAAGATCGCGGGTTAATGCAAGCACCTGAATGGGCGCGTATTGCAGGACACGAGCTAGCCTGTGTAAGGCCGGGGCGGACTTCACCACCGCGCCGCTGATACTCGCTGGTGGCTTGGCGATTCTAGAGAAAGCCTTGCGCGTCGGGGGTCATTGAAGACGACGTAAGCGTTGTTGGATTCAGAGGAGCGACGTTCCAGTGAGGTCGCTCCTCATTACACATATCGCTCATACACCTCCAGCTCAAGCATCGCGCGTACAACATTGCGGCAGCGCACCTGCGGGCTATCGATAGCACCTCGTAACACACCTCAATGATGAAAAACCGCTCCCACAGAGCCATCGCTCGCTACCGGAGTGAGCGTCAACAATCTGTTACTTTTTTGAAACACCTTCTCAACCGCTAATCAGTTAGTCCGGTTTTTTGACACATCCCCGATATGCGGTCATAACTTTTGCACTCCGCTGGGTCAAACCACGGTGGCTGTCGATGGAATATTGGCATCTTCCGAGGTTCTTGCCTGATACGGAGATAAGCTCATGATTTTCAATGTACAAAATTTTGGCGCCAAAGGAGATGGCATCACTGACGACACAGCGGCGATACAACGTGCAATTGATGCGGCGGCCGCCGCAGGCGGGGGGCAGGTTTACGTGCCGACCGGAACCTATATCGTTTCGGGAGGAGTGGAACCTTCCGACGGTTGCCTGATGCTCAAGAGCAACGTCTACCTGTACGGCGACGGCATGGGCGCTACCACCGTCAAGGTGGCTGACGGCTCCGACACCAAGATCACCGGAGTCATCCGCTCCGCCTATGGCGAGGAAACCCACGACTTCGGCGTCAGCAAGCTCACCATTGACGGCAACCGTGACAACACTACGGGCAAGATCGACGGTTGGTTCAACGGCTACATTCCCGGGCAAGCAGGCTACGACTCCAACGTCACCCTCGACAGCGTCGAGGTCAAGGACTGCTCCGGGTACGGTTTCGACCCCCACGAGCAGACCATCAACATGGTCATCAAGAACAGCGTGTCCCACGGCAACGGCCTGGACGGTTTCGTAGCTGACTTCCTGAGCAACAGCACCTTCGAAAACAACGTCGCCTACGACAACGATCGGCACGGTTTCAACATCGTGACCAGCACCCACGACTTCACGCTCACCAATAACGTTGCCTACAACAACGGCGGCAATGGCATCGTGGTGCAGCGCGGCAGCGAGAACATCCCCTCCCCCAGCAACATCACCATCACCGGTGGCGAGGTGTATGGCAACGGCGCCGAAGGGGTGCTGATCAAAATGTCCAGCGAGGTGACGGTCAGCGGCGTCGACATTCACGACAACACCAGCGCCGGGGTCCGTATCTACGGCAGCAACCACGTCGAGCTTATCGACAACACGCTCCACAGCAATTCCCTGGGCAACCCCGTACCGGAGATCATCATCCAGTCCTACAACGACACCCTGGGTGTGTCCGGCAAGTACTACAACGGCAGCGATAACACCATCCAGAGCAACATCATCACCGGCAGCAACCTGTCGACCTACGGCGTTGCGGAACGCAATGAAGACGGCACTGATCGCAACGCCATCATCGGCAACACCATCAGCCACACCAGCAACGGTGCGACGCTGGTCTATGGCGACGGCAGTTACGTCAGCGACACGGTCCCGATGATCACCGTGCAAGGCACAGCTGGCAACGACACCCTGCTGGGCAGCGCCGGCAGCGAGATTTTCTATGGCGGTGCTGGCAACGACACCATCAATGGCGGGGCCGGTGACGACATTCTGGTAGGCGGTGCAGGCATCGACAAACTCACCGGCGGTACCGGCGCCGATACGTTCCGTTTCACCACTCAGTCCGACAGCTACCGCAACGCAACCGCGAGCTTCGATGACACCATCACCGACTTCGATGTCACCCAGGACAAGATCGACCTCGCCGGCCTCGGTTTCACCGGCCTGGGCAATGGCCATGGCAGTACCCTGCAAGTCAGCTACAGCGCCAGCACTAACCGCACCTACATCAAGGACTACGATGCCGACGCCAGTGGCAATCGCTTCGAATTGATACTCTCGGGCAACCTCGCCAGCACTCTGACCGCGAGCAATTTCATCTTCAATCGTGTGCTCACCGGCACCAGCGGCAACGACTCGCTGCTGGGCAATGATTCGGCCGACACCCTGCTCGGCCTGGCGGGCGACGATAGTCTCAGTGGCGGCGCGGGTGACGACAAACTCGACGGCGGTGCCGGTATGGACACCCTCACCGGTGGCGCCGGAGCGGACACCTTTGTGTTTTCCAATCGCCTGGACAGTTATCGCAATTACAACACCGGTGGTGCCAACCTCGCCGACCTGATCACCGATTTTGATATCACCGCCGACAAGATCGACCTCTCGGCCATGGGTTTCACCGGCCTGGGGGATGGCAAGAACAACACCGTGTACGTGGTGCTCAACAGTGCCGGCACCAAGACTTACATCAAGTCCCTGACAGCCGACGCCGATGGCAACCGCTTCGAAGTGGCACTGAACGGTAACTACCTCGACAAGCTGACCAGCGCCAACTTCGTCTTCGCCACGTCGTCACCGACCAACCACGCACCGGTTCTGGCCACGCCGCTGCTGGATCAGAACGCAACCGAAAACGCCCCGTTCAGCTACGTGGTGCCAGCCACCAGCTTCACCGATGCGGACAATGACAACCTCAGCTACACCGCCACCCTCGCCGATGGCAGCGCCCTGCCCGCGTGGCTGAGCTTCAATGCCACCAACCTGACCTTCTCTGGCACACCGACCAGCACCGCGTCCGGCAATTACGACGTGCTGGTCAAGGCCACAGACCCGGCCGGTGCATCGGCCAGCGATAGCTTCGCCCTGGGAGTGGCCAACACTGTCACCGGCACCAACAATGCCGAAACCCTCAACGGCACGGCGGGTGCAGACCTGATCCTCGGCCTCGGTGGCAACGACACGATCAAGGCCGGCGCTGGCGCCGACACCGTCGACGGCGGTGCCGGACGCGACTCGCTGTATGGTGGCGACGGTGCCGACACCTTCCGCTATACCAACCTGCTCGACAGCTACCGCGACTACGACACGGGTGGTATCACGGCCACCGATACGATCTATGACTTCACCGCGGGCGTCGACAAAATCGATGTGTCAGGCCTGGGCTTTGTCGGCCTTGGCGATGGCCACAATGGCACGTTGTACATCACCCTCAACGCGGCGGGCGACAAGACCTACATCAAGTCCGCCGAAGCGGATGCCGATGGTAATCGTTTTGAAATCGCCCTCAGCGGCAACTACCTCAACACCCTGACCGCCAGTGACTTCGTGTTTGGCCAGCACGCCCAGCAGGACATCCTCTACCTGCCCACCCTCGGCCAATCCAATGCGCGCCTGCTGCGCATGACGGAGGACGACAATCAGTCCGGCACCTCGATGCTGGTCAACGACCTGGACCGCTACACCCCCTATGACGTGCGCAGCCAGTTCACCGATGCCGATGGCAACGGCATCGACATCGCGGTGGGCGGCAGCACGGTCACCGGCCTGTCGACGCTCAGCGCCGAGGAACTCAAGTTGTGCTGGTGGCTGACCGACACCGACCAACCCGGGGCTGCGCTGTTGCGCGCCGTGACGCTGCTGAGCGAACAGCGCTCCGAACTGCAATCGATCAATAACGTCACCATGGGCATCATTTGGGGCCAGGGTGAGGAAGCCGCTCAGGAGATCGCCCAAGCCACGGACAAAGCAGCGGCAGCAGCGGCCTACAAGGATGCGACCCTAAAGGTGTTTGACTACCTGCATGCCCAGTTCGGCAACTTCGACGTGTACATGATGGAAACCGGTCACTACGAGCAGGACGCGGCGCGCGCCCGTGGCTATTCGGAAGAGAAGATCGCCTCCATCGTCGAGGGGGTTGGCTATGTTCACGCCGCCCAGGAAGCCATTGCCGCCGAGCGCGCCGACGTCAAGCTGGCGGTGGACTACAACGACCTCCCCTTGCGACACGAAGTCGATCCGCTGACGTATCCCGACGACGTCTGGCACCTGCACGAGGAATCGGCGGAAATCGTCGGCCAGCGCCTGGCCGACTACATCGCCAATGACCTTGGCTTCCAGGGCAACCCCAACGACAACAACAGCGTGCAGGACATTTTCGACAACAACCGGAAGATGATTTCCGGTACCGACCAGGCGGATACCCTGGTGGGCAGCTCGGGTAACGACACGCTGGATGGCGGCCTGGGCGCCGACACCATGACCGGTGGCGACGGCAACGACATTTATGTGGTCAACAACGTGCTCGACCGCGTGGTGGAAAGCAACACCTCGACCTCGCAGATCGATACGGTACAGGCCTCGGTCAGCTGGACCCTGGGCGCCAATCTCGAGAACCTGGTGCTCACCGGCGTGTCGGGCATCAACGGCACCGGCAATGAGCAGCACAACTTCATCACCGGCAATGCCGGCAATAATGTGCTCGATGGTGCCGCAGGGGCCGACAGCATGAGCGGCGGCGATGGCAACGACACCTACTATGTCGACAACGCTGACGACGCCGTGATCGAGACCAACAGCAATGCGGCGTCCGGAGGGATCGACAGCGTGCACAGCAGCCTGGCGGCCTATACCCTCGGCAACAACGTCGAGCATCTGTATATCGATAGCACTGGCGCCGCCAATGGCACGGGCAACGCGTTGGACAACACGCTGTTCGCCGGAGCCGGCAACAACGTGCTGGACGGACGCGAGGGCAATGACACGGTGTCTTTTGAACGCGCCTCGTCTGGCGTTACCGTCAACCTCTCGACGTCAGCTCAGCAAAACACCGTGGGTTCCGGGCTCGACACCGTGAAGCTCTTCGAAAACCTCACGGGAAGCGCCTACGCCGACACTCTGTCGGGTAACAGCGGCGCGAACGTTCTGAACGGTGGTGCGGGCAACGATACGTTGGTGGGCGGTTCGGGCGATGACCGGCTGATCGGCGGCGCCGGCACCGACAACCTCACCGGAGGCACTGGCGCGGATACCTACGTGTTTGATGCGCTGTCAGACATGGGCGCCGGCGCTTTACGCGATGTGATCAACGGTTTCAAGAGCACCGAGGGTGATCATCTGGACTTCTCCGGCCTGGACGCCAACCCGCTGACCACTGCTATCGACGCCTTCACCTTCATCGGCGCCAACGCCTTCGACCCTGCCGACGCCACCGGCCAACTGCGCTTTGCCGATGGCATTCTCTATGGCAGTGTCGATGCCGACGCCGCCCCCGAGTTCGAAATCACACTGGTGGGCGTCACGGAGTTGCACGCCAGCGATTTCACAGCCTGAGTTACGCCCAAAAGGGATTTGCAGTGCTCGAAAAATCGAGGACAGCCACAGGTCAAAATGCAGGAGCGGGCTTGCCTGCTCCTGCATTTTGCATTCTGGTACGGGGGCAGGCGTCAATTTCGCCAGCGAGAAAAAACTCGGTCAAGGTAGGTTTTGGAAAGGTGATCCAACCCCTGCCCTTCAGTCCTTGCTCGATTTGGGTATCGCAATACGGCTACTGGTCTTGACCTCGCGTAATGCCAGGCTGGACTGGATGGAGGCAATACCCACCTGGCGCCTGAGCACCTGCTCGATAAAGTCACTGTAGCTGTCAAGATCCTCTGCCAACACTTGCAGCACGTAGTCGGCATCCCCGGTGATCTTGTGGCAGGACAACACTTCGGGCAACTGCGCAATCACCGCCTCGAAGTCGTCGGGGGCGTGATCGGCGTGGGTGGAAAAACGGATGTGCACGAACGCCATGATGTCCAGCCCCAGCATTCGTCGATCAAGGTTAGCCTGATAGCCCTTAATCACTCCCGCCTCCTCCATTCTCTTACGCCGCCGCCAGCAAGGCGTAAGGCTTAACGACAGGCGCTCACTGAGCTCGGCGTTGGAGATACTCGCATCCTCCTGCAGCAATGCGAGAATCGCCAGGTCGGTGTCGTCGAGACTGATGCGCTTGGATGTTTTTTTCTGCATTACGCCATTCCTGAGTAAAACCTCCCGTAATATCTACCAAACACCGAAAACAAAGCAAAGAAATCGCATCCGTACCAGAACAAAATATTTGTACTGGCTCACATCAACGGATGCGCACAATGTTTACAGTTTTCAGTGATTCCCACCGTTTGCACCACGGCACCGAATTGAAAGACGGCGTACTCAAGCCGTCCTTCGAACAGCCCAGTCGGGCCGATACCGTCCATCATCGGGTCAAGCAGGTCGGGCTTGGTCAGGTCATCGAACCGCGAGCCTTTGACCGGTCGTGCTATGTCAACGCGCACAGCGAGCGCTACGTAACCTTTCTTGAATCGGCCTGGTCTGAATGGAGCGCAACCGGACGCACCCACGATGCCTTGCCGCTGGTATGGCCAGTGCGCGATCTGGCTAACGAGCATGTGCCGACTTACATCGACGGCAAGTTGGGTTTCTACGCCATGGACGCCGGCTCCCCGATTACCGCCACCACATGGCAAGCGGTAAAAACCAGCGCCGATATCGCGCTGACCGGGCTGGCGCTGATCGATGAAGGCCACGACAGTGCTTTTGCCCTGTGCCGTCCGCCCGGCCATCACGCAGCACGTGAATACATGGGCGGCTATTGCTATCTCAACAACGCCGCCATTGCCGCACAGCACGCCATTACCCAAGGCGCCAAACGTGTCGCGGTACTGGACGTCGACTTTCATCATGGCAACGGCACCCAGAACATCTTCTACGGGCGCAGTGACGTCATGTTTGTCTCGCTGCACGGCGAACCGACGGTGTCCTATCCGTACTACTCAGGCTACAGCCACGAAGTCGGCGCCGGCCACGGCGAAGGTTACAACCTCAACTACCCGTTGCCGAAGAACACCACCTGGGAAAGCTATCGCAACGCCCTGCTCCACGCCTGCAAGAAACTTCAGCAATTCGCCCCTGAAGTGCTGGTTATTTCACTCGGCGTCGACACATTCAAGGACGACCCCATCAGCCACTTTCTGCTGGAAAGCGACGATTTCATCGGCATCGGCGAGCTGATAGCGGGCGTGGGCTGCCCCGCCCTGTTCGTGATGGAGGGCGGCTACATGGTCGATGAAATCGGGATCAATGCGGTCAACGTGCTGCATGGTTACGAGAGCAAACGCACCTGAGTCATCCCCTGAATCGCAGCGCTTCAACTATTGAATCGGAGAATAAAAACATGACTCTTTTTATAGACGTCGATCATGCCGCACGCCTGTTCGCCAAGGTGGGAATCCGTCGGGCAATACGCGAAATGGCGGCTTACATCGAAGCTGACTACTCACGCTGGGCGCAGTTTGATAAGTCGCCGCGCACCGCCAATCATTCGGCCGATGGTGTGATCGAGTTGATGCCGACCGACGATGGCCAACAGTACTCGTTCAAATACGTGAACGGTCACCCGGACAACGGTCAAAGCAATTTGCTGACGGTCATGGCCTTCGGTGTCCTGGCCGACGTCCACAGTGGCTATCCAACCTTGCTCAGCGAACTGACATTGACCACCGCCGTGCGCACCGCCGCGACCTCCGCCCTGGTCGCGAAGTCCCTGGCGCGCCCTGATGCAAACATCATGGCAATCATCGGCAATGGCGCCCAGAGCGAATTTCAAGCCATCGCCTTCTACGAAATGCTGTCCATCAAGGAAATCCGCATTTTCGATATCGATCGCGACGCTTCACTTAAGTTGAAGCACAACCTAGCCGCATTCCCGGATATCGAGGTGATTCTGGCCAACTCGGTACAGGACGCGGTCAAGGGTGCGCACATCGTCACCACGGTCACTGCAGACAAGGCCTATGCAACGATTCTGACGCCCGAGATGATCGAGCCCGGCATGCATATCAATGCCGTCGGCGGTGATTGCCCTGGGAAAACCGAACTGCACGCCGACATCCTGCGCAATGCCCGGGTCATCGTTGAGTTTGAACCTCAAACCCGGATTGAAGGCGATATTCAACAACTGGAGGCCGACTTTCCCGTCGTCGAATTCTTCCGGATTGTTCAAGGTGAAGTCGCGGGCCGTGAGAACGACGCCCAGGTCACGGTTTTCGATTCCGTGGGTTTTGCACTCGAAGACTTTTCGTCACTGCGCTACGTGCACGACCTTGCGCGGGAGCATGCCATCGGTGAGCGCATCCATCTGGTGCCGACGCCTGCCAACATAAAAAACCTCTATCAACTGCTTGATCAGCAGCCAGCAGTTCCCTCGCGCCTGCGCACAGTCAGCTGATCGCCATAGGTGAGGCCTCCTGAGCAAAGTGCCAAGGGGCTACTCACCGTGTGACCGGACGAGAAACCCTGCCACACGCAAACCACCACCGTCAGTAGCCGTTGCATCTCTAACAAGAACGCTAGACACCCACTTTCTGCCAAAACTCAAAAACATAAAATCAAGAGGTTTTGTAATGAAAACGACTCCGTCCGGGCTGCCTGAACAGCCCGCGCTGCAGCGCACCCTCAGCAATCGTCACATTCAGTTAATGGCCATGGGAGGCGCCATTGGTACAGGGCTGTTCATGGGCTCCGGGAAGATCATCGCCCTTTCCGGCACGTCGATCATCCTCATCTATATGATCATCGGCTTGTTCGTCTACTTCGTCATGCGCGCCATGGGCGAACTGTTGCTCTCCAACTTAAACTTCAAAAGCTTCGCGGATTTTGCCGGTGCCTACCTTGGCCCGCGAGCGGCATTTTTTCTCGGTTGGTCGTACTGGCTGAGTTGGAGCGTCGCGGTAGTGGGTGATGCCGTGGTGGTCGGCGGCTTCTTTCAATACTGGTTCCCTGATGTACCCGCCTGGATCCCGGCCATCGGTATGCTAATGACGCTGTTTGCCTTGAACGTGCTGACGGTCAGGCTTTTCGGTGAAGTGGAGTTCTGGTTCGCGATCATCAAGATCATAGCCGTCGTCACCTTGATTGGCGTCAGCGTGGTGCTGATTGCCAGCTCCTTCGTCTCACCCAATGGCGTCACTGCCTCCCTGAACCACCTGCTGGATAAACAGGCAGCCTTCCCCAACGGCCTGTTTGGTTTCTTTGCCGGTTTCCAGATGGCGATCTTCTCCTTTGCCGGCACCGAGCTGATTGGCACTGCAGCCGCCGAAACCCGTTCCCCCGAGAAGACCCTGCCTAAAGCCATCAACTCGATTCCGCTGAGAATCATCCTGTTTTATGTGCTGGCACTGGCCTGCATTATTGCGGTGACCTCCTGGCAACAGGTTTCGCCCAACAAGAGTCCTTTCGTCGAACTGTTTCTGGTTGCGGGATTTCCCGCAGCAGCAGGTATCGTCAACTTTGTCGTGCTGACATCTGCCGCCTCATCGGCCAACAGTGGCGTATTTTCATCCAGCCGCATGCTGTTTGGGCTGGCCAGTCACGACAATGCACCCGGGATTTTTCGGCGTTTGTCGGGCAATAGCGTGCCTCTGCTGAGCCTGGCGTTCACCACACTGTTGATGCTGGTGGGAGTATTGTTGCTGTTCATCGTTCCGGAAGTCATGACAGCGTTCACCATCGTCTCGACCGTGTCGGCGATCCTGGTGATTTTCACTTGGTCGACCATCCTCGCGTCGTACATTGCCTATCGCAGAAGCCGGCCCGACCTGCATGCGCAATCGGCCTACAAGATGCCTGGCGGCGTGCCGATGGCCTGGTTCTCCTTGGCGTTCCTGGGCTTTGTTCTCTGTTTGCTGGCATTAAGACCTGACACCCGAATTGCTTTAATGGTCATGCCAGGGTGGTTTATATGGTTGGCAATTGCCTATCAGCTGACCCACACCTGGAGGCCCAAACCCGCAGCTGGATCGATAAGTCAGTACAACTGATTTTACCTGAAGCCTTTGGGGGCGCCCTCTAGAGTGACGTGGCATTTGTGGGGCACCTGCGGGTCGAATAGCTGCAGGCGAAGGCCGTCAAATTTCAGTGGCGGCCAACTCGCTCCTGCAACCCAACCACCGCCGAGCGGTATGGCAAGTTCTGAGCACTGACTTACACTGCGATACACCAATGCGAACGAATAACTATTCAACGCATCGATCAATCCCACGGCAATCCGGGCATCACGTAATGATCTGGGTGAAGCCAACATGAAAACGGTCACGGCCCTTTTCACCTGTCTACTCGCTGCCAGCGTATGCGCGGCGGCGAGCACTTGTGTTAATGCTGCACCAACCTTCAAGACCAGCTTCGACTGTGCCGAGGCAAAGGCGTCCGTCGAAAAGCTGATCTGTCGCGATCCGCAGCTGGCGCAGATGGATATCGAACTGACGCGTCTTTATCGCCTGGCGCTCACGGATGAACATTCAGTGCCGCGTCCGGACAAAATCATGATCGACCAGCAGTTCTGGATCGATGCCCGCAATCAGTGCGCCTCCACACCTGTACCCAAGACGTGCACAGTCCGCAGTTATGCCGAACGCGCGTACCAGCTGCGCCAAGGCTCGGCCATCGTGAGAACCAAAGACCCATACAGACTCACCGAGGGCCCCCTGGCTTTTCGTTGTACAGGGCTTGACCCGCTGGTTGCCGCCACCTTCTTCACCACGCAGCCTGGTGTCGTGTACCTGAAATGGGCGAACACCTCGATCGTCCTGAACCAGGAGCCGAGTGATTCGGGAACCCGATACACAGGCAAGGACTCCCAAGGGAATTACAGTTTCTGGCAAGACGGCGACGTGGTGCTATTCCAGAAGCCAGGCTCAGGGCCAATGAGTTGCAAGGCCGAGCCGGTCGGTTGATGTCTCTGGCGCAAGTACCGGCGCCCTGCTCCCAGCCCCAAAACCTGCACGCAAAAAAAGCCCCGAAACCACATAAGGTACGGGGCTAAAAATTGGTTGGTTGCGGCCAACCAAAGGAGCATTTTTCAAAGCGGTTAAGGGTTACAGGCAATCCTGCGCGGCACGTTCGAAACTCGAAGGCATGAAGTTCGACGCCAGCAAGTGGCGCTCATACAAAAACACCTTGCCGCCGTTCGGCGCTTTGTAGGCTTCCAGAACGTTGTCTGCGGCGACTTTGCTCGGCACCACGATCCGGTAGCTGCGCTGGGTTTGCGAGACCGTCGGGTTCAGTGCGTTGCCCTGCAACTTCGGCACCACGCAATCGGCGTACTCGGCAGGCGTTTTTTTCGTCTGCAGGATCAGCGTCGGGTCGTTCGGCGCAGTGGCACAACCGGCCAGCAGCAAGGTGGCGAAAGCCATGGCAGGAACAAATAAAGGGCGCATCGGTGCAAGTCCTGAAGTAAAAAATCTGTTTCGTTGCGCAACGGGTCACTGTCGTTGCGGTTATGGTCCGGGTGTTCAGCCAGCAGTCACCAGGGTTTTGAGCGAGTCATCGAACTGCTTCAAGGCGCTGAGTTGCAGGTCGCGTTGTTGATCAATCAGGGCGGCAATCTCGGCTGCCGCTTTACGGTGTACCCAGACCGAAGGCATTTGTTTCTCGACGGCGCCTTCGGCCTTGCCGATGTATTGCAGGTTGGCATCGTAGAACCGTGCGGCGAAACGCGCTTCGACCTGACTGTTGCGTTGGGTCAGCAGACGGTTATGCGTATCGAGCATCACCACCACATCCGGATGGGCCTGCAACAACGCATCGAGGTTGTTGTAGACGGTCACCGACAGGAACTGCTGCTGTAACGAACTCATCAGCCAGTCGATTGCCAACTCTGGGTCGGAGCTGTTGATGAACGCGTCGCGAATCCGCGCATCCAGCGCATCGCGCGCGCCGTTCACCGCCACATCGTGGTAACGCTCGAGGTATTGCAGGTTGTCCAGGGTGTTTTCGCTGTACAGCACACCGACGGTTTGCGAATGCTGCAGCCCGGTACTGGCGCCGGCGATGGGCAGAAAATGGCACGACTGGGCGTCGTCTGCGTAGGCGGTTGCAGCAGTAACAACCCCGCCCATCAACAGGGCGACAATTGCCAGTCGGGTCAATGTCTTCATCGCGCAAATTCCTTGAGCTGCGTCTTCGATGGAGGCGATTTTCCGCCTTTACCCGATCCAGCAGAACTTGCGTTTCTTGATTGTCACTATCACTTGAACCGATAGTTGCGCCGCGTGCCGATAGTTCGCTCTTTCCTCCAAGTGCCTGCTCGATCACGCGACGCTCAGCTGATTTCTCCCCTGCGACTTTGCCGCATAAAGTGCGCGGTCTGCACGACCGATCAGTGCCTTTTCATCAGGGTCGCTGCCGTCGGCGACATATGTCGCCAACCCCAGGCTGACGGTCACGATACCTAACGGGCTCGACAAATGCGCAAGCTGCTCGGCCGCAATACCCGACAGGATCGCCTCGGCCACCTTGCGCGCTCCTGATTCGTCCGTATTGGGCATCACCACGGCGATTTCTTCCCCGCCATAGCGAGCCGCCATGTCTCCCGGGCGACGTACACAGTGTTTGATCGCCTGACCAATGATCCGTAGACATTCGTCTCCAGCGAGATGGCCGTAGTGATCGTTGTAGCGTTTGAAAAAGTCCACATCGATCAGGATCAGTGACAACGGGCTTGCGAGTCGCTTGGCGCGTTTGAGTTCGACCTCCAGGAACTGATCGAAATGCCGGCGGTTGGCGAGGCCGGTGAGTTTGTCCTCGCTGGCGAGAACTTCCAGCGTCTGGTTAAGCTCGATCAGTGCGGTTTGGGTGGCGAGCAATTTTTCCTCCGCCCGAATACGCCGGCTGATGTGGGAAATCAGCCTGCGCCCCAGTGCGACCAGGAGCCCCAGCAACAGCAGCACCACAGCGACAGATTGCTTTGTCTGACTGAGCCACGCTTGCATTGCCTCGGCCTGCCCCACCGCAACCGTCGTGACGACAGGATATTGATCGTTTCTCTTGAACGCGTAGAGGCGATGGATGCCATCGACATTCGACGCAAAATCCACGGTGCCCGATGAGCTGTTGCGCAAGTATTCGGAGAATATCGGTGCGCGCGACAGATCACGGCCGATGTCTTCCACTTGAAAGGGATACCTCACCAGCAGGCGCCCTTCGGATGAGGTCAGGCTGATCGCGCCGAATTGCCCCACATGGATGCTTCGATAAAGTTTGAGGAAGTGTTCAAGGCTGATGGTCGCGGCGATTACCCCGGCAAAACTTCCATCAGGGTGATCGATGCGTCGGCTGACCGAAATCACCCAGGCGCACGTGGCCCGGCTGAGAATCGCCGGGCCGATATAGATACCGCGATCCGCGACATCTCGGTGATGCTTGAAGAACGCCCGATCTGCGTTGTTGCTATTGGATGAGATCAGCATGTTGGTCGAGAATAGCCAGTCCCCTTGGGCGTCATACAGCACCACACTATTTAATTGCGGGAGCGCATCCATCTGCTGGGCAACCAACTTGCTCAGCCGTTCGAGTTGCTCCGGGCCGGTGCCGTCTTTCTCGATCCTTTCTGTCAGGCCCAGCAACAGCACTTCACTTTGCTTGAAGGTGCCCTCGGTGTAAGTGTTGAGCGCGTGAGTCAGGTTCAATGTATCGGTATTGATGTCGCTCAAGGTGTTCTGTCGGGCTGTCCATGTCTGCCAGGCCGTCAGCAGCACCACGGAGACACACACCAGAAAGATCAGAAAAGTGGCAAGTCGAAGATCGCGTTTCAAGGAAATACCGGGCTGTTGAGTACACTGGCGTCAAAGGCTGCGCATTATAGAAGGCTTTTGGCCAGCATTGCTGATGCATATGGATAGGTCAGCCCTGCGCCGGGAATGTTTCCAGGTCGGCAAGCCATATCTGCGTCAATTGGTAAAAACCTGATATGTTGTACGATGACAGATGAGTTGACGTAATCCATCTGTCGTCCTCGCACCTATAACAACAAGGAATTACCCATGAAAAAAGTGAAACTGATTATCGGTTTTCTATGCCTGTTCAGTGGCTACGTGGCGGCCTCCCCCGCATCGAGCGAGAAGGATGTTGCCACTGCGGTAGACCATCTGACTCAAGCGATGCTGACCAAAAACGTCCCACAACTGAATGCGCTCACCGCTGAAAACCTGACCTACGGGCATTCCAGCGGGAAAGTCCAGGACAAGAAAGAGTTCATCGCCGACATTGAAAGCGGAAAAAGCGCTTTCAAGACGCTGGAGATGCAGAACCAGAAAATTACCGTATCGGGTGATGTGGCGTTGGTCCGCCATCATTTTTCGGCGCAGGCCATCAAGGGTACCGAGATTGTTCCCACGGAAATCGAGAACTTTCAGATCTGGCAAAAACAGCAAGGCAAATGGTTACTGGTAGGACGACAAGCGTTCCGGCTCTGACCTGGCGAGGGGTGTCAGGCAGTTGCAATGCTGGATGTGCCGGCCTCTTCGCGAGCTAGCCCGCTCCCACACTGGATTTTCTGTGAGCACATTATTTGTGCACGCCAGCGATCACTCGTGGGAGCGAGCCTGCTCGCGATCGCGTCCCTTGCTACACCGCTAAACAGCGGCCTTGAACCCCTCCCTCCTCCCGCTGCAACGCCCGAGCCTGAATCACATCCAGCACGGCACAGCCTTCGCGCGTCAGTAGATGCACCGCCCGGGTGACGCGGGTCAGGTCGCAATCAGAAATGCCTTTGAGGTTTCGGGGCCGAACGCGGAGCGTCCATTGAGGCGTTCCTTTGTATGCTCCGCCGCCCCACCTTCGTGCCGATGCGCCTTGAATCAAAAACAGCACATCGACTCAATATCCGCATCGAAATCTACGCAACCATAGGCCTTGTGAACCAACCCACAATCCACTTGCAAGGACATCATCATGGCCATCGCAAAAGCAGCACCTGGCAAAACCCTGCTGAACCCGACCGACCACACCCTGATCATGATCGATCACCAGTCGCAAATGTCCTTTGCGACCAAGTCGATCGATGCCGTCACCCTGCGCAATAACGCCGCACTGGTAGCCAAGGCAGCCCGGGGCTTCAAGGTGTCGACCATCCTCACCACCGTCGCCGAGAAAAGCTTCTCCGGCCCGATCTTCGACGAAATCAAATCGGTGTTCCCGGAACACAAAGTGATCGACCGTACCAGCATGAACACCTGGGAAGACGAGCGCATTGCCGTTGAAGTCAACGCCATCGGCAAACAAAAAATCGTCCTGGCCGGCCTGTGGACCTCCGTGTGCATCGTTGGCCCGGCACTGTCGGCCCTCGACCAAGGCTTCGAGGTGTACTTCATCTCCGATGCCTGTGGCGATGTCTCCATCGAAGCCCATGAAATGGCCGTGCAACGCATGATCCAGCTCGGTGCCCGCCCAATGACTTCGCTGCAATACCTGCTTGAACTGCAGCGCGACTGGGCACGCACCGAGACTTACGACGAGACGGTGAAAACCTCCATCGCCAACGGTGGTGCTTATGGTCTGGGCCTGATCTACGCCAAGACCATGTTCCATGCCTCTGAAGGCCATTGAGAATAAATAGCGACTCTTCGGAGTCGCTATTTCAGGCGGGAGATCAATCATGTTTTCTTTACAAACCCTCCCGCGCATTTCCGGGCGGAAGGACGTACCCAGGGCGTCCTTCTGGCTCTGCGTGTTTTTTGCCGGAACAGCTCTGGCGGATGAGGCACCGGATTCCGCGCAAGGATTTCTCGAGGGCGGGAAGCTTGAGGTGCTCAGTCGAAATTTCTTCCTCAACAGCGACTACCGCTCACCCCAGCCTTCGGGCAAGAACTACAAACAAGAGTGGGCTCAAGGCTTTATCGGCTCATTTGAATCCGGATTCACCCCCGGCACGCTAGGTTTCGGCGTCGACAGCCACGCGTTTATGGGGCTGAAGCTCGACGGCGGCAAAGGGCATTCGGGAACCGGGTTACTGCCGCTGGACAGTGACGGTCGCAGCGAAGACAACTATTCCAGTGCCGGTGGCGCGCTGAAAATCAGGGCCTCCCGAACCACCCTGGCCTTCGGTGAAATGACCGTGGAAACCCCGGTGTTCGACACCTCCGACAAACGCCTGCAACCGGAATACGCCACGGGCTTTCTGTTGAACAGCAACGAAATCGACAACATGAAACTGGTGGCTGGTCATTTCACGGCGTTCAAGAATCAGGACAACACAACAAGCAAGGGCAACTTTTACGGCTACGGCGCCAACACCGAAGCTGGTGGCATCACGTTTCTGGGCACCGACCTGTTCACGAACAGTCCTGTCGGCGGCGCGTTGTACGCCTCCGAGCTGAGCGACACCTGGCGCCAGTATTACGCCAACCTGCACCTGAAACAGTCCGCCGTGTTCCTCGACGCCAACCTGTATCGCACGCAGGACACCGGCAAGGCACTGGCCGGTGCCATCGACAACACCGCTTATAGCCTCTCGGGCAAATACACCCTGGATGCCCATGCCTTCACCCTGGCCTGGCAACGCATCAATGGCGACACACCGTTCGACTTCGTCGGTGGCGACTCGATTTACCTGGCCAACTCGATCAAGTACGCCGACTTCAACGGCGCCCATGAACGCTCCTGGCAGGCACGCTACGACCTCGACCTCGGTGCTTATGGCATCCCCGGCCTGAGTTTCATGACGCGTTATGTCCGGGGCAGCGACATCGACGGCACCCGTGCGCCCAAGGGTGGGGCCTACAACCCGTTCGACCCGACCATCGGCGAGTACGTGCCTCAACAGGGCGATGGCGGGCGGCATTGGGAGCGCGACATCGACCTGCGCTACGTCGTGCAGTCAGGCTCCGCCAAGGGGTTGTCACTGCAACTGTCCCATGTGTCTCATCGGGCCAACACCGCTCAGGCGGGTGATGACATCGACAGGGTTTACGTTGTCATCCAGTACCCGCTGACCTTCGGGCACCTGTGATCGAGATCACCATGGAAATGGCGGAAGGCAGCCGGAGTCGAACCTGCCCGGGAACGGATGCCGTCCCCAACCGGGTTTGAAGCCCGGCCGCGCCACCGGGCGCGATTGCCTTCCTTGAAGTCAGACTGCGGTTTGTTGGGCCAGTGCATTGTCGAGCCGGATATGGCGTCGATCGCCAAAGCGGCGGGTCAGGCCGAGCCGGTCGAAGTATTCAAGAATCTGAATACTGCGCTTGCGCCCCAGGCCCACGGCATCGCGAAATGCGGCGACCTGAATCACCGGGTTATCGCTGGCCAGTTGCACCAGCATAGCCGCCAATCGGCGCACCAGTGTTTCGGTGTAAAACAGGTCAAGGACGATTTGATGCAGCAGTCCCAACCGGGCCATCTTGCGCAGCAGCAGGCGCACGGCAGCCTCGTCATGGCCAGTGGCTTTGGCCAGATCACGCACCCACGGCGGATCGAAACCCGCCTGTTCGAACAACGGCTGCAATTGTTGCCACAGGGTTTCGTCGTCCTCGCTCAAGCGCACCTGGTGATCGGGTAAATGCAGCCATGGGCCGCTTGCCGTCATTGCACCACTGGCCAGTAATTCGTCGAGCAGGCTGATAAAGGTCGACCGTTCCAGCACGCTGCCGGCGAAGCGACGCAGGCGATCCCGGTCCGGTCCCATCTGGTCCGGTTCGAGTTGATGAAAGCGTGCGAGGTGTTCCAGCAGCGGCGCTTTCAGCGCTTCCCAACGCACCCCGCTGAACAACAATGGCCCCTGCCGCGTATCGATGAGACGCACGTCATCGGGCAATTCCCAAGTCTCGCGCGAACGGTTGAACTGACGCTCCAGGCGCTGCGGATCGAGCCCGGTGTCGCTGTTGGCCAGCAGCGCTGGCAGTGCCGTTTCCAGGCTATTGGTGGTGGACAGCGCCTGTAGCTGCGCCAATCGCTCAGGGCTGCGACGATGTCGGGCCGGGGCGAACGGGTCCAGCACTTGGCCACCGCCGAGGGTGCGCTGAGCACTTTGGTCACGCAGGATCAAGCGGTCGCCCTTCACTGCCAACACCGGTGCATTGACCAGCAGTTGCGCGAACATCTGCTCCCCCGGGGCCAGGCTCGCGCCCTCCAGCAAGGCCACTCGCCCCGTGATGTCCCGAGTGCCGAGATGCACATGCACCGGTTGAAAGTGTTCGAAGCTTCGCGCTTCGCTGGCTAACACCGTCATCTCGATATCCAGGCGCTGAGTGGGCGCATGCAGCCATTCGGCCACCAGCCAATGGCCACGGTGGATCTGCTCCAGGGCCAGACGCTCGGCACTCAGGTTCAGCGCGACCCGCTGCCCAGCCGTTGCGCGGTCAGCGGCCTGGTTTTGCGCATGCAGGCCACGTACTCGCACCGGTTTGCCCTGCGGGCTCAACATCAGCGTATCGCCCACTGTCACCTGACCGGACAACGCCGTACCGGTCACCACGATGCCGGCGCCGGCCACGCTGAAGGCCCGATCAATCGCCAGACGAAAACCGCCGCCGGTGCTACGTTGAAGCACTTCACGCTGTGCCTCCAGCAAGGCCAGACGCAGTGTCTCGATGCCCTCGCCAGTGATACTCGACAGCGGGATTTGCGGCGCACCGTAATACGGGCCGGGCGCCAGTAATGCTTCGATCTGCTCACGAACAGCCTGCACCCGAGCCGGGTCAACCCGGTCGCACTTGCTGATTGCAATCAGTGCCCGAGGGATGCCCAGCAACTCGACAATCGCCAAATGCTCACGGGTTTGCGGCATGACGCCGTCATCGGCCGCCACCACCAGCAACGCCAGATCAATCCCCTGAGCACCAGCCAGCATGTTGTGGGTGAAGCGCTCATGGCCGGGCACGTCGATAAAACCGGTCAGGGCGGCGCCCGGTTCCAGCGCCGCATAGACATAGCCCAGGTCGATGGTCATGCCGCGTTCGCGTTCTTCGCGGCGACGATCACCGGCCTGCCCGGTCAGAGCCTGGAGTAAGGAAGTCTTGCCGTGATCGATATGCCCCGCCGTGCCGACAATCACCCGTCCCGGCCCTCCTCCTGCAGTTGATCGAATTGCGCCAGCTGATTGAGCTGCGCCAGCCACGCGGCTTCGTCGTCGAGTTGACGCAGGTCGAGCCACAAGGCGTCATCGTCAATGCGACCGAGCACTGGAATGGGCAGTTGCCGTAATGCTGCCTCCAGCCCTAGCAATCGACGCCCACGCAGGCGTTTCGAAACCTTTGGCCGCAGGCATAACGCCGCGCTGGGCAACCGGGCCACGGGTTGGCTGCCACTGCCGATCATGCCCAGTGCCGGCACCGCGCTGACGCTCCAGCCATCGCCCAACACCTGCGCCAATGACGGTTGCAAGCGTTCGGCCTGGGCGAGGATGTCGGCTTGGGGCCGGGTCAATAGACGCAGACTTGGCAGTCGTTCGGCCAATCGATCGGGATCGCGGTACAGCGCCAATACGGCTTCTAGGGCGGCCAGGGTCAGTTTGTCGACTCGCAAGGCACGCTTGAGCGGGTTCTTTTTGATCCTGGAGATCAGGTCTTTGCGGCCGACGATCAATCCGGCTTGAGGCCCGCCGAGCAGTTTGTCGCCGCTGAAGGTGACGATGTCCGCGCCATCGAGCAGTGCCTGGCGCACCGTCGGTTCGGCGGGCAACCCCCAGCGTGTCAGGTCCAGCAGGCTGCCGCTGCCGAGGTCTTCGAGCAAGGGCAGTCCGTGGCTGTGAGCCAGCTGCGCCAATTCCGCCGTCGGCACTCTCGCGGTGAAGCCTTCGATGCTGTAATTGCTCGCGTGTACGCGCATCAGCAGACCACTGCGCGGGCCGATGGCGGCCTCGTAATCGCGCGCATGGGTGCGGTTGGTGGTGCCCACCTCATGCAACCGCACCCCGGCGCGGGCCATGATGTCGGGAATGCGAAACGCGCCGCCGATTTCGATCAGCTCACCTCGGGAGATGATCCCTTCCTTGCGTGCACCCAGGCTGTTGAGCGTCAGCAACACGGCGGCGGCATTGTTGTTGACCACCGTCACCGCTTCGGCGCCGGGCAGTTCGCAGATCAAGCCTTCGATCAAATCATCCCGGTCGCCGCGCTTGCCGCTGTGCAGGTCGAATTCCAGATTGAGCGGATAGCGCGCAGCCCGTTGCACCGCTTCAATGGCTTCTTCCGGCAACAACGCGCGACCGAGGTTGGTGTGCAGCACCGTGCCTGTGAGGTTGAACACCCGGCGGATCTGGCTGCGATGCTGAATTGCCAGACGCTCACCTGCCCTCCCCGCTAATACGTCGGGGGCGATTTCAATGGCGGCGAGTTCACCGTTGTGCACCGGCTCGCGCAAGTCATCGAGCAATTGCCGCAGGCCGGCCAGCAGTGCGTCGTGTCCGTAACGCTCGGCCAACGGTTGGCAGGCGGGATGGCGTAGCAGGCTGTCGATGGAAGGCAGCCGCAAGGTTTTGCCGGCGAGGGTTGCGGGCATCAGAGGCTCCCGGAAGCGAGTGACCGTCGCGTCTGAGTGTAGCCGCTGGGATCGATAAGCTCAGTCGCCTCCGGGCGCCAGCAGCAGATTGGGCGCTGGCCGCTGATAGCCTTCCTGCTCCAGACGCATGTCCAGCATCAGGCTGGACAGGTCCGCCGACAGGGCTTCGGCTTCGGCGTCGTTTTCCAGGTAGATCAGTTTCAGGTAGCTGTTGCAGCCGGGACAGACCTCCGCCCGCAGCGGTGCCTGATTGGCGGCGTGGCGATCATCCTCGAAGCTGACGTATTCAAGCCCCTTGCTCTGTTCGCAATACACACATTTGACCCGCACCACATGCCATTCGCAGGCACACAGCGAGCACACCAGATAACGCAAGCCGTTGTATTTGCCGCGATGACGAATCACCCCGGCCATCGCCGGCGAACCGCAGGCCGGGCATTGGCTGAGGCTGTCGCCATGCTGGTGCTGTAGATGGAGTTCAAGGTTGGGCGTGTTCAGCAGCCAATAACTCCAGGCCGCTTGCAGCGCGGCACCGAGAAACGGCACCAGCGCTGCCGGCAGCATTGAGTACTGGCCGCTGACCAGGGCAATCGCCCACGCCTTGAGCAGCCCAGGGTTCGCACTGCGCAACGTCGCCACGGCGTTTTCTACCGCCGAGTGTGGCAATGGCTGATAGCGCTGCAACAAGGCCTCGAGGTATGGCAGCCAAACGTTTTCGCGCACCAGACTGTCGGCGGCGAACGGCGGTAAGCCATGTTCTACGCACAACCGCAGGCGTTCGGGGTCGGGCATGGTCGCCACGAGCGGATCATCCATCAGCTGCTGCTGGACATGACACAACCCCGCGATCAAACGCAGATAGTCCGCCATGGGATGGCCGTCAGCCAAACGTTCCAGGCGCAACGCGCGCAGGGTGAACAGGTTGTTCGGCGGCAGGTACAAAAACGGCGGTGAACTCGCCGCCGCTTCTATTTGCCCGGGCTCGAGGATTGTGGCCAAGGGATCATCCTTTTTTGCTGATCGGTGGCTCTGGCGTTTCGTCGCCGGTCACTTCCCGGTACCAGAGCTCATGGTGTTTTCTCGCCCAGGCGCGGCTGACCCGGCCACGCACCATGGCGTGGACCGAACCACGAATCCAGATACCAGCATAGACGTGGACGATGATGCTCAACACCAGGATGAACCCTGCCAGTGCATGCAGCAGCATCGCCCAGCGGATGCTGGTGATGCCGAAGTACGCACTGAACCAGGCACGCCAGATCACCAATCCGCTGAATAGCAGCACCAGCATGCAGATCAACAATACCCAGAACAGCAGCTTCTGCCCCGGATTGTATTTACCGATGGGCGGCACGCCCTCCTCCTCGTTACGGATCACATGCCCGACACGCCTGAGCCACAGCCGGTCGTTGGTGATGAAGTAGTTCGCCCGCCAGAAACTGCACACCAGGCCGAGGAACAGCACAAACATCGTCACGCCCAGGTACGGATGCAGAATGCGCGTCCACGAACCGCCGCCAAACAGGTTGCTGAGCCAGAACAGCCCCGGATGGAACAAGGCCAGCCCCGACAGCGCCGCCATGAGAAACAGAATTGCCACCAGCCAGTGATTGGTGCGCTGGTTGACGGTGTATCGCACGATTGGTTTGTCGTTCATGGCCTGTCCTCCCCGCCGGGTTTGCTTGGATCGAAGGTGTGCACCGACGGATCGAACTCATGCACGGCAGGGTCGACGGTGGTCGGATGTTCGTCCTCCTCGACCAGTTGTGGCCCGACGCGCACGTAATGGAAGAACCCGGCCAGCACCGCCGCGCCCATGGCCAGCAACGCCAGGGGTTTGCTCAGGCCTTTCCACAGGTCCACCAGCGGACTGATCGCCGGGTGATCCGGCAAACCGGCATACAACCTGGGCGTGTCGGCATGGTGCAGCACATACATCACGTGAGTGCCGCCGACGCCCGCGGGGTCATACAAACCGGCGTTGTCGAAGCCGCGGCTCTTGAGGTCGACGATGCGTTCGGCGGCGTGTTCCTTCATGTCTTCCTTGGTGCCGAACACGATGGCGCCGGTCGGGCAGGTTTTCACGCAGGCCGGTTCCAGCCCCACCGCCACCCGGTCCGAACACAGCGTGCATTTATAGGCCTTGTGGTCCTTTTGCGAGATGCGCGGAATGTTGAACGGGCAACCGGTGATGCAATAGCCGCAGCCGATGCAGTGGTCCTGATCGAAGTCGACGATGCCGTTGGCGTGTTTGATGATCGCGCCGGGGCTCGGGCATGCCGCCAGGCAGCCGGGCTCGGCGCAGTGCATGCAGCCGTCCTTGCGGATCAACCATTCGAGGTTGCCGGCGTCGGTTTCATGCTCGGTGAAGCGCATCAGGGTCCACGTGTCTGCGCTGAGGTCGTGAGGGTTGTCGTAGGTGCCCAGGTTGTGACCGACATCGTCGCGTAGCTCGTTCCATTCCGAGCAGGCGACCTGGCAAGCCTTGCAGCCGATGCATTTGGTGGTGTCGATCAGCTTGGCCACTTCCCCTTGGGTACGCACCGAGGGCGGCACGGTGGTGGTGGCCGAACGGGCGATGATGTCTTGGCTGGCCATTTAGACTTTCTCCACGTTGACCAGGAATGACTTGGATTCCGGGGTCTGAGTGTTGCCATCGCCGAGGAACGGCAC